>Ga0325400_1000059_pt1 | contig 60776 bp, 58 predicted proteins | sample PopdelMetagenome_2_FD_205662 | JGI IMG/M metagenome (GOLD analysis project Ga0325400, IMG submission 205662) | Populus deltoides microbial communities from Bellville, Georgia, United States - Xylem-PdKOR-R1 | ecosystem: Host-associated > Plants > Phyllosphere > Stem > Wood/Secondary xylem... | reverse complement strand
TTCGGAAAGAACGGCCGCAGCCGCTCGATCTGCTCGTCCGTCAGCCAAAACAGGTCGCTCATCCCGGTCTCCTCACGGAGCCTGAATCAGATCGCGACGCTCACATCAATGGGTCCTGACCCTAGGTCCAGGTGGATGAGGAAACGGGGGTCACGTCACATGCTTACCAGCGGGCTCGAGGGGTTCGGCCCAAGCATGCCGTTGAGCGATGCGAGGTCGCTTGGCGATAAATCCGTCATTCGTGTCAGACCGCTTCCCCGTTGAACACGCGGTTGACGGAGACCGTCTACTACCCCCCAAAGCATCGCGATGCGGATCGCCCGCTATAAGCATCACTCCTCTTCCCCGCCGTGAAATGGAGGCGCATCTTGTCGCAGTCGGTCATAGCCGAGCATAGTGTGATGCCCCGGTGCTGCCCGAGGCATTCCAGGAATCCCCGAAGGGCTGCTAAGTCATTAAAGAAATGGTGCTGCCGGTGAGGATTGAACTCACGACCTCAGCCTTACCAAGGATGCGCTCTACCACTGAGCTACGGCAGCACTCAGCCCTCTCGGGCGAGGGCGCGCTAGAGCCGAGCAGCACGCGGTTGTCAAGGCGGCGGGCGGCGGCTAGCGCGCGGCATAATGGCGGACGGAGCGATGGCGGACGGAGCGATGGCGGACGGAGCGATGGCGGACGGAGCGATGACGGACGGCGCGAAGGAACGGGAGGAGCGGCTGGCCGCCGCGCTGCGCGACAACCTGCGTCGCCGCAAGCAGGCGGCGCGGGCGGTATCGGACGGGCGAGCGGCCGGGCCGCAGTCCGATCAGCGCGTCACCACCATCGAGCCGAGCCAGTAGCAGCCGTCGGCGGCGGCGCCCGCGGTGATCACCGCGGCCGCGCACGCGCCGGCCATCGCGAATACGATCATCGAGCGATGGGCGAGCATTTTGACATGAGCCATGACGCATCCTCTCCGTTCAGCCCGGAGCCGATGACCTCGGCCACCTGAGCGTGGTAGGCATTGAGCCACAGGAGTTCGCCGTCCGTCAATAGGGCCGGTTCGATCAGTTCGCGCTCGATGGGGCACCAGGTCAGCGTCTCGAACCCCAGCATCGGCCGGTCGGCGCCGGGAATGCTTACCTCGACGACCAGCAGCAGGTTCTCGATGCGGATGCCGTACTCGCCGGCCTTGTAGTAGCCCGGCTCGTTGCTCAGCATCATGCCCGCGCGCAGCGGCTCCATCGCCGCGCCGCCGGGATAGTCGGGTGCCGCGATCCGCTGCGGCCCCTCGTGCACCGCCAGATACGCGCCGATGCCGTGGCCCGTGCCGTGCGGATAGTCGAGCCCCGCCGTCCAGAGCGGCGCGCGCGCGACCGCGTCCAGGTGCCCGCCCAGCGTGCCGTCGGGAAAGCGCTGGGTAGCGAGCGCGATATGCGCCTTCAGCACACGGGTGAAGCGGTCGCGCATCTCGGCCGTGGGGACGCCCACGGGCACCACGCGCGTCACGTCGGTGGTGCCGTCCAGGTACTGGCCCCCCGAGTCGATCAGGTAGAGTTCGCCGGGCAGCAGGGCGGCGTCGCTTTCGGCGGTCGCGTGATAGTGCGGGATCGCGCCGTGCGCGCCGGTGGCCGAAATGGCGGGAAAGCTCAGGTCCACCAGCTCCCCCGTCTCCCGTCGGAATCGCGCCAGTTCGGCCGCCGCCGACACCTCGGTCACGCCGCCCAGCGGAGCTGCGCCTTCCACCCAGCGCAGGAAGCGCGCCAACGCGCGCCCGTCGCGCGCCGAGGCCGCGCGGTGGCCGGCCACTTCGACGGGGTTCTTGAGCGCCTTCATCAGCACGGTGGGCTCGCGCGCGTGCACGACGCGCGCGCCGCCCGTCGCCAGTCCGTCCGCCACCGCGGCCACCGCACGCTCGGGGTCCACCACCACGCGCTTGGCGCGCCATTCGGCCAGGGCGGCGGCGAACTCGGCGCGCGGGCGGATGTGCACTGCGTTGCCCAGGTGCCGGCGCACCGCGTCCGTCACCTTGGCCGGGTCGGTGAACAGGTCGGCGGTCCCGTCCGCGCGCGCCACCGCATAGGCGAGCGCCACGGGCGTGTGATCCACGTCCGCGCCGCGCAGGTTGAAGGTCCAGGCGATCGAATCGAGCGCGGTCAGCACCACCGCGTCCGCGCCGTGGGCCGCCAGCCATTCCGCGACGCGTGCGCGCTTGGCGGCCGACCCCTCGCCCGCCAGCGCCTCGTCGTACGGCACCATGGGGGCGGGCGAGGGGAGGGGGCGATCATGCCACACCGCGTCCACCGGGTTGGGCTCGACCGGCACCAGCGCGGCGCCCGCGTCCGCCAGCGCGGCGCCTGCCGCGTCGGCCCAGGCGCGCGTGTGGAGCCACGGGTCGTAGCCGACGCGCGCGCCCGCCGCCGCGTTGGCGCCCGCCCATCCCGCCACGCTGCCGCCCGGGATCGTCACGTATTCGTAATCGTCCGCCGACACTTCGTCGCGCACCTGCAGCGTGTAGCGCCCGTCGGTGAAGATTGCCGCCTTGTCCGCCAGCACGGCCGCAATTCCGGCCGACCCCTCGAACCCCGTCAGCCACGCCAGCCGCCGCGCGTAGCGGCCCACATACTCGCTCATATGCTCGTCCGACAGCGGCACCACGAAGCCGTCCAGCCGCCGCGCAGCGAGTTCGGCGCGAAGGGCGGCCAGGCGGGTGCGGTGGACGGGATCGGTCACGGGCGGCTCCGGATGAGGGAAGGGCGCCTCATATCGCGGCCGTGCGGGACGGGACAGGTCGGGCGCGCGTCGCTAAGGGTGGGACGATGACCGATCTTCCCCCGCCCCCCGTCGCCGACGTCCGCCCGCACAGCTTCACCGCGCACGGGGAAACGGTGGACGACCCGTACCACTGGCTGAAGGACCCGAACTACCCGGAGGTGACGGACCGGCAGGTGCTGGCCTATCTCGAGGCGGAGAACGCCTATTTCGAGGCGGCCATGGCCCCGCGCGCCGCGCTGGTGGATCAGCTCTACGAGGAGATGAAGGGCCGCATCAAGGAGGATGACCGCTCCGTCCCCCAGAAGGACGGCGACTGGCTCTACTGGACCGCGTTCGAGACGGGGGGCCAGTACCGCAAATGGTGGCGCCGCCCCGTCGCGGCGCTCCCGTCCGAAGACGCGGACGAACTGCTGCTGGACGAGCCGGCGCTGGCGGACGGCAAGGAATATTTCCGCCTGGGCGCGTTCGCCGTGTCGAACGACGGCCGCCTGCTCGCCTATGCGGTGGACGACACCGGCGCCGAGCGGTTCACGATCCGCGTCAAGGACCTGTCCACCGGCGATCACCTGCCCGACACCATCCCGGGAATGCTGTCGGACATCGTGTGGACGGCGGACGACACGGGCTTCCTCTACGGCCTGGCCAACGCCCAGTGGCGCACGGACAACGCGCGGCTGCACCGGCTGGGCACCGACCCGGCCGACGACGTGGAGCTCTATCGCGAGGCGGACGAGGGGTATCGCGTGGCCGTGTCCGAGACCTCGGCGCGCAACTGGATCGTGATCGCGACCGGCGACCACGTGACCAGCGAGATCAGGCTGGTGCCTGCCACCGATCCCACCGCCGAGCCGATCCTGGTGGCGCCGCGCGTGGCGGGCCGCGAGTACGACGTGGACGAGCACGACGGCACGCTCTTCATCCACACCAATGACACCGACCCCATGTGGCGGCTGGTGACTGCGCCCGTCGAACGGCCGGGCGAGTGGACCGAGCGCATCGCGCCCTCGGCCGGTTTCTACATGACGGGCGTGGAATGCTACCGCGACTTCTTCGTGGTGGAGGGGCGCGAGGACGGGCTGGATCAGGTGGAGGTCCATCCGTACGACGCGGCCCTGCCCGCGCGCCGCATCGCCTTTCCGGAGGCGAGCTACGCGGCCGGGCTGGGCGACAACCCGGAATACGACGCGGCCGTGCTGCGCCTGGGCTACGAATCGATGGTGACGCCCGGCACCGTCTACGACTGGGACCCCGCGACCGACGGCCTCACCACGCGCAAGGTACAGGAGATCCCGTCCGGCTACGACGCGTCGCGCTACCGGACCGAGCGGCTGAAGATCACCGCGCGCGACGGGACGGAGGTGCCGGCCTCCATCGTCTACCGCGACGACTTCCCGCGCGACGGGACGGGCTCGGTCTACCTCTACGGCTACGGCGCCTACGGCCACGCCATCCCGCCCGGCTTCTCGACCGGACGCTTGAGCCTGCTCGACCGCGGCTTCGCCTTCTGCGTGGCGCATATCCGGGGCGGCGACGACCTGGGGCAGCAATGGTATCGCGACGGCACGCTGGGGAAGCGCTGGAACACGTTCAACGACTTCGTGGACGTGGCCCGCGGGCTGGTGGCGGGCGGCTGGACCGCGCCCGGCCGCATCGCCATCGCGGGCGGCTCGGCGGGCGGCGAGCTGATGGGGGTCGCCGTCAACACCGACCCGGACTTGTGGGGCGCGGTGGTGGCCGACGTGCCGTTCGTCGACGTGCTCAACACCATGATGGACGCGGAACTGCCGCTGACGCCCGGCGAGTGGCCCGAATGGGGCAACCCCATCGAGGACGCCGACGCCTTTCGCCTGATCCGCTCCTACTCGCCCTACGACAACGTGAAGGCGCAAGCCTACCCGCCCATGTTCGTGTCGGGCGGGCTCAACGACCCCCGCGTCACCTACTGGGAGCCCGCGAAATGGGTCGCGCGGCTCAGGGCCACGCGCACCGACGACCGGCTGCTGCTGCTGAAGACCAACATGGGCGCGGGCCACGGCGGCAAGTCCGGCCGGTTCGAGAGCCTGCGCGAGGTGGCGGAGGAGCACGCCTTCGTGCTCTGGCAGATGGGGATGGGGCAGATGGGCATGGAGGAATAGTGGGGATCGAGGCCGTCGTCGCCCGCTGGGGCCTGGCCGCGCTGTTCGTGGGCGCGGGGCTGGAGGGCGAGACGGCCGTGGTGACGGGCGGCCTGCTCGCGCACGAGGGACTGTTGTCGCTGCCCGCCGCCGCCGCCTGCGCGGTGGCCGGCTCCTTCACCGCCGACCAGCTCTTCTTCGCCGCCGGCCGTCGCTTCCGCGACCGGCCGCTGTTGCGCCGCGTGATCGCCCGGCCCGCCTTCGCGCGCGCGCTGAGGACGTTCGAGCGGCATCCGGTGGGCTTCATCCTGGCGTTCCGCTTCCTCTACGGGCTTCGCACCGTCAGCCCCGTGGCGATCGGCACCAGCCGCGTGCCGCTCGCCACCTTCCTGCCGCTCAACCTGATCGCGGCCACCGTCTGGGGACTGCTGTTCACGGGCGTCGGCTACCTGTTCGGCAACTGGCTGGCCGAGATGCTGGGCCGGCTGAAACCCGGCCGCGCCGAGCTGGGCACGGTGGGGGCCGTGCTGCTGCTGGGGGCGGGCGTCGTGGCGCTGGGCGTCGCGGCGTGGCGCTGGTGGCGCGCCGACGACGCTGGGAGCGAGCGCGCGTGACGCGCTTCCACGCCCGGCTCACCGCGTCGGCGGCGGACCTGGACGAGCTGGGCCACGTCAACAACGCGGTCTGGGTGCGATGGATACAGGACGTGGCGGTCGCCCACTGGGCCGCAGTCGCCCCGTCCGAGCTGCAGGCCGCGGTCTACTGGGTCGTGACCCGGCACGAGGTCGACTATCGCGGCAACGTGGCCGCCGGGGCCGAGGTGCTGGCCGAGACCTGGGTAGGCGACGCCCCGCGCGGCGCGCGCTTCGACCGCCACATGCGCTTCACCGACGCCGGCGGCCGCGTGCTGGTGGAGGCCCGCATCGCCTGGGCGATGATCGACCGCGCGACGGGGCGCCCGATGCGCGTGCGCGACGAGGTGACGGCCTTCTTCCGGACGGAGTGATTCTCCGGCGCGGACGGCGGAACGCGACCTCCGCGTCGCGCGGTCGCGGCTACCGGCCCCCGATCCCTCGCGTACGGGCGGCGACGATCCGGTCGCGGACCACGTGCCAGCGCGCCCCGAACTCCCGGCGTTCCGCGCCCGTGAAGCCGCCCGATCCCAGCCGCGCCGTGGCGACGCCGGTGCCCCGCACGTCCCGGCGAAGGTTCTTCGCCTCGGCGCGGGACAGCTGGCCCGCGCGTTCCCCCGCGCGGATCATGCCCATCAGCTGGCGCCGCTCGCGCCCCGACGCGACGGCGACCTCCGCCCGCTCGTCGGCGCGCACGGGAGCCTCGAAGGGCAGGGGGGCGAGCCACTTGTTCTGTGCGGACGCGGCGGCGGGCCACAGCAGCAGTGCGGCGAGCAGGTGGCGGGTCACGGTCTGACAGCAGGTCACGGGCGGCCTCCCCCTCGTCGTCGCGGCGATGAGGCGGCACCGGCGTTTAACCGCGGCTGAACCCGTCGCGTGCCGCCTCAGTAGCCCGCATAGTCGCTGAACCGCGTGATGGTGGGATCGAACTTCAGCGTCACCTTGCCGGTAGCGCCGTGGCGCTGCTTGGCGACGATCAGCTCGGCCAGACCGTAGACGCGCTCCATGTCGGCGGCCCAGCGCGCGTGGTCGTCGAACACGCCCGCCGCGTCGCCCTCGGTCGGGCGCTTGGGCTCCTTGGCCGCGACGTAGTAGTCCTCGCGATAGACGAACCACACCATGTCCGCGTCCTGCTCGATCGAGCCCGACTCGCGCAGGTCGGAGAGCTGCGGCCGCTTGTCCTCGCGCTGCTCGACCGCGCGGCTCAGCTGCGACAGTGCCAGCACGGGGACGTTCAGGTCCTTGGCCAGCGTCTTCAGCCCGCGGCTGATCTCCGAGATCTCCTGCACGCGGTTCTCCGCCGACCCGCGCCCGCCGCCGGTCAGCAGCTGGAGATAGTCCACCACCACGAGCCCGATCTCGTTGTTGTGCCGCCGCTGGAGCCGGCGGACGCGCGTGTGCAGCGCGCCGATGGACAGGCCGCCCGTGTCGTCGATGAACAGCGGCAGGTTCTCCAGCTCGGCCGCCGCGGCCGCCAGCTGCGCGAACTCGGCGCGGCTGATCTTGCCCATGCGGAGCGACTCGGAGCTGATCTTCGACTGCTCGGCCAGGATGCGGGTCGCCAGCTGGTCCGCGCTCATCTCGAGCGAGAAAAAGGCCACCTTGGCGCCCACGCTCTCGGCCGGCGGCACGCCGTCGCGCATGTCCTGCATCCAGCGCCTAGCGGCGTTGAACGCGATGTTGGTGGCGAGCGAGGTCTTGCCCATGCCGGGCCGGCCGGCCAGGATCATCAGGTCGGAATGGTGCATGCCGCCGATCTTGGCGTTCACGCTGTCCAGCCCCGTGGTGATGCCCGACACGTGGCCGCCGCTGTTCAGCGCGCGCTCGGCCATCTTAACCGCCATGGTGGTGGCCTGGGCGAAGGTCTTGACCGCGTTCTCGGCCCCGCCGTCGGCGGCAACCTTGAACAGCTCCTCCTCCGCCTGCTCGATCTGGGAGCGGGGGTTCACCTCCTCGCTGGTGTCCATGGCGCGGTCCACCAGCGTGCGGCCCACGCTCACCAGCGCGCGCAGCATCGCCAGATCGTAGATCTGCGTCGCGAACTGGCGCGCGCCGATCAGCCCCGCGCCCGATCCCGTCAGCTGGGCGAGGTACGCCGGCCCGCCCAGCTCGCGCATACCCTCGTCCGCGTCGAACATGGGCCGGAGCGTCACGGGGGTGGCCAGCATGTCGGTCGCGCGCAGCGTCTTGATCGCAGCGAAGACGCGGCCGTGCACGGGCTCGAAGAAGTGGGCGGGCTCCAGCCGGTCGACCAGATCGTCGGCCAGCCGGTTGTCGATCATCATCGCGCCCAGCATCGCGGCCTCCGCCTCAACGTTGCGGGGCAGCTGGCGCCCCTCCTCGGGGGCGGCGGGGGCGGGTGGAGTCGGGAATGCGAGCGTTGCCATCCCCCGACACCTACGCCTCGCGGCGTGAGGCGAATAGCCCGCGGCCGGACCTGTCGGGCCGGCAGACGGCGGGTGGCGGGCCGGCGAGTGACAGCGGCGCGCGCGGTCGCTACCGCCTCGCCGGATGGCGGACCCGCGCATCGTGGACGTGGAACTGGACGAGCGCACCATCCTGTGGCGCTCGGCCGACGTCGAGCAGGAACGGCGCATCGCGATCTTCGACCTGATCGAGGAGAACCGCTTCGCGCCCCGGCGACAGCACGCCGACGGCTATGCCGGGCCGTACCGCGTCGCGCTGTCGGTGGAGGAGGGGCGGCTGGCGGTCGCGATCCGGCGGGACGACGGCTCGGCGCTGGAGACGCTGGTCCTCTCCATGGCCAGGTTCCGCCGGCCGATCCGCGACTATTTCGCGATCTGCGACAGCTACTACCAGGCGATCCGCGCCGCCACGCCCCAGCAGATCGAGACGGTGGACATGGCCCGGCGCGGCGTCCACAACGAGGGGGCCGAGCTGCTGCAGGAACGGTTGCAGGGCAAGGTGGACGTGGATTTCGACACGGCGCGGCGCCTGTTCACGCTGATATGCGTGCTGCACATCCGGGGATAGGGCATTGAGCGACGTCGAGGCGCAAGACGGGGCGGCCCGGGATGGGGAGGCCGCCCGCCTGATCGCGGCGGCACGCGAGGCCATGACGCGAGCGCACGCGCCCTACTCGCGCTTCGCGGTGGGGGCGGCGCTGCTGTTGTCCGACGGGACGGTGGTGACCGGCACCAACTTCGAGAACGCCAGTTACGGCCTGTCGCTGTGCGCCGAGACGGTGGCGGTGGCGAGCGCGAACGCCGCCGGGCGGCTGGCCGACGTGGTGGCGGTGGGCGTGGTCGGCGGCGCGATGGACGGGCGGGGCGTGGCGCGCGGCGCGGACCCGATCCGCCCCTGCGGCCGGTGCCGGCAGGTGCTGAACGAGGCGGCGCAAATGGGCGGCCGCGACCTCCGCGTCCACTGCGCCGGCGCGGAAGGGGACACGCTGGCGAGCTACCGCCTGCGCGATCTCCTGCCCGACGCGTTCGGCCCCAGCGACCTAGGCCTCGTGCCGGGGTGGCGGGGCGGCTGATCGGATCGGGTTGGATCGGGTCGCCCGGCGGCTGCCGGACTTGCCGGGCGGGCGGCGGCGCGCGAAGGGGGCGCGGACGTAGGGGGATGCGACCATGGCCGTGATGTCCGACCGCTGGATCAGGGAGCGCGCGCTGGCCGACGGCATGATCGAGCCGTTCGTGGAGGCGCAACGACGCGACGGCTGCGTCAGCTACGGCCTGTCCTCCTACGGCTACGACGCGCGCGTGGCGGACGAGTTCAAGGTGTTCACCAACGTCGACTCGGCGGTGGTCGACCCCAAGGACTTCGCCGGCAACAGCTTCGTCGACCGGCGGGGCGACACCTGTGTCATCCCGCCCAACAGCTTCGTTCTTGCGCGCACGGTGGAGTATTTCCGGGTGCCCCGCGACGTATTGGTGATCTGCCTGGGCAAGAGCACCTATGCGCGATGCGGCATCATCGTGAACGTGACGCCGCTGGAGCCGGGCTGGGAGGGCCATGTGACGCTGGAGTTCAGCAACACCACCCCGCTGCCCGCCCGCGTCTACGCCAACGAAGGCGCGTGCCAGTTCCTGTTCCTCCAGGGCAACGAGCCGTGCGAGGTCAGCTATGCCGACCGGGCGGGCAAGTACCAGGGGCAGCGCGGCGTTACGCTGCCGCGGTTGTGATCGGGACGGCCGCGGCCGTCCCGATCCACCCGCGCTGCCCGGATGCTGCTTCCCGCGGTGGTGCGGCGCGATCGTCGGCGCGTCGTTCGTGGGTGGCCAAGGCCCGGAAGCGGTCCGGTCCAGCCGATCTCCGGGACCTCGGCCGTACCGTATCGCGCGCGCCGGGCCACGACAGACGGGCGACCGCGCCGCGGCGACGCCGTACCCTGCCTCCCGATCGAACGGCGCCCGCGCGTTCCTGTTCCGAGAGCCCGATGGGCAGACCGGCAGACCCGGCACGTCTCGCTCGTCCGGCCGAGCTGGACAGGGCAGGCGTTGAGGCCCTCGATTCGAATGGGCCGGCGCGATCGCGCGTGAACCTCACAGGATCCTCCGGTAGCCGCTCATGTCTCGATTTACCGCCGCGGGGCCTCGCGGGAATCGGGGGCATCTGCGCGCGGTTTCAGATCGATTCGAGTCGTCCCCTGCCATCGTTCCTGGAGTGCGGTTCAAGCCCACCCCGGGACCCGTTGGAGGGGGCACGTGCCTCCGCCATGCCTGGGCTACCGCATGGCCCGAACCAGCGGAGAAACCGCTTCAATCCGGTCTCTCCGAGCGCCGTGCCCAAGGCGCTTCGCAATACGGCAAGCCGCCGCTCCCTGCTCGGCCCCCGAACGGTGTAGGAGCAGCGAACGACGTCGCGCGTGACGTCCCTGGAAACCATCGCCCCCGGTCTGGCGACCGCGCGCGGACCCGCCGTCACCGAAGACGACGGGCCCTGCCGCTCCTTATCGCGCGCTGATACGGGCCGCGTCGAGGCGCTCGATGCCGATGCGGGCCAGGTCGTACGACGAGGCCACGCCGCCCGCCGGCATCTCCATGTCCACCGGCCCGCGCGCCAGGACCGAGCGGTAGAGGCTGCGCGCCTCGGAAAGGCGGCCGGCACGGCGATAGACCGCCGCCAGGTTCAGCAGCAGTTCCGGACTGCGCGGGTAGGTGCGCCGCTCCTGCTCCAGTTCCGCCTGCGCGCCCGCAAAATCGCCGGCCGCGATCCGCGTGTAGCCCGTGCGCTCCTGCGCCGCCGCCGGACCCGTGAACACCACCGCCGCGGCCAGCGCCGCCGTCACCATCCTCACCACCGCGTCTCTCCATTACATTATCATGACGAGAGAGTGACACTGATATGACAGGGGCGCAAGCGTTTCCCCGGGGCCGGTCGCGCGGCCCCGGAATGCGAAAGGGCGGCCCTGCAGGACCGCCCTTCTGCCGCCGTGCGGCGGCTTGGATCGTCCGGCCCCGCGGGGCGGGATCGTCTGGATCAGAAGCTCCGGTAGTACTGCTCGTTGCCGACGAAGCCGAGCTTGGTCACGTTGGACCGCTTCACCACGGCCAGCGTCCGGTCCACCACGTCGTACTTGGCCTGGCGGTCGGGCTGGAACTGGAGCTCGGGCTCCGGGTTCATGCCCGCCGTCTGGTCCAGATACTGGCGCAGCGTCACCTCGTTCACGGGCGCGCCGTTCCAGGCGACGGTGCCGTCGGCGGCGATGGAGACCTTGTTCTTCTCGCTGTCGATGATGTTCTTGTTCCTGGGGTCGTTGACCGGCAGGTCGATCTTCACCGCGTGGGTCTGGATCGGGATGGTGATGATGAACATGATGAGGAGCACGAGCATGACGTCGATCAGCGGCGTCGTGTTCATCTCCATCATCGGCTCGCCGTCGTCGCGGCCGGCGCTCATTGCCATGGTTCAGGCTCCTCAGGTCCCGGCCGTGCGGCCGGGGGATGGTTCGGGTTAGAGGCGGGCGATGCCCTGGCCGGGCGCGGGCTCGGAGATGAAGCCGACGCGGGCGAAGCCGGCGCGCTGCATCGTGTAGATGGCGCCGCCAACGCACTCCCACGGCACGGCCACGTCGCCGCGGATGTGCGCCTCGGGCAGTTCCAGGTCTGGATTGCCGACGCCGCCCTGGCGCGCGATCTCGGCCTTCAGCTTGGCGACCGCGCGGTCCTCCAGCTCCTGGTGCGTCACGCGGCTCATGCCCCAGTAGACCGCGCAGGTGCCGTCCGGCGCCGAGGAGATGGAGAGCGACACGTTCTCCGGCTTGGTCACGGTGGGGTCGAAGCGCACGTCCGGCAGCTTCAGCTTCACCGTCTGGATCACGACCGGGACCGCGATCAGGAAGATGATGAGGAGCACCAGCATCACGTCCACCAGGGGCGTGGTATTGATGTCCGACAACGGGGCCTCCTCGGAGCTCCCACCAACGCTCATCGCCATTCGCGATTCCTATTCTCGGTTTTGATGGCCGGCCCGGCGCTCATGTCCGGGCCGGCCGATGGGCGGGAGCAGGAGCGCTCCCGCCCGGCAGTCTCTTACGCTAGCCCTGGCTTACGGGCGCACGGGCGCGCCGCCCGCCTGGCCGGCGGTGACGGTGGGCTTGGCGGGGGCGACGGGCGCCTTGGCCGCGGTGCCCAGCGTCGGGCGCACGGCGCCGTTGGAGGCCAGGAAGCCCAGCACGTCGTTCGAGAAGGCGCCCAGGTCCTCGGCGATCGACTTGTTGCGGCGCTGGAGCCAGTTGTAGGCAAGCACGGCCGGCACGGCCACGACCAGGCCGAGCGCGGTCATGATGAGCGCCTCACCCACCGGACCCGCGACCGCGTCGATCGAGGCCTGGCCCGACGCGCCGATCTTGATCAGCGCGCGGTAGATGCCGATCACGGTGCCGAACAGGCCGATGAACGGCGCGGTCGCGCCGACCGTCGCCAGGAAGGCCAGGCCGCCGGCGAGCCGCGAGTTGATCGCCGCCTCCGAGCGCGCCAGCGAGCCGTGCAGCCAGTCGTGCGCCTCGACCGGATCGGTCAGCTTGCCGTGCTGGTCCTGCGCGGCCAGGCCGTCGTCGACGAGCTGCTTGTAGGCCGAGTTCTTCTCCAGCTTGGCCGAGCCCTCGCGCAGCGAGTTCGACTGCCAGAAAGTCTGGCGGACGCGCTTGGCCTGGTTCATGATCTTCTGCTGCTCGAAGAGCTTGGAGAAGAGGATGTAGAACGACACGACCGACATCAGCACCAGGATGCCGAACACGGTCTGCGAGATCAGGCCGCCCTCGCGAAGGGCTGCGCCCAGGCCGTAGGGGTTCTCGCCCGAGGCTGCGGCGCCGTTGCCGGCGGCGGCCAGGATGGTGGTGATCATGGGATTGTTTTCCTTATTCGGGAATGGCGTCGGAGGTTCGGGTGGCGGGCGGGACCTGAGCCGGTCCCGCCCCGTTCTGGTCAGTCCTCGGGCAGCACCCACCGCACGTTGAGCGGGTAGGTCGAGGTCATGTTATTGCCGTTGTCGTCCCTGGCCGGCGTGAACCGAACCCGGCTCTTCGCGATGCGGCACGTGGTCGCGTCCAGGTCGCTGTTGCCGCTGGACGCGGTGATCGAGCAGTCGCTGACGCGACCTTCCGCGCTCACCGTCAGCCGCGCCGACACGCGGCCCTGCGCCTGAGCGCGGATGGCGGCGGGCGGATAGGCGTCCGGCCCGAAATACGACCCCACATTGCCCCTGAGGCCGGCGGCCTGCGATATGCGTGCCGGGGGCGCCACGGGCGGCGGGGCCGGCGGAGCCGCCGCCACGGGCGCAGGCACGAACACCGGCGGCGGGGTGGGCACCGACGTCACCACCACGGGCGGCGGGTTCGGGTTCTGCACGATCGGCGGCGGCGTCACCACGGGGGGCGGCTGCAGCTGCTGATCGGGCGGGGGCGGGGGCGGCTCGTCCGGCGGCGGCGGGGGCGGGGGCTCCTCCACGTCGAACGTGTTCAGTTTCTCTTGCGCCTTCTTCACGAAATTGGTCGCGAGACCCGTGACAAGGGCGTAGCCCAGCAAGGCGTGGATCAGCGCGACGATGACGATCGCGGTGATCTTGCCGCCGGACGCTTTCTGGTCAGCATAGGCCATTCGGCAATGGAACTCCTCGTACCTATCGGCCCCGCTGCCGTAGCGTCGGGCCGTCGGCCCGGTCGCGAGAGGCCGGGGTGCCCGGCGCGAGGCACCTCGAGTCCTAACCGGACCCTAACGGCCGTGCAAACGCTTTGTACTGCTGTCACGCGCACGGAATCGGGCTAACCGTGTCCCGATCCTGTAACATTCGGACCGGACCGGGAGCGTTCACGGCATGAAGCTGAGGCCATCGACTGTTCTCCTGACGTCCCTCCTGGCGGCGGCCGTTCCCGTGCCGCTCGGGGCGCAGCAGACGGCGGGCGGCGGGGCGGTCACGGCAGCGGCGGCGCCCTCCTACGCCGACCTGGCGGACCTGGTGCTGTCGTCGCCCGTGATCGCCGACGCCGTGGTGCGCTCGACCGCACGGCTGAAGCCGGCCGAGGCGCCGGGCCTGCCCGCCGGCCGCGCACGCCTCTACGTCGAGGCGGACGTGACCGCGCTGGTACGCGGGGCGAGCGGCGTGGCGTCGCGGATCGGCTACCTGGCGGACGTGCCGCTGGACGCGCGCGGGCGCGTGCCGAAGCCGAAGAAGGCGCGCGTGCTGCTGTTCGCGCGCCCCGTCGCGGGCGGAACCACGCAGGTGCAGCTGTCCGCCCCCGACGCACAGCTGCCCTGGACGCCCGCGCTGGACGAGGCGGTGCGGCGCGTGACGCGCGAGGCGGTGGCGGCGGACGCGCCGCCCGCCGTGACGGGGGTGGGCAGCGCGTTCCACGTGCCCGGCGCGCTGCCCGGCGAGAGCGAGACGCAGCTGTTCGTCCAGACGGCGGGGGGGCGGCCCATGGCGCTCTCCGTCCTGCGGCGGCCGGGCGAGCAGCCTCGCTGGGCGGTGGCCCTGTCCGAGGTGGTGGACGAGGCGGCCGCCGCACCCAGGGCCGACACGCTGCTGTGGTACAGGCTGGCCTGCGGCCTTCCCCGCGCGCTGCCGCCGGCCGCCACGGCGTCGCTTGGCGAGGCGGAAGGGGCCGCGGCGGCGCGCGACTACCGCTTCGTGCTGGACAGCCTGGGGCCGTGCGGCCGGACCCGTGGGGCCGCTACCGCCGGGTAGCGCGCACTTCCAGCACCTGTCCCGTAACGGAACGCGCGGTCTCGAGATAAGCGACGGCGGCCTCGACCGCAGCCTCGTCGCTTCCGTCCAGCCGCGCCACCGCGTTCACCCGCGCTGGCGCCAGGTCCGTCGCCAGCAGGCCGAGCGCGGCGCGCGTCATCGCGGCCTCCAGCGGATCGAGGCCGGGCCCGATCAGCAGCGTCACGGCCTCCGCCCCGCTCGCCCGCGCGCGCGCCACGGCCTGGGCGGCGGTGGCCACGGTGATCCGCTCCGATCCCGACGTTGGCCCCGTCACCGGCCCCGTCACCGGCGATGCCGGACCAGCGTGACGCCGATCCGCTCGCCCTTCGTCGATATGGCGAACTTCACGATCTTCACCTCCACCCGGCGCACGCGCGCGTCCTGGAGGAACAGCGTCTCGCAGATGTGATCGGCCACGGCCTCCACCAGCGTGAAATGGACGCCGGGCGGCAGCGCGGCGGTGGCGGCGTGCTTCAGGTCCATGTAGTTCTTGGACGCGGACAGGGGGGTGTCGGGCGCGTACCGGTCCGCCACGTCCAGCTCGACGGAGACGGAGATGCCCAGCGGCTGGGGCAGGTGCGTCTCCTCCGAGTAGATGCCTGTCAGCACAGGCACCTCCAGGTCGTGGACTTCGAGCGTCAGCGTGTCTCTCATGGCACCCGCCCCTTAGGATCGTAGCCCGCGGGGGGGAAGCGCATGCCCGGCCCCTCCCCGCTGCCCCCAGCTGCTTGCATCGGGGCGTGGCGCGGTTAAAGCGCGCGACCCTTTCCTGTCGCGCGAGGACGCCCGTGGCGGACGCCGAACTGATCCCGGCCGCGGCCGCGCCCCCCGGCGCGGTGGACGCGCTGCTCGACCTGGCCTTCGGGCCGGACCGGCACGCGCGCACCGCCTATCGCGTGCGCGGGCGGGCGGAGGCGCTGGGGGCGCTCAGCTTCGCGGCCGTGCGGGCGGGCACCGTGATCGGCTCGATCCAGTGCTGGCCGGTGGCCTTCCTGCCCGACGACGGGGCGACGCCCACGCCGCTGGTGATGCTGGGGCCGGTCGCGGTCCTGCCGGGGTTGCAGCGCGCGGGGCTCGGCCGGCGGCTGGTGGAACGCGCGCTGGCGGCGGCCGCGGAGCAAGGGCTGGACGGCGCGATGACACTGATCGGCGACCCGGAATATTACGGGCGCTTCTTCGGCTTCACGGCCGAGCGCACGGGCCGCTGGCGCCTGCCCGGCCCGTTCGAGGCGCGTCGGCTGCTGGCGCGCGGACCCCGTGTGCCGGGCGGCGGCGGTGTGCTGGGGCCGCGCGTGGCGGCGGCAGCGGGCGCGGGCGCGGCCTGAGCCTTTACGCCCCATCCGGCCCGCCCTACCTGTTGGGCCGTGCCGATGCCCCCGCTCCCCGACATCGCGTCCCTGCCGCTGGCCGAGATCGCGCGGCTGGCGGCGGAACGGCGGCTGCCCCCGGTGGACAGCTGGAACCCGGCGCGTTGCGGCGACAGCGAGATGCGGATCGCGCGCGACGGCACCTGGTATCACCAGGGCTCGCCCATCGGCCGACCGGCGATGGTGCAGCTCTTCTCCACCATCCTGCGGCGCGAGCCGGACGGCGGCTACGTGCTGGTGACGCCGGCCGAGAAGCTGGACATCGCGGTGGAGGATGCGCCTTTCTTAGCCGTCGAGTTCCGGGCGGAGGGGGAAGGCCGCGACGCCGCGCTGGCGTTCCGGCTCAACACGGGCGAGCCGGTGGTGGCCGGGTCGGACCATCCGCTGCGCTTCGCGGACGGGGCGGACGGACCCCGCCCCTATCTGACGGTGCGGCGCGGGCTGGAGGCGCTGGTGGCGCGGCCCGTCTTCTACGAGCTGGCGGAGCTGGCGCTGGCCGCCGACGGCGCGCCCGGCCTGTGGAGCCGGGGCGCCTTCTTCCCGCTGCCGGCGTGAGCGCGCTGCTCGGTCGGCTCGCCGCCGCGATGGCCCGGCCGCCCCGCGCGGACGCCGCGATCAGCGCCGCCGACGACTACGACGACGCCGCGCCCGACCCGGCGTCGCTGATCCCCGCCGCCGTGCTGGTGGCGGTCACCGATCGGGCGGAGCCGGGCGTGATCCTGACCCGGCGGACGGCCACCTTGCGCAGTCATCCGGGCCAGGTGGCCTTTCCCGGCGGGCGGCTGGACCCGGGCGAGGACGCGGTGGCGGCGGCGCTGCGCGAGGCGATGGAGGAGGTAGCGCTCGACCCGGCGCAGGTGATCGTGGCGGGCACGGCCGATCCCTATCGCACGGGCACTGGATACCTGGTGACGCCCGTGCTGGGCGTCATCCCGGCCGACGCCGCGCTGGTGCCGGCCGAGGCGGAGGTGGCCGCCGTGTTCGAGGTGCCGCTAGCCTATCTGGTCGATCCCGCGAACCGCGCCCGCCGCTCGGCGCACTGGCGCGGGCGCGAGCGGCATTACTGGGAGATCGGCTGGGGGAGCGAGCGGATATGGGGCGCTACCGCCGCGATGATCGTCAACCTGGCGGAACGGCTGCGGTGAGCCCCTCCCGCATCCGTCCTGCCCGCATCGCCCCAGCCGCCGCCCCCTGGCGCGACCGGGCGGGATTGACGGAGTTGGCGGCGATCCTGACGCCCGCGCGGATCGTGGGGGGCGCGGTGCGCGACGCGCTGCTGGGGCTGGACGCGGCCGACCTGGACCTCGCCACGCCCGTGCCGCCGGAGGACGCGATGCGCCGGCTGGCGGCGGCCGGCATCCGCACCGTGCCGACGGGGCTCAAGCACGGCACCGTCACCGCGCTGCTGCCGTCCGGTCCGGTGGAGGTGACGACGCTGCGCCGCGACGTGGAGACGGACGGGCGGCACGCGGTGGTCGCCTTCGGCACGAGTTGGGAGGACGACGCCGCGCGGCGCGACTTCACCATGAACGCGCTCTACGCCGACCCAGTCACGGGCGAGCTGTGGGACCATCACGGCGGGCTGGACGACCTCGCCGCCGGCCGCGTGCGCTTCATCGGCGAGGCAGCGTTGCGCATCGCGGAGGACCGCCTGCGGATCCTGCGCTTCTTCCGCTTCCACGCGCGCTTCGGCGACCGGCCGGACGCGGACGGGCTGGCGGCGTGCGCGGCGGCGGCGGACGGGCTGGCCGCGCTGTCGGTGGAGCGCGTGGCGGCGGAGGTGGGCAAGCTGTTGGTCGCGCGCGGCGCGGTGGCGGCGGCGCGGCTGATGCTGGACGCGGGCGTCTGGGCGCCCGTGCTGCCGGAGGTGAACGCGGACGGCACGGAGCGGCTGGCGGTGCTCGCGACGCGCGAGGCGGCGGCGGGCATCGCGCCCGACTGGGTGCGGCGGCTGGCCGCGCTGGTGCCGCACGCGACTGCGGACGCGGTGGGCGCGCGGCTGAAGCTGTCGCGCGCGGATCGGCGGCGGCTGGCCGCGGCGGGCGCCGGGCCGGGCGGGGAGGGTCCGCTGGCGCTCGCGCACCGCGAGGGGGTGGAGGTGGCGCGCGACCGGCTGCTGCTGGCGGGGGAGGACGCGGCCGCGCTGGCGGACTGGCGGCCGCGCGCGCTGCCGCTGTCGGGCGGCGACCTGATCGCCGCTGGCCTAGCGCGCGGGCCGGGCGTGGCGCGCGCGCTGGCCCGCGTGGAGGACTGGTGGATCGCGGCCGGCTTTCCCGGCTCGGTGCCGCCGGCCGTGGTGGATCAGGCGGTGCGCGACGAGAGCAGCGCGTAGGCGTCGGCTTCGCTCAGGGGTCGCGCGAAGTGGAAGCCCTGGCCCATGTGACAGCCCAGCGCGCCGAGCGTGCGCGCCAGCTCCAGCGTCTCCACTCCCTCGGCCACCGTCCGCATCCCCAGCGCCTGCGCCAGGCCCAGCACCGCGCGCACGATGGCCACCTTGTCGCGGTCGGCCATCATCCCCGTCACGAAGCTGCGGTCGATCTTGAGGATGTCGATGGGCAGCTGCTGCAGGTAGCCCAGGCTCGAATAGCCCGTGCCGAAATCGTCCATCGCCAGCGTCACGCCCAGCGCCTTCAGCGCGTGCATCGTCCCGGCCGTGCGGTCGGCCTCCGTCACCAGCGCGCTCTCCGTCAGCTCCAGCTTCAGCCGATGGCCGGGCAGGCCGGCCGCGGCCAGCGCGCGCCGCACCATTCCCACCACGTCGTCGCGGCTGAGCTGGACGGGCGATAGGTTCACCGCCATCCGCACGCCGCAGTCGCCGCCGCACCGCCGATCCCACTCCGCCAGCGCAGCGGTGGCGGCGTCGATGGCCCAGCGGCCCAGCGGCACGATCAGCCCCGACTCCTCTGCCACCGGGATGAAGTCGGTGGGCGGCACGTCCCTGCCCTCGTCGCGCCACCGGGCCAGCGCCTCGAACGCGTGCAGCCGGCCCGTGCCCAGGTCGTGGATCGGCTGGAATGCCAGGCGAAGCTCGCCGTTGTCGATGGCGCGGCGCAGCGCCGTCTCCATGGCGAAGCGTGCGCGCGCGGCGCTGAAGGCGCGGGTCTGGTACGCCTCGGGCCGTCCGCTCGCCTTGGCGCGCTTCAGCGCGAACTGGGCGTGGCGGATCAGCGTCTCGCCGTCGGCGGCCCCGTCGCCGTGCGCGATGCCGACCGACGCCTCGACGCGAATCCGGTAGTCGCTGAGGCGGAACGGCGTCGCCAGCGCCGCGCGCAGCCGGTCGGCGACCTCCGCTGCCTCGGCAGGATCGTCGGTCGGGAGCAGCACGCCGAACTCGTCGCCGCCGATGCGACCCAGCGCGTCGCCGGCGCGCAGCGCGCCCTTGATCCGCCGTGCGGCCGAGATCAGCAGCTCGTCGCCTGCGAGACCGCCCAGGCAGGCGTTCAACTGGCCGAAGCGGATCAGGTCCACCACCAGCACCGCGTGCGCCTGCGCGCCCTCCACCGCCTGGTCCAGCAGGTCGCCGAATCCCGCCCGGTTGGGCAGGCCGGTCAGCGCGTCCGTGGTCATCTCGCGGCGCAGGCTCCGCTCGGTGCGTTCCTGTGCGGTGCGGTCGACGAAGGAGACGAGGCAGCGGTCGGCGACGCCCGGGCAGGGGCGGGCCAGCGCCACGCGGTAGTGGCGCGCGTCGATGGCGTCGCGCGACGACCAGTCCAGCTCGCGCCGCTGATCCGCCGACGCCAGGAACGCGATCACCGCCGCTTCCACGTCCGCGGGTAGCACGCGTCCGCCCGCCCCCCCGTCCGTCACTCCCCCGTCCGCCGCCCCGCCCAGCTCGCCGTCCAGGAAAGCGCGGTTGCACGTCCGCAGCCGCAGGGCGTCGCCTTCGAGCATGACGTGCGCGACCGGAATGGGCAGCAGTTCCAGCCCGCGCCCCATGGGGCCGGCCTGCCGCGCTGGGCGCGGGCTCGGCAGGGGAGGCGGGGCGGTCGCTAGCATCCGCCACAGGCCTAGGGGTATTTCCTTAAGCCCGTATAAACTCGAAGACTTCTGCCCCGCGCCGGCGCGGGCGTCAGTCGGCGAACCTGTTGTCGCGGGGGAAGCCGTTGGGCGCCATGCGGCCCGCGGCCCCGCGCGCGACGCGCCACGGCCCCATGTCCCCTTCCACACGCACGCGCCCGCCGCCGCCGCCCATCGGCCAGCTGAGGCCGCGCGCGAAGGCGAAGGGCAGCACGTCCGACAGGCCGCCGTCGCCGTAGCGCTGGAACTGCACGCCAGCGCCGCGCGCCAGTTCGGGCAGCTCGGACAAGGGAAACACCACCATCTTGCGGTTGTCCCCCACCGTCGCCACCGAATCGGCGTCGGCGCCCACGGGCCGGACGATCTTCAGCACGGCGCCGGGGCGCAGCGTCATCACCGCCTTGCCCTTGCGCGTCTCGGCGACCAGCTCCGCGGTGGGCACCAGGAAGCCCCGCCCGTCCGACGCCGCCACCAGCAGCCGCGCGGCGCGCGACGCGGGCACCAGCCCGACGATGGCCGTCGTGCCGTCCAGGTCCACGGTGGCGCGCACCGGCTCGCCGAAACCGCGCCCGCCGGGCAGCTTGTCGGCGGCCAGCGTGTAGAAGCGGCCGTTGGCGGCGGCCAGCAGCAGCTTGTCTGTGGTCTGGGCGTGGAAGGCGAAGGCGGGGCCGTCGCCTTCCTTAAAGCGCATGGCGTCCGCGCTGGCCAGGTCGGCGTGGCCGCGCAGCGCGCGGATCCAGCCGCGCTGCGACAGCACCACCGTGATCGGCTCGCGCTCGATCATCGCCTCCAGCGGGATGTCGCGCGTGGGCGCCGCCTCCTCCACCGCAGTACGCCGGCGGCCGAGCGGCGTGTCGGGGCCGTAGCGGTCGCGAACGCGCTTCATGTCGCGCTTCAGCCGCGTGCGCTGGCGCTGCTCCGAGCCCAAGAGCTGGGTCAGCTGCTCCCGCTCGTCCGCCAGCTTCGCACGCTCGCCCCGAAGCTCCATCTCCTCCAGCCCGCGCAAGCTGCGCAGCCGCATGTTCAGGATGGCCTCCGCCTGGCGGTCGGTGAGCTGGAACTCAGCGATCATCACGGCCTTCGGCTCATCCTCGGTACGGATGATCTCGATCACGCGGTCCAAGTTGAGAAAGGCCGCGATGTAGCCGTCGAGCAGCTCGATCCGGTCCGCGATCCGCGCCAGCCGATGCTCGGACCGGCGGCGCAGCACCTCGAACTGATGGTCGACCCAGGCGCCGAGCGCCCCACGCAGCGATAGGACGCGCGGCGTGCGGTCCTTGTCCAGCACGTTGAGGTTCAAGGGGACGCGCGTCTCCAGGTCGGTCAGGCGGAACAGGCCGTCCATCAGCACCTGCGCGTCCACCGTGCGGCTGCGCGGCTCCAGCACGAGGCGCACCGCCTCGTCCGACTCGTCGCGCACGTCGGCCAGGATAGGCAGGCGCCGGTCGTTGATGAGGGCTGCCACCTGCTCGATCAGCTTGCCCTTCTGGACGCCGTAGGGGATCTCGGTGACGACCGCGGTCCAGGCGCCGCCCTTCTCCCGTTCCACGCTCCACCGCGCACGCACGCGGAAGCCGCCGCGCCCCGCGGCGTAGGACTCCGCGATGGCCGCGGGCGCGTCGGCCACGATGCCGCCCGTCGGGAAGTCGGGGCCGCGCACATGCTCCAGCACGGCCGCGTCGTCGGCGTCCGGCCGATCCACCAGCATGATGGCGGCGTCCAGCAGCTCGGCCGCGTTGTGCGGGGGGACGGAGGTCGCCATGCCCACCGCGATCCCCTGCGCGCCGTTGGCCAGCAGGTTGGGGAACAGGCCGGGGAACAGCTCGGGCTCCTGCTCCTCCCCGTTGTAGGTGGCGCGGAAACCGGCGGCGTCCTCATCCAGCCCGTCCATCAAGTCGATCGCGACGGGCGTCAGCCGCGCCTCGGTATAGCGGTAGGCGGCCGCGTTATCGCCGTCGATGTTGCCGAAATTGCCCTGGCCGTCGACCAGCGGATAGCGCAGCGCGAAGTCCTGGGCCAGCCGTACCATCGCGTCGTAGACCGACTGGTCGCCGTGCGGATGGTACTTGCCGATCACGTCGCCCACCACGCGCGCCGACTTCTTGTAGGCCGATGCCGGGTCCAGCTTCAGGAGCCGCATGGCCCATAGCAGGCGCCGGTGCACGGGCTTCAGCCCGTCGCGCACGTCGGGCAGCGAGCGGGCGGTGATGGTGCTCAGCGCGTAGACCAGGTAGCGCTGCGACAGCGCGCTGTCGAAGGGTGCGTCGGATATGCCCGCGGGTGGGGCGGGCGCGGTCAGGTCGGCCATGCGCGCCGACGGATAGGCCGATGTTCCCGGTTTGTCACGTGACCGCTGCTCCGCCGCCCGCCGCCCGCGTCAGGGATGGTCGTTGGTGCGCAGCCCCTCCATGCGCGGCCGCTCGTCGTCGGGGATCAGCCCCTCCAGCACCGCCCAGAATCCGCCCACCGCCTGCTGCCCCGCGCGCGCATAGGCCGCGCTCATGCGCGTGCGCACCGCCTCGAACAGCTCAGCCTCCATGCGCGCGCCCGTCTCCGTCAGGCGGAGCAGACGCTGGCGGCGGTCGCGCTCGCCGGGCCTCGCCTCCACCAGGTCGCGCTCCATCAGCTCGCCCAGCACGCGGCCCAGCGACTGCTTGGTGATGGCCAGCAGCGCCAGCAGTTCGCTGATCGTCATGTCGGGCCGGCGCGAGATGAAATACAGGGCGCGGTGGTGCGCGCGGCCCAGCCCCTGGCGTGCCAGACCGCGGTCGATGGACCGCGTGATGTGGCTGTTGCCGAAGTAGAGCAGCTCCATGCCGCGCCGAAGCTCCGCTTCGCGTAGGAACTGTGCGGACGGCGTCGCCCCGTGGCCCGCCGGCAGCGGCACCGGCGCCCCGCTCCCGGATTGGTGGGCGCCGGGCTGGCCGGGGTGCTGGTGGTTCGGAGCAGCCATGTTGACCCGCTTAGCCCCCCAGCTTACGCGACCGCAACCCTTGTCACCCCTGTTAACCGGCAGCAGCCCCGCATGAACGTCCCCTTCCGTTTCGAGCAGAGCCCCGAACCCGTGCCGGCCGAAGAGCGCGCGGCGCGGCTGGTGTCGCCGGGCTTCGGCCGCGTGTTCACCGACCACATGGCGCTGGTGCGCTGGTCGGAGGAGAAGGGCTGGCACGACGCGCAAGTGACGAGCCGCAAGCCCTTCACCTTCGATCCCGCCACCGCCGTCCTCCACTACGCCCAGGAGATCTTCGAGGGGCTGAAGGCCTATCGGCTTGACGACGGCGGCACCGCGCTGTTCCGGCCGGACGCCAACGCGCGCCGTTTCCGCGATTCCGCGCGCCGGCTGGCCATGCCCGAGCTGCCCGAGGAGCTGTTCCTGGGCTCGGTGGAGGCGCTGGTGCGCGCCGACCGCGACTGGGTGCCCGACGATCCGGACGGCGCGCTGTACCTGCGCCCCTTCCAGTTCGCGTCTGAGAGCTTCCTGGGCGTCAAGCCCGCATCCGAATATGTCTACGCGGTGATCGCGTCCTCGGTGGGGGCCTATTTCCGCGGCGGGCTGCCGTGCGTGTCGCTCTGGGTGTCGCAGGACCATGCGCGCTCGGGGCCGGGGGGCACGGGGGCGGCCAAGTGCGGCGGCAACTACGCCGCCTCGCTGGCCGCGCAGAAGGAGGCCATCGCGCGCGGGTGCGACCAGGTGGTGTTCCTGGACGCGTCCGAGCGGCGCTGGGTCGAGGAACTGGGCGGCATGAACCTGTTCTTCGTGTTCGACGACGGGTCGATCGCCACGCCGCCGCTCAACGGCTCCATCCTGCCCGGCGTCACGCGCGACTCGCTGCTCGCCATCGCGCGCGACATGGGGATGGCGGTGCGCGAGGAGCCCTATGCCGTGGACGCGTGGCGCGCGGACGCCGCCAGCGGCCGGCTGGCGGAGACGTTCGCGTGCGGCACGGCGGCCGTGGTGACGCCGGTCGGCCGCGTGTCCGACCCGTCGGGCAGCTGGACCATGGGCACGGGCGATCCCGGCTCCGTCACGCTGCGCCTGCGCGAGGCGCTGGTGGCGATTCAGCGCGGCCGAGCGCCCGACCCGCACGGCTGGATGCGCTCGCTCGACCTGGACTGAAGCGGCCGGCGCCGGGGCGGCCGGGGCTTCCCCCGCCGCCCCGGCGCCGCTAGAGGCCGGCCGCACGGCACTGGGGCGTCGCCAAGCGGTAAGGCACCGGTTTTTGGTACCGGCATTCGTAGGTTCGAATCCTGCCGCCCCAGCCATACGCTGATTTCACGGTTCAAGTCGTTAAAAACGCTACGTTTTCTCCTGCCTTGGCCTGGGTGAACCGCCCACTGGCGTCAATTGACGCCAGTGTGTGGAGCCAGTGCCCAATGCCAGCGATCGACAACGTGACTCGCCGCGGTGCCGTCTATTGGTGGCGCCGGCGGGTGCGCTTCGTTGCAGGCGACCTCCCGCCTATAACCGTCGTGACGGTGGTCAGCCTTCAGACGAAGGAGCAGGCGGTCGCGCGCAGGCGCGGCGCCGCGATGACCGGGCGGAGCGAAGTGGTGCGGATGAGCCTGTACGAGAAGATCGAGCGCGAGGGGCTGACGGCGGATCAGGCGACCAGCCTGTTCCAGGCCGAGATGCTGCGGTATCGCAACATGCTGGCCTATCAGCACTCGCTCATTCAGGCGGACGGCGAGGGCAACGTGCCCGCACGCTTCGCGCAGATGCTGGCCATCTATGCGGCACTCAATCGCGACTTCGCCGTCAACGGTTTCGCCGACTATATGGGCATCGACTATGTCGGCGGGTTCGACCAGCGCTTCGCCGGCCTCGACGACGAGGCGCGGGGCCATCTGGGCGCGCTGCTGGGCCGGGCCGGCGACCTGCCGGCCAATCTGCTCGCCGAGGCGCGTGCGCTGATGGATCGCGTGGGCATCGCCGCGACCGGCGACCGTGCCGAGAATGCGCGCCGTATCATGTGCGAGGCCCGCGCGGTGGCGGCGGCGACCTATGACGACCCCGCGGTCCGTGACACCGCCAGCGTGCTGGCGCTGGTCCGGGCGCTGACCTCCGGGGCCGCTCCCGCTGCCATCATCGCCGTTCCGCAGGAACCGCCCCGTCCATCGGAGCCTCCCACCCCGCCACCGTCGATCCTGACGGCCGAACAGCAGCGTCACGCGGCGATGACGCCGGTCGAGGCGGTGGAGGAGTATATCCGCATCAAGCCCAAGGCGCGGGGCGCCGGCACCGTGTCCGCTTCTGCCCAGCAGGGACGGAAGTCGCAGGCGAAGGTGTGGGGCGAAAGCCAGCGACGGCAGTTCCGCGCGGCGGCGTTCCTGTTCGGCAAGTCCAACGGCGGCGGGCCACTGGCTGCCACGTCGCAGGACCATCTCAACGACTTCTACGATCGGCTGAACCGGCTCCCGTCGTCGCACCACAAGTCACCCCGTCACGAACCGATGGCGCTGGAGGCGATCTGCGAGGAGGCGGCGGCGCGGCAGGCCGAAGATGCGGGCGGCGTGTCGATCGGCCTCGACGTCGGGACGATCAACCGCCACTTCGCCAACCTCAAGCGCCTGTGCAGCTGGATGGCGGGCAAGACGCCGATGGGGCCGCTCGACTTCTCCGATTTCATCCTGGACGAGGATGACCGGGACGACCGGGACGAGCGCGATGCCTACACGATCGAACAGGGGCTCGAGCTGTTCCGGTTGCCGATCTGGACCGGCGGCGCCTCGCTCGACGATCGGCTGGGGGTGGGGCCTGCCGGCAGCATCTGGCATGATGCCGCCTATTGGGTGATGCCCATCGTCTGGTATTCGGGGATGCGGCGCGAGGAGGCGTGCAAACTCCTCATCGACGACATCGGCGAGGAGGACGGCATCGCCTTCTTCAATATCCGGAAGACTCACGCGGGCACGGTCAAGACAGCGACCAGCGTGCGAAAGGTGCCCATCAACGGCGAGCTTCGCCGCCTGGGTCTGCTCGACTATGTCGCCGCCATGAAGGCGGCGGGCGAAACCTACCTGTTCCCGGAGATCATCCCCGGTCGCGGTGGCCGGACGCTGGGCGACGTGTTCTTCAAGACCGTCTGGCTCAACATCAAGTCGCACCTCACGCTCGTGAGGCCGGGCCAGGCGGTGCACAGCGGGCGCCACATGGTCAGCACCGAGCTGAAGATGCTGCAGACCTTCGAGGAATTCCGCGCCGACCTGCTCGGGCAGAAGGCCGGCGGCGAGAACGCCGTGCGCTACGCCGACGCCACCCGGCTCGAACTTCTTCTCGAGGTCGTGGAGCGGATTCCCGTCGTGACCGCCCATCTGCCGGACGCGACGACGATCAACCTGCTGCCCAAGGCACGCCGCCAGCCGAGGCCGGTGCGGCCCAGCAGCGGCCGTCGTCAGCGGGGAGCGTCGCCGGCGGCAGCCTGAAGCGACGGCTTCTGTGACCGGAAGGGCGGTGAGGAAAAGCCTCGCTGCCGCTCGGTCGATCCAGACAGGAGCATCGATCATGACCCACGCCATCACCACCGCCCCGGCCGGGGCGGGGGAATTCGTTCGCGTTGACGATCCGGATATCCGTATCCTGCGCCGCGTGGCGTCGCTTGGCGACTTCCCGCTGGCGGATCGCGTCACCGGGACCGTCCGGCGCGTCGGCATCGTCGATACGGAAACGACCGGCACCGACGTCCTGCATGACGAGATCATCGACATCGCGGTCGTGGTGATCGAGGTGGACGAGGCCGGCGAGATCGTCGGCATCGCCAGCGCCGGGCAGGCGCTTCGCGACCCGCACATGCCGATTCCGGCGGCAATCACTCGGCTGACCGGGATCAGCGATGCGGACGTCGCCGGCAAGGCGATCGATCTGGACCGGCTCGAACGCCTGCTTCGGAGCGTGGATGTGCGCATCGCCCACTCCGCTGCGTTCGACATCGGCTTCATCGAGAACCTTCTTCCCGGGCTCGCCGAGTCCGCGTGGGCTTGTTCGATGCGCGACTTCGATTGGCTGAGCGCTGGGTTCGACGGTGCCAAGTTGGGCCATCTGCTAATGCAGATCGGCCGGTTCAACACCGCGCATCGGGCGATGGCCGACGTCGTCAGCCTGCTCCATCTGCTCGCCCATCGGCTTCCCCACGGCGGTACGGTCCTCGCCGGTCTGCTGGCCAACGCCGAACAGCCATCGGTCCGCTTCGAGGCGACCGGCGCCCCGTTCGATCGGCGCGGCCTGCTCAAGGCGCGGGGCTACAGCTGGGACGCCCGCCGCCGCGTGTGGTGGACCGATCTCTCCGAAGGTGAGTGCGCCGAGGAGGAGCGCTGGTTCCGCGAACACGTCGCGCCCGCCGGCCCGTTGCCGCGGATGACGCCGATTACCTGGCATCAGCGCCACCGCTAAGACCTTGAGGCGCGCCGCGACACGCGCCCTTCTTTCGAGACGAGATGAAGCGAGCATCCCGGGTTGGGGAAAAATGCTCCGGCCATGACGGCCGCCATCAAAGGAAATGAACACCATGCATCACAACGGCAACATCCCCCTGCGCCACCAGCAGTTCATGTTGGCGGTACGCCGCGAAATGGGTTGGCCGGCGTTCAAGCCGATCAACGACGCGATCGCCTTCTGCTCGGGTCGCGAGATGAACTTCGAGGTCGGGGCGGAAATGGCGCGCATCACGCAGATGCTGCGCAAGGATGCGGTCTACACCGGCTGGGCGAACTCCAGCGCCGCCCTGCCGACCAGCTTCACGATCGTCTATCGCGAACTGCTGGCGGTGGACATCGTCGATCGCGTCGTGCCCTTCGCCGAGAACGACGATGCGCCGATTGTGTTCGTCAGCACCCGCGCCGACGAGACCTTCGCGGTCGACCGCCGCGGCACACTGGTCAGGGTGCCGGGCAAGCCCAAGGCGATCGGGAGCGGCCGCAAACTCGCGATGAAGCGCATCAAGGCCACCGCCGCCACGATGGGCGACACGTTGCTCGACGGCAACCGCTTCCTGGCTCCGGGTGCCGAGTGGATCGAGCCGGAAGCGCCGCTCGAAACCGTCGTTCGCTTCGGCTGAAGCATGGGCGGGTCTTGCCCGGCGAGGCCCGCCTGCCCGTTCGTCAAGATTATGATCGGGAATGATCCCGGTGGAGAAAAAGCATGAAGATCGAGAACCCGTTCGAACCGCGTCCACGGCGCAGCTACGTCATCGTCGACCTAGAAAGCGCCGTGCTGGATGAGGCCGGGCACCAGCGCTACCGCGAGATGGAGCGCTGGGTCCCGGGCCAGGACGAGGGTGAGAGCCGCCGCGGCTACACCCGCGCGGAATGTCCGCTGAAGACGCCGCGCTGGGTCTTTCAGACGATCGTGACTGCGTCCGCGATGGTGCTGACCGAGCACGAGGACGGCAACGTCGACGTGTCGCGCTTCGTCACGCTGAGCGCACCGGACCACGACGAGCGCGAGGTCATCGCCGGTGTCCTGAAGGTGCTGGCCGATGCCCCGTCCAACGCCGAGTTCGTGTCGTGGGCCGGCTCGTTCCACGACCTGCCGCTCATCGCCTGCGCAGCGATGAAGCACGGCCTGTCACTGCCGGCGAACTGGGGGTGGATCGCGTTCGGCGGCGACGGACGCGTGCGGCACGTCGACTTTGCCCGCGTCCTGACCGGCGGCCTCAAGATGAAGCCGATCCACCAGGCGGAATACGCCGCCGCGCTCGACATCCCCGCCAAGATGACGGTGGCGCCGTTCATGGTCGCCAAGCTCATCAACGCCGGGCAGTTCGAGCTCGTGCAGGAGGTGTGCGAGGGCGACGTCATCACGCTGGCGCTGCTGCTCGCCCGCTGGCGCAAGCTGCTGGACGGCCGTGCCGACATCGCCGTTGTCGAGGATCGCATCCTCCGCAGCATCGAGCAGCTGCGCGAAGGGCGCGGGTACATACCGGCGCTACAGGCGCGACGCGCGGCCAGCTTCGCAAAGCGGGTCGGCAAGGCCAGCAACGACGCCGAGGTGTTCGCCCCGTGGCTGGCGGGGGAAGCGGCCTGATACCGGCCGGGGGAGGCGGGCTTCGGCCTGCCTCTCCGACTACAGCTCGAGCAGCGCGCGGACCTTCGCGCGCACTTCCGCCAGCGTGGCCGGCGACACCCGACCCTTCCTCTCGGCCCGCCGGGCGCGCCAGTCGAGGCTCTTCACCTGATCGGCCAACACGACGCTCGGCGGATCGTCACCGTCGACCACCTCGAACGGATAGCCCTTGATCCGCGAGGTCATCGGGCAACAGAGCATCATGCCACGCACCCCGTTGTAGCGCGCGGGGGACAGCACCAGCGCCGGGCGGTGCCCCGCCTGCTCGTGGCCCGCCTGCGGATCGAAGTGTAGCCAGACGATGTCGCCAGTATCCGGGACGTAGCCCGGCTTCACCACGCCTCCTGTCCGACCGGGCGTCCGAAATCGACCTCGTCGGGGAAGGTTTCCGGCGCCATCCCGGCGAGCAGCGAGTCGAGATCATAGGACGGGGCGATGACGGGCTCGATCACGATCCTTCCCTCGTCCTCGCGGACATCGACCTCCTGATCGATCCGCAAGGCCGCCGCCGCCATCACCGATGCGGGAATGCGCACCGAGGCGCTGTTGCCCCACCGCTTGACCTGGACACGCATCGGTGACCTCCCATGTATCTACATTAGTGATACATAGGAGGTCGCTGCTGGCTGTCAATCCGCCGAGCAATGGTCGCGAGTGACAGCGACCCGGCGATCGCATAGCCTCTCACGATGGCATCCGGCGACTGGACTGATCAGCAAAACGACGCAATCGTCGCCGACTATTTCGCGATGCTGGCCGATGATGAGGCCGGGCGCCTATACAGCAAGGCCGAACATAATCGGCGGCTGCAGGAGGCGATCGGGCGCCCGCGCGGATCCATCGAATACAAGCATCAGAACATCAGCGCGGTGCTCAAGGGTCTCGGCGAAGACTGGATCCCTGGCTACAAGCCGGCCTTCAACTTTCAAGGATCATTGGTCGATGCCGTCGCGCGGTGGTTGGCCGCTCATCCTGCCTGGCTCTCTCCGGACACCCGCCTGTCCCTAGCAGACACAGCGGGACTATCGCGCGTGCAGGAAGCACCGACGCTGTGGATCGGGCCGCCGCCGACGCTCAGCAACTTGCCCCCGCCGGACGAACTCGAGCAGATGCAGCATATCGCCCGGCGTTTCGACGTTGCTGAGCGCGATGCCCGCAACCGCGCGCTGGGCCGCGCGGGCGAGGAGCGGATCGTCCTTCACGAACGATCGTCACTGACCGCAGCCGGTCGCGACGACCTTGCCCAGCGCGTTCGCTGGGTGTTGGATCAAGACGGCGACGGAACCGGCTATGACATCGCCAGCTTCGACGCCGATGGTCGTCCGCGCCTCATCGAGGTGAAGACCACCAACGGATGGGAGCGAACGCCCTTCTACATCAGCCGCAACGAACTCTTGGTCGCCGAGGAACGGCGGCGCGACTGGTGCCTCGTTCGCCTGTGGAACTTCGCCCGCGAACCGCGCGCATTCGAATTGCGGCCACCGCTCGACGCCCACGTTTCGCTGATGCCGACGAGCTTTCAGGCGAGCTTCGACGCCTGATGCAAGGAAAGACGGCTTTGCACGGCGCTTGCCATCCAATGGCGCTTGCTCGATCCTGCGACAGATACGGACGCAGGGGGCGTGATGACCGAACGGATGGCGAAGCTCGACCGCCTGCTGGCGCTTGTCCACGCGCTCTCTGACACGACCGAGGGCCTTACGCTCGACGAGATGGCCGGCCGCCTCGACGTCAACCGCCGCACGGCGGAGCGGATGCGCGATATCATCGCCCGCCACTTCGACCTAGACGAGGTTGCAGACGATCGACGTAAGCGCTTCCTGATCCGAGACAGCTTGCGGCGGGCTTACACAAGGCCGAACGCTGCCGAGGTTGCCGCCCTGCAGGCCGAGGTCGATGGCCGCACGTTGGCCGGGCAGAACGCCCGCGCAGAACAACTGGCCAGCCTGCTCGCCAAGGTGAAAGCGGCGCTCGACGACCGCGAGAGGCGGCGGCTCGATCCGGACCTTGACGCCCTTGGTCGTCTCCAGCGGACGATGGTGACCGCCGGGCCGATCGCTGCCGTCGCGCCGGAAACCGTCACGACCATCCAGAGCGCCATCCTCTCCGGCCGGTGCGTGGAATTCCACTACGCGACCGAAGAACGGCCGGAGGCGCGCTGGCGGCGCGTGATCCCCTACGGCTTGGTCCACGGGCCGTTGACCTATCTGCTTGGCAAGATGCCGGCCCGCGACGACCAGCCGGTCTATTTCCGGCTCGACCGCATGACGGCGGTGACGGTGAGCGATACGATCGGCTGCGCACCGGACGAGTGGGATATCGATGCCTGGCTGGCCGACAGCTTCGCGGTGTGGCGCGACGAGAAGCAGGATGTCGTGTTGTGTGTTCCGGCGTCCTCCGTCGCCCGCGCGCGACATTGGCGGTTTCACGCCCGGCAGCAGATCGAGGATCTCGCCGACGGTGGACTTCGCATCCGGTTCGGCACCGGCGGCATGCGCGAGCTCGCCGAGCATCTGTTCACCTGGGGCGGCGAACTGGTGATCGAAGGGCCGGACGTGCTCGTCGCGGTGATGCGGGAACGCATCGCCGCGGCGCAGACCATGCTGCCGAACGATGTGCGACCGATCCTGTCGCATGATGCCGCGACAGGAGAATCATGACGATTCGCCTTCAAACCTTCCTGCCCGGCGTGCCGGAGCATCTTGTCCGGGCCGCATTGGCCAAGGCCGGCGGCAACGAGATCGAGAGCGGCAAGCTCGACAGTCCCGAGAGTAGCGCGGCACTGGCCGTCAATGCGTTCGGCTGGTTCATCGAACGCGCCGGTTGCCTGCCGCCGTTTCCCGGCCTTACCGACCTCGACTGGCCCGCCGTGCGCGTCGATGTCGAGCGGCAGATGCGGTTCCCGTGGCGTGGCGGGCGACACCCCTGGCTCGACGCGGCGGTCGAAACTGCGGGCCATGTCATCGGCGCCGAATCCAAGCGGTTCGAGCCCTTCCGCGACGCCAAGACCGTCAGACTGTCCGACGCCTATGATCGCGACGTCTGGGGCGAACGGATGACGCCGTTCACCGCGATGCGCGACCGGCTGCGTGCCGGCGATGGCGGCTATCACCATCTGGACGCCGCCCAGCTGATCAAGCACGCCTTCGGACTGGTCACGGAGGGACGCCGGCTCGGCAAGGCGCCGGTGCTACTGTATGTCTACGCCGAACCCTCTCACCGCGGTGCCGCGGTCACGCCGGCAACTGCAATCGAACGCCATCGCGCCGAGATCGCCGACTTCGCTTTCGCCGTGGCGGGGGCAGAGGTTCGGTTCGCCGCCTGTTCCTGGCGCGAGTGGCTGGCCGGCTGGGCCGGCGATGCCCGCAATCATGCCGACGCGCTCATCGCGCGCTTTCAACCGTGAAGGAGGTGGCCATGATCGATCGTCCGCGCCGCTTCGGCCTGTCCAAGTCGAAGATCACCATGTTCGAGCAGTGCCCCAAGAGGCTGTGGCTGTCCGTGCATCGCCGCGAACTGGCCGAGCATGATGACGGCGCCGAGGCGCGCTTCGCCACCGGGCATGAGGTCGGCGCGATTGCTTGCACCCTGCTGCCGAATGGCGTGATGGTCGAGGCCGAGCCGGACCTCGCGGCGGCGCTCGTCACGACCCGGGCGCTGCTCGACAACGGTCTTGCCCAGCCGATCTTCGAGGCGACGCTTCAGCATGACGGCGTACTCGTGCGGATCGACGTGCTGGAGCCGGATGGCGCAGGCGGCTGGCACATGGCGGAGGTGAAGAGCTCGACCAAGGCCAAGGACTATCACGTCGGCGACCTCGCGACCCAGCTGTGGGTCGCGCGCAATACCGGTGTGCCGATCAGTGGCGCGGCGATCCGTCATATCGACAGCAGCTTCATCCTGGAACGCGATGGCGATTACGCTGGCCTGTTCGTCGATACCGATCTCATGTCGGTCGCCGAGCCGGTTATCGCCGGCCGCGGCAAAACCGTCGCTGCCGCGCGGGCGACGCTGGCCGGTGCCGAACCGGATACCGCGCCCGGCGCGCATTGCGATGCACCGTTTCCGTGCGAGTTCGCCGGCTATTGCCATGCGGCGCTGCCGGCCGGCCCGGAATGGCCCGTGTCCGTGCTGCCGCATGGCGGCGGCAAGCGCTGGATCGAGCAGGGCATAGTCGATCTGCTGGCCGTTGATCCCGCGGCGCTGTCCAACGCCGTCCACGCCCGGGTCCACCGTGCAACTGTGTCGGGCGAGGTTTATCACGATGTCGAGGGCGCCCGCGCAGCGATGGCCGGCTGGGCGTTCCCGCGCACCTGGCTCGACTTCGAGAGCATTGGCTTCGCCGTTCCGCGCTGGATCGGCACGCGACCCTATCAGCAGGTGCCGTTCCAGTTCTCGGCCCATGTCGAGACCGCGGACGGCGGCATCATGCACCGCGAATTCCTCAGCCTCGATGGGAGTGATCCGCGTCGCGCGTGCGCCGAGGAGCTGGTCGAGATGGTCCCGCCGACCGGCGCGGTCATCGGCTACAACGCCAGCTTCGAAAAGGGGCGCATCCTCGAACTGGCCGCCGCGTTCCCGGACCTTGCCGACGCGCTGACCGGGATGGCGGCGCGCGTCGTCGACCTGCTGCCGGTCACCCGCGCCAACTGGTATCACCGTAACCAGCGTGGCAGCTGGTCGATCAAGGCCGTGTTGCCGACGATCGCCGCCGAGATGGACTATGCCTCGCTCGGAGTGAAGGACGGCGGCAGCGCACAGGAGGCTTACGCGGAGGCGATCGTGGCGGGCTGCACGCCGGAGCGCAGGCTGGCGCTGGATACCGCACTGCGCGCCTATTGCGGTCGCGATACCGAGGCGATGATCGTGCTGGCGCGACGATTGCAACTTCATGATGATGTGTGCGGAGGGGAGATATGACGATGGACGACGATGCCAATTCGCTGGTGCTGGAGTCGATGCCGCCGAAGCGCGCGCTTCGCGAACGCATAGACCGCCTATTGGTGTCGGCGGATGCAAAGGCGCTGCTGAACGATCTGCTCGAGATGGCGATAGAGGTCGGTGGTCGTGTCCTCGACGCCGGCCGACGAATCCTCGCCTTCATCTTCGATCTGGTCGAACGCTTTCCGAACACCGCCTTCGGCGTGATCGTCGCATTGGTGGTTTCCACGCTGATCGGGTCGATCCCGCTGCTTGGCCTGGTGCTCGGCCCGCTTCTCTCGCCGCTATTGCTGGCGTTCGGCTTGGCTGCCGGCGCGATCGCAGATCTCAAGGATGCCCCGCTGCGAGCACGGGTGGGCGCGCTGGAACACCATTTCGCATCCGCGACGCAACATGCGTGAGGGTGGCGCAACCGATCTGACGCTGAAGGAAGGGTTCGCCTCCGTCGATCGCGTGGTGGCGGACCCGGTACGCTTCAAGCTGCGTCTCGGGATCGGTGAGGAGGCCTACACCTCGCTCCGCCTGAAAAACAACGTCCTGAAGGTCTGGGACATCGGCAGTTGGGGCGGGACCGGCGCGGCAGTGGCGTCGTCGAAGGTAGTCGCCAGCACGTTCTTCGCGCCGACCGGCTTCATGGCACTGATCGGCCTTGGCACCGCGGCGACGCCGGTCGGATGGGTCGTGGCGGCGGCGGTAACGTCGGCGGGTGCCTATTACGGCGTGACGCGCCTATTCGGCCGCTATGCCGGATCACGGGTCGACACGATCCCCAAATTCATCAACACGCCCATCGACGTCCTCGGCGCTGCCCTGCTGGACCTGATGGGCGGGCTGGCGATCCGTGTCGCCGCCATCGATGGCGACATCGACGATCGCGAGATCGAAACCATCGTTGATCACTTCGTCGCCGATTGGGGCATGGATCGGGACTATGTCGAACAGGCGCTGTCGGTGTTCCAGGCAAACATCGCCAAGGCGACGATCAAGGAACTCGCGGGCGAGCTCGCGAAGTTTATGACCGCCAACCCTGACTGCAACGCGACCGCAATGTCGGCAACGCTGACCGCCTTCCTGCGAGATATCGCGATGGCCGATGGTCGCATCGACGAACGCGAAGACCTGGCGATCGACGCCATCGCCAGCGTCATGGCGCAATCGGAGCCGGGAATGATCGCGAGACTTGGGGACGGTGCGAGCCGTGCATGGTCGGCGACTACGGATGCGGTCGCAGCGGTCGCGCAGACCCTGCCAGACAAAATGAAAAATCTGAACCTGCTCAGCGGGAAGCAAGCCAATGCGGGGGGCAACGACGCGTGAGGGAAGCGGAATTCAAAGCGTGGCTTGAGGCCGAGGGGTATTCGAAGGGCACCGTCAGCACACAGATGGCCGACGTCCGCCGCGTCGATCGCGCCTATGGCGATCTCGACAACCTGCCGCCCGGGCAGACCATCGCGGGCATCAGGCAGTCGCTGGTCTATTCCAAGGCCGATCAGCGAGCGGGGCGACCGAACCCCGCCAAATTTCCGATCGACGGCAGCCTTTACGACAGCCTTGCCAGCTATCGCGCGGCGTTGAACTTCTACCAGCGGTTTTTGGATGCCCAATCCATTGCTCGGGGCGGTTCCACGTTCGAGCTGACCGCGCAGGACATCCTCGACGCCATCGACCGGTGCGATGCCGCCGGGTCGGTTGAGGCCTTCATCGCCAGCCAGGAAGGACTGGGCGCGCCCGCGAAATTCTGGCTGCTGCACCGGGGCAGGCGCTATCCCAGCAAGGCGATCGTCCGCGATGCGCTCGCGCATGCCGGCAGCGGGTCGCTGCCTGGCGGCGCACAATGCAAGGCCGCGCTCGATGCGCTGGGCTTCGTCGTGATCGACTGGCCGGCGTTCAAGTCGCTCCGCGATACCTTCCTGGCGCGCATGATGGGTTGCGAGAATTTCCGTCGGCAGGATGGCGATTACTGGACGATCGAACGCCGCTACAAGGACCAGACCATCGACAAGGTCCGTGCGCTCGCCGCGTCGGATGCCGACGACCGCGCGGTCGGCGAGCAGATCTATCGCGCACTGAGCGTCGACACGCAGGGGCTGCCACTCAGCTGGCGCACGCTCGACGAGGTGCAGAAGGCTGACGCGCCCCTACGCGACCGCTTCTTCGAGATCGTCGCACGGCTGGCGCGCAGCGAGGATGACCCGTTGGCCACGATCTCCGATGGTGCCCGTGCGCTGGAGCAACTGAAGATCGACGGTATCGCCGGGCTGCGTCGTGGCGAGGTGCTGGCGATCACCATCAGCGTCGTCGGCACGATGCACCCGGAAGCGGCGAGCTGGTTCAAGGTCAGCCGGGTCGAAGCGATGGGCAAGACCCTCTTCGGCCGCAAGCTGTTCGCCCATCCGCAGTTCGAGCCGACCGATCTCGACGAATATCTCCAGCTGCTGCGGGCGCTATTCGCTTTGTTCGGGGAGGAGTTGGGCTGGGATCCGCTCGATCTGTTTGACGTGCAGGGCTTCGTGTGGGTGGCGTTGGAAGACAAATGGGACGGCGCGGAGACGCCGCCGCCAGCCGCACCAGTCGCGACGGTCGCGCCGGAAGTGTTGCAGGACGGCCCCTATTGGTTCGTTGGCGCATCCTACGGCCGCCGCGACGATCAGGTCGAACGCTTCCTGGCCGAGGGCATTTGGGACATCGACAGTCCCAGCGATCGCAACCGCGAGCAGGTGCTGCGGATGCAACCGGGCGAGCGGATCGCGATCAAGGCGACCTATGTCCGCAAGAACGGCCTGCCGTTCGACGGGCGTGGTCGGTCGGTGTCGGTCATGTCGATCAAGGCGATCGGCACGATCACCGCCAACGCCGGTGACGGCGAGCGCGTGTCCGTCGACTGGCAGGCAGGGTACACTTCGCGCGAGTGGTATCACTACACCTATCAGCCGACGATCTGGGAGGTGTATCCGACCAACGAGATGGCGCAGCGGCTGATCCGCTTCGCCTTCATGGACGAGCCGCAGGATTACGACTGGTTCCTGCGCAACATGTCGCATTGGGGCGGCTTGCCGGCCGAAGAAGCACCTGCGCCGGACCCCATGAAGCGTTCGCCGCTCAACCTGATTCTCTACGGGCCGCCGGGCACGGGCAAGACCTATCGCACGATGGCCGAGGCGGTGCGGTTGTGCCGCGGGCTGGCCGGGAACGACCCGTTGCTGACCGACGTGGACCGTCGGCAGGAACTGCGCAGGGCGTATGAGGAACTGAGAGTTCAGGGTCAGATCGGCTTCGTCACCTTCCACCAGAATTACGCCTATGAGGACTTCGTCGAGGGTCTGCGCCCACAACCGCTGGCGGACGGCGTTGGCTTCACGCTCAAGGCCAAGCCCGGCATCCTCCGTCAGATGGCGGAGGCGGCCGAAGCGAGCGCCGAGGAGCATGTCCTCGTCATCGACGAAATCAATCGCGCCAACATCTCCAAGGTGTTCGGCGAGCTCATCACGCTGATCGAGCCGGACAAGCGTCTGGGCATGGATGAGGGGATGCGGCTGACCTTGCCCTATAGCGAGGCGCGGTTCGGCGTCCCCGCGAACCTGCACATTATTGGCACGATGAACACTGCCGACCGCTCGATCGCGCTGCTCGACACCGCGCTGCGCCGCCGGTTCGAGTTTCGTGAGCTGATGCCGGACGCCAGCCTGCTCAAGCCGGTCGACGGCATCGACCTTGCCAGCCTACTCGCCACGATCAACGAGCGGATCGAATATCTGTTCGACCGCGAGCATCAGATCGGCCACGCCTATTTCATCCGCTGCGCGACCCGCGCCGACGTGGACGAGGTCATGCGCCACAAGGTCATCCCGCTGCTCGCCGAGTATTTTTACGAAGATTGGGCGAAGGTCGCCGCGGTGCTGGGTGACGGTGATGATGGTGAGGGTGATCGTAAGGGCAGGTTCATCGACCGCCGCCGGCTGAAAGCGCCGAAGGGTCTAGGCGGGGACGAGGACGCCGCCCCGCGCTATCGCTGGAGTGTCCGCGACAGCTTCTCCTACGACGGCTTCGCCGCCGCGTGATCCGCCGCACGATCCTCGAATGGGAAACCATCCGTTACGGCGAGGCGACCGACGAAATGCCGGTGATCGCCGCCGATCGGATCGCGGCCATCGCGGCAGCCTCGTCTCTTGCCGGCCGCGGTGGTGGCGGCGTCCTCGAGCATGGTCGCAAGGGGCTGCGCGCACGGGGCGTGGTCGGCGTCATCGCGGCGCAGGGCTGTGCGCTCGAAATCCTGCCCAAGATCGACGTGGCCGGTGGAAGTGATGCCGAGACCACGGGCAACATCCGCCAGCGGCTCGTCCACATGCTGGCCGTCGCGCTCGACCTGAAGATCGACGCGGGCCAGGTCACCGCGCTCGATTGGCAGCGCGAGACGCTGCTCGAAATCCTGATCCGCCTGTTCTCGGAAAAGCTGGTCGATGCCGTCCGGCAGGGAATGCCACGCCGTTATGTCGAACACGCCGACGACCTGCCGGCGCTGCGCGGTCGGTTGAACGTGACGCGACAGTTCACCGCGCTGGCGGTCGAGCCGTCTCGGCTGGCGTGCCGGTTCGACGCGCTGAGCCCGGACATTGCCCTGAACCGGATCATGAAGGCGGCGGTCACCCACCTGTCGCGGATTGCGCGCACGACAGACAACCAGCGGCGGTTGCGGGAGCTGGCGTTCACCTATGCCGATATCGCCGACCTGCCAATCTCGGCATTGCGGTGGGACGATGTCACGCTGGATCGCACCAACGCCCGCTGGCACGAGCTACTTAATCTCGCGCGCCTGCTGCTCGGCGAACGCTTCCAGACCACCTCGGCCGGCGGCAGCGACGGCTTCTCGCTGCTGTTCGAGATGAACACGCTGTTCGAGGAGTATGTCGCCCGGATGCTCAAACGCGCGCTGGCCGACAGCGACCTGCGTGTCGTCAGCCAGGGCGGCCGGTTCTACTGCCTCGAGACCGACGACCGGCGGGGTCTGTTCCAGACGCGACCGGACATCCTCATCAAGCGCGGCGACGCCGTCGTGCAGGTCATCGACACCAAGTGGAAGCGGATCGCCGCGCGGATCGACGATCCCAAGCAGGGCGTATCTCAGGCCGATGTCTATCAGATGATGGCCTATGGCCGACTATACGACTGCGATCAGCTCACGCTGCTGTATCCTCATCATCCCAGTCTCGGGCAGGAGGAGGGGCTGCAGCATACGTCTCGTGTCACCGGCTCCAACAGTTTCCTGAGCACCGCGACCATCGACATAGCAATCGACGTACGAATCCGTGATCGATTGTGGGCGATGACAAAGGCCGCGGGAATGGCAGTCCCGGCGATCACCGAGTGATCGCCGGGCAGTGTCGCTAAACCATCTACTTCTGACCGACTCCGTTGAGGTCTCGGCTACTCAATCCAGATTCGCGGGAGGCCGGATGACGACCGAGCAAATCGGGGTGCTGGTCAGCGACCGGATTGACGACGCTGGTCATCGGCCTGCTCGCAGGTCTGTCCTTCTCCCGCTCCGGCCGCTTCGCGGTGTTCTCCGATACGGCGCTGGCGATCAGTCCAGCCAGCTGATGCATGATGTCGGGATCGCCAAACGAGTTCTTAGTATCCTGAAGCGCCAACAGGCGGCCCTCCATCGTCTCGGCCCTGCGCGCATGGTTTGCGGCGTCCGAGCGAGCCGCCGCCAGCTCCGCGTTGAGCTGCTCAATCTGCCGGCCGGCCGCTTCCAGCGCAGCATCGCGTTCGTCGACCATCGTCAGCAGGTCATTCCGATCACCCCGCAGGCTGTCGTTCTCATCCTGCAGGTCGCGCGTCCGAAACCCGGCCACGTAGGTCGCCTCGGCCGAAATTTCGGTGCCGACGGCGACCAGCACCGTTTCGAGCATCTCGCGATGCTTGTCCTGCACGACGAACGGCGGAAGGTGCGCTTGCACGCGCTGCCGCTGCTTCCATTCGTCAAAGAGGCGATAGAAGGTTGGGTTGGCCTTCTTGCGTCCCATGCGCGTCGCGATCATGTTGGCGTTGACCTTCTTGAGGTCTCCACCCTTCTCGAGCAGAACTTCGTCTGCGGATTTATCGAACTCTTCCTGTTCGACCCATTCGTCCTTCGTTGCCATCGAAGCCTCTTTCGGCTCGCCCGCAGGTTCGCACCTTTCGCATCTTCGCAGCCTTCTCAGGTTTCTCAGGCTGCGGCGTCCCCGCGGGCGCAATCACTATTGGCCGCGCCGGCTAGGCACGGCAGAGCTTGCGCGATCGGTGAATACTACGGGGCTGCCCAGCGGGAAGGCGGCGCTACCAAGGCTCGTTCAAAGGTGGATGTCCCTATGTCGCGTCGGCGGAAAAAGGCGGCACCTGGGTACAATGCCCGCAAAAGCGCTGCGATAAAGAACATCACGGTTGAGATGAGACGCCGGGCGGTGAGCGACCCGTGGCGCCTATCGACGATGAAGACGAGCGCATCGCTGATCGCTCGCAGAACCTTGCCGAACATAAACAGCAGGTCGTTCGAGAGCGCGCGCCGAACATTCGCCGCAGTGGCGCTTGAGGTGTTCGGGACAGGCGGAACGGGGTTCATGTCGCTATTGTAGGACGAGAGGGTCGTCGTGGCGAGGTGAAACAGAAAATGGCGCCGCTTTGAAAGCGTTGCTCGTTGAGGTTGCAGGCATTCTATGGTTATTTCGCAATCAGAGGGGAAGCATTTGGTCGCGTATCTTCCGGTGCAGGGGCGCTATCACGCGCACCGGCTTACCATCGCCGGCAATGGCGAGGACGCCTTCACGCAATCGTTGACGTCGGCGCGGGTCGAGATGAATCCGCATCAGGTCGACGCGGCGCTGTTCGCGCTGAAGTCGCCGTTCGCCAAGGGCGTGTTGCTCGCCGACGAGGTCGGGCTAGGTAAGACGATCGAAGCGGGACTCGTGATGTCGCAGCGCTGGGCCGAGCGGCGCCGGCGCGTGCTGCTTGTTGTCCCCGCGTCGCTGCGCAAGCAGTGGCAGCAGGAGCTGTTCGAGAAGTTCTCGATCCGCGCCGTGATTCTTGATGCCAAGACCTATGGAGATCAGCGACGCTCAGGCACCTCACGACCGTTCGAGGCCAAGGATGCGGTCGTCATCGTCAGCTACGAGTTCGCCGCCCGCAAGGCGGACGACGTGCGCGCCGTCGCTTGGGACTTGGTCGTATTCGACGAAGCCCACCGGCTTCGCAACGTCCACAAGAAAGGCTCGAAGCGAGCCAAGGTGCTGAAGGAGGCGGTCGACGGCCGCTTCAAGATCCTGCTAACCGCGACGCCGCTGCAGAACTCGCTGACGGAACTCTACGGCATCGTGTCGATGATCGACGAGATGCACTTCGGCGGCGAGAACGCCTTCAAAGCGCAATACATGGGCGCCAACGCGACACCCGCGTCGCAGGAAATCCTACGCGAGCGGTTGAAAACTATATGCCACCGGACGCTGCGCCGCCAGGTGCAGGAGGCGGGGCACATTAATTTCCGCCAGCGCCATGCCGTCACCTTCCAATTCGAGCCCCATGACGTTGAGACGGACTTGTACGAGCAGCTGTCGGCCTACCTGCAAAATCCGGACACTATCGCCTATGGCAGCCGCACCAACGCACTGGTGATCCTGCAGGCACGCAAGAGCCTGGGCTCGTCGACCGCCGCCGTCGCCGGCTATCTCGATACGCTGCTCGAACGGCTGCGGCGCAAGGAGCGCGCCTCGGCCGAGATGACCGACGACTTCGAGGACAGCTTCGAGGAGGAAAAGGAGTCGCTGGACGACGAGGACGGCGAAACCGAGGAGCCGATCGATCCAGTCAAGCTCGCCGCCGAGATCGCCCACGTCGAGGCGATGCGCGACATCGCGCGCGGTATCGGCGTCAACGGTAAGGGCGAAAAGCTGATCGCCAACCTGCCTGTGGTGCTGGACGAGATCGAGGCGAAGGGTGGAGAGCGCAAGGCGGTGATCTTTACCGAGTCGGTGCGAACCCAGCACTACATCAACCAGCTGCTCGCCGAGAACGGCTATGCCGGCCGAATGGTGCTGATGAACGGGTCGAACAACGACCCGGAAAGTCGCGCCATCTATGAAGCGTGGAAGGCGAAGCACGCCGGCACCGACCGCATATCGGGGTCAAAGACCGCGGATATGAAGGCGGCCATCGTCGAGGCGTTCCGGGGCGACGACAAGACCATTCTCATCGCCACGGAGAGCGGCGCCGAGGGCATTAACCTCCAGTTCTGCTCGTTGCTGATCAACTACGACCTGCCGTGGAATCCGCAGCGCGTCGAGCAGCGGATCGGTCGCTGCCATCGTTACGGTCAGCTGGTCGACGTCACCGTCGTCAACATGCTGAACCTCAAGAACCGCGCCGAGGCGCGCATCCACGAGCTTCTCGAACAGAAGCTGCACCTGTTCGAAGGCGTGTTCGGCGCGTCCGACGAGGTGCTCGGTATCCTGACCGACGGCATCGATTTCGAGCGCGAGGTGCTGCGGATCGTACAATCCTGCCGCAGCGCCGAAGAGGCCGACGCCGAATTCGATATCCTGACCGCGCGAATCCAAGCCAGCATCGATGCCGATATGGAGGCCGCCCGCGCCAAGGTGCTGGAAAGCATGGACAGCGATGTCGTCGCCAAGCTGCATCGACGAGAGCAAGCGCTGGCCGAAATCCTGCCTGAGTTCCAGCAGCGCCTGCTGATGGTGGCACAGGCCGAGCTGCCGGAAGCGCGCTTCCCCACACCGAACGCGATCTGGTTCGATTACGACGGACAGCGCTGGACCACTCGCTGGCCGATGGCGGACGAGCAGGGCTGGCAGTTCTTCCGCGTCGGCGAGGCGTTGGGGCATGAGATCGTGGAGCGAGCAAAGGCTCGCATCGAGGACGGCGTTGAGGCGGTGGTGTTCGATCCGGCGGCGTATCCCTATCCGGGTCAGCTTGGCGGCGTCGTCGATCTGGCCGGGCGGTCGGGCTGGCTACGCGCGTTCAAGGCGGTCATGCCGGTGCCGGATGCCGAGCGCGAGGAGGTGCTGATCGTCGCCGAAACGGATCATGGTGAGGTGATCTCTGCGGGCGTCGCCGACAAAATGATGATGGCGCCTGCGCGTAGCCTGGGACCGACCGACCTCGCGACTCCTTCAGATCGGCTCGATGCTCTGCGCGAGGCCGAGTTCGTCGCCTTTTCTGAGCGCGTGACGACAGAGAATTATGCCTGGCTGCTCGAGAAAGAGGAGCAGCTTGGCCGCTATGCGCGGGACCGCGAGATTGAGATCGAGGCGCAGGTCGCCGTGCTGGACGCCGAGATCAAGGACCTCGAGCGAGCCAAGCGCGCGCCTGGCCTCGGTATGGAGGAGAAGCTCAATCGGATGCGCGACATCCGCAAGAAGGAGACGGCGCGGGACGCCCTCAAGATGTCTCAGTTCGAGACCAAGCAGCAAGTTAACGCCGACATCAACCGCGCCCTCGACGACCTTGCCGCGATGCTTGACCAGAAGCCGCGGATCGAGGAGCTGTTCACGCTCCGCTGGACGGTGGCCTGATCGATGCTCGACGGGTTCGGACAGGCGCCGGTCTGCATCGAACTCGATCTCGACAGCTATGACGGGCCGTGGACCCACGTCGAGCGGTTCCGCAACCGCAGGGGTTGGCTGATGGTAGCAAACGCGGTCATGACCGCGCCGGACGGGCAGCACGAGTTCGGTATGGTCGTCGGCTGCGACGAATGGGGAGAGGCCATCCCCGCATGGCAGGCGGCGCACCTGCTGGACTGCGCATGCTCGCTACCGCAACCCTGCGACGAGTACGCGCCGTCCGTGCTGGAGGTGATCGCTCAGCGCGAGGCGCGCGAGGTGAAACTGCGCTGGCTGCGCGAGAACAATCGGGACCTGCTGACGCTCGCGCAAACGGTGGAGGCCGCGGTCGCTGCGGAGGAGCACCGGACGAGCGACCTGCTCGACCGAACGCTGGCCAATGTCGATGACTTGCGTCGTCGGCGGCGTTCGCCGCTCCTGACGGCGGACAATCGCGTCGCCATCGATGAGGCGATCGCCTCGCTCGAGATCGGGGTCGAGGCGGCGTTGCACAATCTTGAGGTCGAGCGCGGACGTATCCGATCACAAGCGGCGGACAAGGAGCGTCAGCTGCTGCAACGGGCGGCGGTGAGCGTCGAGATCGAACCTGCCTATGTGGTGAGCTGGCACGACGGAGCGCCGGCCTGTGCCGGCGCCGCCGACCAAACGGCCGACTTCGACTGGCGCCCGCCCCGTGTCGAGTTCACCTATGAGGCGACACGACGGAACGCGTGGTGGCGCGACCGCGCTGAGGGGAAAGTCGATCACAGCGCCGCGCCGGGCGGAATGGCGGGGCGTGCAAGGCGTTGAGCGAGCGCCCGCAGGACGTTAGCATATTCCCAAGACGCCGCGCTGTCGCGCGGCGACCCATCAAATGACCTTGCCGGCACCGGCAAATCGATCCTGCCCAGCCGGAGAGCAAGTTACCGTGAAGAAGACCAAACTCGAACTGACCTGGCCCGGCAAGGAAGAGCGTCCGCGGCTGGAGCCGCGCATCCTGCTTGAGCACCCGGAGCGCGGCCATCATGCTGCTGCGCGCCGCGAAGGTGACCAGTTCGACAACATGCTAATCAAGGGCGACAACCTGCTCGCACTCAAGGCGCTGGAGCAGGATTATTCCGGTAAGGTGAAATGCGTGTTCATCGACCCACCTTATAACACCGGGTCAGCATTCGAGCATTATGATGATGGAATCGAGCATTCCCTGTGGCTGTCACTTATGCGTGATCGGCTCGATATCCTCAGAGGGCTGCTGGCCGACGACGGATCACTTTGGATTAGTATCGATGACAACGAGGCGCACTACCTCAAAGTTCTCCTTGACGAAATCTTCGGAAGACTGAATTTTGTGGCGGATATAAACTGGCACAAAAGAGTGTCGCCAGCTAATGACGCAAAATACTTTAGCGCAGATGCCGACCATATATTAGTTTATGCTAAATTAAAAGAGAGGTGGTCGCCTAACCGCCTGCAGCGGTCGGAGGCGCAGTCCTCATATTATAAGAATCTTGATGATGATCCGCGTGGACCTTGGAATTCATCTGCCTATACATGTGCCAAAACTGCAGAAGAGAGGCCAAATCTATATTATCCAGTCACAAATCCCAATACCGGTGAAAAAATTTGGCCAAGCAAAACTCGTGTCTGGGCATATGGGCCGGAAACGCACGAGAGAAATGTGTCTGAAGGACTTGTCTATTGGGGAAAAGACGGGCGAGGGTCGATGCCCCGTATCAAAAAGTTCCTATCCGAAACAAAGCTAGTCGTGCCCAGAAGTATCTGGCCCCATGATGAGGCGGGTCATAATCAGGAGTCAAAAATCGAGGCCGAGCGCCTGTCGCCAGGGCGACCATTCGCGACGCCTAAGCCTGAACGATTGCTCAAAAAAATTGTCGATATCGCCACCGGACCAGGCGATCTCATTCTCGATTCATTCGCGGGGTCAGGAACTACTGGCGCTGTAGCCCAAAAAATGGGTCGCCGCTGGATCATGGTAGAAATTGGCAACCATGCCGACACGCATATCGTCCCGCGCCTCACCAAGGTGATCGACGGCGAGGATCAGGGGGGCGTAACCAAGGCGGTTGGCTGGGAGGGCGGTGGCGGATTCCGCTACTACACGCTTGCGCCCTCGCTGCTCGAGCGCGACGCCTATGACAATTGGGTGATCGCGCCGGAATATAACGGACCGATGCTGGCTCAGGCGATGTGCAAGCATCTTGGCTTCACCTACGATCCCGCGCAGGGTGGCAAGGGCGACGAAGGCGACGCCGAATGGTGGCGTCATGGCCGGTCGAGCGAGCGCGACTTCCTCTATGTCACGACCCAAGCGCTCACGCAGGATGCGCTGCGGCTGCTGTCGGAGGAGGTCGGGCCGGATCGTTCGCTGCTGATCTGCGCACGCGCCTTCTCGGGCAACATCGACGCGTTCGAGAACCTGACGTGCCGAAAGATTCCGGCCAGCATCCTGAGCAAATGCGAATGGGGCCGCGACGATTACTCGCTGAACATCGCCGCGCTTCCGGAGCGAGAGGCCGCCGACGATGTACCGGACGTCGGACCACTGTTCGCGAGGGAGCCGGCCAATGGCTGACCTCACCCGCGACGATCGCTTCCGCCGTCAGGTCGCGCAGCGCCTGAGCCTGCGCAAGCCGCAGGAAGAGGCGCTACGGATCCTTGCCGACGTGGCGGGTCGGCTCGATTGGGACAGCGCCTCCGACTCGGCCACCCTGCTCGCCGATATCCGCGCGACCTGGCCCTCGGTCGAGAGCTTCGAGCGCGAATTCCCGTCGTTGGCTTTCGCGCTCGCAACGGGGGTCGGCAAGACGCGGCTGATGGGCGCGTTCATCGCCTGGCTGTATCTGACCGGCCGCTCGAAGAACTTCTTCGTGCTCGCGCCCAACACCACGATCTACGACAAGCTGGTCACAGATTTCTCGCGCCAGTCGTCGCCGAAATACGTCTTCCGCGGCATCGCCGAATTCGCGCAGACCCCGCCGATCATCGTCACCGGCGACACGTGGGAGGAAGGCCGCGGCATCCGTGGCTCCGACCTGTTCGGCGGCGAAGCGATCATCAACATCTTCAACGTCGACAAGATCAACAAGGAGAAGGGCCGCATCCGCTCGTTCCGCGAAACGCTGGGCGAGAGCTATTTCGACTATCTCTCCCGCCTGCCGGATCTCGTCATGCTGATGGATGAGGCGCACCGGTATCGCGCCAAAGCGGCGGCGAGCGCGGTGTTTGAACTCAATCCGCGGCTCGGGCTCGAGCTGACCGCGACGCCGAAAACGGTCGGCGCGTCGCCCAAGGACTTCAAGAACGTCATCTATTCCTATGGCCTCGGCGAAGCGATGGCCGATAGCTACGTCAAGGAACCGGCGGTCGCGACGCGCGCCGACTTCCGGCCGGACGGCGTCGCCGCCGACGAGCTCGAGCGGATCATGCTCGCCGACGGCGTAACCTATCATGAGCACGTCAAGGTCGAGCTGGACCTCTACGCCCGCCAGAGCGGCCGGCCCAAGGTGCACCCGTTCATGCTCGTCGTGGCGAGGGACACCGCGCATGCGGGCGCGATCCGCGCCTATCTCGAAAGCGACGACTTCCACGGCGGCGCCTATCGCGGGCGCGTCGCCGAGGTCCATTCGAACCAGACCGGCGAGGAGTCGAACGAGGCGATGGCACGCCTCGTCGGGCTGGAACACGACGCGCAGACCGACATCGTCGTCCACGTCAACAAGCTGAAGGAAGGTTGGGACGTCACGAACCTGTACACGATCGTGCCGCTGCGCGCATCGGCCTCGGAAATCCTGACTGAGCAAACGCTGGGGCGCGGACTGCGCCTGCCTTACGGCACGCGCACCGGCGTCGAGGCTGTCGATACGCTGACCGTCATCGCCCACGACCGGTTCGACGAGGTAATCAGGCGCGCCCGCGAGCCGGGCTCGATCGTGAAGCTGAAAGAGATTACGATCGGCGAGGGCGGCGACGTGACGCCGGACGCACGCGAAGTAATGACCGTGCCGACCGCGATCGAGGCGATGTTCACCGGGCGCGTGCCGATGGAGAGCGCCGTGCGCGATGGCGACAGTGCGCCGACCTACACGCCGCCGACCCCCGAGCAGGTCGCCATCGCAGATGCCACGCTCGCCTTCATCCGCGAGCGCGAGCGCACCCTGCCCGGCGGTCTGGCCGACCTCAAGAAGCCGGAGGTGCAGGCCGCCATCGCCGCCGACGTGCGTCGCGCCACCACCGCGGCGCAGGGCAGCTTCGATGCGGTGCTGCCGCCGGCCGCGGTCGAGGCGCTGGTGGCCGAGATCGCGGTTGGCGTCGCCGGCAGCACGATCGAGATCCCGGAGATCGTCGTGTTGCCGAGCCGCGAGGTGAATTTCTGGTTCGACGACTTCGACCTCGAGGGTCTCGACACGATCCGCTTCCGCCCGTCGAGCGACACGATCCTGATCCGCAATCTGCGCGATGACAGCCAGCGCGAACTCGCCCGCGAGCGATCCGGTCCGCGTGAGCGGCGGCCGGAGGATTACATCATCCGCCATCTGATCGACTATCCCGAGGTCGATTACGATAGCCACGCCGACCGGCTGTATAAATGGGCGGGCCAGGTGATCGCACGGCTACGCGGCTATCTCGCCACCGAGGAAGAGGTCGAAGCCGTCGCGCTGGAGCATGGCCGTGCGCTCGCCCGCTTCGTGTTCGAGCAGATGCGGCGCCACTATCGCGAGACGCCCGTGGAATATCGCGCCAAGCGCGTGCGCTCGTTCAAGGCGTTGAAGCCCCAGCAGCTCGGCGTCAGCCTCGACAAGCGGCTCCCGCTGACCGAGGCGGCTTATCCGCTGTCCGCGACTCCAGGCATCCTCTTCTTCGGCTCAAAGAAGAGCCCGTATCAGTTCCATAAGTTCGACAGCGACCCGGAGCGCCGCTTCGCCGCGCTGATCGACAGAGATAACATGCCCGCCGTCATCCGTTGGCTGCGACCGGCGGCAGGTCAGTTCGACATCGAATATGATCGCGGCCGCCGCTACGAACCCGACTTCGTCGTCGAGTGCGGCGACCGCAAGTTGATCGTCGAGGTCAAGGCCGAACGCGACCTCGCCGATCCCGTCGTCCAGGAGAAAGCCCGCGCCGCCCGCGCCTGGGTTGCCAACGCTAACACCTTCGCAGCCGAGGGCGACGGTAAGCCGTGGAGTTATGCCCTTCTATCGGAGAGGGACGTAAACGAAAGTCTCACGATGTCCGGGATAATGGCAAAAGCGGCATAAACCTCGCTCCATGATGCTCAGTCGGCCTCAGACGATGCCTCGCCGATCGTCCCGCCGACGAAGGCGTCGTCCGCCTGCCTGTCAAAGGGGGTGAAAGACGCGGCGTAGACGCAAGGCGATCTCGTCGTTCGACCTTGTGATCCGTCAGCTCGGCCAGGCCGCGCGTCAATCTCGAAGCTGCGCGACAACATACTCGTTCGATCCCCATGGCGACGGCAACATCACGCGATCGAGCTTCCTGATTTCGTGGGCGAAGCCATATCGGACGCCGAAAAGAAAGGTCCAAGCGCGTTCGCGCATGATGGCCACGCCGCCGAAGCCGACGTCATCAACGATGTTGTCGGCGATCCATTTCTCGCAGATGTCCCAACAGGTACGCGCCTTGGCGCGTGCGTCGGGAGCGGCCTCGAACCGGCCCACCAGATGTGGTGCGCCGAACGCGGCCAGATCAGTGTCGGGCGGTAACCCGCAGCGACGCAATGCAGCGATGTCCACCGCGCCCGTCGTCATCGGACGCCGATCTAATCGGTAATGCTCGATCGTCGTCGACATCGATGCCCAGGCATTATCGGCGGTCCAGGCCAGCGCGACCTCTGCCTTTCGCCGCGCGGGTCGCGGCGCACACGTATCGACCACGGGTCCGCCTTCGAGCGCGGTCTTCATTCGGGTGACCTGGTCTGCATTGAACTCACGCGCGACCCTGTCGGTCAGGCCGGCCGCCCGCAATTTCCTCGCGATGGCGAGTTCGTGACGGTCTACCGGATCCCGCTCCAGCATGGCGTGGCGGAACCGGGCTTCGGCATCGGCCAGATCTGCCGTGGCGCCATCGAGCTCCGCCTTCACCGCTACCGCGAGCCTCTCTAGCGCGTAACGGTCCTGAGCGAGCCGCTCGACGTCCGCGGCGGCGTGAAGCCTGCGCTCGTCCACCGAGGCGGGGACCGGCAGGCTCTCACGACTTCGACCGCATGCGGTCTTCAAGCTGCCGATGGCGTCGGCCAGCGCGGTCTCCACATGGTCAGGATCAACGTTCTCGACGAGGGTGTCGATCAGCATGGCCACATCGGGGAAGCGGGCTTCGAGTTCGCCCCGTGCCTGAAGCGCTCGCCATGCGGAAAGACTGCGTGGCGGCCGGCCGTCCTTCTTCTTCATAATCGACCTCTCGAATCTACAAAAGTCGCTATATCACGAAATGGCGACTTTCGCACATGGGCGACCCTCCCGTCCCAGAACCGCTGTGGCTGCGCTGTTGCAGCTTTCGCGCCGCATCGCTGCGACGCCAGCAGGAGAATTACCATGGGTTTCCTCGAGGAAGTGGCCAACGAGCGGGAGCGCAACAGTCCCGTACGTGCCGCGGTTAAGTCGCGCGCGGCGGACATTCAGTCAGCGCGAGCCGCAGGTCAGCCGCTCAATGCGATCTATCGCACGCTTCGGCGCAAGGGGCACGCCGTCGGCAAGGGCTACAGCAGCTTCCGGGCGGCCGTGCGTTACCTTGATCAGCACGGCTGGCCGAACGAGGGCGTTTCCATTGCGCCGGCGGCTACCGGGCTGTGGGGGCCGGGCAGCATCGCCGATGCGGGGGCGGCGCAGGTCTCGCAAGATCGCTTCGCCGACGACCGCAACCCCAGCGACTTCTGAGGAGGCGATCATGAGCAATCTCACCGCGCTTCTCTTCATCGTCATCGTCAGCAACGGGGGCGGCGAGGGCAAGACGCTGCTGGCGCAGCTGATCCAGGCGCTGCTCCAGCTCGCCGGCGAACCCGTCATCATGCTCGACGGTGACGCCGGCAATCAGGCGGCCAAGGTGGCCGACCCCAGTGCGAAGGTCGTCGGCTGGGGCGTTAATGCGATCAAGGCCCGCGACATCCTCGCTGCGACCAGCGACGCGCACGTGATTTTCGACCTCGGCGCGAACAGTCTCGCGTCCGCGCGCGAGATCGCGGAGTTGCTTCCCGCCATGCGTGTCGCCTATGCAGAGGCGGGCTATCGCACGGTCGCCTTCCTGCCGGTGTCGACCAATAAGATCGGCACAGTCGAGGCGATCAAGACGCTGGCGCCGAAGATCGAGGGCTTCGAGAGGCTCTTCGCTAAGGTCAATCGCGACGGGTCGCGCGCGTTCGGCGGCACGCTGGAGGGTGGCGACGTCGTCGAGGTCGGGCATCTTCGCCCTGGCTTCCAGGCCTATGTCCGCGGCCCGGGACGGACGATGGCGGACGCCGTGTCGCACCCCCCGGCGGGGTTCGACCTTGCGGCCGTCCAGGTCGCAGAATGGATGCGCGACTTCGCGGTTCAGCAGCCCGTGCTCGACCTGCTCGGTCCGGTCCCGGTCGTTTTCGACCGGCACGAGCGTCCCGTCGAGATCCCCGGCTTCAGCGTGAGCGTGATCGAGCACGCGACCGACGCTGCCCTCGCCGAGAACATCCGGCGCACGCGCATCATGCATGCGATCGCGCAGGCCGGCTTCACACCGGAAGGTCTGCGCAAGGTCGCCGCCCTGCTCGAGAGCGGCAACCTGTAGCTGTCCGACGGGGCGGCTCCTTTTCTGGACACGATGGAAAACCCCGGCCCGCTCAATCCCGCAGCAATGCTACAACATTGCCAGGAACGGGAAGGCGGGTCGGCGGATCGTCACTGTCGGCGCAGCGACAAGTCATTGCTCCAGCAATGTTTTCAGGCGGACTACCGCAGTTTGGGCAGGAGCCCAAACTGCGTGCGACATACTTCCCGGTCGCCAGTGCCCGGCAACCGGCGTCAGGACGCGATACGCGGCGTAAGTCGTCTTACGCAGTTAATTCGACTTATGCCCTCAGCCGCTCGGGTCGTCCCACAACCTCGGGCGAGGGAGCGCATGTATTCCAATCGGTATCTTGAGATCCAGGATGCGATCGACGCGGCGCGGGCGCGCCTGTCGCTCATCCGCGAGGGCATTGTGCCGCTGGAGGACGACGGCTTCATGCCCCGTCGCCGCGGCCCTGGTCCGCGGGTGGGCGTGGAGCGGCAACGAACAGCCGTCCGGCGTGCCGCCGTCGAATTCCACATTCCGGCGACACGGTCCTACCGCCTCACCAGCCCGGCGGGCACCACCTCGTTCCACTTCTCGCATCGCTCGATCGGCAAGGTCACCTTTGACACCTGCGAGGATGGCGTCCGGGTGAAGCCCGGCGCCGCACGGGCGCATGGCCGATACGTCGAACGGGAGGCGGCCGTGGCCGAGATTGGCCTCGGCTGTGAGCCTTCATTCGGGCCCGCCGCCGCTGAGATCGACGCAGACACCAACCACCAGACAGACCCACGAAAGGAGCAGGGCCATGACTACACCCACGACCAGCGGATCGATCCTTGGCTTGGCGCCGGACTGGTGGAAGGCGCATCCGCATCTGAGCCCGGTGCTGGAGGATTTCTCGCAGGACCCGTCCTCGGGCGACCCGTCGAAGATTCCCTCGCCGATGCCCGTGTGCGGCTGCTGCCCCGCCGCGACGTGGTACGTCATGGAGGGGGAGCCCATGGTCTTCTGCGGAGCGCTGCGGATGTATCCGTGGAAGCCGGGGCGGGCGATCTCGGACTGCGATGCGCGTCGGCGGGCGATCGCGATGAAGGAGGCCGGCTAGACACGCCCTCGCTGCGCAGCCGCGCCGATGCCCGCGGGCACGATGACTATATCGGTCGTCCCGGCGCGGTCGCGATCCAGCCGGACGGGCGGCGCGCGCTCATCACCAACATCGACGCCGACGATAACGAGCGGGTCAGGTTCTGGTCGCTGGTGGAGCAGCATGAAGCGGTCAATCGCGGCGACAGGATGTCGCTACGGATCGCGGACAATCCGGGTTTCTGGTCGCGCGTCGTCACCGATGCAGATTGTCCGCCGGCGTTGAAGGATGCTCTGGGCAAGGCCTCGCCGACCGAGACGATCCGGTTCGACATTCCCTCGGGCAAGGAGATGCGGTCGTTCCTTGCCGGACGACCCGGCTGGGTGTCGCCGACCAGCGGGCGCCGGAGCAAGGGCGGCAAGGGTCGACCGAAGCCGTTCGCCAGCTTCCACGACGGGCGCGGCGGTCGCATCCAGTTCCGCATCGTCGGCGAGTTGCCGGAGGAGCTCGACAGCGACGGTCGGTTCGCCATTCTCAAGGACTTTTCCGACCAGTTCGCCCGGCGCAAGCTGCCGTTCGTCGCCGTGATGCACGCGCCGGACCACAAGAACGACGAACGCAACTGGCATTTCCACCTGATCTACTACGACCGACCCTGCCGCCGCATCACGGACGCGGACATCGCCCACCTGTCCGCGCAAGGGTATCGCTCCGACCATCTCGAGCCCGGGATGTGGGACTTCGCGGTGGTGACGCCCAAGAAGGGGCGGAGCAACGGCAAGGCGGTTCCGCTCAAGCAGAACAAGGTCGCCGAGGTGGCCCAGGACGGCTGGATCGAAATGCTGCGCCGCCAGCTCGCGGCGATCACCAACCGCCATCTTGCCGCCGCGCGCGTCGAGCGCCGGCTCGATCCCCGCCGCTACGAGGAGATGGGCATCGTCGCCGATCCGCAGGAGCATCTCGGCACCGCGCAGGCGGCGGCGGAAGCCCGCGGCGAGGCCACCCACACCGGCAGCGAGAACGAGCGCCGGCAATATACCGCCATCATGGCGGAAGGCGACGCGCGCCTCGCCGCGACGATCGCGGGCATCGAGGCTGCAGGCCCGCGTGGAGGTTCTTCGGCTGCCGATTGGAGCGTCGAGCGGCAGGCGCTGATCGAGGCGGCCGAACTCCGCCACATGGCGTTCGCCCTGGAGCAGGATATCGACCGCGCCCGCTCCCGCGCTGCGGCCGTCCAGCGCAAGAACCGTCAGCTGCTGGACGCCTATGATGCCGATCCGGCTGCGGGGACCGGCAGGGAGCGCAGGGAAGCGGGGGAGCTGGCGGACGCCGCGACCCGCTATCTTGCCCGGCTGGACCACACGCTTGGCGCCGACGTGGCACTTCCGGCACAGGCGCGCGCGTTGGCCGACCAGACCAGAAACGCCGATGTGACGGTGTCGGGTGCGCCGCTGCTGCCGGTGAGGGATGAGCGTCCGGTCGGCCCGGTGCGAGAAGCACACTCGGCTACTGCGATGCAGCCTGCTGCCGAGCCGAGTGGTGCCGATCCGGCGAGACCGTCACATTCCGACGAAGGTACCGCCCAGGAACGCGCTGCAAGCGCGGCAGCGAAACGCGCAGCGGTGGCCGCCGCATTGCGAGGGCAGGGACGTTGACACGCCAAGCCTGCGAATTATGTATCTCAATTGAGATACGGAGATGGCGAATGGCGCAGACGGCGATGCTTCATGTCCGGCTGGACGATGAGATCAAGGCGAAAGGCAATGCCGCGCTGGCGGCGATGGGTCTGTCGGCCGCGGATGCGGTGCGGCTGCTTTATCATCGCATCGTGGCGGAGCAGGCATTCCCGCTCGAGCTCAAGGTGCCCAACGCCGATACCCGCGCAGCGATGGCGGAGGCAGACGCCATCCTTGCGGACCGTTCGGCGCGGTTCGCCGATAGCGAGGCGATGATCGCCGACCTGGATGGCTAAGGGCGCGCAGGGCAAGCGCGCCTCGCATCCGCGCGCGTGCGACTACGCCAAGCAATTCAGCAAGGACTGGGCACGCGTGTCCGGCTCGGGACGGTTCGATATGAACCGCCTGAAGTCGGTGATGCTTCGGTTGATCGCCAACGACGCGCCGCTCGGCGCGGAGTGGAAGGACCACCCGCTCAAGGGCGAATGGGCAAGTTACCGCGAATGCCACATTGGCGGTGATTTCCTGCTGATCTACCGCGTCGATGACGCTGCCGGGAAGGGCGGCACGATCGTGTTCGTCCGGGCAGGCACGCACAGCGACCTGTTCGGCAAGTGACGCCGGTCAGGCCGCGGCCGCGTGTTCACATCGCCTGTTGCCACCCAGAAACGACGCCGCTAACTGACGCCAGTGAGTGTAGCCACTCAAAATTGACGCCAGAAAATACGGTGTGAAATCAACAGCTTGTAAGGCGCGGAAATCCCCTGGCTGGGGTTCCTGCCGCCCCAGCCAGTTCGTACCGTGCCGTTCCCGCCGGCAGGAGAGCCGAGCCGTCTTCCGGCCGGCGGCCGACGCCCCAGGCCGCGTCGGCTCGGCCCCGGCTCGCTGCCGCTATCCGGGATGGGCGGCCTTCCGGCCGCTTTTCCTCCCGCCACGTCCCCCTCGACCGCCGCCGTCGCGCCCGTGGCCGCTGAAACCCGCATCCGCCGCGGGGGCCGGGTCAGCGCATCAGCACCAGCTCCTCCGCCATGGTGGGATGCAGCGCCACGCAGGCGTCGAAGTCCGCCTTGGTCAGCCCGGCCTTCACCGCCACCGCCGCCGCCTGGAGGATCTCGGGCGCGTCGGGGCCGATCATGTGCAGCCCCACCACCCGGTCCGTCTCGCCGTCGCAGATCATCTTGTAGAGCGACCGCTCCCCGCGGCCGGCCAGCACGTTCTTCATCGGGCGGAAGTCGGACTGGTAGACCTTGACCGAGCCCAAAGCCTCGCGCGCCTGCCCCTCCGTCATGCCGACCGCGGCGATGGGCGGGTGGCTGAACACCGCCGACGGGATGCAGGCATAGTCCACCGTCGTCGGCCTGTTCCCGAACATCGTATCGGCGAAGGCCTGGCCCTCGCGGATCGCCACGGGGGTCAGCTGGACGCGGTTGGTGACGTCGCCCACCGCGTAGATGCTGGAGCAGGTGGACCGGTTGTGCGCGTCCACGCGCACCGCCCCGTGCTGGTCCAGCTCCACGCCGGCGCTCTCCAGCCCCAGGTCGCGGGTGTTGGGCACGCGGCCCGTGGCGAACAGCACCAGGTCCACCGTCACGGGCTCGTGGCCGGTCAGGTGGACGGTGAGGCAGCCGTCCGCCCCCTTCTCGATCCGCCGGAAACCGGCGTTGAGCTTCAGATCGATCCCCTTGGACAGGCTGATCTGCACCAGCCGGTCGCGCACGCCTGCGTCGTAGCCGCGCAGGATCGTGTCCGACCGGTTGGCCAGGATCACGTGCGCGCCCAGCTGGTGGAAGATGCCGGCGAACTCGTTGGCGATGTAGCCGCCGCCCGCGATCAGCACGCGTTTCGGGATGGCGTCCAGGTGGAACGCCTCGTTGGACGTGATGCCGTGCTCGGCCCCCTCGCACCCCGGCACCGCCGGGTGCGCGCCGACCGCGACCAGGATCGTGCCCGCCGTCACCTCGCGCCCCGACGCCAGCCGGACGCCGTTCGGCCCCGTCACCGTCGCGCGCTCGTGCAGGATCGCGACGCCCGCGCTCTCCAGCGTCTGCGTATAGGCGCGGTTCAGTCGGTCCACGTCCGCCAGCACGTTGTCGCGAAGCGTGGGCCAGTGGAAATCGCAGTCCGGCACGTCCCACCCGAACCGCCTGGCGTCGCGCAGGTCCTCGGCGAAATGCGCGCCGTAGATCAGCAGCTTCTTGGGTACGCACCCGCGGATGACGCAGGTGCCCCCCACCCGATACTCCTCCGCCACCGCCACCCGCGCCCCGTGCGCGGCCGCCACGCGCGCCGCGCGCGTGCCGCCGGAGCCGGCGCCGATGACGAACAGGTCGTAGTCGTAGGGGGAGGGGGACACTCAGTAGACTCCGAAATAGTCGAGGGCGAAGCGCAAGCCCAGATGGGCCTTGAACGGGTCGAAGTCGCGATCACGGTGGAGCAGCAGGAAATGCTCCTCGATGCAGCGGGTCGCGATCAGTACGTCGATGGTCCGGCGGACCGTGATGCCCAGATTGCGCAGCGCGCGGTAGTTGCCAGCGGCCGCGACGGCCAGTTCAGGGTCCGCCACCGCTATCGGCCGGAGCATGGTCAACAGGGCTCTGGCCTTCTCGAAGTCCGCGTCGCTCCGCGTGCCCTGCAGCACCTCGGCCACCACGAGGTCGCCCGTCACGATCCGCCGCTTGCCGAGGCAATCCTTGAGGAAGTCGGTTTGCGGGGTAGGTCGCCCGGCCAGGAAATCGATCCAGACGCTGCTGTCGACGAAGATCATCCGCCGCCGTCGAGGCGCTTGTTCGTCCGCATCTCGTCCAGATCGCCTTCCCAGCCCATGCCCCAGAGCGCCATCAGCGCCTCCTGCTGCCGCAGGAGAACGGCGGCGGCTACCGCCTCGCGCACCGCGTCCTGTTCCACGCTCGTCCCGAAGGCGCGCATGGCGGCGGAAACCAGTTCCCGGTCCAGTTCAACGCTGGTCTGCATCCGTCCGCCTCCGTCCGGTCCGGGACATAACGGTCCCGACTTCCTCAATCCAGCCCGGCCCGCCGGATCAGGTCCGTCGTCGACGGGTCGAAATCGCCGCCGCCGCTGGCCGCCGCCTTGGCCATCTCCTTGCCCAGCTCGACGCCGAACTGGTCGAAGCTGTTGATGCCCAGCAGCACGCCGTTCACGAACACCCGGTGCTCGTAGAAGGCGATCAGCGCGCCCAGCGTGCGAGGCTCCAGCGCGTCGATCAGGATGGTCGACGACGGCCGATCGCCCGGATAGCTGCGCGCGGGGTCGTCCGCCTGCTTGCCCTTCATCAGCGCGGCGCCTTGCGCGAAGGCGTTGAGCAGCAACTGGCGGTGATGCTCCTCGTTCAGCGCGTCGCCCGGCTCGACGCAGGCGATGAACTCGACAGGCACCAGGTGCGTGCCCTGGTGGAGCAGCTGGAACACCGCGTGCTGCGCGTCCGTGCCGACCCCGCCCCAGGTGATGGCCGCGGTGGGGCGCCCGACGGCTGCGCCGTCCACCGTCACGCCCTTGCCGTTACTCTCCATCTCCAGCTGCTGGAGATAGGAGGGCAGCAGCCTGAGCCGCTGGTCATAGGCGAAGGGGGCGCGCGTCTCGCAGCCGCGCACCTGCGTGTAGTAGAGGTCGGCGAACGCGGCCAGCGCGGGCGCGTTGCGCTCTAGCGGCTCCAGGCGGAAATGCCGGTCCATCGCGGCCGCGCCCTCCAGCAGCTCCTCGAACTTGTCCCATCCCAGCGCGAGGGCGGCGGGGAAGCCGATGGACGACCACAGCGAGTAGCGCCCGCCCACCCCCTCGCTGAACGGCAGCACGCGCGTCTCGTCCACGCCCCATTCCACCGCCTTGTCCGGCGACGCGGTCAGCGCCACCACGCGGCCGTACGGATCGGCCACGCCGTTCCGGCTCATCCACTCCACGACGCTCTCAGCGTTCAGCATCGTCTCGGTGGTGGTGAAGGTCTTGCTGGCGACGACCAGCAGCGTCGCGTCCGCCTCGAACCGCTCGAACGCGTCCTCCAGCGCCACGCCGTCCACGCTGGAGACGATGGCCACGTCGTACCGCGCGCCGTCGCGCTTCAGCGCGTCGACCAGCAGGTCCGGCCCCAGCGCCGAGCCGCCGATGCCCACGTGCAGCACGTGGCGCACGGGGCCGAACGCGTCCGCCTCGATCGCGTCGATCAGCTGGCGCATCCGCCCGTGATACTCGCGCGCGCGCGCCACGCTGTCGGGCGCGCCCTCGTAGCGTTCGGCGGTATGCTCGACGGGTCGGTCCTCCGTGACGTTGACGTGTTCGCCGCCGAACATCGCGTCGCGCTTGCCCGCCAGGTCGGCGGCGTCGGCCAGCGCCGTGAACGCCGCCACCGCGTCGGCCGTCAGGTGCGTCTTGGACCAGTCGAAGTGCAGGCCGTTCACGTCCAGGCTCAGCCGCGCCAGCCGGTCGGGGTCGGCCTCGAACAGCTCGGTCAGCTTGGCCTTGGGCAGCGCCTGCACGGCGGACCAGTCGAGGGTCATGGGATAAGCTCCGTTCGCGACGGGGGAGGGATTGCGCCGCACAACCGCGCGCACCCCCCGCGGGGTTCCGGCCCCGCCCCCGCGAAGGACGGGGTTCCGGCCCCGCCCCCGCGAAGGACGGGGTTCCGGCCCCGCCCCCGCGAAGGACGGGGTTCCGGTCCCCGCCTTGACGTGAGGGCCGGCGCGCGCCAACCCCCGCCGCCATGGCCGCCGCACCCGGCCGGTCGGACGCGGCCGGTTTCCTCCGCTTCCTCGTGACGCTGGCGCTCATCGCCTGGGCGTTCCGCTCGCTGGTGGCCGCGCCCTTCTCCATCCCGTCCCAGTCGATGATGCCGCGCCTCCTGGTCGGCGACTATCTGTTCGTCACCAAGTGGAACTACGGCTGGGGCCGCTGGTCCTTTCCCGGGGGCTTCCCGCCGCTCACGGGCCGGATCATGGGCGCGCTGCCCGCGCGCGGCGACGTGGTGGTGTTCCGCGCGCCGGGCGTGCTGGACCACGACGTGGTGAAGCGCGTCATCGGCCTGCCCGGCGACACGGTGCAGCTCCGCGACGGCCAGGTGATCCTGAACGGCCGCGCCGTGCCGCGCGACCGGGTGGGCGACTTCACCGTCGCGGTCAGCCCCAACTATCGCTGCCGCGAGCCGTACGCCGAGATGCTGGGGGGCGAGCCGATCTGCCGCTTCCGCCGCTATCGCGAGACGCTGCCCGGCGGCCGCTCCTACGCCGTGATCGACCAGGGGCGCATCCCCGCCGACGATGCACCCCTGGCGTCGGTGCCCGCCGGCCAGCTCTTCGTGCTGGGCGACAATCGCGACGAGAGCGGGGACAGCCGCTTTCCCCCGCCCGGCGGCGTGGGGCTGGTGCCGGTCGCCAACCTGGAGGGGCGCGCCGCGCTCACCTTTTTCTCGACCGACGGGGCGGCCGAGTGGCTGAAGCCCTGGACCTGGGGGGCGGCGGCCCGCTTCGACCGGGTGGGGGAGGGGTTCTGAGCGCGCTTTCCCCCTGGCTGGCCCGCACCTTCGGCCGCCTGCCCGCCGACCTCACCTCCTTCGAACGCGCACTGACGCACGGCAGCGCCGACGCCGCCAATTACGAGCGGCTGGAATTCCTGGGCGACCGCGTGCTGGGCCTGGTGATGGCCGAGTGGCTGTTCGAGCTGTTCCCGCACGAGCCGGAGGGGCAGCTGTCGAAGCGCCAGAACGCGCTGGTCTCGGGCGCCACCTGCGCCGACGTGGCGCGCGCGCTGGGCGTGGCCGATCACCTGCGCCTGGGCAAGCAGGCGCGCGACGACGGGGCGGGCTCCAGCGACAACGTGCTGGGCGACGTGACCGAATCACTGATCGGCGCCTGGTATCTGGACGCGGGGCTGGACGGCGCGCGCGCCTTCATCCGCGGTGCCTGGGCGGATCGCGTCCACCGCCGCGACAAGGTGCCCCAGCACCCCAAGAGCCGGTTGCAGGAATGGGCCGCCGCCGCCGGCCGCCGCGCGCCCGAGTACGAGGTAACGGACCGCTCCGGCCCCCACCACGCGCCCCGCTTCACCGTCACGGTGCGCGTCGGCCGTCTGGCGGAAGCGAGCGCGACCGGCGCCAGCAAGCAGGAGGCGGAGACGGCGGCCGCCACCGCCCTCCTTGAGAAGGTGGACCGATGACCGAAGAGATGCCTGCCACCTCCTGCGGCCTGGTGGCGGTGGTGGGCGCGCCCAACGCGGGCAAGTCCACGCTGGTCAACCGGCTGGTGGGCCAGAAGGTCGCCATCGTCAGCCCAAAGGCCCAGACGACGCGCACCCGCCTGCTGGGCGTGGCGATCGAGGGCGACGCCCAGCTCCTGCTGGTCGACACGCCCGGCATCTTCGAGCCGAAGCGTCGGCTCGACCGCGCCATGGTGGCCGCCGCCTGGACCGGCGCGGAGGGGGCGGACCTGCTGCTGTTCGTGGTGGACGGCAAGGCCGGCACCGGCCCCAAGGTCCAGGCGGTGGCCGAAGCGCTGGCGGGGCGCCCCGAGCCCAAGCACCTGGTGCTGAACAAGGTGGACGTGGCCGACAAGGCGCGCCTCCTCCTCCACGCCGAGCGGCTGCACGCGGCCGTT
>Ga0325400_1000058_pt1 | contig 61354 bp, 60 predicted proteins | sample PopdelMetagenome_2_FD_205662 | JGI IMG/M metagenome (GOLD analysis project Ga0325400, IMG submission 205662) | Populus deltoides microbial communities from Bellville, Georgia, United States - Xylem-PdKOR-R1 | ecosystem: Host-associated > Plants > Phyllosphere > Stem > Wood/Secondary xylem... | reverse complement strand
TGCCGCTGTTCGTGTGGTCGGTGCTGGTCACCGCCTTCCTGCTGCTGCTGGCGCTGCCGGTGCTCGCCGCGGCGATCACCATGCTGCTGACCGACCGCAATTTCGGCACCACCTTCTTCGACCCCGCGGGCGGCGGCGACCCGGTGCTGTACCAGCACCTGTTCTGGTTCTTCGGCCACCCCGAAGTGTACATCATGATCCTGCCGGGCTTCGGCATCGTCAGCCAGATCATCGCGACCTTCAGCCGCAAGCCCGTCTTCGGCTATCTCGGCATGGCCTACGCCATGGTCGCGATCGGCGTGGTCGGGTTCGTGGTGTGGGCGCACCACATGTTCACCACCGGCCTGTCCGTTAACACCAAGATGTACTTCACCGCCGCCACCATGGTGATCGCGGTGCCGACCGGCATCAAGATCTTCTCGTGGATCGCGACCATGTGGGGCGGCTCGCTCCGCTTCCCGACGCCGATGACCTGGGCGATCGGCTTCATCTTCATGTTCACGGTCGGCGGCGTCACCGGCGTCGTCCTCGCCAACGGCGGCGTCGACGACTACATGCAGGACACCTACTACGTGGTGGCGCACTTCCACTACGTGCTGAGCCTCGGCGCGGTGTTCTCCCTGTTCGCGGGCTTTTACTACTGGTTCCCGAAGATGTCGGGCAAGATGTACAACGAGTTCCTGGGGCAAGCACACTTCTGGGTGTTCTTCATCGGCGTGAACGTGATGTTCTTCCCGATGCACTTCCTGGGGCTCCAGGGCATGCCGCGGCGCTACCCGGACTATCCGGATGCCTACGAGCATTGGAACACCATCGCCTCGATCGGCTACATGATCATGGCCGCGGGCATGGTGATCTTCTTCGTCAACCTGATCTGGTCGCTGTTCGCGGGCAAGAAGGCCGGCGACAACCCCTGGGGCGAGGGCGCCACCACGCTGGAGTGGACGCTGTCGAGCCCCCCGCCCTACCACCAGTTCGAGACGCTGCCGGTGATCGACGGCGGCAAGGATCACTGATCCGGCCCGACACCTGGACGACGAGACGCCCCGGCCTCACCGCCGGGGCGTTTTGTATCGGCGCCACGCGGATGCATGATCGCGCCATGGACCTCTCCCCCGACGCCAAGCGGATCGTCGCCTTCCTGGCCGACATCGGTATTCCCGTATCGGTCGAGCCGGTCGACGGTCCGACCTTCCTGTCCGGCATCGCGATCCGCGGCGGCGGCCTCGCCTGCGATCCCGCCCGCCTAGGCTGGGCGGGCGACCTCCTCCACGAGGCGGGGCATATCGCGGTGACCGACCCCGCCGCGCGCTCGGCGCTCGCCGTGGTCGCGGACGACCCAGCCGAGGAGATGGCGGCGATCGCCTGGTCCTACGCCGCGGCGGTCGCGATCGGGCTCGACCCGCGGGTCGTGTTCCACGCCGGCGGCTATGGCGGGAACGGCGATCCGGGTGCGTCGGACTGGCTGGCGGCCGCGTTCGCCGACGGGACCGGGCCGGGGGTGCCGATGCTCGCCTGCTGGGGAATGACCAGTGCCGCCAACGGGGCGACGTCCGACGCGCCCGCCTTTCCGCAGCTGGGACGCTGGTTGCGCTGACCCATCGATCGGCGTGATCCACCATCGTTCGGGATTTTACGCCGGTCGTCGCGAGGACGCACGTCGACGCCGACGCGATTACAGTGCGTTACTCAAGTGGCACACCTCCTGCAAAGCCCGGGTCGGAGGCGATCGGGCCTCCCCTGAGCAGGAGAAACACCATGATCCGCACCGCCATCCTCGCCGCCGCCGCCCTCGCCGCCTTTCCCGCCATCGCCGCCGCCGAGGCACGCCCGGCGGCGCGCGTCACCGCCACCTGGCACCCGGCGATGGGTCTGGAGGGGCGCTATTGCATCCGTGCTACCCAGCCGGAGACGGCGGCGATGACGGGCGCCCGCATCCACCAGCGGCTGTGCCACACCGAACGGCGCTGGCAGGCGCTGGGCGTCACCTTCTCGCGCCGCGCCGCGCGGCCCGCCCTTTCGAGCTGATCCCGCGGATCAGTGCCGGACGAACAGCGCCACCGAGGCGACATGGTTCATCCGCGCCGCCGCGCCCGGCCGGTCGAGCAGCTGGTTGAGGTACCCCGCCTCCAGCGTCGACCGGCCGCCGACCGGCACCTCCAGCCCTGCGAAGCTCCGGAGCTGGTCGAACCCGGCGCGATTGCCCCAGTCGGTGTCGCGGAGCGCGACGAACAGTTCGGCATGGCCGAGCGCGCGCACCCCGAGGCCTGATGGCGACAACGCGATCTCGCCGCGGATCATCTCGCGCAGGCGCAGGCCCATGTCGCGCCCGTCGTCGCGCCAGCGCTGTTCAAGCCGGGTGCGCGACTGTAGCTCGGCCCGCCGTCCCTGCGGCACCGTCCAGGTGACCTGCTGGAACGAGCGATGCTCGCGGCGGGTGTCGCGGTCGCCGACATAGGTCAGGACGCGGGCATAGCCCTGGTACAGGGTGACCCGATCGGACAATTTCCACCCGATCGCGGGGCGGAGCAGCAGCTGGTCGAGCCGCGACGCGTCGTCGGCGACCCGCGGCTGGACCTCGGCGAAGTAGACCAGCCGTCCCGCGACCGGCCCCATCGCGGTCAGGTTGGCCCAGCCCTGCGCGTCGTGCTCGGTCTGCGCGCTCGCGGGCGCCGCGACGAGCAGCAGGACGGCGGGCGCGGCGGCGAGGAGCGGCGGGCGGGTCATAGCCGCGGCCGTGCCCGAGCCCCCGATCGATGTCACATGATGAAGTGTGGCTGATCCGCCACGCGGTCGGAGCGGCTTCCAATGATCGAAGCCGGTGGTGCCGAGCGACGTCGAGGCACCGGCAGTGGGCGCTTGGCCCGCGATCGCGTTCAGCCCGACCCGGGATGGCGCAGATCGGTCGGAAACCGCTGTAGCCGCTTCCCGCCCTGCCCCTGCGCGCCTATATGCCGGTCGCATCCATGACCACCGCCGCCCCCCTGCTGCCGCCCGCCGACTGGCGCGACTTCCTGGCGCTGACCAAGCCCAGAGTGATGACGCTGGTCGTCTTCACCGGCCTGTGCGGGATGCTCGCCGCGCCGGCGCATGTCGACCCGGTGATCGGCTTCACCGCGATCCTGTGCATCGCGCTGGGCGCGGGCGCGGCGGGGGCGCTCAACCAGTGGTACGAGGCGGACCTCGACGCGGTCATGCGCCGGACCCGCAACCGACCACTGCCCGACGGGCGGATGGACCGGCAGGCGGCGCTCCATTTCGGGGTAGGGCTGTCCGCCTTCTCGGTGATCCTGATGGGGCTGGCGGTGAACCTCGCCGCCGCCGCGATCCTTCTCCTCTCCATCCTGTTCTACGTCCTCGTCTACACGGTGTGGCTGAAGCGGCGGACCCCGCAGAACATCGTGATCGGCGGCGCGGCGGGGGCGTTCCCGCCGCTGATCGGCTGGGCGGCGGCGACCGGCGGGGTGGCGTGGCTGCCTTTCCTCCTGTTCCTGCTCGTGTTCCTGTGGACGCCGCCGCATTTCTGGGCGCTCGCGCTGTTCGTGAAGACCGACTATGCCGCCGCCGGGGTGCCGATGCTGCCGGTGGTCGCGGGCGAGCGGGCGACCCGGCGCGCGGTCGGCATCTACACCGCGTGGATGGCGTTGGTCGCGATCGCGCCCTGGCCGCTGGGACTGGCCGGGTGGATTTACGGCGCGGCGTCGGTCGTGCTCACCGCGCTGTTCGCGGTCCTCGCGGGCTGGGTGGCGGCACGGACGCAAGGGGCCGACGACGCGATGAAGCCCGAGAAGCGGCTGTTCGCCTATTCCATCCTCTACCTCTTCCTCCTGTTCGGCGCGCTGGTCGCCGACCGCTGGGTGCTGCCATGAAGCCCGACCTCGACCGATCCGACCTGATCCGCAAGCGCCAGCAAGGCCGCGCGATCGTGATGGGGCTGCTGCTCGGCGCGCTGGTACTGCTGATCTTCGCGGTGACCATCTCCAAGATCAGGATGGGGATGCACTGATGGCGCGGGCCGGGATGGCGCGGACCACCCGCACCGCGTTGCTGGCGGTGCTTGGCATCTGCTTCATGACCGGGCTCGCCTGGGCGAGCGTGCCGCTGTACCGGCTGTTCTGTCAGGTCACCGGGCTGAACGGCACCACCCAGCGTGGCCTGGCGGCACCCGGCGCGACCGACGCGCGCGTCCAGGTCGACTTCGACGCCAACGTCAGCCCCAAGCTGCCGTGGCGCTTCGTGCCCGAAAGCCGGTCGGAGACGGTGGCGGTGGGCGCGCGCGACATGGTGTTCTTCCGGGCGACCAACCGCGCGTCGCAGCCGGTCACCGGCACCGCCACCTTCAACGTCACCCCGGCGCAGGCGGGCAAGTATTTCACCAAGATCCAGTGCTTCTGCTTCACCCAGCAGACGCTGAAGCCGGGCGAGACGGCGCGCATGCCGGTCATCTTCTACGTCGACCCCAAGATCCTGGCTGACCCCGACGCGCGCGACGTGGAAACGATCACGCTTTCCTACACGTTTTACCCGGTGGATTCGGCGAAAACCTCCGGCTAGAGCGTTGCCGGTACACCCGCTCCGCCGTTCGGGCTGAGCGCAGTCGAAGCCCATGCGTCAAGCCATGCCCTTCGACTCCGCTCAGGGCGAACGGATGGGGTTTCAACAGGGATTTCGTCCATGGCCGGCGCCAAGAACCACGACTACCACATCCTGCCACCCAGCCCATGGCCCCTGGTCGGCAGCCTCGCCGCGTTCGTGATGGCCGCGGGCGGGGTCATGTACATGCACGAGGCGGCGGGCGGCGGCTGGGTGTTCCTGGCGGGGCTCGCGGCGGTGCTGTTCACCATGTACTCGTGGTGGGCGGACGTGATCCGCGAGGCGCATCACGGCGACCACACGCCGGTGGTGCAGCTCCACTTCCGCTACGGCATGATCCTGTTCATCGCGTCGGAGGTGATGTTCTTCGTCGGCTGGTTCTGGGCGTTCTTCGACTTCTCGCTGTTCCCCACCGCGATGAGCTTCGTCGACGGGCAGGTCGAGCGCGCCGCCGAGGGCGCCGCCGCCATCGCCGCGACCTGGCCGCCGAAGGGACTGACGGTCATCGACGCGTTCGAGCTGCCGCTCCTCAACACGCTGATCCTCCTGACCAGCGGCACCACCGTCACCTGGGCGCACCACGCGCTGATCCACGGCCAGCGCGGCGGGGCGAAGCGCGGCGTGTGGGGCATGCTCGGCGTCGGCGACCGTGACGGGGTGCTCAAGGGCCTGTGGCTGACGGTCGTGCTCGGCGCGATCTTCACCTCGATCCAGGCGTACGAGTATGCGCACGCACCATTCCCCTTCAAGGGCCTGAACTACGGCGCGTCCTTCTTCATGGCGACCGGGTTCCACGGCTTCCACGTGCTGATCGGGACCATCTTCCTGGTCGTCTGCCTGATCCGCGCCTATCGCGGCGAGTTCACCCCGAAGCAGCATTTCGGGTTCGAGGCGGCGGCCTGGTACTGGCACTTCGTCGACGTGGTGTGGCTGTTCCTTTTCGTCACCGTCTATGTCTGGGGGGGCTGGGGCGCCCCGGTGCACGGCGGCTGACGCGATCGGCGGCGGATCGAGGGGGCGCGGGATCGGATCGGTCCCGCGCCCTTCGCGTATGAAGCGCATCCCTCTCCTCCCGACCCTGGTCGTCGGCCTCGCGGTGGCGGCGATGGTCGCGCTCGGCCTGTGGCAGCTCACCGACCGGTGGCCGAGGAAGGAGGCGTTCCTGGCGCGGGTCGCGGCGAACCCTGCAAGGCCCCCCGTCGCCTTTCCGCGGACGGCTGACGAGACGCTGCTGTTCCGCCGCTCGGCCGCGACCTGCACAGTCCCCGTCGCGGTCCGCCTCGCCGGTGCGGGCGCCGCCGGCTACCGCGCGATCGCGACCTGTGCCGACGGCATGGTCGTCCAGCTCGGCACCACCCGCGATCCCAAGGCACGACCCGTCTGGTCCGGCGGTGCGGCGGCGGGACGGATCGGCCAGGCGCCCGACGGCCGCTCGCTGATCGGCGCGCTGCTGGATCACCGCCCGGCGACGCCGATGCTGGTCGCCGACCCGCCGCTCGCCGGCCTCGCCCCCAACACGCTGCCCAGCGTGGATTCGATCCCCAACAACCATCTCGCCTATGCCGGGCAGTGGTTCTTCTTCGCGGGGATCGCCGCCCTGATCTACGCGCTGGCGCTCGGCCGGCGACGGGGATAGCGGAGGACGGCATGCGCTACGTCAGCACCCGCGGGGCCGCGGCACCGCTCGATTTCCGCGACGTCACGTTGGCGGGGCTCGCACCCGACGGCGGACTCTACCTGCCCGACACGTGGCCGACGGTCGATATCGGGTCGCTCCGCGGCCTTTCCTACGTCGACACCGCGGCGGCGGTGATGACGCCGTTCGTCGGCGAGACGCTGACCGCCGAGGAGCTGCGCGACCTGTGCACGCGCGCGTACGGCCGCTTCGCCCACGCCGCGGTGACCCCGCTCCGCCAGCTCGATCACGACCGGTGGCTGCTGGAGCTGTTCCACGGCCCCACCCTCGCGTTCAAGGACGTCGCGCTCCAGCTTTTGGGGCTGCTGTTCGAACGGTTCCTCCGCGATACCGACCGTCGCCTCACCATCATCGGCGCGACCAGCGGCGACACCGGGTCGGCGGCGATCGACGCGGTCGCCGGGCGTGCCGGGGTGGAGATCGTCATGCTCCACCCGCGCGGCCGGGTGTCGGAGGTCCAGCGGCGGCAAATGACCACGGTGCTGGCCCCCAACGTCCACAACGTCGCGCTGGAGGACGCGAGCTTCGACGACGCGCAGGCGCTGGTGAAGGCGATGTTCAACGACCGGGCGTTCGCCGACGCGCACGGCCTGGCCGCGGTTAACTCGATCAACTGGGCGCGGCTGATGGCGCAGGTGGTCTACTACTTCTACGCTGCCGCGCGGCTCGGCCCCGCCGCCTATTCGGTCCCGACCGGCAATTTCGGCGACGTGTTCGCGGGCTACGTCGCGGCGCGCATGGGTGCGCCGATCGCGACGCTGGTGGTGGCGACCAACGTCAACGACATCCTCGCCCGCGCACTCAACCAGGGCGACTATTCCAAGGCCCGGGTGGAGCAGACCGCAACCCCGTCGATGGACATCCAGGTCTCGTCCAATTTCGAGCGGCTGCTGTTCGAGGCGAACGGCCGCGACGGCGGCGCACTCGCGGCGCAGATGGCGGGGTTCGAGGCGTCGGGGGCGATGCGGCTGACCAACCGCCAGCGCGAGGAGATCGCGCCGCTGCTCGCCGCCGCGCGGGTCGACGGCGACGGCATGGCGATGGCGATGCGCTGGGCCTGCGAATCGGCGGGCGAGGTGATCGACCCGCACACCGCGGTCGGACTGGCCGCCGCGCGCGCGCTGGAGACGGACCTGCCGGTGGTGACCCTGGCGACCGCCCATCCCGCCAAGTTCCCCGACGCGGTGGAGCGCGCCACCGGCGTCCGCCCGCCGCTGCCGGCGCGGGTCGGCGACCTGTTCGCGCGCGAGGAGCGGTGCACGACGCTGCCCGCGACCTACGCCGCGGTGAGCGGCTTCGTTGCGGAAGCGACGGCGCGGTGAGGCTCGACACGCTGGTCGGCGAACCCTGGGCCGATTACGGGCTGGTCGATTCGGGACACGGCCGGAAGCTCGAACGCTACGGCCGGTTCCGCTTCGTCCGGCCCGAGCCGCAGGCGCTGTGGGCCCCCGCCCGACCCGAGTGGCGCGCGCAGGGCGAGTTCGTCCCCGGCGCCGACGAGGACGGCGGCGGCCAGTGGCGCTTCGCCGAGCCGGTGCCGCGCGAGGGATGGCCGCTCGCGTGGAACGAGGTGCGCTTCACCGCCCAGACCACCCCCTTCCGCCACCTCGGCTTCTTTCCCGACATGGCGCCGGTGTGGACGTGGATGCGCGGGCGGATCGTGGACCTCGACGCCCCCGACTGCCTCAACCTGTTCGGCTACACCGGGGTCGGCACCCTCGCGCTGGCGGCGCCGCGGCCGGATTTCGGGGGCGCGCGCATGGTCCATGTCGACGCATCCAAGAAGTCGGTCGAGGCGGCGCGCGCCAATGCCGTCCTGTCAGGGATGGCCGATCGCCCGGTGCGCTGGATCGTGGACGATGCCGCGCGGTTCGTCGCGCGCGAGGTACGCCGCGGGCGACGCTACGACGGCATCCTCCTCGACCCGCCGAAATACGGGCGCGGTCCCGAAGGCGAGGTGTGGCGGCTGGAGGAGCACCTGCCCGCGCTGATCGCCGACTGCCGCCGCCTGCTGGACGATCGGTCGCGCTTCCTGTTCCTCACCGTGTACGCGATCCGCATGTCGGCGCTGGCGATCGGCGAGATGCTCGCCCAGATCTTCGCCGACCTGCCCGGCACCGTCGAGGCGGGCGAGTTGGCAGTGCGCGAGGAGGCGCGCGGCCTCGCACTGCCGACCGCGATCTGGGCGCGCTGGCGGCGCTGACCGTCGTGCCGGGCGCGTTCCGCAGGAGCCGCGACCCGAAGGGCGCGCGGCACGGTCGCCCCGGGACAAGCCCTGGGGGTAACGATGACGTCACGGCTTGATCCGCGTCCGGGCCACCGGTAGGACAAGGAACAGCGCGGGTGTAGCTCAATGGTAGAGCAGAAGCCTTCCAAGCTTACGACGAGGGTTCGATTCCCTTCACCCGCTCCAGCGCGGCGTGCGCCGCCCAGGCGAACGACTCGCGAAAGCCTCGCTGGCGGCGGCTGAAGCCGACCGACGGCGCGGCTTTGCCGGGAGGCGCCTTCTCGCTTAACGCCGCCCTTACCTTGTCCGCGCTAGGCGGGCGCGCATGGTTCACGACCCCGCTCTCGCCCGCACCGCGAAGGCCGACCCGCGCCCACCCTCCGCGGTCGGGCACGGGGTCGGGCTCGCCGGGCTTGCCGGCGTCGCCGCGTGGATCCTGACCGCGCGCCGCTACGGGCTCGACGGCCCCTACGCCGCGCTGGTCAACCTCGCCGCCGCGGGGTTGCCGATGATACTGTGGTCGCTGCTGGTCGACCGCGTCCATCGCCGCCCTTCCACCGGGATCGACTGGGCCGCGCCGCGCCCGCGTCTAGCAAGCCTCGACACCAGCATCGTGAAGCTGGCCGGGCTGTGGGCGACGTGGAGCATGATCGCCGCGATCTACGCGACGGCGCGCTTCTACTGGATCGGCAACTGGGCGTTCGCGATGACATGCCTGATCTGGGCGGCGCCGGTGCTGGTGGTCGCCTCGATCCCTTATGTCATCTGGCTCGACCGACGGCTGGTCGAGCCCCGCGAAGGCGCCTGGCACCTCGGCGCGTGGCTGACCGGGCGCGCAGGATGGGCGCGCGAGGCGATCCATGCGCACCTGCGCGCCTGGGGGGTGAAGGCGTTCTTTCTCCCCTTCATGCTCGCGATCGTTCCTCCAGGGTTCGGACAGGTGGTCCGCACCGCATGGCGTGACGCGGTCGCCGATCCGGTGGCGCTGTCGTCGCTCGCCATCGACCTGATGTTCACCGTCGACGTCGCCTTCGCCTGTGTCGGCTACATGCTGACCTTCCGCCCGCTCGACAGCCATATCCGATCGGCCAATCCGTTCGCGGCGGCGTGGATGGCGGCGCTGATCTGCTATCCGCCGTTCATCCTGATGGAGGCGGGCGGGCCGCTTGACTACCACCCCGGCACCGCAGACTGGCGCTGGTGGCTGGGCGGGCACCCGTGGGTGCTGGGCGCGTGGGGCGCGGTGCTGGTCGCGCTGACCGCACTCTACGCCTGGTCCACCGTCGCCTTCGGGCTCCGCTTCTCCAACCTGACCCATCGGGGAATCCTGACCCACGGCCCCTATGCGCTGTCGCGCCACCCCGCCTATCTGTCCAAGAACCTCTACTGGTGGCTGGCGACCATCCCCATGCTGTCGACCGGCAGCCTGGCCGACGCGGGCCGCGCCACCGCGATCCTGGGCCTGGTCAGCGGGGTCTATTATTGGCGCGCGAAGACGGAGGAGCGGCACCTGTCGCTCGACCCCGACTACCGCGCCTATAGCGGCTGGATGGCGCGTCACGGTGCCGTGCCGCGCATGGTGCGGTGGCTGCGCGGCTAGAAGCGCAGCTCGTCGTACACCCGCGACACATCGCCCCCCCATGCGCCGCCATAACGGTCGAGCAGCAGCTCGGCCGGCACCTTGCCCGACCGGACGATCTCGCGCAGCGGATCAAGGAAGCCGGTCTCGTCTTCGCCCGCCGCGTTGAACCGCGCCCGCGCCTTCAAACCGGCATGCGCGATGTCGAGCACCGTGCCCGCGATGTCGCGCAACGTCCCGCCGCCGGGCAGCGGCGCGCCCAGCGCCTTCGCCGGCACCGCGTCGCGCAGCGCCTGGCGCTCGTCGAGCGACCAGCCCTTGACCACGTCCCACGCCGCACCCAGCGCGTCCTCGTCGTAGAGAAGACCGACCCACAGGGCGGGCAGCGCGCAGATCCGGTTCCACGGGCCCCCGTCGGCGCCGCGCATCTCCAGAAAGGTCTTGAGCCGGACCTCCGGAAAGGCGGTCGACAGGTGATCGTTCCAGTCGTCCAGCGTCGGCTTCTCGCCGGGCAGCACCGACAGCTCGCCGCGCAGGAAGTCGCGGAAGCTGAGCCCCGCGGCGTCGATGTAGCGGCCGTTGCGGTAGACGAAGTACATCGGCACATCGAGCATGTAGTCGGCGTACCGTTCGTACCCGAACCCGTCCTCGAACACGAAGGGCAGCATGCCGGTGCGCTGGGGATCGGTGTCCGACCAGATGTGGCTGCGATAGGAGAGAAAGCCGTTGGGCCTGCCTTCCAGGAAGGGCGAGTTGGCGAACAGCGCGGTGGCGAGCGGCTGGAGCGCGAGGCCGACCCGGAACTTGCGCGCCATGTCCGCCTCCGACGCGTAGTCAAGATTGACCTGGACCGTGCAGGTGCGCAGCATCATGTCGAGGCCCATCGATCCCACCCGCGGCATGTGCCGGCGCATGATGTCGTAGCGGCCCTTGGGCATGATCGGCAGTTCTTCACGGATCTTGTCGGGCCACAGCCCGAGGCCGAGAAAGCCGATGCCGAGCTTCTCGCCGACCGCCTTGGCCTGGGCGAGATGCCGCCCGGTCTCGGCGCAGGTCTGGTGGAGGTGCTCCAGCGGCGCCCCCGACAGCTCGAACTGGCCGGCGGGCTCCAGGCTGACCGACCCGTCGTCACCGGCGAGCGCGATCACCTTCCCGTTCTCCTCGACCGGTCGCCAGCCATAGTCGGTCAGCGCCATCAGGAGATCGCGGATGCCGCCGGGCTCGTCGTAGGACGGGGCGGCATGGTCGCGCTCGCGGAACACGAACTTCTCGTGCTCGGTCCCGATCCGCCACCGCTCGGCAGGCTTCTCGCCGCTCGCGAAATGGGCGATCAGCTGGTCGCGCGACTCGATGGTCGGCGAGGGTGCCTTTGCGGCCGGAGCGTCGAGCTTGGTCGTCATCGCCCGCGCCTTACGCGTCGACGGACGGGCGCGCCATAGCGTGGGACAGCGGCGACGAGGAAGAAGGAGCGAATGAGCGATCCAGGTCTCGACGGCGCATGCCTGTGCGGCGGCGTGACCGTGCGATTGCCGGTCGCAGCGACCGACGTCGGCGTGTGTCACGGCGCGACCTGCCTGCGGTGGAACAGCCGGCCGTGGATGTCGCTGCAGGTGCCGGGTGCCGGGTGCCGGGTGCCGTGGTCGGGGGCGACCAGCTGGCGGTACATCGCTCATCCGCCTTCGCGGAGCGCGGCTTCTGCCGGCACTGCGGGACGCACATCTTCCACCGGCCGCAGGACGGCCCCGAACTCGCGATCTCGGCCGGGCTGTTCCCGTCGTCCGAGCTGCATATATCGCGCGAGATCTTCTTCGATGCCAAGCCGCCATTCTACCGCTTCGTGGCCGACAGCGACCGGCGGTCGAGCCTCGACATGGCGCGCGCGTGGGTGCCGAAGCTGATCGCCAGGCGGCTCCGACGATGGCTCGGCCGCTTACGGCCGGCCCGGAGGCGCTAGCGCCAGTCGCCCGCCGCCGCCATCCACAGCGACACCGCCGCCGCCGCGGCGGTGTCGGCGCGCAGGATGCGGGGCCCGAGCGAGATGCCGACGGCGCCGGGGGTGGCGCGGATCGTGTCGCGCTCCTCGGGGTCGAAGCCGCCCTCCGGCCCGATCAGGATCGCCGCGCAGCCGCCGCCCGCGCGCATCGCGTCGAGCGCGGGGGTGCCGCCGGTCTCGTCGGCGAAGAACAGCGTGCGCCCCGCGGGCCAGTCGCGCAGCAGGGCGGCGAGCCTCACCGGCTCGGCGACCTGCGGCACCGCGGTGCGGTCGCACTGTTCGGCGGCCTCCACCATGTGGGCGCGCAGCCGATCGGTGTTGGGCCTGTCCACAACCGTACGCCGCGTCACCACCGGCAGCAGCCGCGCCGCGCCGAGCTCGCACGCCTTCTCCGCCATCCAATCGACCCGCCCCTTCTTGAGCGGCGCGGCGCACAGCCACAGGTCGGGCGGGGTTTCCCGCTCACGCAGTCGCTCGCGTACCTCGAGAGTCAAACGGCGCTTGCCCACGTCGGTCGCGACGGCGAGCCACTCGCCGGTGCGATCGTCGAACAGCTTGACCGGATCGCCGGGGGCGGTGCGCATCACGGCGGCGAGGTAGTGAGCGGCAGGGCCGTCGATCGCGATCGGGCCGGGGGCGAGCGCCCGATCGACGAACAGGCGCGGGGTCGACTGCGGGGGCCAGGCCGGGGTCGCGGCCATCAGCGCGGTCGCCCCGCCCGGCCGCGGCGCCGCCACGCCCAGCGGCAGACCATCCATCCGCCGAGCATCAGCAGCAGCCCGCCGGCGATCGCCCCGGCGAGCGAGCCCGCGACCTTGAGGATCGCCCAGAACAGCGCCTCGAAGAACCGGCCGAGCGCGACCGACAAGCCTACCATGGCGGCATGGTACAGCGCGCGCCCGGCGCCGTCACCCTCCCGCCGCCCGCCCGCGGCGGCGGATCAGGACCCAGCCGCTACCCGCGAACACCAGCAGCGCCGGCCAGCCGCCGTCGGTCACCGCCAGATAGCCGATCCCGACCGCCGCCACCGCGGCGAGCACCAGCAGCGTCGCACGCGTGCCCACCTGCCGCCGCACCAGCCACCCGCCGATCGCCAGCGCCGCGGCGGCGTTGACCCCGAGCCACAGGTACGACCAGCCCGCGCCGATCGATCCCGCGCCCGGCAGCTTGACGGTGGCGTAGCCCCGCATCGCGTTCGGGAAGCAGTCGGCGGCGAGGTGCAGCCCAACCCCCAGCATCGCCCCGGCCGCGACCGGCCACCACCCCCGCTTGGCGGTGAACAGCACCGGCACGAGGAGGCCGTGGGTCAGCCCGCTGCGGTGGCCGAGCCCGAGAGCGAGGTCGAGGTCGGGCAGCGTCGTCCCCGCGAGCGCCGCCACCGGCACCGCGACCAGCGCCGCCGCCGGCCAACGCGCACCCAGCGCCACCAGCACCGCCGCGACGAGCATGAAGACGAGCGCGTCCATCGCCCGCATCTGGGCCGATCGGGACGCGCCCGCAACCAAGGGGTCGCCCCGGACCCGATCGGCGGACGCAGGCCATAGGCGACGGGTCCCGTCGCGACACGCCGTAGGCGACCGCCGGGCGCGGCGCGGACGAATGTGATGCGGCAGCCTGTTCCCCTCCGCGCGTGCGCCCTCTAGGACGCCTGTCATGTGGCAGCTCTATCAGTTCCCCCTGTGTCCGTTCAGCCGCAAGGTCAGGCTGCTGCTGGGCGAGAAGGGCGTGGGCTATCAGCTGGTCCGCGAGAACCCGTGGGAGCGGCGCGACGAGTTCGTCGACATGACCCCGGCGGCCGAGACGCCGGTGATGGTGGAAGCGAGCCGCGGCACGGTGCTGATCGATTCGCAGGCGATCTGCGAGTATTTCGAGGAGACGGTGGACAAACCCGCCCAGATCAACGGCACCGCGGCAAACCGCGCCGAGATCCGGCGGCTGGTCACCTGGTTCGACACCCATTTCCACCGCGACGTGTCCGGCCCGCTGCTGCGCGAGCGGCTGGTTAAGCGGATCGCGCATCGCCAGACCCCCGAGGCGCGGGCGTTGCGCGAGGCGATGAAGGCGGCGGTCCAGCACCTCGACTATACCGACTATCTACTCGATCACCGCACCTGGCTGGCGGGGGCGACCATGAGCCTCGCCGACCTCGCCGCCGCCGCGCACATCTCGGTCGCCGACTATCTGGGCGGGATCGATTGGAAGGGCCACGAGCAAACCGCGCGATGGTACCGCGGGCTGAAGAGCCGCCCCTCGTTCCGCCCGCTGCTGTCCGAGCGGATGGAGCTGGTCGGCCCGCCCACGCACTACGACAACGTCGATTTCTAGATGCGGGCACCCCTGCTTCGCCGAGGCAAAGCATGGGTGCCACGGCGACCAGCGAGCCCGGTGTCGCCGGGTTCGTCCGACGGTGTGGCGAAGGAGGACGGCCGATGACGATCACGATCGACGATTTCCACCGGGTCGATATCCGCGTCGGCACGATCGTCGCCGCCGAGCCGTTCCCCGAGGCGCGCAAGCCCGCGCTGAAGCTGCGCATCGACTTCGGCGAGGGCATCGGCGTGAAGCAATCCTCGGCGCAGATCACCGGGCATTACTCGTGCGAAGCGCTGGTCGGACGGCAAGTGGCGGCGGTGGTCAACTTCCCGCCTCGCCAGATCGGGCCGGTCATGTCGGAGGTGCTGTGTCTCGGCTTTCCCGATGCGGACGGTCAGGTGGTGCTGGTGTCGCCCACCCTTGCCGTCCCGAACGGCGGCCGGCTGTTCTGAGTCGTCGGGACGGTTGCTCGTCGCCGAAGCACGGTCACCCCGGCGAAGGATGGGGTCCATGTCCAGCCGATCTCGCCGCACCATAGAGACATGGGATCCAGCCTGCGCCGGAACTACGGATCCGGTTCGTCCGCCACCGGGCTAACCCGCCAGCGGCGATCCGTCGAACCGCGCGAGCAGGTCCGCCACGTCGTCGTAGATCGCCACCGCGCCGGCGAGCGCGTCGTCGGAGAAGCCGCCGGACCGCACCGCCACCGCGGCGATCCCCGCCTTTGCCGCGCCCTCGATGTCGAACGGCGTGTCGCCGACCACCACCGCCTCGCCCGCCGTGACACGGGCCTTCTTCAGCGCGGCACCGAAGATGTCGGGGGCGGGCTTGGAGGTCTCGACGTCGTCGATGCTGGTCTTCGCATCGACCAGCTTCGTGGCGTCGAGCAGCGCGATGTAGTGGTCGAGCTCCCCGCCGCTCGCGGAGGAAGCGAGAACGACCTGCCGCCCGCTCCCCTTCACCCGGGCGAGCAGGTCGTGGGCGCGCGGGAAAGGACCGATGCGCGGCAGCCACCCCGCCTTGAAGCGGTCGCCGTGCGCGGTGGCCAGCGCCTCCTGCTCGTCAGTGGCGAGGTAGGGCAGCAGCGTCGGCACCAGGAGGTCGCCGCCCTTGCCGATCTGGCCGCGGACCGCCGCGACCTCGACCGGGTGGCCCGCGTCGCGGAACACGCGGTCCCACACGTCGACATGCGCCTCGTTTGAATCGACCAGCGTGCCGTCGAGGTCGAACAGGACCGCTTTGATCGCCGCCACGCTCACGCCTCCAGGCTCCTGGACGCCTGCTCGTACAGGTCCTTGGAGACGCCGGGCAGCGCAACCAGCCGTTCCAGCTCGGCGCGCATCAGCGCCGCGCGCCGGTCGTCGAACCGCCGCCAGCGAGCGAGCGGCGGCAGCAGCTTGGCCGCGGTCTGCGGATTGATGCGGTCGAGCGCGGCGAGCTGATCGCCGAGGAAGCGGTAGCCCGACCCGTCGGCGGCATGGAAGGCGCGCTGGTTGGCCGCGAAGGCACCGACCAGTGCCCGCACCCGGTTGGGATTGGCGAGGGTGAACTCCGGATGGTCGGCGAGGTCGCGCACGACCGCAGCGGTATCGTCGCGGATCGACAGCGCCTGGGTCTGGAACCATTTGTCGATGACCAGCGAGTTGCCGGCGTAGCGGTTGTAGAAGATGTCCAGCGCCGCGACCCGCGCCTCGCCGTCGCCGTTGGCAAGCGCGGTGAGCGCCGCCTGACGGTCGGTCATGTTGTCGGCGCGCTCGAACTGGCGGAAGGCGAGCCGGTGCGCATCGACCGCGCCGTTCGCGGCGAGGTAGCCGAGCGCGACGTTGCGCAGCCGCCGGTCACCCTTGGCGGCGGGGGTGTAGGCGTAGGGGACATCGGCGGCGCGGTCGTAGGCGAGCCGCCACTGCGGCGCTAGCACCCGCCCCAGGTCGCGGCGCAGCGCCTCGCGCGCGGCGAAGATCGCGTCCGGATCGACGCGGGCGAGCTGGTCGCCGACGAAGCCTTCGGACGGCAGCAGCACCGTTTCGGCGACGAAGGCAGGGTCCACCTCCCCCGACCCCGTATCGGCGAGCGTGTCGCGCACCGCCGCGATCACCGCGTCGTGGTCCGCCCGGTCGCCGAGCGCGCCCGCGACCAGCGTGTCGAGCATCAGCTGCTGCATCGCCTCGTAGCGGGCGAAGGGATCGTCGTCGTGCGCGGACAAGAAGGCGAGGTCGGCGGGGCTGCGGTCGCTCTCGACCACCACGGGGGCGGAGAAGCCGCGGTTGATCGACAGCACCGGGCGCTCGGTGACGCCGTCGAACACCATGGTCTCCGACGGGCCGTCGAGCATCACCGTCTGCTCGGGGCCGAGCGGGCGGCCGGTGGCGCTGCCGAACAGGCGCAGGCGCAGCGGAATCACCATGGCCTGCTTCCCGGGCTGGCCCGGCGTCGCCGGGACGTGCTGCGCCAGGCGCAGCGTCGCGCGGCCGCCGCCGGCGTCGTGGACGACGCTGGCCGATACGCGCGGGGTGCCCGCCTGGTCGTACCAGCGGCGGAACTGGGACAGGTCGACCCCCCCGCCGAACTCCATCGAGCGGACGAAATCCTCGCAGGTCGCAGCCGTCCCGTCGAAGCGGTCGAAATAAAGGTCGCACCCCATCCGGAACCGCTCGGGTCCCAGGATGGTGGCCATCATCCGGATGACCTCGGCGCCCTTGTTGTAGATGGTCGCGGTGTAGAAGTTCGATATCTCCAGGTAGCTGTCCGGGCGGATCGGGTGGGCGAGCGGTCCGGCATCCTCCGGGAACTGGGCGGCGCGCAGGCCGCGCACGTCCTCGATCCGCTTCACCGCCGGGCTGCCCTGGTCGGCGGAGAAGCCCTGGTCGCGATAGACGGTGAAGCCTTCCTTGAGCGATAGCTGGAACCAGTCGCGGCACGTCACCCGGTTGCCCGACCAGTTGTGGAAATACTCGTGGGCGATCACCGTCGCGACGCCGTCATAGTCGTGGTCGGTGGCGGTGTCGGGATCGGCGAGGACGTAGCGGCTGTTGAAGATGTTCAGCCCCTTGTTCTCCATCGCCCCGAAGTTGAAGTCGTCCACCGCGACGATGTTGAACACGTCCAAGTCGTACTCGCGCCCGTAAGCCCGCTCGTCCCACGCCATGGCGAGCTTGAGCGCGTGCATCGCGTGCCGGGTGCGGGAAAGGTCGGCCTCGCGCACCCAGATGCCGAGCGCGACCTCGCGCCCCGACATGGTGGTGAAGGTCGACCGGTTGGCCTGGAGGTCGCCCGCGACCAGCGCGAAGAGGTAGGACGGCTTGGGGTAGGGATCGTGCCACTCGGCCCAGTGGCGACCGTCGTCCAGCGCGCCCGAGGCGACCGGATCGCCGTTGGCGAGCAGCACGGGGAAGCGGTTCGCGTCGGCGGTGAGGCGGACGGTGTAGACGCTGAGCACGTCGGGCCGGTCGGGGAAGAAGGTGATGCGCCGGAATCCCTCCGCCTCGCACTGGGTGCACAGGTTGCCGCCAGACGCGTAGAGCCCCATCAGCGCGGTGTTGCGGTCCGGCGCGATCTCGACCTCGGTCTCGACGGTATGCGCGTCGCCCGCGAGCGGGACCACCAGCCGATCGCCCTCCATCCGCCAGTCGTCGACCCGCACACCATCGACCGACACCGACAGCGGCGACAGGCCGTCGCCGTCGAGGCGCAGCGGCTCGCCCGGCGCGCGTCGCTTCACCGACAGGGTCGCGCGGACCCTGGTCGCGGCGGGATCGAGGTCGAACGCGAGCCGCGTCGCCGGCACCTCCCAGGCGGGGGCTGCGTAATCCTCGCGGCGGATGACGGCCGGCGAGAAGGGGGCGGCGGTGGGGCCGGGGGCGGGCATCGTGGTCTGGGCGTCCATAGCCATCACTATAGCCGAGCGGCCCGGCGGTTCCATCTCGGCCTTGCACCGATACGCGCGCATGCTACGCCCGCAGCCATAGCCGCCACAAAGGATTGAGGATGCTCCGTTTCACCGCACTGGCGCTGCTCGCGCTGTCGACCTCGGCGCTGGCCCAGACGGTGCCGCCGACCGCGACGGAGGCGGCCCCCGCACCCGGCAAACCCGCGACGCAGCAGGCGTCCGCCACCCCCGCCCCGCCCAAGCCGGACGCGGCCGCGGTCAACGCCTTGCTGGCGGCTCCCCTGCCGGCCGACCAGGCGGCGATGAAGGCGCACGTGCTGTTCCTCGCTTCGGACGCGATGAAGGGGCGCGAGGCGGGCAGCCCCGAATACGACATCGCCGCGCAGTACGTGGCCGCGCAGTTCTACGCCGCGGGGCTGAAGCCCGGCGGCGACGAGGGCGGCTACCTCCAGAAGGTCCCGCTCGTCAGCTACAAGCCCGCGGGCAAGGGCGAGATCGCCTGGACGCCGACCGGCGGCACCGCGCAGCCGCTGGTATTCGGCGAGGATTACGTACCCACCGCCAACCCGACCGCGGCGACCACCAGCGTCACCGCGCCGATCGTCTTCGTCGGCTACGGCATCACCGCCCCGCAATACGGGCATGACGACTACAAGGGCGTCGACGTGCGCGGCAAGATCGTCGCCTTTGTCGGCGGCTCTCCCGAGCGGTTCGGCGGCGAGGAGCGCGCCTTCTTCGGCCAAGCGGCGAGCAAGGCGGCCGCGGCGGCGATGAAGGGCGCGGTCGGCGCGATCGCGCTCAACACCCGGCCCGCCAACCCGCAGATGGTCGCGATGGCGGGCCGCGCGCTGGAGCAGGGCCGGATCACCTGGGCGACCCCGGAGGGACGCGGCGGGGCGGCGATGCCGATCCCGATGCTCGCCAGCGTCTCGGCAGCGGGCGGGGCCAAACTGTTCGGCCCCAATTGGGCGCGGATCGTCAAGGCATCGGAGGCCAAGGCGCCGGCGTACAAGCCGGTCGTCGCCGCCGGTCGGCTGTCGGTGGCGACCGGCACCGCCTTCACCCCCGCCGCCAGCAGCAACGTCGTCGGGCTGATCCCCGGCAGCGACCCGGCGCTGAAGGACCAGGTGGTCGTCCTGTCCGCGCACCTCGACCATATCGGCGTCACGCCCGAGGGACGCGGCGACAATCCCGACCGGATCAACAACGGCGCGCTGGACAACGCGATCGGTATCGCCAGCCTGATCGAGGAGGCCAAGACCTTCACGAAGAGCGGCAAGGCGCCGCGTCGCACCGTGATGTTCCTGGCGGTCACCGCCGAGGAGAAGGGGCTGGTCGGCTCCGACTATTTCGCCAATCACCCGACCGTGCCGCTCCAGAACATCGTCGCCGACGTCAACCTCGACATGCCGATCCTGCTCTACCCCTTCGAGGACATGATCGTGTACGGGGCGGAGCGGTCGACGCTGGGGCCGATCGTGCGCAAGGCGGTGAACTCGGTCGGGGTCGACCTGTCGCCCGACCCGATGCCGTCGGAGGGCATCTTCGTCCGCTCCGACCATTTCCGCTTCGTCCAGAAGGGGGTGCCGTCGGTGTTCCTGTGGCCCGGGCAGAAGGGGCCGGGCGCGGCGGCGGTCGCCGACTTCATGGGCAAGCGCTACCACCGGCCCGGCGACGACCTGACCCAGCCGATCCTGTGGGACCAGGGAGTGCGGTTCGTGGGCGTCAACTACGCCATCGCGCGCGAGATCGCCGATGGCGACGGGCGGCCGGTGTGGAACAAGGGCGATTATTTCGGCACGCTCTACAAGGGCCCGATGGCGAAGTGAGTTCCCGTCAACCCCGCGCGAGAGCGGGAGTCCCGTGCGGGTGACGGGCGCTTGAGCCGCCTCCTCGTCTTCGGCCTCGGCTACGCCGCGTCGCATCTCGCGGCGCGGCTGCGCGGCGCGGGATGGCGCGTCGTCGGCACCAGCCGCGACGGGCGCGGCGATACGCTGCGCTTCGACGACCACGCCGCGGTCGGAACGGAAATCGCGGCGGCGGGCCACATCCTATCCTCGGTGCCGCCGGGCGACGGCGATCCGGTGCTCGGCCGGTACGCCGACGCGCTGGCGGCGAGCGGGGCGTGGTTGGGCTATCTCTCCTCCACCGGCGTCTACGGCGACGCGGGCGGCGCCTGGGTGGACGAGTCCGCTCCGACCGGCACCGGCCGCCGTGCCGACCGCACTGCCGCCGACGCGGCCTGGCTGGCGCGGGGCGCGCGGGTGTTCCGGCTGCCGGGCATCTACGGCCCCGGCCGCTCGCCGATCGAGCGGGTGCGCGACGGCAAGGCGCATCGGACCGGGGTCGCCGGCCAGGTGTTCAGCCGCGTCCACGTCGACGACCTCGCATCGGGGGTGATCGCCGGGTTCGACGGCCCGGCAGGGGCGTACAACCTGGCCGACGACCGGCCGTGCCCGCAGGACGAGGTGGTCGAGTACGCCGCCGAACTGATCGGGGTGCCGCCGCCGCCGGTCGTACCGCTGGAGAGCCTGAGCCCGATGGCGCGCGGCTTCTATGCCGAGAACCGGCGCGTGTCGGCGGCGAAGGCGCGGCGGGTGCTCGGCTGGCGGCCGCGCTTCGCCGACTACCGCGCCGGCCTGCGCGCGGTCAGCGCCACCACCAGCCCCACCCCCGCGAGCGCCGCCCCCGCCGCCGCCAGCCCCGACCAGCGATAGCCCTCGAACAGCGTCGACAGCAGCATCGCGATGACGGGCACGATCACGCTGGAATAGGCGGCCTTGGCCGGGCCGATCACCCTGAGCACCCGGTAGTAGAGCGGAAAGGCGATCGCCGAGGCGGCGAGCCCGAGATAAAGGATGCCGGCGAGGTAGCTCCACCGCCATTCCACCGTCGGCGCACCGAAGTTCGCCCACGCCCAGCCCGCGTCCAGCGCCGCGCCGGCCAGCATCGCCACCGCCAGGGTCGAGGCCATCGGGTGGCGGCGCGCCTCGTCGGTCGCCTGGAGGACGTTGGCGCAGCTCGCCGACCCGATCGCCGCCAGCGTCCAGCCGATGCCGGTCAGCGTGGTCGCGCCGCCGCTGGGATCGACCCGAAGCTCGCGCAGGAACAGCAGCGACACCCCCGCCATCGCCACCGCCGAGCCGATGAGGAGCTGACGCCCGAGCCGCTGGCCCAGGAAGACGCGGGCGAGCAGCGCGTTGGGGACGAGCAGCATCGCGAACACCACCGCCACCAGGCCGGAGGTGACGTGCGCCTCCGCCCGGTAGACGAAGTTAAAGTTGAGCACGAACTGGAGGAGACCGATCGCCCCCGCGAACGCGAACCCGCGTGCCCCCAGCCGGAAGCCGTCGCCCCGCACCAGCGCCCAGCCGGTCATCGCCGCCCCGGCGACGAGGAAGCGGTAGGTCACCGACCAGCTGGCGGGCACCACCCCCAGCTGGTCGCGGATGACGAGCCAGGTCGATCCCCAGATCAGCGTCACCACCGCGAACGGCACCAGGATGCCCGCGCGGGTGGAGTTGGGCCGATCCGGCGCCGGGCTCACGAACGGGCGCTCACAACGCCGCGATCGCGGCGGCGAGCCGCGCGATGCCGTCGCGGTCGGTATCCCAGGCGGTGACCAGCCGCACCTCGCCCTCGGCCCAGTCGTAGAAGTCGAACCCCTGCGCACGCACCGCCGCCGCCTCTTGCGCGGTCATGCGGACGAACACCTCGTTCGCCTCCACGACATGGATCAGCCGGTCGCCCGCCGCCTGCGCGAGCAGCGCCGCACCCGCGTTGGCGGCACGGCCGTTGTCGATCCACAGGTCGTCCTCCAGCATCGCCAGCACCTGCGCGGCGAGGTAGCGGCCCTTGGACAGGAGCAGCCCCGCCCGCTTGCGGCGACGGCGGGTGGCGTCGGCGAGCCCGGCGCGGAAGAACACCAGCACCTCTGCCGACATCGCCCCGTTCTTGACGAACCCGAAGCTCAGCGCGTCGACCCCCGCCCGCCACGTCACGTCTGCGGCCGAGCAGCCGAGCCGCGCCACCGCGTTGGCGAAGCGCGCGCCGTCCATGTGGAACCCCCAGCCGCGCGCGCGCGCCAGCGCGCCGATCGCGGCGACCTCGTCCGGCGAATAGACCAGCCCGTATTCGGTGGCGTTGGTGATCGTGAGGGCATGCGGCTGGACGCGGTGGACGTCGTCGGCGATCGCGTCGGCATGGGCGCGGATCGTGTCGGGGGTCAGCTTGGCCCCCGCGCCGTCACACAGCAGCAGCTTGGCGCCATGAGTATAGAATTCGGGCGCCCCGCCCTCGTCATTCTGGACGTGCGCGTCGCCGTGGCAGAGCACCCCGCCATAGGGCGGGCACAGCGCGGCGAGGGCGAGGCAGTTGGCCGCCGTGCCGGTCGGCACCCACAATGCCTCCACCGCCGTTCCGAAAAGGTCGGAGAAGCGCGCGTCGAGCGCCTTCGACCGCGCGTCGCCGTCATAGGCGGTGTCGAGGGCGTTGGCGTCCGCCATGGCGGCGACGACGCGCGGGTGGACGGGGGCGGCGTTGTCGGAGAAGAAGCGCATGGCCCCGCGCCGTGACGACGCGCGATGGTGGCGTCAATCCGCATCTCGCGCCGCGAACGGGCCCGGCCGCCACGCGGGAGCGGCGACCGGGCCGGGAGCAGCTACGACTTCGACCCGCGCGACACGCCGATATAGTACCACAAGCCGTCCTTGCCCTTGGCGGCACCATAGCCGATCAGCGGGTAGCGGCCGTCCACGCCGAAGTGCCAGCGATAGTGGGTATCGCCGGCCATCCAGCCATAGGGCATGACCCCGACCGGCCCGGCACCCATGATCTCGGCGCAGCAGTTTGCGATCTTGAAGTAGCGCACCCGGTCGCCGAGCGTGGTCATCGGGTTCCCGTCGACCGGCGGGCCCGAGTAATCGTGGCCCTTGCCCTTGCCCGCGGCGAGCGCCTCGGCCTGCCATTGGGCCAGCTTGTTCATCTCCGGGTCGAGCTGCATGTTCGGCTGCTCGAACACGGGCTCCTCGCCGCCCTCCAGATTGCGGATTTTGGTCACGCTGCCGAACGGCTTGCTGAGATCGACTTCGGTTGCGACCTTGGCACCGACCAGCCGCCGGAAACCGGGCGCGAGACGGGCCTCGTTGCCGTAGTCGAGCATCTTGCGACGCACTTGGTCGATCCTGGTCGGCACCTGCGCCTCGGAGAAGTAGCTGCCCGCGACCGTCGCTTCGGACAGGGTCGCCATTTCCGAGCGAAAGGCGGCGTATTTCGTGTCGATGTCGCGCCTGGACTTCTCGTCGCCGGACAGCGGCACCGTGATCGTCTCCGGATCGCCGCCCTCGCGGACCAGGTAGCGGATCGGCAGGATGCGCCAGCCATAGGGGGTCGCGGTCGACGCCGCCTGCATCTTGGCCGCGCTCGCCTTCCACGCGGCGTCGCCGCCCAGCTTGAAGTTGACCCACTGGTCGTCCCGATCGATCGCGGTGCTGGTCGCGCTCTTCATCCACGCGAAGCCGCTGTCGTTGATGTAGTCGACATTGGGCCAGGAGATGACGGTCGCCACCACCTTGCGCGGCCGGCCGTTGATCGTGACCGTCTGCTCCTCGGCATAGTAACCGCGGCGGCGCTGTTCCTCCAGCGCGGCGAGCGCGGCGGCGGGCAGCTTGACGTCGTAGGTGTACGCATCGCCCGTATTGAACCCGATCAGCGCGGCGACCGGCTGCGCCGCGGGCGCGGTCTGCGCCTGTGCTGGGGCGGCGCCGAGGCCGACCGCCAGCGCCGGCAGCGACAGGGCCCGGCACAGGCGTGCGCCGATGGAGACGCCCGCGTGCCGTCCGGCACGCCGCACGTCAGCGAGGTCGATGATAGCCATTCGTTGTTCCCCCTTGCTCGCCGGCCCGTCGGCGCTGTCGCCCATTGGTACATCGGGCCGGGTGCCCGGACGGGGACTTAAATCCGCAGCGCCGGGGCGGCAATCGAGGGTGACCCATTATGGCCACCATGGCCACGATCCTGCGAAGGCGCGCAAGACCACGAACGGAGGGTGGCGGCTACTCCTCCTGGTCGCGCGGCGGCGGGGTCCGCTCATCGCGGGGCGATCCGCGCGCCGGCCCACGTTCCGGCCCGCGTTCCGGCCCACGTTCCGGAAACGTCCGATCGCGCGCCGGGGTGATCTGGATGCCGCCTTCGGGATCCATCTTCAGGTTGATGCCGAGCCCCTCGATCTCGCCCTCGAACGGCAAGGCACCGTTGCCCTCGTCCTCGACCAGGCCATCGTCGGGAACGACCTCGTCCTCGACCGGCGCGCGCGCGACGGGAGCGATATCCAGCGCCGCCTGCATGAAGTCGCGCCAGATCAGCGCGGGCATGCCGCCGCCCATCAGCCCGGCGATCGGGGTGTTGTCGTCGTTGCCGACCCAGACCCCGACCACCAGGTCCCTGGCATAGCCGACGAACAGCGCGTCGCGCCCGTTCTGGGTGGTGCCGGTCTTGCCGTGGGCGTCGATCGACAGGTGGGCGTTGCCGGTCGCCTGGATCGACGCCGACAGCAGTTCGCGCATCTGCTCCAGCGTCTCGCCGTCATATCTGGTGGGCCGCCCCGCGATCGACTGGAGCCAGTTCTTGTCCTTCTCGCCCTCCACCCCGTGCGGGCGGACGGGGTATTCGCCCGAGGCGATCGAGGCGTAGGCGGCAGTGAGTTCGAGGAGCGACAGCTGCGCGGTGCCGAGCGCGATCGTCGCCTCGTTGGCGATCGGCGTCGAGATGCCGAGGTCGCGCGCCGCCTTGATGACGTTCCTGACCCCGACCTGCTGGGTCAGCCGCGCGGCGGCGACGTTGGAGGAGCGCGCGAAGGCGCGGCGCAGCGGGATCTCGCCCAGGTAGCGGCCGTCCGAATTCTTCGGCTTCCACCCGGCGATGTCGACCGGCTCGTCCTCGATCGTCGTCTCGGGCGTCAGCCCCGATCGCATCGCGGCGAGGTAGACGAACAGCTTGAAGGTCGACCCCGGCTGGCGGCGCGCCTGGGTGGCGCGGTTGAAGGTCGACGCCTTGTAGTCCTTGCCCCCCACCATCGCGACCACGCGGCCGTCGGGGCGCATCGCCACCAGCGCCGCCTGCGACCCGCGCAGGCCCGCACCCTTGACCACCCGTTCGGCGAGCCGCTGGAGCCGGCGGTCGAGCGTGGTCCCGACCGTCGCCTCGCTCTTGACCTCGCCCGCCATCTCCCGCGCCTCGGGCAGGACCCAGTCGGCGAAATAGGTGCCCGCGGGCAGCGCGTCGGGCTTCTTGGGGAGGACGCGCTGGGGCTGGACCCGGTCGGCCTCGCGGGCGGTCAGGAAGCCCGCATCGACCATCGCCGCGACCACCACCGCCTGCCGCGCGCGCGCGCCCTTGAGGTTGCCGGTCGGGGCGAGGCGGGAGGGAGCCTTGACCAGTCCGGCCAGCATCGCCGCCTGGCCGATGTTGAGGTTCTGGGGCGTGCGGCCGAAATAATGCTTCGACGCCGCGGTCAGCCCGTAGACGTTGTCGCCGAAATAGACGTTCGACAGGTAGCGCGACAGGATGTCGTTCTTGGACAGCCACGCCTCCAGCCAGAAGGCGATCAGCGCCTCGCGGATCTTGCGCGCGGCGGTGCGGTCCGAATCGAGAAAGGCGTTCTTGGCGAGCTGCTGCGTGATGGTGGAGCCGCCCTGGCGGACCCCGCCCGAGCCGACGTTGCTCCATGCCGCCCGGGCGATGCCGCGCGGGTCGATGCCCCAATGCGAGTAGAAGCGCCGGTCCTCGATCGCCAGGAACGCCTCGGTGACGTGGTCCGGCAGTTTGGCGGCATCAACGGCCGCGCCGATGATCGCGCCGCGACGGGCGATCGGCGTGCCCTCGTCGTCGGTGAGGGTGATCGAGGGCGGGGTCGGCGGCTCCAGGCTGCGCGACAGGGGCGCGGTCACCGCGAGCCAGGCGACCGCGGCGATGAACAGGACGACCAAGGCGGCGAGCCCGCGGACGATCCACTTGGCGTAGGGGAACCGGCGGCGGGGCGGCCCTGGCGGCGGCTCGTCGCTCCAGGCCCATTCGCGCTCGTCTAGCCCGGCGGGGTAGCCCGACGCGAGCGGCGCACGCTGCGCGTCCCAGGACCCGTGCGGGTCGGCATAAGGGCTCATCGGATCGGCCATCGACGTGTGTTAAAGCCCTGACACGGTAGTCAAGGTGCCGTCATACCGTCAAGTGGCGGCGGTAACCAGCGTTTCGCCCGACATCCGGCGCGATCGGCCCGCCGCCCGATGGGCGACGAGGTGCGGCACCAGCGCCTGGCCCGCGACGTTGACCGCGGTGCGCCCCATGTCGAGGATCGGGTCGATCGCGAGCAGCAGCCCCGCCCCCTCCAGCGGCAGGCCGAGCGTCGACAGGGTCAGGGTCAGCATCACCACCGCGCCGGTCAGCCCCGCGGTCGCGGCCGAGCCCAGCACCGACACCATCACGATCAGGAGGTAATCCGACGCGTGGAGCGGCAGCGCGTAATATTGCGCGACGAATAGGGCCGCTACCGCCGGGTAGATCGCGGCGCACCCGTCCATCTTGGTGGTGGCGGCGAGCGGCACCGCGAAGGCGGCATAGTCGCGCGGAACGCCCAGCCGCTCGGCGGCGGCCTCGGTGACCGGCAGGGTCGCGATGGAGGAGCGCGACACGAAGCCGAGCTGGATCGCGGGCCACGCCGCCGCGAAGAAGCGCCGCGGGCTCATGCCATGGGCGAGCAGCAGCAACGGGTAGACCACGAACAGGACGGCCGCGAGCCCGAGATAGACCGCCAGCGCGAACTGGCCGAGCGCGGACAGCGAGTCCCAGCCGTAGCGCACCACCGCCGACCCGATCAGCGCGCCGGTGCCGATCGGCGTCAGGCGGATCACCCAGCGCAGCAGCCGGCGGAAGATCGCCAGCGCCGATTCGTTGAAGCGCAGGAACGCCTCCCCCGCCGCGCCCACCGACACCGCCGCCGCACCCACGGCGACCGCGACGACGATCACCTGGAGGACGTTGAACTGGAGGGTGGTGGTGGCGGCGCCGTCCGCCAGCCTGGTCGATGCGGCGAGCCCGAGGACGTTGCCGGGGACGATCCCGTGCAGGAAGTCGAGCCACGATCCGGCGGTCTCCGGCCGCGCCGCGGCGGTGGCGGCGACCGCGCTGTGCACCCCGGGCTGGAGCCAGAGGCCGAGCGCGAGCCCGATCGACACCGCGATCAGCGAGGTGAGGGCGAACCAGCCCAGCGTCGCGGCGACGAGGCGGGCGGCGTCGTCGAGGCTGCGGAGCGCCGCTACCGAGGCGACGATGGCGGTGAAGACCAGCGGCACGACCAGCGCCTTGAGGAGCTGGACGAACACGTCGCCGGTGATCCTGAGGAACTGGCCGAGCGCCGACGCCTCCCCGAGCGGACGCGCGAGGAACCCGAGGACAAGCCCCGCGACCATGCCGATCGCGACCTGCCAACCGAAGGAAAGCTTCATGGCGGCGGATGTAGGCGCGCCTGGCGGGGCACGCGCGATAGGAAAAGTCGCCCAGGCCAAAGCCCATCCGTCATGCCGGGACGAGCCCGGCACGACGATGGCGTCAGTGGCCGGCCGCGCCCTTTCTGGGCAGCAGGTGGAGCACGCCCGCGATCAGCAATCCCACCGCCAGCCCGACCACCCCCGCCCCGGCCGCCTGCGCGAGCCAGCCGAGCACACCGCCCGCGGCGTGGGAGACGACCTCGCCGGCATGGTGGATCCAGTGCGCCGGCGCCGCCAGCCCGAACACCTCCGCGCCGTGGACCAGGATGCCGCCGCCGACCCAGATCATCGCCGCGATCCCGACCACCGACAGCACCCGCATGATGACCGGCATCGCCTTCACCATCCCGCGCCCGATCGCCTGCACCGCATTCGAGCGGCGCTGCGCGAGGTGGAGCCCGATGTCGTCGAGCTTCACGATCAGCCCGACGACGCCGTAGACCCCGAGGGTGATCGCCACCGCCACCAGCGCCAGCGCGATCGCCCGCGACGGCAGCGGATCGTTCGCCACCTCGCCCAGCGCGATCGCCATGATCTCGGCCGACAGGATGAAGTCGGTGCGGATCGCCCCCGACACCTTTTCCCGCTCCAGCGCCTCCGGCGTGGTGGCGGTGGGGGCGTCGTCGGCGGCGTGGTCCGGCCCGAAGGCATGGAGCACCTTCTCCGCGCCCTCGAAGCACAGATAGGCGCCGCCGAGCATCAGCAGCGGGGTCAGCGCCCAGGGCGCGAACTGGCTGACCAGCAGCGCGCCGGGCAGCAGGATCAGCAGCTTGTTGCGCAAGGAGCCGAGCGCGATCTTGCCGATGATCGGCAGCTCGCGCGCGGGGCTGAGCCCGACCACGTAGCGCGGGGTCACCGCGGCGTCGTCGATGACCACGCCGGCCGCCTTGGTCCCCGCGCGCGCGGCGGCGGCGCCGACGTCGTCGATCGACGCGGCCGCCAGCCGGGTGAGCGCGGCGACGTCGTCGAGGAGCGCGGCTAGACCGCCGGGCATCGGCGGGGCTGGCGCGGACGGAAGTCAATCATGCCGCGACCTATCGGCGACGCGGGCGCGGCTGTCCACCGCCGAGCCGGAAATCGCGGGCGGTGCCGGTCACGGGCAGACCACCCGGCGTGCGCCGATCCACCGGCGATCACCGGCATGTCGCCGCAGCGAGCGGGCGGCAAGAAAGGGATCATCACGCTTGCGTACCGTTCATCCCGGCTTCAGCCCGCCGCCGCGATCCTGCTGCGGATCAGGGTAAGGAAGCGCGACATGAAATTGACCGGGTTAGCGGCGCTGCCCTTGCTGCTGGCGCTTGGCGCGACGCCGCCCGCCGGGACCGCGATATCCTACCAACTGTCGCCGGGGATGCGGGGCGGGAGCATCGAGGCGCTCGACGTGACCATCCGCCTTCGTGCCGACCGGTCCGGCACGACCACGATCGACTGGGCGGACGAGTGGGCCGGCGAGCGCAAGCTGGGCCGGTGGGCGCGCAACATCCGGGTCACGGGCGGGCGGGTCGCGGGGATCGCCCCGAACGGCGGACGGATCGTCCGGTCGGCGGGCGGCGCGCCGCTGGTCATGCGCTACCGCATCGTCAGCGCCCATGCCGAAGACCCGACCGCCAGGCATCATGACCAGGCACCGCCGATCATCCGCCCCGGTTGGTTCTACACGGTGGGCGAAGTGCTGTACGCGCGGCCGACGGGACGGGAGGACGCGCCCGCACGCTTCGCCTGGGAAGGGCCGGCCGGCATCGGCTTCGCCTCCGACACCGAGCACGCCCGGGGGCCGCGCGATCGCGGACTGGCGGTCGGCGACATCATGGAGAGCATCGCCATCGGCGGTCGCGACCTGGCGGTGACGACCATGCGGCTGAACGGCGCGCCGATCAGGATCGCGCATGTCGGCCGTTTCGGCTTCGACGTGCAGCGGTTCGACGCGCTCGCCCAGCGCATCGTCGCGGTGGAACGCGACTTCTGGCGGGACAGGGATGCCGGGCCGTTCCTCATCACCGCGATCCCGCTGGTGCCGGTCTCGGGGCTGACCAGCTATGGCGGCACCGGGCGCAGCGACGCCTTCGCAACCTGGATCGACCGCGACGCCGACCTGTCACGCCTCGCCTGGCTCCTCGCCCATGAATATTTCCACAGCTGGAACGCCCGGCAGCTTGGCGGCTTCCCGCCGGGCAAGGCGGCCGAGAGGTATTGGCTGAGCGAGGGCTTCACCGACTTCTACGCCCGGCGGCTGATGCTGCGCGCGGGCATCTCGACGCCGGAACAGTTCGCGGCGGAGTGGAACGAGATGCTGCGTGCCTATGCCGTGTCGCCGATGCGCGCGACCGGCAACGTCGCGGCCGCGGCGAAATACTGGAGCGGCGATTACGCGGCGGAGAAGCTGCCCTACCAGCGCGGCGCCATGCTGGCGGCGTGGTGGGACCTCCAGCTTCGCGCACGCGGGACCGCCGATCTCGACACGGTGCTGCGCGCCCAGCGCGACCGCGTCCGAGACGCCGCCGAGAAACCCGACCTGGTCGCCGCCTTCGCCGACGAGATGACCCGCGCCGGGCTGGATATCCGCGGGCAGATCGCGCGCCACGTGACGGGAGGCGAGCTTATCACCCTGCCCGAGGACGCGTTCGGCCGGTGCACCCGCGTCGTCACCGCCGACATGCCGGTGTTCGAACGCGGCTGGGACTCGGAGGCGACGGCCAAGGCGGGCAACGTCTTCGCCGGGGTCGATCCGGGTTCCAACGCCTACGCGGCAGGCCTGCGCGACGGCATGAAGCTGGTCGGTCGGCGCGCGGGCGAGCCGGGCAATGCGGCGGTCGACTATGTGCTGGAGGTGACGGACGGGCCCACCACCCGCACCCTCACGTTCCGACCGGCCGGCCGGGCGACCGCCCGCACGCAGCAGATCGTCCTCGATCCCGCACGCTTCCGCGCCGATCCGGAGGGATGCCGCCGCGCACTGGCGGGCTGAAGGACCGGTGCCGACGAGACCCGGCACCGGGGGCGATCACGCCGCCTTGGCGCGGCTCGCGCGCTTCCTCTCGTGCGGGTCGAGGTGGCGCTTGCGCAGGCGGATCGACTTGGGGGTCACCTCCACCATCTCGTCGTCGTCGATATAGGCGATCGCCTGTTCCAGCGTCATCCGCTTGGGCGGGGTCAGGCGGATCGCGTCGTCCTTGCCGCCGCTGGCGCGGAAGTTGGTGAGCTGCTTTGCCTTCATCGGGTTGACCTCAAGGTCTTCCGTCTTGGCGTTCTCGCCGATCACCATGCCCTCGTAGAGCGCCTCGCCGTGCGCGACGAAGAGGATGCCGCGCTCCTCCAGCGGCCCCAGCGCGTAGCTGTTGGCCTCGCCCGCGCCGTTGGAGATGAGGACGCCGTTCTTGCGCCCCTCGATCTGGCCCTTGAACGGGCCGTAGCGCTCGAACAGCCGGTTCATGATGCCGGTGCCGCGGGTGTCCGACAGGAACTCGCCGTGGTAGCCGATCATGCCGCGGCTGGGGGCCGAGAAGGTGATGCGGGTCTTGCCGCCGGTCGACGGGCGCATGTCGGTCAGCTCCGCCTTGCGGAGGTTCATCTTCTCGACGACCGTGCCCGAATGCTCGTCGTCGACGTCGATGATGACGGTCTCGTACGGCTCGGTCTTCTGGCCGTCCTCGTCGCCGAACAGCACGCGCGGGCGGCTGATGCCGAGCTCGAACCCCTCGCGGCGCATCGTCTCGATGAGGACGCCGAGCTGGAGCTCGCCTCTCCCTGCGACCTCGAAGCTGTCGCGGTCGGCGGCCTCGGTCACCTTGACCGCGACGTTCGACTCGGCCTCGCGCGCCAGGCGGTCGCGGATCATGCGGCTGGTGACCTTCGACCCCTCGCGACCCGCCATCGGCGAATCGTTGACCGCGAAGCGCATCGACAGGGTCGGCGGGTCGATCGGCTGGGCGTGGAGCGCCTCGGTGACGGTCACGTCGGCGATGGTGTTGGCGACGGTCGCGACGGTCAGGCCGGCGAGGCTGATGATGTCACCGGCGCGCGCCTCCTCGACGGGGACGCGCTCCAGCCCGCGGAAGCTCATGAGCTTGGACGCGCGGCCGGTCTCGATGACGTTGCCGGCATCGTCGAGCGCGTGGATCGGCTGGTTGACCTTGACCACGCCCGACTGAACGCGGCCGGTGAGGATGCGGCCGAGGAAATTGTCGCGGTCGAGCAGGGTGACGAGGAAGGTGAACGGCGCGTCGACCTCCAGGCTGGGCGCCGGGACGTGGGAGACGATGGTCTCGAACATCGGGGTCAGCGTGCCCTCGCGGGCATCCATGTCGGTGGAGGCGTAGCCGTTGCGCCCCGACGCGTAGAGGACGGGGAAGTCGAGCTGCTCGTCGGTCGCCTCAAGAGCCACGAACAGGTCGAACACCTCGTCCAGCACCTCCTGGATGCGCGCGTCGGAGCGGTCGACCTTGTTGACCACCACGATCGGACGCAGGCCGAGGGCCAGCGCCTTGCCGGTGACGAACTTGGTCTGCGGCATCGCGCCCTCGGCGGCGTCGACCAGCAGGATCACGCCGTCGACCATGGAGAGGATGCGCTCCACCTCGCCGCCGAAATCGGCGTGGCCGGGGGTGTCGACGATGTTGATGCGGGTGCTCTCGCCGCCGCCGGCCGGGGTCCATTCGACGCTGGTCGGCTTGGCGAGGATGGTGATCCCGCGCTCCTTTTCCAGGTCGTTCGAGTCCATCGCGCGCTCCTCCACGCGCTGGTTGTCGCGGAAGGTGCCCGACTGGCGGAAGAGCTGGTCGACCAGCGTGGTCTTGCCGTGATCGACGTGCGCGATGATCGCGATGTTGCGCAGTTGCATGCGGGTTCCTGATGGGGAGGCCGCGGGGCGTCGCGGCGGATTGCGCGCGCCCTACCCGATTTGCCGGCGCTCGTGAAGGGCGCGTGCGTTTACCACCCTGCATCAACAAATGATGGTTCTATTATCGAACAAGACCGGCATGCGATCGAGTTCCGACGGCAAGATGTTGTTAAGTGCAGAATATGATGATGATCCCTGCGAGATGACGGGGGTCATACTGCAAGGCAACAGGTGCGCTGTTCGACTTCATACAGGGAGTTGATGAGCGATGTTCTTCAATCACGCAGCGAACAAGAGCAACAATCACGGCGACAACGGAGTCGGTCGGGCACGCGTCCGGCGGTTGCTGGCCGGCGGCGGCGCGGCGATGGCGGCGATCACGATCCTGGCGGGCACCGCGAGCGCGCAGGCGGGGCCGACCAACCTCGTGTCGGTGTGTTCGGGGGTCAGCCTGCCGCGCTCGGCGGTGACCGACACGATCGCGCCGGTGGCGGGCGGGGTCGTCCAGCCGCTGCAGGACCGGTCCAACCTGCTGCTCGGCGTGCTGGGGGGCGCGCTGCCGTTGGTGCCGCCGCTGGCGATCGACGTCGCCGGGCTGCTCGCCGATGCCGCGGCGGGCGCGCCGGTCACGCTGCAGGCGCTCAACGTCAACGGCGTGGTGGTCGGGCCGACCGACGCCTGCGACGCGCGGGCGGACTCGTTCAACCTCACCACGCCCGCGGGCGTCGCGATCGGCGGCAACCGGGTGACCGGGCTGGGGGCGGCCGGGCAGGAGGCGAGCGCGGGGACGATCGACGCGGTGGCGATCGGCAACCGTGCGGTGACCGACTCGGGTGCCGGCGCGGCGATCGCGATCGGCACGGGCGCGGGCGTCGGGCCGGGCGCGACCGGGTCGCTGGCGCTGGGCGCGGGCGCGACCGCGACCGCCGCGAACAGCGTCGCGCTGGGCGTGGGCAGCACCGCCACGCGCGGTACCGCGGCGCTGGGCGAGGTGTCGGTGGGCGCGCCGGGGGCCGAACGGCAGGTCACCAACGTCGCCGCGGGCACCGCCGCCACCGATGCCGCCAACCTGGGCCAGGTGCAGGCGATGTCGGCCGAGGTCGGCGCGCTCGCCGACCGTGCGGTCCAGTATGACGGCGCCGCCCGCGACCGGGTGACGCTGGCGGGGGCGAACGGCACCACCCTGGCGAACGTCGCCGCGGGCACGGTGGCGGCCGGATCGACCGAGGCGGTCAACGGCGGGCAGCTGTTCGCGACCAACCAGGCGGTCGGCGCCAACACCGCGGCGATCGCCACCCTCCAGGCGGGCGCGACGGCGACCAACCAGGCGGTGACCAGCAACACGACCGCGATCACCAACCTACAGGCCGGCGCGGCGGCGACCAACCAGGCGGTGACCAACAACACGACCGCCATCACCAACCTGCAGACGGGCGTCGCCAACGGCGCGGTGGGGCCGGTGCGCTACGCCAATGCGGCGACCCCGACGACGCCCAACGGCGGCGTGCCGAGCAACGACGTGACGCTGGTGGGCGCCGCGGCGGGCGCGGTGGGGCTGCACAACGTCGCCAACGGGCGCATCGCGGCGGGCTCGACCGACGCGGTCAATGGCGGGCAGGTCGCGGCGCTGGCGGCGGGCGCGGCCAACGCGGTCAGCTACGACGTCGACGCCGCGGGCGGGCGCACCAACACGGTGACGCTGGCGGGCGGCACCGCCGCCGCACCGGTGCGGGTCGCCAACGTCGCGGCCGGCACCGCCGCGACCGACGCGGTCAACCTCGGCCAGTTGCAGAGCGGGATCGCGGGCGCGGTCGGACAGGCCAACGCCTATACGGACGGGCGGCTGGCGGCGGTCGGGTTCGACCTCCGCCGGGTCCGGCGCGACGGCTATGCCGGCACCGCGGGGGCGCTCGCGGCGGCGGGGCTGCCCCAGGCGTACGAGGCGGGCCGCGGGATGATCGCGATCGGCGGCGGCACCTACATGGACCAGTCGGCGTTCGCGATCGGCTTCTCCAAGGCGTTCAACGACGGGCACACGGTGGCCAAGCTCGCCGGCAGCTTCGACAGCCGCGGGCGCGCGGGCGCGAGCGGCGGCATCGGCTATCAGTTCTGACCGGCCGACAGGCGTACTACCCTAACAACACGCTTGTGTCGCGGCGCGTGGGGCGGCTAGGCTCGCCCCACGCGCTGGAGACCTGAACCATGGCGACGAACGCCGACACCCTGACGATCGACAAGCCGCTGAGCCTCACCCCGCCCGACCCGGTGCCGACGGTGGCGCCCGCCAAGGCGGCGGGGCTGGTGCCGGTCGACGCGGGCACCCGGTCGAAGCTGGACGAGAAGGTCGACGGCTTCATCGCGGAGCTGGTCGCGCAGGACGTGAACTCGCCGGCGTTCGGCCAGCGCGTCGACGCGATCACCGCCATGGGGCAGAAGGAGATCCGCGACGCCGCGGGCCAGTCGAACCGCTTCCTCGATCGCCCGGTCAAGGCGATGAACGGCGAGGGCGGGGTCGGCACCGAGCTGGCGCAGCTCCGCCGCCTGGTCGAGGACCTCGATCCCGGCCGACAGGGCAATCTGTCCGCGCCGCGCAAGCTGCTGGGGATCATCCCCTTCGGCAACAAGATGCGCGACTATTTCGACCAGTACAAATCGTCGCAGACCCACATCAACGGCATCCTCAAGGGCCTCGCCTCTGGGCGCGACGAGCTGCTCATGGACAATGCCGCGATCGACACCGAGCGGGCGAACCTGTGGGCGTCGATGGGGCGGCTGGAGCAGATGATCCACCTCAGCCAGACGATGGACGCGCGGCTGGAGGACAAGGCCAACGAGCTCGACCACAGCGACCCGGCCAAGGCCAAGGCGATCCGCGAGACGGCGCTGTTCTACACCCGCCAGCGGACGCAGGACCTCCTCACCCAGATGGCGGTCACGGTGCAGGGCTATCTCGCGCTCGACCTCGTCAAGAAGAACAATGTGGAGCTGGTGAAGGGCGTGGACCGTGCGTCCACCACCACCGTCGCGGCGCTGCGCACCGCCGTCACCGTGGCGCAGGCGCTGGCCAACCAGAAGCTGGTGCTCGACCAGATCACCGCGCTGAACACCACCACCGCCAACATCATCGATTCGACCGGCAAGCTCTTGAAGTCGCAGACCGCGCGCATCCACGAGCAGGCGGCCGCCTCCACCATCCCGCTGGAGACGCTGCAGCGCGCGTTCCAGAATATCTACGACACGATGGACGCGATCGACACCTTCAAGCTGAAGGCGCTCGATTCGATGAAGACCACGGTCACCGCGCTGGGCAGCGAGGTGGAGAAGTCCAAGGGCTATATCGCGCGCGCCGAAGGCGCGCGGAGCGAGGGCGGCGCGCTGTCGGGCCCATCGTCGCAGTTCAGGCTGGAGGCGCTGTAGTCGGTCATGTCGCTCAGGTCGGACGATCAGCTCGCCAGTTCGAGCGCGCTCCTCAACCGCATCGCCGAGGAGTATCGCGGCGCGGGCGGCGCGACGCTGCGCGGCCGGTCCAGGCGGCTGCGCCGCACCGCGACCACCGTGGGCACCCGCGTCGCGCTGATCGCCGCCGCCGACGCGATCATCCTGATCGCCGCGATGGTCGCGGGGCTGTTCGTGCCGCTCGGCCTGTTCGGGTTCCTGGGCGTCATGCTGCTGATGCTGGCGGTCACGCTGCTGATCGCGCTCGCCCCCGCCGCCAAGCCGCCGACCGAGGCCAGGCTGCGCGAGGTCGACCTGAAGGTCCTTCCCGCCCAGACCGAACGCTGGCTTGAGGGTCAGCGCTCGGGCATGCCCGCCCCGGCGGCGCGGATGACCGACCGCATCATCATGCGGCTGGAGGCGCTGTCGCCGCAGCTCGCCCAGGTCGCGCAGGGCACCGAGCCCGAGTCGGAGGTCAGGAAACTGGTCGGCGAGCAGTTGCCGGCGCTGGTCAGCGATTACCGCCGGGTGCCCGCCGGGCTGCGCACGGTGGAGCGCAACGGCCGCACCCCGGACGGCGAGCTGCTGGGCGGGCTGACCCTGATCGAGCGCGAGATCGCCGAGATGACCGAGCGGCTCGCCCAGGGCGACCTCGACAGCCTCCAGACCCGCGGCCGCTTCCTGGAGATGAAGTACAAGGACGGCGGCGAGGGCTGATCCGGCTCGGCCCCGGTCATGGCGCCCGCGCGGGAGCGACCGGTGCGACCGATCCGCGATGGGCGACGCACCCCCGCCCTTGGCAAGCGCCGCGACCCCGACCATGGTGGCGCCACCGGCCGGTGCGGTCGCCCAGGTAGACGATGCTCGATATCACCCCCGAACAGCTGGCCGCCATGGAGGAACACAGCGAGGCCGGATTTCGGCGGCGCCTGTTCGGCCTGCTGCGCGACGAGTTTCCCGATCATGCCGGTGACCCGCGCGGCGTGGCGGCGGTGGTCGACCTGGGCATCGCCGACGCGCGCGCCGCCGGTCTGCGCACCGAGCGCGGGCTCGCCGCCTGGGTGATCGCCGCCTTTCTGCTCGGCCTCGACATCAAGGACGACCCCCACGTGATTGCCGCGATCCGCACGTCGGGCGACAGCGAGGCCGCCAAGGCCGACTGGCTGCAAGGCTATGTCGCCGCGGTGGCGGAGGCGCTGGAGGGATGAGCTGGCCCGATCCGTCGGCGATGTGGCAGGGGGCCAAGGCCGCGGGCGGCTGGTTGCGCGACAAGGCCGCCGCCGCCGGCCAGGCCGGGGTCGACCGCGCGCGCCAGCTCGCGACCGCCGCCGAGGCCAAGGCACGCCAGCTCGCCGCGGCGGCCGACGCCAAGGCCCGCCAGCTCGCGGCCGCGGCCGAGGCCAAGGCGCGCCAGGCCGCCGCCGCCGCCGAGCGCATCGCGCGCGAGAAGGTCCGCGCCGCGCAGGCGGCGGTGGTGGACGAGCTGTCGGGGCCGGTCGCCAGCGGCTCCGACACCTACCAGCGCGGCAAGGCGCAGGTGCTCGGCGCCAGGGACAAGGTGACGGGCGCCTATGGCAAGGCCAAGGAGATGTTCGGGCTGGCGCCGCCGTCGCCGACCACCGGCTGCAAGAAGTCGGGCCGCCTGGGCGACCGCGCGGCGGACGGCAGCTTCCTGGTGCCGACCGAGGCGTGCCCCGCCGATTCGATCCCGGTCGGCGACGACGGCGTCGCCCCCGCCTATGCCAAGGCCAAGGCGGCGTCGGTGTCGTCCACCTCCAAATGCTGCGCCGCCCAGCCGCCGGCGGTGCGCAACCGCACGGTGGTCTACGTCAACGGCATCATGACCACGCCGGAGAAGCACTGCAACACGCTGCGACTCCTCAAGGACATGACCTGCGGCAAGGTGGTCGGCATCCTCAACGATACCGAGAACGAGAACATCGCGATCGATTCGATCCGCACCGCCGACGCGCGGCAGATGATCAAGAACGAGATCGGCGGCAACGGCACCCCCCGCGACTATCCCGGCTTCTCGCCGTCGGTGAAGACGATGCGCGACGTGATGGTGCTGGAGGCGACCGGCGGCGGCAATCCCCAGATCATCGCCCATTCGGAAGGCGGCGCGATCACCAGCCTGGCCGCGATCCGCGCCAAGAAGGTGCTGGCCGGGATGGACGAGGCCGGCGCGATGCGGAACCTGGACATCACCTCCATGGGATCGGCCGCGCCCGCCTGGCCCGACGGTCCGAATTACACCCATTACATCCACCTGGAGGACGTCGTGCCCAACACGCTGGGGCTGGGCGACGCCGCCCGGCGGCCGGGCGCGGGCGCGGAGGTGATCCGCTTCGGCGGCCGCAACGGCGACTGGAAGACCGAGCAGCCCGGCGACATGCGACCGTGGATCCCGATCACGCCCGGCAAGGACAAGATCGCCGACCATTACGCCGACACCTCCTACCTCCCCTACATGAATCGCGAGAACAAGGGATGCCTGGGCAAGGATTGACCGCCGCCGTCGCCCTGGCCCTTGCCGCGGCGGCGTGCGCCTGCTCGCCCGCGCCGACCGACGCCACCCAGAAGGATGCCAAGCCGATGTCGTCTCATGCCCGGGTCAACGAGCTGGTGATGGCGGTGGAGCGGCTGCGCGGCCTCTCCCCCACCCCGCTCGGTCGCGAGGATCAGGTCGCGTTCGGGACGCTGATGTTCAAATACCTGGCCCCCCGCGAGCAGCTGATCGCCGCGATCATGGTCGAGGATTTCGACCTGTGGAACAAGCTGGGGCCCGACCGCGCCGCCAAGTACAAGCGGTCGCAGGCGGCGCTGTCCGACCCGGCGATCGGCGGCCGCTTCGACAGCGGCGGCGGCGCCTGGATGTTCGAGGAGGCGACCGGCCGCACCTATCTCTACCGCAGCTTCCCGCCCGACGCGTCCGCGGCGGAGGTCAACGCCGCGATCGAGCGGATGGCGGCGGTGGTCCCCGCCTGGACGACGCGCTGGTCGACCGCGGTTGCGGAAATCGCTCACGGGCATGCGCCCCCGCCCCAGCGCCCGGTGACCCTCGCCGACGATCCATATGCGGGGCGGCTGTAGGGCACGCTCGGACCCGTTCGTCCCCGGCGACGCCGAGGAACACGCCTCGGATGTGCCGCGCGGTGTCTCAACGTCGCTCGACACGAACGGCTGGCCGGTATGACCCAATCGCACGCCATCGGGCTCCATGAGCCTGATGGCGCCGGGGCGGAGCGTCCCGGAGACGTTGGACGACGCGCCGAGCTGCCCAGCCACGCTCGCGACGACGGCGGGTCAGCGCGGTGTCGTCCCGCTCCAGATGCGCGAACTCCGCGCGGTGGTCGCCGACGTGGTCCCGAGGCCGACCATCCGATCCGTCACGCCGCGCCCGTGGTCTTATCGCACGACAAACGCATTGGGTGGGCGCCGGCCTTCGCTGGGGTGACCGCGGGCCCGCCGGCGGAGCCGGTGGCGGTCGTGTCGAGGCCCATCCACCTCCCTGCGAAGGCGCGGGATCAGGCGGTGCCGAGTACCGCCGCCGCGCGCGGGCGCAACCGGTCGCGGGCCGCCGCGTGGATCGCGGGCGCCGATACCACCAGCCCGAAGGCGCGGGGATCGGGCTTGTTGAACGCCAGTGCCGCACCGAGCGCGTCCGACACCCCCGCCCCCGCCTCCGCCGCGATCAGCACGGCGGCGGCGATGTCCCATTCATTGCCCCAGCGCAGCGTGGTGACGAGGTCGGCCTCGTCCGCCGCGACCATGGCGATGCGCAGCGCGATGGAGTTGGGCTTGGCCACCGCGGCGAGGTCGCGATCGGCCCTGGGCAGCGCGTCGATGGGGACGCGCGCACCCGCCAGGTCGCGACGAGCGCCCGCGGCCAGCGCGACGCCGTTCCGCCACGCGCCGCGTCCGGCGGTCGCATGCCAGCGTTCCTGCCGGGCGGGGGCGTCGAGGACGGCGATCACCGGCCGAGCGTCCTCGACCAGCGCGATCGAGACGCACCAGCCGGGCCGCCCGCGGATATAGTCGCGGGTGCCGTCGATCGGATCGACCACCCAGACCCGGCGGCGCGCCAGCCGGTCGGGTCGGTCGGCGGTCTCCTCCGACAGCCATCCCGCCTCCGGGTCGAGCGCCGACAGCCGCGCGCGCAGCATGCGGTCGACGTCCAGGTCGACCTCGCACACCGGGCTGCCCGGCGCCTTTTCCCACCGGCGGAAGTCGGTGCGCCAGCGGGCGAGCGCCATCTGCGCCGCCTCCGCCGCGACGCCCGCGACCGCCTCCGCGAGGACGGCTGCGGGCGCGAGGTGGGGCAGGTCAGCCACCTGCCACCGTCATGCCTTCCACGCGGATGGTCGGCACGTTGATGCCGTAGCGGAATTGGAGGTCGTTGGCCGCGGTGAGCTCGCGATACATGTCGCGCAGGTTGCCCGCGATCGTGAACCCGGCGACCGGCCCCGCGATCTCCCCGCCGACGATCCGGAACCCGGACGCGCCGCGGCTATAGTCGCCGGTGACGCCGTTGACGCCCATGCCGATCAGCTCGGTGACGTAGACCCCGTCGGCGATGTCGGCGAGGAGGGTGGACACGGGCACGCGGCCGGCGGCCATGTGCAGGTTCGCGGTCGCCACCCCCGGCCCGCCGCCGATGCCGCGCGCGGCGTGGCCGGTCGGCTCCAGCCCGAGCTGGCGCGCCGAGGCGGAGTCGAGCAACCAGGTCGCCAGCACGCCATCGGCCACGATCGACGTCGGCGACACCGGCAATCCCTCGCCGTCGAACGGCCGGGACCGCAGCCCATGGGGCCGGTGCGGATCGTCCGCGATCGTCACGCCCGCGGGAAACACACTGGTGCCGAGCGCGTCGAGCAGGAAGCTGGTGCGGCGGGTGATCGCCTGGCCGCCGATCGCCCCGACCAGGTGACCTAGCAGCGACGAGCCGACCCGCGGGTCGAACACCACCGGCATCGGTCCGCTGGCGAGCACGCCCGGGTCCAGCCGCGCGACCGCGCGTTCACCGGCGCGGCGGCCGATCGTCGCGGCATCATCCAGGTGGCGGCGGTGGCGGGCGGCGTGGTGGGCGTAGTCGCGCTGCATCCCTGCGCCCTCCCCCGCGAGGACGCCGGCGGAGACGCCGTGACTGGTGGCGGCATAGGCGCCCGCGAAGCCGTGGCTGGTGGCCAGCGCCCACACCGCGCGCCCGGCGCTGGCGCCCGCGCCCTCGGAGTTGGTGACCCCCGCGACACTGCGCGCGGCGTCCTCTGCGGCGAGCGCGGCGTCGCGCAGCGTCTCGGGCGCGACGTCGCCGCCGTCGTCGATGTCGAGCAGCGGCGTCGCCCCGCGCATCAGCCGATCGGCCGCCGCCAGCCCTGCCCAGCGGTCATCCGGCGCCTCGCGTGCCATCGCCACCGCGCGTGCGACCAGCGCGTCGAGCCCCTCGGGGTCCGAGGTCGACACGCTCGCCGATCGTTGTCCCACGAACACGCGCAGGCCCAGGTCCGACCCTTCCGACCGGCCGACATCCTCCAGCTTGCCGAGCCGCACCGAGACCTCGGTCGAGGCGTCGATCGCGAACACCGCGTCGGCGGCGTCGGCACCCGCCGCAACCGCGCGCCGGACGAGGTCGTGCGCGCGGTCGCGCGCCTGATTGGGGGTGAGCATGGCGGCCGACTTAGGGGCTGGCGCGCGGCGGCGCCACCCCGCGCCCGGCTCAGGCGCTGCCGACCACGACGCAGGCGAGCGCCATCAGCGCCCCCGCATCGCGGTTCGACCGGAACCGCCGCAGCGCCCCCGCCCCGTCCGCCGGATCGAGCGTCGCCGCCTGCCAGCCGAGATGGAGCGCCACCGGCAGCAGCGCGGCAAGCGCGAGGGGGTCGGGGCGGACCAGCCACACCGCTCCCGCCCAGCACGACGTCGCGGCGAGGTAGCAGAGGCCCACCCCGGCGCGCACATGGCGCCCCATCGCCAGGGCCGAGGAGCGCACCCCCACCATGGCGTCGTCCTCCCGATCCTGGAGCGCGTAGATCGTGTCGTAGCCGACGACCCAGGCGATCGACCCCGCGTAGAGGAGCCACATCGACGGTGGCGCCGCGCCGGTCACCTCCACCCAGCCGACCAGCGTCGCCCAGGAGAAGACGATGCCGAGCCACGCCTGCGGCCACCAGGTGATCCGCTTCATGAACGGGTAGGCGGCGACCGCGGCGAGGCTGGCGAGCGCGACCAGCGCGGCAACGGGTGTGAGTTGGAGGAGGACCACCAGTCCGACCAGGCAGAGGAGGACGAGCCAGATCCAGGCGAGCCGCACCGACACGAGCCCGCTCGGGATCGGGCGCGACCGGGTGCGCGCGACCTTTGCATCGAGGTCGCGATCGACGATGTCGTTGTAGACGCAGCCCGCGCCCCGCATCGCGACGCTGCCGAGCAGCAGCCAGAGGATGAGGGGCCAGCGGGTCGCCGTTCCGCCGGCGAGCGCCACCGCCCACGCCCCGGGCCAGAACAGCACCCACCAGCCGATCGGCCGGTCGAACCGCGCGAGCAGCGCCAGCCCGCGCAGGGTGGGTGGCAGGCGGCCGACCAGCCCGCGATGCTGGCTGTCGGGGACGAGGTCGGTGGTCATGGCGACGCGCTAGTCCGCCGCGGAGGGATGGCGCAAGCGACGCCCCGTTCTGCCGCTGCGATTCTCGGATCGGTTTCAACCAATCCGCACCGCCTCCGTCCGGACGGAGCGAAGTCGAAGTCCAAGCGTCCCGGTCGGTGCTTCGACTTCGCGCGGCACCAGCGGTTCTGATCGGTCGGAAACCGCCGGCGAGTGGGCAAGGAGCAGTTTCGCGCCGCCCACCCGTGCCAGCGCCGTCAGCGTCGCGGCCGGACGCGCGTGGCCGGTCGGCACGTCGCCGAGTCGCCGATCGTCCACAGTCCGCCTCGCATCGCCTCGTTGTCCGGCACCGTGTTGCCGTCCCGGCCAAGAGCCGCACGCACCGGGCGCGCATCCTTCCGATGATCGTGATTGCCCGGTACCACCACGACGTCGTGGCGTCCGTGCGACCCGGCCAGCACCTTCAGGTCGGGCGTCACCTCCGCATCGCGGTGATCGCGCCAGGCGATGGGATCGCCCGCAAGCAGCACCGGATCGGGATGGAGGGCGGTCGGACCCGTCACTACCCGATCGAGTCACGCCCGATCGGTGGCCAGGGTGCCGAAATGAGGATCGCGGCAAACCAGCACGCACATCGCCGGTGCTTCGGCGGGCCGGTGCGGCAACGTCATTCGCGCCTCGCGCGGCCGAGGGTCCGCGCGGGCACCGGCCGGCATGACGCCGATGAGCGACACCACTGCGGGCAGCAACGCCGGTGCGCTCCGTCAACACGGGTCATGATCGGCCATCCGCCAACGAAAAAAGAGGCCGGCATCGCTGCCGACCTCCTTTTCGCATTCGCCGTGGCGAAGAACCTTACTGGCCCGAACCCGGACCGTAGGTGATCTCCACACGACGGTTCTGGACCTCGCGGACGCCGTCGGCGGTCTCGACGCGGGGACGACCCTCGCCGAACGCCTGCGACGTGATCACCGAGTCGGGGATCGACCGCGAGGTGAGGTACGCACGGACCGAGTCGGCGCGGCGCTGCGACAGGCCGACATTGTACTGGTCCGAACCCGACCGGTCGGCGTGGCCCGCGAGCATCACCTGCGCGCTCTGGCAGTTCTGATACTGCGAGACCGCGTTGTCCAGGATCGACCCCGCTTCCGGGGTGATGTCCGACTTGTCCCACTCGAAGAACACGATGAACGGTCCGGGCGAGCAGATGGGGGCCGGCTGCGGCGGGGGCGCCTCGACCGGCGGGGGCGGCGGCGGCGGCGGCGGCGGCGGCGGGGGCGGCGGGGCGGCCGGCTCACCGAAGTTGAAGGTCAGACCGCCCAGGATCGAGTGCGACCGGAACCGCGTCTCGAGGGCGCGGTTGCTCACGTCCACCAACCGCACATCTTCGGCGTTGAAGAAGCGGTACTTGACCGTCGCGTCGACGTTCTGGGTAAGCGGCGCACGAATGCCCGCCAGGCCCTGCCACGCGAACACGGTGTCCGAGTCGTCGATGAAGTTGCCGCGCTGGGTCAGGCCCAGCTCGCTCTTGACGCGCGCCACGCCGACACCGCCGCCCAGGAAGCCCTGAACGCCATCGTCCTCGCCGAAATCGAGCAGGCCGTTCAGCATGAAGCTCAGCGCCGAGGTCTTGCCGCCGGCATAGTCGAAGCTGCCCGCACCCTGGCTGACGATCGCGCCCGCGGCGTTGTAGCGCGGCGTGGTCGTGGTCGACGAATAGCCGTCAACGGTGGCGCGACGGTAGCCGACCTCGGTCTCGACGCGGAACCCGCCGAAATCATAACCGATGTTGGCGTCGACGTCGAAACCGTAATCATGGTCGACATTGGCGGCGTTATCGAGCGTGCCGATATCGAAATCGAGATCCTCGACGATCATCGCACCGCCGGCGACGCCCACGTACCACGAATTGTCGCGGGCGAGGGCAGGCGTGGCGATGGCGGTAGAGGCTAGCGCCAGAACAACGGCAAGCTTCCGCATCTTATTCCCCTTTCAGTCAGTGTCACTACGGACAGCGCAAACTCACTACCCGCGAGGGGGTTTCCGCGCAAGCTGACAAAAGTCGGGGTTGTTGCCCAAACGCCACAGCCCACTATGCGATCAGGCCCTGTCGCCTCAGCGCCGCCAGGATCGCGCCCACCGCGCCGCGTACCTCGACGTCCACTACCCCGCCGCCGGCGGGGTCGGCGATCGCCGGCGCGCGCGGTCCCGGTGCCCAGATCTGCCAGCCCCCGTCGACCCAGCGCGCCGGCATGCGGTCCGCGACGCTCCACACCGCCATGCCCTCGACCGGCGCGGCGAACCGCCACCCCGCCTCGCTCCAGCCGGCCACCGCGCCGCCCCGCCCGGTCCACGCCCCGCTCGGTGCCGGGCCGATCGCCCAAGCCTGCCCCGTCGCGGGCGCGGACGGCGGCGCGTCGAGTCCCACCGCTTCCACCGCGGGATGGAGCAACAGGTCGATCGCGGCCAGCGCCTCGTTGTGGGTCATCTCCTTCTGCGCCTGCCCCGCCGCGAGCAGCGGCAGCGCGTGGCGCGGGGTCGTGTCGGTCATCGTTTCTTCTCCTCAACTGATCGCCGGGATCACCAGCGTCGCCGGCGCCGATTCGGCGAGGGTTCCCTGTTGCCGCACCGTCACGGTCAGCCCCCGACCCGCGCGCCATGTGGCGAGCAGCACCAGCGCGGGGTCGGCGACGGTGACCTCGCGCACCTCGCCGTCGTCGGCGCGGACGGTGACGCGATACGCCTCCCGTTCCTCAGCCAGCGCCGCGTCGCCGCCGTCCAGCCAGGGCCAGCCGACCCGGCTGCGGCGGGTCCAGCTCAGCATCACCCCGCCCTCGATCGCGGACGCGCCGAGCGCCACCGGCGACGGCGGCGCCACCGATCGGCCGGTCACCGCGCAGGCCGCCACCGGCGGCGTCTCGCCGCGGTCGTCGTCGCCGACCCCACCCGCCATGATCCGCACCGTGGTGCCGGTCAGCCCCGGCGGCAGGTCGATCGTCCGCACCGCCGTAGCCTCGATCATCACGAACCGGTCGCCCGCCGCCTGCCCGCCGATCGCCGCCTCCGTGCCGCGCCGCCCGCGCCACAGGTCCGCCAGCCGCCAGCGCCCCCCGCCCAGCGGCACCGCGCGCCCGAACTGGATCAGCTCGTCGCCGACCAGGGCCAGGTTGCCGCCCGTGTCCAGCGTCGCCGCATCGGCATCGGCGAGCACCATGCCTTCATGCGCCAGCACCACCTCGATCGTGTGGCGCCGGTCGACCAGCCCCGCCGGCGCCGGTCCGGGCGGCGAGACCAGCGTGCCGATCGTGCCCGGCGCGGCGGTCCGGCCCGCCGCTTCCCAGCTCGCGCCGCCGTCCAGGCTGAGGAGCAGCACCGCCCCCCGCCACCCCGCGCCGCTCCCGGCCGCGACCACCGTGATGCGCGGTCCCGCGAGCGCCGCGTCGCCGACCGGCGGCAGCTCCACCGCGTGGAGGATCGTCCGCCCCGCGACCAGGTCGGCGGCCGTCACCGCGCGGCCGCCCGCCGCCGCGGCGGCGGGCAGGCGCCCGGGCGCGACCGGCACCAGCGTCGCGGTCGCCGCCATCCGCTCGATCGCGACCCGCTCCACCAGCCAGCGCCCCTGCTCGCTCGCCACCGCCACCACCTGCCCCGGCCGCAACGCCCAGCCGGCGAGCCCGGCGCTCACCGTGCGGCGGGTCCGCGCCGCCTCCGCGCGGGCGAGCAGCGTCGCCGCCACCGCCTTGGCGCCCGCCGGCGACAGGGCGGCGGGCAGCGCCACCCGCTGTTCGCGCCGCCCCGGCCCCGCGCGGACCGCGCGCTGGCTGCCCGCCTGCCAGTCCCGCGCGGGATCGAAATGGCCGACGCTGACCACCCGCGCGACGTCGCCGGCGGCGGCGACGCCCCGGCCGCGGCCGGGGCGTCCCCCCTCCACCGCGACGCCGTCGTCCGGGATGGTCGCGGTCGCCGGGCCGCCCCCGTCGTTCAACCGCAGCGCGCCGCCGTCCGCCGCCACCCAGCCTCCCGCCGCCGCGGCGAGCCCGGCGACCGCCGCCCCCGCATCGCCCTCCGCGGCATAGCCGTCGAGGAGGAGTTCCGCCTCGCCCGCCACGTCCGGGGCCAGCATCCGCGCGATCGCGCCTACGCTCACCGGCCCCGCATCGGCGATCACCTCAAAGGTGAGGGAGGGGATGCGGTTGCCGAAATCGGCCAGCGCCAGCTCCTCGAACACCGCATAGGCATGGCCCCGGTGCGCGGGTGCCTGCACGCCTTCGGCCGAGGCGATCAGCGGGTCGGGCAGCTGGTCCTCGCCGCCCGGGTGCACCCGCATCGCGCCCGCGGCCTTCATGTCGCCCGCCGCCCCGCGCAGCAGCTTGCCGTCGGCCCAGACGCGCCCCACCCCGAGGATCGGCCGCGCCGACAGCAGCACCGCGAACGACGCGGCGTAGCTGTACTGCGTCACGGTGGGGCTGCCCTTGCCCGCGCGGGTGTCGGCGCGGCGCTCGAGGAGGTCGGTCGCCCATACCACGCTGCCCGCGACCCGCATGGTTCCGAACAGCTGCGGGATCGCGACGCCGTAGCTCGACGCCTGGACCCGGAGGTCGGACAGCCGCGCCCCCTCCCGCCGCCCGGGGCGGAAGATCACCTCGCGGTCCAGATACTGGCCGACCAGCGTTCCCACCGCGGCGCCGATCGGCCCGCCCACTGCGCCGCCCACCGCGGTCAGCACCATCGTCGCCACGCTCAGCTCTCCCCCTCGCCCGCGCGTTCCGCGCCGAACCGCCACGCCGCCAGCACCGGCCAAGGCGGCGCGCCCGGCCGCATCACCACCCGGCCGAGCCCCGCATCCGCGTGCACCGTCCCGCCCGCCACCCCGATCGCGAGATGGAGCTGCCCCAGCCCCGGCCGCGCCAGCAGCAGCGCGCCCTCCGCGTCCTCCGCGCCGCGCGCGAGCCACCCGTCGATCGTCGCCGCCACTCCCGCGGCGTCACCGCTGCGCAGCCGGTAGCCGCTCGGCACCGGCATCGCGCACCCCACCGCGCGCGCCGCGACCGCCGCCACCCCGACGCAGTCCAGGCCGTGCGCGGGCTCGCGCCCGTGCAGGCGGAAGCGCGCACCGACGCACCCCAACGCCGCCGCCGCGGCCCGCCGTTCCGGGGTCACGCGCCCGGATACCGGGTCAGCAGGTCGATTCCGGGCAGGAACGGCTCGCCGCGGAAATTGGCGGCGTTGCCGAACCGCGCGGCGCAGGTCGCGATCGATTTGTCGCACCCCTCCTCCATCTCGACCAGCGTGCCCGCCTCGACCGCGAAGGCGGGAGCCGCCGCCAGCACCACCCGCTCGCCGGCCGACGCCGCGACCGCCGTCTCCAGCCCGCCGTTGCCGCCGCCGAACCAGCGCAGCCGCCCGCCCGTCCAGCCGCCCTCGACGGGTTCGGCGCGGTCCAGGGTCAGCGTGGCGCCGTCCGCCGCGACCACCCGCGCGAAGCGGCGACGCCCCGCCATCGCCACCCGGCACCGCTTGTCGCCCAGCGCCGCGCGGCACTCGGGCGCGGTCTCCTCGGCGACCGGCCGGTCGAGCACGGCGGCGACCCCGACCAGCTCGGCGGTGAAGCCGCCGTCCCTGATCGCCACCGCCCCGATCGTCCCCTCGCCCAAGTCGACCCGCCGCCCCGTGTCGGTCCAGTCGACCGCGAACACCGCCACGCGCGCCCCGTCCCATCGGCCGGCGAGGAGGTCGGGTTCGGTGATCGCGTCCGCGGTCAGCGCGCCCGACACCTCCATGGTGTCAGCCTCCACCCCGATCGCGCGCTCGATCGCGGACGGCACCATGCCCGGGCTCGCCCGGTGCGCCAGCCCATCGATCACGAGGTCGCGGTCGTGCCCGGTCAGCCCGATCGCCACCCCGTCCCGCCGCTCGATCCGCCAGCACAGCGCGATCGTCGCCAGCGGCCGCTCCAGCCACTCCATGTCTCTCTCCCGTCGTCAGGGTCGGGGTATCCGCGCAAAAGGAAGCGTTGGGTCAGGCGGCGCGAAGGCGCGGAGAGGAGAGCCCTCATCGCGCTTGCCCCTCCCCGTTCGTACCTAGCGAAGTCGAACCACTCCCTAGCCCTCGCGCACCTCGACCAGCGGCACCGACGCCGCCTCGCCCGCCAGATGCGTCGCCCCGCTCACCGTCAGCCGGTCCTCGGCGAAGCGCACCGGCACGTCGAACCCGAAGCTGGCGGTCACCGCCGCTCCCGCCGCCGGCGCCGTGTCGAACACCAGCCAGCCCCCCGCCTCCACCGCGAACCCGTGCACGGCGGCCCCATCGATCCGCACCGACACGCTTCCCGCCACCGGCCGGGTGATCCGCCGGACGACGGCGCCGTACCGCCGGACCAGCGCGAACCGCCGCGCTACACCGTCGCCGGTGCCGATCGCCTCGTCGGTGCCGCGGTGGTCGAACGGGTCGCGCAGCCGGAACGCCCGCGCCCGGCCCATGCGCGCGCGGAAGAAGCCGAGCAGGTCCGCGATGTCCGCCTCGCTCCGCACCCCCGGCCCGACATCGTACCGGGTCAGCGCCGCCGCCCAGTCGGCGCTGCGCTGCTCGTTGCCGCCCGCCCCCGTCAGCACCGCGGTCGACCAGCCCGGGCTCACCTCCACCCCGCGGCCCAGCGCCAGCGGGAACAGCACGTCGTCGAACGCCTCCACGCCTTCCTCCCCACCGCTATCGAAATGGACGAAACCGTCTCGCATCACCTGGGGCAGCGCCCACAGGTAGGTCGCCGCCGTCCCCCGCGCCCGCGCGGCCGCCGCGGCGGCGTCGATCGCGGCCCATTGCGCCGCCTCTTCGGGTCGCGGCACGAACCCCGACAGATACTCCTGCGCCGCCGCCGGATAGCCGAGCCGCGCGGTCGCCGCCGCCACCCCGGCGCGGGTCGACACGGTGTCGCCCGCGGTCACCCAGTCGTAATCCTCCAGCTGAAGCACGTCGAACGCGGGCGCCGCCCAGCCGACCGGCATGTTGGCGCGCCTCCCTTCGGGCGCGTCCCGGTCCAGCACCGTCGGCAGATAGGTCAGCAGATAGGTCCGGCATCCCGGTGCCGCCGCGCGCGCCGCCGCGACCAGCGCCGCGGTGGAGGCGGCGAGGCACGCCCCCGCCCGGTCCAGCGTCGCCGTCTCCGCCGCGCTCTTCGGCCCCGCGATGCTCGCCATCGGCACCGGCGCGAACGCCGCCGTCGCCGCGTCGTCGTAGAGGCACGGGCGCCTACCCTCGGGCTGGATCCACCACCACGGCTCGCCGACCTGGAAGTGCGGCTCCAGCCCCGCTTCGACCGCCACCGCCATGAACGCCTGCGCGACCTGCCGCAGGTACGCCATCGCGCCGTCGTGCGCGGGGCTGAGCAGCGTCGAGGGCGGCACCCATCCGGTCAGCGCCGGCGCGCCGTCCAGGCTGCGCTGCTTCCAGTCGCCCCAGCAATGCGCGTCGAACAGCTCGTAGCTCAGCGACCAGGTCACCCCCAGCCCGATCTCCCGCGCCCGCGCCGCGAAGTCGCGGTGCCAGGCCAGCGTCGCCGCGTTCAGCACCCCGCCCGCCAGGCTGACGTAGAACCCGCCCGCCAGCGCCTCCAAGCGGAAGTAGTGGCTCATCCCCACGTAATGAACGATCCGCCCGCGATAGCCGAGGTGCAGCGCGTTGCGCAGCAGCCGCGCCGGGGTCAGGTGGTAGCTGTCGTCATACCCGCTTGCGATCCGCAAGCCATGCTCGGGCACCACCACCTCGCCGATCGCCAGCACCGATCCCGGCCCGTCGCACGCGATCCCGGTCATCTCGACCCATCCCTCCGCCGCGGCCTCCAGCGGCCGGTCGGTGCCGTCGTAATCGGGCGGCACCAGCGACACGAACATCCGGTCGACGTCCCCCGCCCAGACGGGCACGGCCTCGCCCGGATGCAGGAACCCGCCCGCGACCGCGGCGAAGTCGATCGCGACCGTCGCGTCCTCGGGCGTGCCGACCGCATAGTTCCACAGCCGGACGTACCAGGCCCGCGGGGTTCCCGCCTCGTCGCGGCCCTCGATCGTCAGCACCGGGCCGTTGATCGCGTCCAGCGGCCTCACCCCGCCCGACCGCCACCGGAACCGGAGCCGGCATTGCCGGAAATCGCGCCCGGTCTCGTAACGGAGCAGCGGGTGGTCGTGCCGATCCTCCGCCTCCCAGATCAGCCCGGCCAGATCGTCCGCCTTGTAGAACACCGCGTCGACCCTGAGCGCGTCCGCCGCAATCGTCGTCACCGCCGCCATCATCGGCCGCGGGAAGTTCACCGTCCAGAACCGCGGATCGAACCGCGTCAGCACCCCCTCGTGCTGCACCGTCCGTTCGGTCGCCAGCCACCAGCCCATCGCCGTCTCCTCCCGTTGCACGCGCCGGGCAAGCCCGCCTTCACCCCTCCAGCGCGCCCCGCACCGCCCGCGCCACCTGCTTGGCCGATTGCCGCAGCGCCGCCCCCTGCGCCTCCGCCTCCGCCCGGACGGTGATCGCCACCCGCACCTCGCGCGGCGCGCCGGGACCGGGCGTCTCCACCCGCCCCACCGCGGTCGGCACGAACAGCTCCGGCCCCCGCTCCCCGACCATGTAGGCGCGCCCCGGCCCCACCGGCCCGCCCGTCGCCCGTCCCGGCGAGCCGAGCAGCGACGCCAGCGCCGCAGCCAGCGACGCGCCGCCGCTGCCGCCGCCGCCGCCGCCGGACGAGCCGCCCTTGCCCGATCCCGACAGCGCCTCCTGCAACCCCGCCTTCAGCGCCGCCGCCGCGATCTCCGCCATCACCCTGAGCGCCGTGCCCTTCAGCTCCTCGAACCCGATCTGCCCCGCCCGCGCGGCGCGCAGCAGCGACAGCTCGATCGCTCGCCCGGCCCGCTCGCCGCCGCCGCCCAGCGCGGTCTCGACCAGCGCGCGCAGGCTCCCGACCTCGCGCCGGAACCCTTCGGTGTCGGCGCGCAAGCCCACCGTCCATTCCTCATCCATCCGGAAACGCCTCCCGCATCCGCGCCAGCAGCCCCATGTCCACCGGCGGCGCCCGCTCGCCCCCCAGCGCCCGCACCACGCTCGCCAGCTCCGCCGGCGTCGCCGCCCAGAACTGGTCGGGCGCCCACCCCAGCGACGCGCAAGCGAGCCCGGCCAGCGCTTCCCCCGCCCGGGGCGATGCCGGTCCGCCGGGCCGGCGGAAGGCGACGGCCTCCACCCCGTCCACGACGGTCACCGCCCCAGCACGATCTGGCCGAGCAGCACCCGTAGCGCCGGCATCGCCGCCTGCAGCCCGCACCCGACCACCGCCTCGCCCAGCGCCTCGCGCGTCATCCCCTCCGGCCGGTCGCGCAGGCAGTGCCAGAACAGCGCCACCACCTCGCCGATCGGCAACCGCCCCTCGCCCGCCCGCTCGACCACCGCCATCAGCGGCCCCAGCTCGCCCTCCGCGGCGACCAGCGCCGCGAAGCTCGGCCGCAGCACCAACTCCGCCCCCGCCACCCTGACCGACGCCTCGCCCCGCGCCGGGTTGGCGCCCCTGTCCGCCGCCGCGCTCACGCCGCCACCACCGGGCCGGAGCTTTCCAGGGCCACGGTGTACGACCGCTCGCCGTTGAAATCCCCGGCATAGTCCAGCCGCGTCACCAGGAACCGCCCGGTCACCGTCTCGCCCCCCTCGAACGTCAGCCGGTAATCGTCCAGCGTGCCCGCGAGCGCGCCGGCCTTCAGCCGCGCCTCCGCCGCCGATCCGGTGAACACCCCCGCCCCCGACACGCTGACCGACCGCACCCCCGCGCCCGGCAGCAGCTGCCGCCACCCGCCCGAATCCTTGGTGGTGACGACCACCGGCTCGCCGTTGATCGACAGCTGCGTGGTCCTGAGCCCCGCCACCGTCGCATACTGCACCGGCACGTTACCGTCCCCGACCTTCAGCAGGAACGCCGATCCCTTCTCCACACCCATCATCCGTCCTCCCTCGAACCCATGTTTCGCCTGCCGCTCACTGCATCCGGTACATCCGCACCCGCATCTCCACCGCCGCGGTCCAGCGCAGCGCGCCCTCGCCGCCGCCACGCCGCATCCGGGCGGTGCCCAGCTCGACCACCACCAGCCGCCAGCCCCCGGTCAGCTCGGGCATGGTCGCGGCCAGCGCCGCCTCCACCCCGCCGACCAGCTGCCACAGCCGGGTCGGCCGCTCGCCGGCGTCGTGGACGGTGACGGTCACTCGTCCCTCCGCGCCCTCGCACCCGACCGCGTCGCAGCGACGCAGCAGCGGCGGCTCCACCACCGCATGGGGCAAGGCGGCGCGCACCGGCGGGGCGTCGAACGCCGCGATCCCGGTCGCCGCGATCCCGGTCACCAGCCCCGCCTGGAGCACCGCGCCAGGCGCCCCCCCGCCGTTGATCCCCGCCGCGCTCATGCCAGCCTCGTCGTGCGGAACGGCCGCCACAGCGCCGCCACCGCGACCGGCGGCACCGCGTCGCCACCGCCCGCCGCTCCCTCGGCGAGGTGCTGGACCAGCATCGCCACGCCCTGCCGCACCGGGGCGGGCACCGCCGCCCACCCGTCGCGGGCGGCGATGCCCGCGCGCGGCACAAGCACCCGGCCGCAGAACCGCTCGGCGGTGAGGATCGCGGCGCGGGCCATCTCCTCCACCACCGCCTCCTCCCCCGCCGCCTGTCCCCGCATCAGCGCACGCGCCGCCGCGGCCGCCGCGTCCACCGCGGCGCCCGGCACCTCCTCGTCCATGTCGGTCTCCTCGGGCGGTGCCGGCCCACTCCCCCACCCGGCCGCCCATCAAGAATATCCCATCGGCGGCCGGGTGGGAGCATGCTTGCCGGCCGGCACCGCCATCCGCGTCAGCGGATCAGATCAAACCGCCGCGAACCTCACCAGCTTGATCGCGTTCGAATCCGCCACGCACCCGCCGACCCGCCGGGTCGCGTAGAAGGTGACGAACGGCTTGTTGGTGTACGGATCGCGCAGGATCGCGGTTTCGGCCCGCTCCGCGATCAGGTAGCCCGCGCGGAAGTCGCCGAACGCGATGGAGTGCGACCCTGCGCCGATATCGGGCATGTCGTCCGCCTCCACCACCGGATAGCCCAGCAGCGTCGCCGGCTGCCCCGCCGCCAGCGACGGCTGCCACAGGAAGGCGCCGTCCGCCGTCTTGACCTTGCGCACCCGCGCCAGCGTGGTCGACCCCATCACGAAACAGGCGTTCTGCCGGTACGGGCTGCGCAGGCTGTGGACCAGGTCGATCAGCAGTTCGTCGGGCTTGGCCCCGAAATCGCCCGCGGTGCCGGTCGGCAGGTACTGGAGCGTCCCGAACGCGCGCGCCGCATCCCCCGCGGTCGCCATCGGCGCCGCCAGGAACCCCTTGGGCCGGTTGACCCCCGATCCGCCGACGAACGCGGCCCCCTCGGCGCGGGCGAACTCGTGCGCGATCTCGTCGGCCAGCCAGCCTTCCGCGTCGAAGCACGCGTCGTCCAGCATCGCCTGGCTGGCGGACGGGTTGGCGTAGAGCTCGCCCGTCGGCGGGGCGAGCTCGGCGAAGCTCGGGGTCGCCGTCTCCGGCCGCGCCGCGGTCTCCGCCGCCCAGCCCGACGGGGTGCCGCCCACCGCCACCAGCTTGCGGTACCCGGCGCTGCCGACCTGCACCACGTTGGCGATCCGCCGGATCGGCGACACCGTGCCCAGCGTCCGCGCGATCTCGCCGTCGATCTCCTTGGGAACGGCATAGCCGCCCGCCTCGCCACTCACACCGGTGAACGCCTTCACCTCCAGCGTCTGGCCGGATCGCACATATGCCCCGAACCCCGCGTCCCCGCCGGCCGCCGCGCCCGTCAGCGCCGGCCGTTCGATCACCTCGTTCATGCTCGCTCCTCCGTTGAAACCCGTTCCACCCGCGCCAGCGGCTGCATCGGCACCGCCACCAGGCTGATCTCGACCAGCGCCGCCTGCGCGATCACCCGCCGCGCGCCGCGCCGCACCGCCAGCGCCCGGTACCCGACCGACAGTCCCGGCAGCGCCCCGCACCGCACCAGCCGCGCGGTCTCGGCATCCTCGACCCGCGCCGCGATCCTCAAGCCCCGCGCGTCCTGCCCGATCGCCTCGATCGTCCCCACCGACGGCCCCCGATGCGCGCGCAGCAGCGGCACCGCGCCTGCGCCGGCCATGGCATCCGCGAAGGCCCCGGGCGCGATCACGTCCCCCGCCCGGTCGACCCGCCCGAACACCGCGGCGTACCCCTGGATCCTCACGGTCGCTCCTCCCAGCCGAGCCTCATCGCGATCGCCGCCAGCAGCACCGCCACCACCGCGCGTCCGATCCAGGCGAACACCGCCCGCCACGCCCCCCGCCTGGCGTCGCGCCACGCGGCCAGCAGCTCGCGCAGCTCCGCCATGTCCGCCCGCGCCGCCTCGTCGGACAGGCCGGCGCGCGCCAGCGCCCGGGTCGCCGCCTGTTCCCCCGCCTCCTCGGCGATCGCGCGCAGGGTGACGAGGTCCGCCCCCGCCTCCGCCGCCTGCCGCATCAGCTGCGCCAGCACCGCGGTCACGCCGGCTCTCCGGCGCGGGGGGCCAGGCCGACCCGCTCGCGCTTCTCCTCGGGCGACAGGAAGTCCGCCGCCGCCACCATCGACCACAGCGCCGCGCGGTCCTCGGCCAGCGCGGGCACCCGGTCGAGGTCGACCCGGATCCCTTCCCCGCCGAACCAGCCGCGCAGGCCCTGGCTCACCGCCACCAGCAGCGCGTCGGCGACCGGCAGCACGGCGAGCCGCCACAGCGCGCGGTTGGCCTCGCGGTAATTGGCGTAGGTCGCGTCGCCCGGCAGCCCCATCAGCATCGGCGGCACCCCGAAGGCGAGCGCGATCTCGCGCGCCGCCGCCGCCTTTAGCCCGACGAAGTCCATGTCGGCGGGGCTCAGGCTCATCGCCTGCCAGGTGAGGCCGCCCTCCAGCAGCATCGGCCGCCCGGCGTTGGCGGCGCCCTGGAACCCCGCCTCCATCTCCGCCTTCAGCCGGTCGAACTGGTCGGGGGCCAGCGCCGACCCGTCGCCCGGATCGTAGACCAGCGCCCCGCTGGGCCGCGCCGCATTGTCCAGGAGCGCCTTGTTCCACCGCGTCGCCGCGTTGTGGATCGCCACCGCCCCCGCCGCGGCGGGCAGGCAGCCCAGCCCGTGATGATCGTCCAGCGGGTTGAAGCTGCGGACGTGGATCACCGCCGGCCGCGCCCCCGCGCCGCCGTCGCCCGCGTCCAGCCGCACCGCCCGATCGCCCACGCGGTACCGGTAAGCCGCAGGCCACCCGCCCGCGTCCGCCTCCACCGCCACCCGCTCGGGCCGCAGCGCGAACAGCTCGGCGGCGCCCCCGTCGGCGTCGCGCAGCACCTGGATGTAGGCGTTGCCGTGGAGCAGCAGCTGCGCCGCCGCCACCTCCAGCAACGCCTGCCCGCCCGACCGCCCAGCCACCAGCGCGATCACCGCCGGGTCCCCTGTCAGCGGCGCCGACCCGACCGCCTCGGCGATCAGCTTCACCGCACGCTGCGCCACCGGGTTGGCCAGATAGGCGTCCCGCACCTGCGCCTCGTAGCTCCGCGGCCACTCGCCCACCGCGACCGCTCCCACCCCGGACCGCGACAGCGCCGGACGCGCCGCCTCGCGCCCGGTCTTCCGACCGAACAGCTTCATTTCCCATCTCCCGCTTGCAGCCGCCCTCACCCGTCGCCGGTTCCGCCGTCTCTCCCTCTCCCGGTGGGAGAGGGGAGGGTCCCGCCCGGCGCAGCCGGGTGGGAAGGGTGAGGACGACGCGCCTTCTAGACCACCCGCACCCCGGGCTCTGGCACCGCCGCGCCCAGCATCAGCTCGGTCAGCGCCCACACCAGCGCGTCGGCGCGGTCGGGCGAGCGGCCGGGGCCGTGATACTCTCCGCCCGCCGCCAGCCCGCACAGCTCGTCCTCCAGCGCTGGGAAGCCGCCCACGTGCCGCACCCGGTCGCGCTCGTAGAGCGCCGCCACCGGCTCCGCCCGCGCGGTCTTGCCGCGGCTGGCATGGACCAGCGTCACCGGCAGCCGCGCGTCCACCGCCAGGAGGACGCTGCGCACCATCTCGCCGCCCTGGTTGCGCTCGGCGATCACCCGGTCGGCGCCGTGCCGCCCCGCGCACCCCGCCACCGCGGCGGCCCAGCCTTCGGGGCTCAGCCCGGCGACGCTGGCGTCCTCGACCAGATAGGCCAGCCCGTCGCCGCCCAGCACCACCGCCACGATCCCGCACGCGTCGCCGCCGCGGCCGCCCGCGGTCCCCGCGGGCGGGTCGACCCCCACCACCACCCGCCGCACCGCCGCCGGTCCGGCCGCGACCCGCGCCGCCTCCAGCAGCCCGCGCGTCCACAGCCCGCGCTCCAGCTCGTCGACCAGCTCGCCCTCCAGCTCCTGCCGCCCCAGCCGGGTGCCCCCGTACAGCCCCTCCATCTCCGCCACGAAGGCGGCGGGCAGATGCGGGTTGTCGCGCGTGCCCCCGCGCGTCTCCACCGTGTCCCGCGCCGCCATGATCCGGCGCAGCAGGGTCACCGGCCGCGGCGTGGTGGTCACCAGCACCCGCGGCCGCTCGCCGATCCTCAGCCCCATGGTCAGGTTGTCCCAGGCGGCATCGCCGAACCGCCATTTGGCCAGCTCGTCGCACCACGCCGCACCGTGCTCGGGCCCGCGCAACGCCTCCGGCGCCTCGGCGGAATAGGCGAACGCCCTGGCGCCGCTGGCGAAGGTCAGCTCGCCCGCGTCCCGCCGCCACACCGGCCTCGCCTCCGCGACCGCGCAGGCGAGCAGCCCGCCGGCCCCCTCCACCATCACCCGCCGGACGTCGTCCATGGTGCCGCCGACCAGCGCGATGCGCGCGGCCGGGTCGGCGCGCGCGATCGCGCTCACCCACTCGGCCCCCGCCCGGGTCTTGCCGAACCCGCGCCCGGCGCGGATCAGCCACACCCGCCAGTCGCCCGGCGGCTCCACCTGTCCGTCATGCGCCCAGCCCGCCCAATCCTCCAGCAGCGCCCGCCGCATGGCGGGATCCAGCCCCAGCGCGACCTGGAACCGCTCCCGGTCGGACAGCGCCAGCAGCTTCGCGACCAGCGCCCGCCGCCCGGCTGCGCTGCCCTTCACCACATCGTCGCCGGTCACCGTTTCGCCGTCCGCGCCGCGGCTTCCTGCAACCGCTTCATCAGCGCCGCGTCGACCTCCGCCGCGGTGGGCGGGCGCGCCGCCCTGGCCGACCCGCCCGGTGCGGCGCGCGCGCGCAGCTGCAGCACCTTTAGCGCCAGGTCGGGGTTGAACGGCGCGGCCTGGGCCCGCGTGCGCTCGTCGCCGGGGTTCTCGCCGCCGGCGACCTGCCCCAGCGCGTGGCCGACCAGCGCCTCCTCCAGTCGCACCAGCCCGTCGTCGACCGCCGCCGCCCACAGCCGCGCGAACTCGCCGTCGCGCGCGCGGGCGCGCCACGCGGTGCGGGGGTCGATCCCCGCCGCCTGCGCCGCCCTGGTGGCGTTGCAGGTCGCCGCCAGCACGTCCAGGAACCGCGCCCGCTTCGCCTTGTGGAAGCCGGTGACCGGCACCGACCGCTGCTGGAGCACGCCCGCGTTGCTCCGCCTCAACTCACCCATGTCGCCTCCCCCCGTCCGGCGGCCGTCCCGCGCCGCCCGCCTCGAAAAAGGGCCGGCGGCGCTCCCCAGCGCCACCGGCCCGACCCGCAATTCCTCATCGTTCCTGTTATGTACCTAAACAGCGTCGCGCTGTCAAGCACTTTGTTCCCATTTGGTTCGTCGTGTCCGGCGTTGCGGAAAACGAGAAAGGGCGCCCGCATCGCTGCGGGCGCCCCTCCGGGCCGGCCATGCGGCCGGCGGACGGCTATGCCGATCGGTGCCCGATCAGATGCCGTTCTTCAGGTTGGTGTCGGCGTCGTGGGTGCGCATGTCCTCGGCCTGGTTCTGGCCGGTGTCGCGCACCGCGTCGGCGGCGTTCTCCAGATTGCCCTCGGCCGCGTCGGTCGACGCGTTGTCGGCGGCGTCCTCCAGATTGTCGGCCATCGCCTCCGCGTTCGCCTCGATATTGTCCGCCGCCTGCTCGCGCGGGCTGGAGTTGCATGCGGCCAGCGACATTAGACCGGCGGCGACACCGATCGCAAAGACCTTCTTCATCGACGAAAACCCCTCTAAGTTAAGGACGGCCGGCATACGCTAGCCGCGCCGATTGGCAAGCCGCAACGGCAAATGCGGCGGCCCGCGACCGTCCGGACGGGATGCGCCTCGCCCCCCGCCTCTTCGCGCCGCGTCGGCGGGTTTGCGGCGGGCGCGCGGCGAACGGCGCCCGATGCGTCCCCGCGCGGGTGGACGGCGGGCCGCCGCGGGCGCAGACGCCACCGGTTCGCCGATCCGGGGGAGGCCTTCGTGAGCAAGCCGATGATGTTGACCGATCTGGAACTGCCCGTGCGGCCGCTCAGCCAGCATGCGTTGCGCCCGACCGGTCCCGACCAGGACAACATGGCCTGCTGGTACGCGGCCGCGCTGATGGTGCTGGACCATCGCGGGCCGCTCGCGTCGCTGGCGCTCCACAACGTCCACACGATGGCCCGCAAGTGGAGGAACGACGGCGTCTTCCCGCACGAGCTGTGGCGCCTGGCGCAGGAGGCCGGGCTGGAGCACGCCGACGCGCGCGCGGTGCTGCCCGGCCGCGACGCCGTCGCCTGGCGGCAGGCGCTCTCGACGCTGGGGCCGCTGATCGTCACGGTCGGCGCGCACGTGGTCGTGGTGCGCGGGGTGGTGCGCCAGGGCCTCGACTGGCACATCGTGTTCAACGATCCGATGCCCGGCGCGCGCCGGACCACCGTGCTGCCCCGGTTCGCCGCGGTGATGAACTGGTCGCTGCCGATCCTCTACCGCCGCTCGCCCGAGCGGCCGCCGCGCGCGCAGCTGCGGCCGGTGGCGAACCCGCTCGCCGCCGGCTAGGCCGTGACGGCTTCAGGCCGACCCACCACCGTTCGTCCGGGGGGAGGCTGAGCGACGTCGAACCCTGTCCCGTCCGGCTGCCGCAAGCAGCCGGCCGGAGGGGACCCGTGCTCCGGGACGGCATGCCCGCTGCGCTCGGTACCGCCTCGGCACGAACGGTGTCATACCAAACCGTCCTGGCCCAGCATCCCGTCCGGCCATCGCCGTCCCGGGGGCGGCGAAAACCCTGGCGGGATCGATCCCCGGGCCGCGTCGGCCGGGATCACCCGGGCCGCCGGTCGCGCGGCGATCCCGTGCTCGGGGCATTGGTGGCGACGAACATCAGGCTGAACAGGATCAGCCCGCGCTCGTCGGTGACGTCCATCCGCCACTCCTCGCCGGTCCAGAACGCGTCGGCATGGTCGCGCAGCAGGCACCCCGAATAGCGCACCGCCTCGCGGCGGGCATGGTCCAGGCTCGGCAGCTCGGTGCCCTCCACGTCGGGAAGGTCGGTGCCGTCATGGACGTTGAAATGGTAACGGGGCATGATCGCCGCTCCGGCCGAGGGCAGGCGGGAGCGCACTAGGTCTCTCAGCCGCTGAAGCCCGGGACAACCTTTCATCCAGCGATTGCAGCGCCATGGGCCAGGGATCGGGAACATTCCTTGACCTAAGTCAAGATGGTGCCGCTTCCGGTCACCGGCCAGGCGCCGCCGGACCGATGACCCGGGCGGCCAAGCCCCGATGGCAGCCGCCGCAAGGGCCGATGACCATCACCACCGCCGCGACGACGCCGCCCCGGGATGGTGGCGGCGGCGGGCGGGCTCGGTCTTTGCGACAGGGGCCGGGCGGGCGCGGCGCGGCGCGGCCGGAGGAGATCACCGCCACCGCGGCCGCAACGGCCATGCCCCGACATGGCGGCGGACGGGCAAGCAAGCGCGGTCTTGGTCACGGGGTCCGACTCACCGAGACCCGGGCGCTGAGCGCTGAGCGCTGCACAAGGAGGGCCTGGGTCGCCACCGCAGCGACCATGCACCGACATGGCGGACAGCGGGCGAGCGGGCCCGGTCTCGGCCACGCGGTCCGCCGGGCCGGGCGCCGCCGCCGGGTGGGGAGGAGCCGCCATCGTCGCCGCGACGACCATGGCCCGGCCTCGCCGCGGCGGACGGACTTGGGCTCGGCGATGCGGCCAGAACAGGCGGGGAGCCGTCGTGAAGGAAGAGGGCCGTCATTTATCGCCCTCATGACCATGCCCCGGCCGTGGCCGGGGTGGCCGGGTCGGCGGGCCGGCGACGGGGTCCGGACGGGCGGGGCGCGTCCGTCGAAGGAGAGGGCCGTCATCGCCGCCCCGAGGACCATGCCCCGACGACCATGCTCCGGCATCGCGGCGGGCGAGTGAGCGGGTTCGGTCGTGGCCACGCGGCCCGACGGGCCGGGCACCGCCGCGTAAGGAGTGGCCGTCATCGGCACCCCGACGATCGCCCGGCCTTGCGGCGGTGGCCGGCCGGGCGAGCCCGGTCCCCGGCGACGCGACGCGACGGTCGGCGCGACCGGGGACCACGCGATGCGGGGCGGCTCCAGCCACCCTCGGCCACCGCCGCGAGGCCGGGTGCCCGCGATCCGCCGCCCGCCGCCGACCGGCCATGGCCCGCCCGCCCCGAAGCTCCCCGGCACGGGAACTCCCGCCCCACCCC
>Ga0325400_1000057_pt1 | contig 61439 bp, 64 predicted proteins | sample PopdelMetagenome_2_FD_205662 | JGI IMG/M metagenome (GOLD analysis project Ga0325400, IMG submission 205662) | Populus deltoides microbial communities from Bellville, Georgia, United States - Xylem-PdKOR-R1 | ecosystem: Host-associated > Plants > Phyllosphere > Stem > Wood/Secondary xylem... | reverse complement strand
GCCGCTCGATGGCGGAAGCGTACTGCGCCAGAACCGTCTTGTAAGCGTATTCCTTGTCTTCAAACTCCTGCCGGGCCAGGACTTTATCCTGGTAAAGCTGCTGGGTAACGTCCAGTTCGCGCTTGCGTTTCTGCTGCGTCTGGGTGTTTTCGGTGAGTAAAAACCGGAATTGTTCGTATTGCTGACGAATAAGGGGCGATTGCAGACCCGAAACGGCCAGAAGCTGCTGGCGGTCGGCGCGCACGAGTCGTTCGAGGTCCCGGATGTCGCGCAGCTTTTCGGTTTGCTGGGAGTGGTTGAGCCGCAGTTTAGAGGCCAGCACCTCGGTCTGAAGCCGGATCATGGGCTGACCCCGACGCACGGGCTGGTTGTCGCGCACCAGCACCTGGGCCACCGTACCGGCCACCAGCGGGCGGAGTTCGTTGCGTTCGGCGACGGGCCGGATAATGCCGCTGCTCTGCACGGACACCTCGGTATGAATAAAGGGCAGCGACGCCAGGGCGGCCACGATGGCCAGCGCGACGGTGCAGTAGATGAGCTGACTGCGGACGGTCACCCGGGGCAGATAAGCCTCCGTGGTGTGCTCAATGACGGAAGGGGGATGTAACGGATTTGGCATCGTTTTGACGGTTGAGACAGGGGCTTACCGGCGAACCGGATTGGTATCTCAAAGGTCGGACGATAGGGGGCGGGACTCAATAACAGCGGGTTGTACTTTATAACGGGCGGGAATAGCAGGGGCTAGACCGACTTCCTACCGGCGGTTCCCGCTAACAATCAGGCCGCGCGCCAACCGGGATTTCTCCTTGGGTTGGCGCGCGGCCCGCTACGAATGTGGCTTAGTTGAACCAGCCTACTACCGTATCGTAAGCACTTACGATTGCATCGTGTACGGCTTTGCCCGCAGCGTGGAAAGCGTCATAAGTGGCCTGGCTACCGCCGTTAAATTCGATCAGCTCTTTTTCTGTTAAGTTTTCCATGGTCAAAATAAATAATGTTGGTTTTGAAAATAAAAGCGTTTCTATCCGAAAGGATTAATTACCAAAAAGTCCGGAAACAAAGCCGCTGGTGGCATCCCAGGCTTCAGTGATCAGGTTCCGAACGGCGGCTCCAAGCTGGTGACCCTGCTCGTAGTTACCACCGTTTACTTCGTTTACTTCCAGACCGTTCAGTTCTACTACTTCGTTGGTATTGATCGTTTTCATGGTATTAATGTTATGAGTTGAATAGATTGAGACTGTTGAATAAATTGGTTATTATCGTCCTAATAAACCGTCGATAAATCCAGCAGCGGTAGCGCAAAGTTCACCGGCGTTTTCAATGATTGCTTCCCAGGGCGTTTTGCCAGCTCCGCCGTCAATTTGCGCCATCTCCTGAGCGTTCAATGGTTCAATAGCCTGAGCAAAAAAATTTAATTGATCCAGATTTCCTTCGATCGTTTTCATGTTTTTTGTGTTTGAATGTTAAGATTTTTACGTTTTATTTTTAGCGAAAAAGATGCTTTACGAAGGACTTACAGCCTAACTAAAAAAGTCCTGTATTTTTTTGAGCAAGTCCTGAAAAACCGGGCATTCACCTCCCTGTATCTGTTGCAGAAGAGCCGGTTCAAGTTCAACCAGTTCGCCTGGTTCAGCCGTGATTACTTCGTTCATCGGTGTACGGGTTTAGTTAGTTAAATTCCTTACACTGTGGGTTTTGCTAACCCTTTAATGTAATCAACTACGGCGTCGACGAGCTGATCGATGAGGCCGTAGCCGCCCGAAATTTCCCGGGCTTCCGCCGGCGTTAACTCTTTTTCTTCCGTGTTCATTTTTTTTCGTTAAGGAGTGATAAACAATATAATTTAATCGAATTATTCAGTGCAGTAAGACGCTTAAGGTTCATTGAAAGGCTCCGATCAAGGTCGGGTTTCCAATTGTTCCGGTAGTCCGGACGTCACCTGTCTGAGGTGTTCCTGATTAGTGTGCGTCGGACTTACAATTTTTGTTGACTCATCACTGATTTCGTAGGTAGAAACGGCATCCCGGTCAAATTCATGTTCCTGAACTACCGCTTCGCTGGCGCTCGGCGTCTTGAAATTAACCGGTTTTATTGGCTCGCTTTCCCGGCAGGCAGTCGCACCAAACAAAAGTCCGGCTACGATTACTAAATGACTTTTTTTCATAATTTCGTTGATCTGAATCGCTTCGTTAAGACAAAATTAAGATGATCTGATTTGGGATTCAACAACCGGTTGTTTTACTTTATTCGCTCCGGTTGTAAAGACTATATCGGTTGTTTTAATTGATTCGAATCAGTTTTTAATTGGATCCGTAACGGTCGCTGGTAGTCCGAATTAACAGCGGTACATCAGCCGCTTTAACGAGTTTGTGAATGTTTTAAAGAAGGACCCCCGTACTGCTAACGGGGGTATTCTTGAACTTCCCCTACTCAATTATCAAAGCGTTCAGTATCTATTCAGCAGCTCCGTAAATGAATGGTTCTCGGTGAGGAAGCCATCGTAAGGGGCCGGATTTAGTCAATTGATGGCGTGATCACCGGCATAATAACCGGGCCGCCAATCGGCAGGATTCGGATGGGCCAGGGTAAGGGCAGCGTGTGAATCGGGAAATTGATCGCCGAAAAGCCCCCTTGAATGGCCGCTAACTGCGCCGGGTCAAGCGCCTGGCATTCATTCTGATTCCGTAGTTCGTTTTGCATTACTCTCGCGTTAGATCGTTAAGGTGATACAAAGTTCTTAGTTAACTATCTGTAAATCAATAACTTGTTGTAGTACTTTATTCGTTCAGGTTATAACCCGTTGGGGGTTAGGCAGCCTCGTTGTAATAGCGCTCTGTGTCATCCACCGGAAGTTCCATCGCGCCAAACAGGTCGCCGGCGGATACAATCCAGTTGTCGTCGAAAGAGCCGTTTTCGTCGCCCGATGCATCAGCCAGGGAATGGCCCCAGCCATCGAAAAAGGAGTCGGAAGTGTTGCTTGCCTTCATGGGTTTAGTCGGTTTTAAAGAGCCATTCGGTTGCTTTTGATCGCTGTTTTGATGAGTCAAAATTGCACCCCGCCGGCGCCGGATTCAATAACCGGGCGTTGTATCGTAATCCGTTTAGGTATGGATTAATCCCATCCATTATAGGTGGGTAAAAAGCAGCAAAGCCCGGCCTAGGCCGGGCTTTGCTACTGGGGTAAACTGCCATTTCAAGGGCGCAGAGAAGTTGTTTTTTCCGTCGCCTGCCGGGCGCGTACCGAGTCGTAATGCCGGGCCAGACAGTGGTACAGCACGAGTTCGTAGGCACGTTGTTTGGACGGAAACAGGCGGTTGACCAGCATGTGGATTAGATCGCTGATCAGGCGGTGCAGTCGATCTCCGTCGGTGAGGGCGGTCGCCAGTTGCCGCAGGGTCGGATTCTGGTCGTCCGGCCGGGTGGCGGGATCGTCGACGATGGGGAAGCATTCGGCTAGGGCCTCGTCCAGCAGCGGGCGGTACCGGCGATATTTTTCGTTGAGCTGGTGGCGCAGGGCGGCCGTCCCCCCAAACTCCTCAAAGAAATGCGCTTTCAGCCGCCCCATGACCGTCTGACAGGCCTCCGCCCCCAGCCCCGCTCCCGTCAGCAGCCGGTCAATTTTGCGGATGGCAAAGGCCACGCGCATATTTTCGTCGAATTCGTCGCCCGTCCGGGCCAGGAAAGTGAGCGTCGACAGGCTGTCGTGGTGAAACAGCGTTTCGCAGAGGGCCATCGTTTCCATCCCGTACCGCTCCAGTTCGCGCTGGTAGGTGTCTACTTTGAGGTGGTGCACCACCCCCGATTCTACCGACTCGTGCAGCGCTTTTTCCATCACCCGCACCACATGGTGGTAAAACTCCAGATGCGGGTTGCCCCGGAACCGCAGCCGCAGATGCGGGTCGGTGTCTTTGTACCGGATAAAGAAAAATTCTTGGATGATCTGCGTTTTCAGGAGCTGCTGCACCGCCGGGTAAATCGCGTTGACCAGCAGCGTATCCGAGGTTTTTTCGCCCGTGTATACTTTAAGGTAAAACCATTCGCTACCCACCGAAAACCGGCGCTGCACCGGGTTGGCGCTGGGGCGGCTCAGCCCCGGCAGCGGCCGGGCCGCGTTGTTGCTGAACGGAATAATCAGTTCGTGGGTGAACGGGGCCGCCTTGACCCGCAACGGACACCGGTTGGGCATCGGCAGAAACTCGGCCAGCCGGACGTGCGGTCCGCCGGTCGGCTCCGCGTCGGGGGTTGACTCTGTCTGTTGCCGCCGGATTTCTTGCGCCAGCAGGGCCAGCGAATGCGGAACGTGCATTGAAATCAAGAGCTCATTATCGCCCTGCACCAGCACAAACTGTTCGGGCAGCCCGGCGGCCGTCAGCTGGGCCACGAGCCGTAGCGGATTGTCGGGCGTTAGTTCCGAACAGGCGAGTTGCCAGGTGGCCCGGCTCAGGATAATATTGTGGTAGCGCACCCGGGGCAGGTACGTTTGATTTCGGAGAACGCCCCAGTTCCAGGCTACGTTGAGGTGGGCGTCCTGCGCCTGCAGATCGCACAGAAACCGGTAGATAGGTAGCCCCTGGCTGAAATTATGCGCGTTGGTCAGGCGGGGAATCACTCGCTGATTAAACCGTTTGGACCGCAGAATAACCTCGTTCTGCCGCACCGACACCATCAGGTCCGCCAGCGGAATCTGAAAATCCGGATCAACCGACGACTGGCCCATGTACGGAATTTCGTACTGGTGAATAGTGGGCCGGATAAGAATGTTGCCCACCCGGTTCTCGGGCAGGTGCACAATCTCGGCAATCAGCACGTCGGGATGATAAGCCTCCTCGGCGGCCGCGCACTGGCGGATCTGCTGCGCCAGCTCGGGGTGACCTTCCCCAAACCGACTGAGCAGGTTAACGGCCGACGGGCCCTTGCAGGCCATCAGGTGAAACTGAAAGTCGCCTTCGTCCAGCGCTTTGGTCGACGGAGCCAGCAGCGAGCCGAAGACAAAAAAGCTGTCCGGGGCTGGAATCGGGGCGGTCTGCTTGTCGCGGATAGAAGCCAGATCGTCGTCGGTCAGCACTACTTCGGCGCTGGGGCCGGTGCGCAGGGCGGCCGCGTATTTGTCCATCACCAGCGCCTGCCACCAGTCCCAGGTGATCGTTTGCGGGGCCTGAACGGGGCCGAGGTTGAGGTCATCCACCAGCGGGGCGTACCCCACGCCGAGGGTCGAGGCCGAGCCGTACCCCACGCCGACCTCGCTGTCGAGGGCCATCGCCAGCGGAATCTCTTCGTCTTCGTACCGGGTGTAAAACCGCCGTTTGAACTCTTCCAGATCGGAACAGTGGGCCGCCTGGTTGAGTACCATCAGCTTTTCGAGCTGGCGCCGGAGCTGCTGAAGGGGCCGCTCGCCCAGAAAAAGGCTGGGGTTGTCGAAAAACGTGTCGACCTGCACCACGTCGGCGGTGGGGGCCTGAATGCCGTAGTCCGGAAACCACTGCCGGGCTCCGGCGTAGGCCGTCAGCCGGTCGGGATGCTGTAAGATGGCCCCGAGCTGGCGCAGGGCGGCCGTCTCTCCGGCCGTATCGGTTAGCGAAGCAATGCGGCTGGTCAGCTGGTCGAGGTAATGGAGCTGGGTGAGCGTCGGCTCGATTTCAAACCGCAGCAGCTGGCTTTCGATGAGCTGTTCGATAAAGTCGGCGGCCTCAACCCCGTCGGCGCCCAGGGCGGTAAGCTCGTCAACCAGCGCACCGATGGTTGCGCCGGGGCGGGCAGCCTCGAGCACGGCGTTGAGGTAGTGATTGGCGTCGACGGCGCTGATGAAGTAATGGCGCTGGCTGTCCTCCCGCTGCTGTTCGATGTACCGCAGGGTCGCGCCGATGCGGTAAAGCGACGAGTTTGGAAACAGGCGCAGCTGGGACCGGATGGCGGGTCGCTGGATGAGCCATTGGCAAAGGGTCATCAGGCAATCCATGTCGAGCCGGGTGTGCGTCCGCAGCGTTGCGTCGCCCCGCGCCGTGACGCCCCCCGCCCGCAGCTGCGTGTGCGGCCCAAAAGTGCCGACCGTACAGCCCGCGAACAGACCGTAGGGCGTGGGCCGGGTGCACATCCGAACCAGGTATTTATGAAGCGTCACGAGCAGCTTGTCTTCCTCGGGCAGTGACTCGCCCGCCAGCCACCGGCTGAACCGCTCGTAAAGGGCGGGGGACGCAACAAACAGGGCTTGCTGGGCGAGCGGGTCGGCGTAGTGCAGCCGCAGCAGATTCGCCAGCGACTGAGTGGCCAGCTGATTATGAAACTGAAACAGTTTATCGAGCGAGTACGTCGGCTGACGTAACACAAAAAAGGTTTTCGGCTGCACCATCGACGTAGGGGATAATAAGTTGGGTAGTGGTCAATACCATGGCTAAATGGGGATTATGCTCGCCTGACTGGAAAATACCGAATGGGGTGTGAGTAAGGATAGGCTAACGTTACTGATTAAGGGTCAGAGACTGGAACCAAACCGGGCCGAATAGCTTTCCGCGAAGAAGCCATTAAGGAAAAATAATCGACTGCCGATTCGGGAAATACCCTCCAAAATGAAAAAAAAGGACCGTCTTTCCAAGCGAAAAGACGGTCCCGGTGGCCCGAATTGTCGGATTTTTGGGGATTTATTTTTTCAGACTTGGGGTGGAATAATTAACTACTTGATTTATAGGTGGTAGGGAGTGTATGACTACGCGTTGATGGACGGGAGACGCCGGAAGAAGGTCTATTAACAAAATGTGAAGCACGGCCAGCGGTCCGGTTAACCGAACACGCTGACGTACTTGTCGAGACTGGCTGCGAAGCGCTCAAACGAGTAAGGCTCCGTCAAAAAATCAAAGGGCTGCAGATGCAGGTGGTGAAACAGGTGCTGCGGATAAGGGGACGTAACAATGACGGCCGGGTGCTGACGCAGAATGGCCAGAAACGGATCGGGCACAATTTCCGCCGGATCGGCCAGCCGCAGGAAAATCGGTGCGCAGTCGCCCGACCGCAGGCAGGTCAGCATCTCCTCCGTAAAGGCGCCGGTCTGGCCGAAGGTCAGCCAGCCGGTGCGCTGGAGGTAGTGGGCGAGCTGGCGCCGGCTCGCCGGGGTTGGGTTTAGGATGAGGTAGGCTGACAAGGCTTAGGCAGTCGTGATTATTTTGCAGAGGATGGACGACTCACCTCCTTTTGAACTTCTGTGGCCGTAGGCCGTTGTCAGGCAGACAAGGCGTTGTTTCTTTAATACCAGACCGGAATTGGCGGAAGTCGTTTGGATTTTCATTCGTTTAAGGGGCGATAAGAGGTAAGGGAATCGGGTTGATTTTGTCCGTTGACTGGTCAAAAGTACAGCATCAATATAGCCTTATTCTATTCCTTTCGACGGATGGCGAGCCTTTTTTCGACCAATTCAGCCATTCGTTCGACCAACGCGTAATGCACCCGGCTCCGACTGGGCTTCCAGTTGCAGGGTTAGGTTAACGGCGTACTGGCCCTCCCCGGGCGTTATCACTAGCGCGTACTGGCCGGGGTAAAGGGCTTCCAGTCGCCGGCGGACGTTGACCAGGCCAATGCCCCCCGCTTTGCTGGCCGACTCCCCCACGGCTCGCTTAGGCGGCACGCTGTTCTCGACGGCAAACACCAGCCGGCCCCCCGCGCCAACGGTGACCCGGACCTGCACGTAAGTTCCCGGCCGAGTGCCCTTAACCCCGTGTTTAAAGGCGTTCTCCACAAAGGCAATCAACAGCAGGGGCGCAATCTGGTAAGGCCGGGCGTCGCCCGACTCCTGGTAGTCGATGGTGACATACTGCTGGGCCAGGCGGTTGCGTTCCAGGTTGAGGTAGTTCTGGAGGTAAGCCAGTTCTTTTTCCAGGGCAATGCGGGGCAGATCGGTCTCGTAGAGGTTGTAGCGCATGAGTTCCGACAGACGCAGGATAAGGTCGGCGGCCTGTTCATCGGTGTCGAAGACGCGGGCGTAGACGCTGTTGAGGGTGTTGAACAAGAAGTGGGGGTTGACCTGGGCCTTTAGAAAACTGAGTTCCAGCGCAAATTTGTCACGCTCCATCACGACCAGTCTTCGCTGATACCCGATAAGGTCTTTAATCGCCTTGGCCACCAGGGTCAACGTGGCCAGAAAAAAGCCGTACCCGTAATTCCACAAAAAGACCGGTAAACGGGTAAAACAGCCCAGCCAGCCGGCTTCCCGCAGCAGTTTATCGATCCGCCTTACGTACGTTTCCTGACCCCCCCGGCCTGAATTGCTGAGGGGCAGCATCGCGTGCAGGCTGGCGTAATTGATCCAGTAAACAACCAGGAACAAGCCCAGCACGGCCGCTAGGAAGTACCCGTATCGGCCCGCGTACAGGTAGCGGGGAAACAGCCAGTAGCCAATCAGGTAATACAGCGCAACGGTTTCGCTGAAAATAGCGAGCGCCCCCAGGTTGACGACCGTTGCGTTGTCTTTAAAAATACTGGGCGCCAGGTTGTACCCGATCAGGACGTACAGGACCACCCACAGCAACCCATGCGTGATGACCCGAAACGCTTTTTTATGGTCGGTGTAGAACGTCAGAAGAATGGTTTGCATGGAGGGATTTATTCCGAACAGGAGCCTTTAACGAACGGCCTGCTCACATCATGTTCTTTTTCAGCTCCTCCATCACCTGCTCGCGGTAAGTCACGCCGATGGTTACTTTCCGGCCGTCGAGGGTCGTGATCTGGTTGCCATCGATCTCCCGGATGGCCTGCCGCCGGACGATGTACGACCGGTTAACCCGCAGGAACTGCGAGGGCGGCAGCATCTCCTCCAGCTTGCTCATGGTCATGTGCGTCACCAGCGTCCGGGTGGTCAGGTGCAGCTTCAGGTAATCTTTCATGCCCTCGGCAAAGACGATGTCCTCCGGGGCGACCCGGATCAGCTTTTTGTCTTCCTTCACCAGAAAATACGGAATACTTTCGCGTGGGTCGGCGGTCGGCTCTCCTTTGGGGCGGGTGGCCGGGTGCGTCGGCGCGGGCGCGTTGGGGTCGGTGACAAAGCCCAGCCGTTTGGTGACTCGCTGGACCGCTTCCAGGAATTTATCGAACCCCACGGGCTTGAGCAGGTAGTGGGTTACCGAATCAAAATTGTAGGTGTCGGCCGCGAACTGGGGGGAGGCCGTGACCATGATCACCACCGGATGGGGCTGCGGCAGGGACTTCAGAAAATCAACGCCCGTCAGGTCTGGCATCTCCACGTCCAGAAACAGCACGTCGGGTTTGAGCGCCTGCACCTGTTCGAGCCCCTCGAACGGGTCGTAACTCTGACCCACCAGCTTCAGATAAGGAACCCGGCTAATGTACTTCGCTAAGATGACGTGGGCCGGGGCCTCATCGTCCAGTAAATAACAGCTAATCGTCTCGTTCATAACCCAGGCAATACGGAGCAATATATTCGATAAATCCGTTCCGGCGACGCATTGGTCGAAGCCAGGGCGCTATTTGTCGAAATAAGTTTACGGCGGGCGGACCTTTTTATTGCTTTGTACCGGTCAAACGACAAAAACCGAAAACCCCATCCCCATGAATCCGATTGCCACCAAGATCCGTAAACTGCGCGAAATTCACGGCTATCCGCAGGAGTATGTTGCTTTTCAACTGGGCGTTAGCCAGGCGGCTTACAGCAAAAAAGAAACCGGCAAAACCGAACTGTCGCTGACGGTGCTTCAGCAGGTATCGGGCCTGTACGGCATCCGGCTGACTGACCTGATTGACCTCAATCTGCAGGACCTGATCATCATGGCCGTCCGCCAGCAATAACCAGCGCGTCGCCCGAACCCGTCGGCTAAAAACGTATAAAATTGGGGTAAGTGGCGATTTTGCGTAATGATTGGTGGGCAATTCCCTATCTTGAACACTAAACAGATCCCTTACTCCCTCCTTCCCCTAGTACTATGAACTTACTCATTGACCAGTTAACCAAGACCTACCACACCGGCAACGGCGGAACGGTGCGGGCGCTCAACGGCCTGTCGCTGACCATCGAGCCGGGCCTTTTCGGCCTGCTGGGTCCCAACGGCGCGGGTAAATCGTCCCTCATGCGGACCATCGCCACCCTGCAGCTGCCCGACACGGGGCGGGTGGTGCTGCGGGACGTGGACGGCCGGGACATCGACGCGGTGCAACAGTCCGACGAACTGCGCCGGCACCTGGGCTACCTGCCGCAGGACTTCGGCGTTTACCCCCGCATCGACGCGGTGACGCTGCTGGATCACCTGGCAACCCTGAAAGGCATTCACAACCGGAGCGAGCGCCGGGAAACCGTCGAAGCCCTGCTTAACCGGGTCAACCTGTGGGACGTGCGCAAAAAAAACCTGAGCGGCTACTCGGGCGGGATGCGCCAGCGGTTCGGCATCGCGCAGGCCCTGCTGGGCAATCCCAAACTGATCATCGTCGACGAACCCACGGCGGGGCTGGACCCCACCGAACGCAACCGCTTTCTGAATCTGCTGGCGGGTCTGGGGCAGGAGGCCATCGTCATTTTGTCGACCCACATTGTGGAGGACGTGCAGGAACTGTGCCGCCAGATGGCGATCGTCAACCGGGGTGAGGTGCTGCTGACGGGCCACCCGCTCGACGCCATTGCCATGCTTCAGGGGCAAATCTGGAAAAAGAGCGTGAGCGCCGGAGACGTTCAAGCCCTGCACCAGCGGCACGTCATCATCAACGAGCGAATGATTGCGGGTGAGCCCGTCGTGTACGCCTACGCGGCCACGCAGCCCGAGCCGGGTTTTGTGCCGGTGGAGGTGGGTCTGGAAGAAGTGTACTTCACCGAAATCACCGACGCCGAAAACCGCTACACCGCCCGCAACCCGGTCGCGGTAGCCGCTTACTAATCGTTCATTTCTTTCCCGTCCGGCGGCCGGTTCGGCGCGGCTGGCTTTTTTTTAGTGCCTATGAACTGGCTATCCTTATTTCGCTTCGAGTTTCGTTACCGCCGAAACCGCCCGGCCACGTACCTGTTTTTTGCGTTGCTGCTGGGGATGAGCTTTGCCACCGTTGCCACCGATCTGGTCGAGGGGTTAACGGGCGGGGCCGTCAAAGACAACGCCACGCTGGTCATTACCCGCATCAGCCTGTTTTTATTCCTGCTGATGGGCGTGCTGATCAGCTCGGCCATCATGGGCGTGTCGGTGGTGCGGGATTTTGAGCACCGCACCGACGCCTTGTTTTTTACCAAACCCATCCGCCGGTGGGAATTTCTGCTGGGCCGTTACGCGGGCGCGCTGGTCATTCTGCTCCTGACCCTGACGGCCATTCCGCTGGGGCTGATGCTGGGCGAGATGGCCCCCTGGCGCAACGCCGACCGGCTGCTGCCGTTCCGGGCCGCGACCTACTGGCAGCCCTACTGGACGCTCCTTGTACCCAACGCCGTTATTGTGGGGAGTATTTTCTTCGCCGTGGGGGCGCTGAGCCGGAAAATGATCGTGGTCTTTACCCAGGGCATGGGGCTGCTGATGCTGTACCTGATATCGGGAACGCTGCTGGCCGAGATGGACCGGCGCGAAACGGCGGCCCTGCTGGATCCCTTTGGGCTGCGGGCGCTGGGGTACACTACGCAGTACTGGTCGATCGCCCAGCAGAACAACACCCTTGTTTCGCTGACGGATACCCTGCTCTGGAACCGGCTGCTGTGGCTGGGCATCGCCGGGCTGACCTTCCTGGGTACCTGCCTTTTTTTCTCCGCCCAGGTGCGGACGGGCGGTATCGCCCTTCGGCGGAAAATCCAGAAGCCCGACCCGGTCCGGCCGGCGGGGGTGGGCGACGGACCGGGCACCCCGCTGCGGCTACCGCGCGTGCGGCTCCGCTACGGCACCGGGGCCTGGCTGCACGACCTGGTTCGGCTGACGATTTTTTACGCGAAACTGGTGATGAAAGATGTGCCTTTTCTGGCCCTGAGCATCGGCGGCCTGGGTATGTTTCTGTTCTCGGCGATCAACGACGCGGGCGCCTGGTACGGCACCCGAACCCTGCCCACCACGTACGTGATGCTCCACAAAATGAACCTGTTTACGGGCTTATTTCTGTTTATTCTGATGGTACTCTACGTGGGCGACCTGATCTGGAAGGAACGGGACGCCCGGATGCACCTCATCAGCGACGCGCTGCCCGTGCCCAACTGGGTGCTGCTGCTGAGCAAATACCTGGGGCTGGGGCTGGCCTTTGCCCTTATGCTGACGCTGGCCCTGGGGCTGGGCGCGCTGATGCAAGTAGCCCGGGGTGGGGCCGCGCTCATCGACTGGTCGGCCTACGCCACGAGTCTCTACGGCTATAGCCTGATCAACCTCTTGATTTTCATGATGCTGGGCTTTTTTGTGCACACGATGGTGAACAACAAGTTTGCCGGCCACGCGCTGCTGGTGTTGTTCTTTGTCGCGCTGGGCGTGCTGTCGTACCTGGGCGTGGAGCACCAGCTGCTCTTGTTTGATTCGGCCAGTCTGGGAACGTTCTCCGACATGAACGGTTTCGGCCATTACGTCACGCCGTTTTCCTGGACCAGCCTGTACTGGGCGGCCTGCGGGGCGCTGCTGTTCGCCGGGGCGGTGGCGCTGTCGGTGCGCGGTTCGGAAGAGCTGTTCAAACTGCGCCTGAAAATCGGCCGCAACCAGCTGACGCGCCCGGTGCTCACGTTTGGATTGGCGATGCTGATCGTGTTCGGGTCGAGCGGGTCGTACATTTACTACAACACCAACGTCCTGAACCGGTACCGCAGCAGCAAAGCGGAGGAGGCCCGGAGTGCGGCCTACGAACGAACGCTCCGAAAATACGCCGATATGCCGCAGCCCCGCCTGACGGAAGTGGCGGTGGCCGTCGATCTGTTCCCCCAGACCCGCGACTTTACGGCAACAGGCCATTACATCCTTAAAAACAAAACGGATAAGCCCATTCCGGTCCTGCATCTGCAGACCTATCCCGACGATGACATGCAGGTGAAAAGCCTGAAACTGTCGGTGCCGAGCCGGCTGGATAACCGGTACGTGGCTGATTATGCCTACCGGATCTACCACCTCGACCGGCCCCTGCAACCGGGCGATAGCCTGCGGCTCGACTTTGGGCTGCTGTACCGCACCCGCGGCTTCAAGAACGGAAACGCCAACGTCGACATCGTGCAGAACGGGACGTTTTTCACCAACCGGTATTTTCCCGGCATTGGCTACGACGAAGCCTACGAACTGGGGTCCGACGATAAACGGAAGAAAGAAGGTCTGCCGCCTAAAGAACGGATGCGGAGCCAGACCGACGCCGTGGGCCAGCGGCAGAGCGTGATGGGCGACGATGCCGACGGGATCCGGTTCGCCATGACCGTCAGCACCACCCCCGACCAGATTGCAATCGCGCCCGGTTACCTGCAGAAAGAATGGCTCAAACAAGGCCCGGATGGCCAGTCCCGGCGGTATTTCAGCTACCGGATGGACGCCCCGATGGCGAATTTCTATTCCATTGTTTCGGCGCGGTACGGGATCCGGCGGGAACGCTACACCGGCCCGACCGGAGCGCCGGTGAACCTGGAGATCTACTACCACCCGGGGCACACCCGCAACCTGGACCGGATGATGCGGGGCATGAAAGCCGCCCTGGCGTATTACGAGACCAGTTACGGCCCGTTCCAGCACCGGCAGTTGCGCATTATGGAGTTCCCGCGCTACCGGGGTTACGCGCAGTCGTTTGCCAACACCATTCCGTTCGGGGAAGACATGGGCTTCGTGGCCAACATCGACGACGCGAAGGATATTGACATGCCGTTCTTTGTCACCGCCCACGAAACGGCCCACCAGTGGTGGGGCCACCAGGTGAGCGAGGCCGACGTGAAAGGCAGTGGCATGCTGTCCGAATCGCTGGCCGAGTACAGCGCCCTGATGGTGATGAAACACCATTACCCCCGGGAACGGATGCAGGCGTTTCTGGGCTACGAACTGGATTACTACCTGCGGGGCCGTCAGCAGGAGATAAAGAAAGAGCAGCCTCTGACGCATTGCGAACACCAGCAGTATATCCACTACAACAAGGGCGCGCACGTCCTGTATACGCTGCAGGACCAGATTGGCGAAGACCGGCTCAACCGGGCGCTGCGGACCTACCGCGACCGCTGGAACGTGGCGAATGTCGAAAAAACGGGCCGCTATCCAACCGCTGCCGACCTGACCGCCGAGCTGCGGGCCGTTACGCCCGACAGTCTGCGGGGCCTGCTCGACGACTGGGTCAACGCCATTACGCTCTACGAACTGAAAACCGAAAAAGCCACGGCCAAACCCATCGGGAAAGGGTACGAGGTGACCCTGACGGTGTCGGCCCAGAAAGCGCGCGCCGACAGCCTAGGCAACGAAACCGCCCGCCCGCTGAAGGAATGGATGTGGGTCGGGGTCTACGCGCCCAAAGCAAAGGGACAGTACGAAGATAAACTGCTGTATTACCGGCGGCACCTGATCACCGGGCCAAAGCAGACCATCACCGTCCGCGTCGACGGCAAGCCGGAAGAAGCCGGGATTGACCCGCTGAACCTGCTCATTGACCGGCACCCGCGGGATAATACCAAAAAAACGGAGTTGCAGTAAAAAGAACGTTTCGGCGGTTTGCTGGATCGGCGGCCGGTTCGGGTTAAGACCCGGACTGGCCGCCGTTTTTTGGAGTACGCGGTGGGGCGGAATGCTGGCGCGCCGGGCCGGAACAGGGCTTTTTCGCGCTAATCGGGCCACAGGCTCTAAAAAGGCTGCTCGCCCGTGACCAAGCGGAGCCTGGTTGGTTAAGCGTAGTAATAAATTTTGCTTTTCCGTTCATGAATAACTCCGATTCCCCGTTTGACCCCGCCCCCAATTCCGGTTTTATCCGCGTCCGCGGAGCGCGCTTACACAACCTGAGAGACGTGACCGTCGACATTCCCCGTAACGCGCTGGTTGTTTTTACCGGCATATCGGGTTCGGGCAAATCGTCGCTGGCCTTCGGAACGCTTTACGCGGAGGCTCAACGGCGCTTTCTGGAGTCGGTGGCCCCCTACGCCCGGCGCCTGTTCAACCAGATGCCCGCCCCCGACGTCGACCAGATCGAGGGCCTGCCGCCCGCGGTGGCGCTTCAGCAGCAACGGGGTACGCCCACCACCCGCTCTTCGGTGGGGAGCGTTACGACGCTTTCCAATCTGGTGCGCATCCTTTACTCGCGGGCCGGCGACTATCCGCCGGGCCAGTCCATCATCTACGCGGAAGGGTTTTCGCCCAACACGCCCGAAGGCGCCTGCCCGACCTGCTACGGTCTGGGGCGTCTCTACGACGTGACCGAAGCGTCCATGGTTCCGGACCCTGCGCTGACCATCCGGGAGCGGGCGGTAGCCGCCTGGCCACAGGCCTGGGGGGGGCAGAACCAGCGGGACATTCTGGTTACGCTGGGTTACGACGTGGACACACCCTGGCGCGAACTGCCCCGGGAACAGCGGGACTGGATCTTGTTTACCGACGAACAGCCGGTGGTGCCGGTTTACGCGGGCCGCACGCCCGAAGAAACCCGCCAGGCCCTGGCGCGGGAAGAGTCGCCCAGCTACATGGGCACGTTTTCGAGTGCCCGGCGCCATGTGCTGCACACGCTGGCCAACACCCAGAGCGCGTCGATGAAAAAACGGGTGTTCCAGTATATGGTGCAGACGCTCTGCCCGCTTTGCCACGGAAAACGTCTGCGGCTCGAGTCCCTGCGGGTAACTTTCGCCGGGCTGGACATTGCCGCGCTGGCTCAATTGCCCCTTAAACGACTCTCCGCGCTGCTGCGGCCTTTTGCCGAAGGCACGACACCCGCCGGGGAGGTCGTCCGGCGGATTACGGCGGATCTGGTGGCCCGGCTGGAGGTCATGCTGGGGCTGGGACTGGGTCATCTTTCGCTGGAACGGGGCACCCCTACCCTTTCGCCCGGCGAACTGCAGCGTCTGCGGCTCGCTAACCAACTTTATTCCAATCTGTTCGGGGTCATCTACGTCCTGGACGAACCCTCGGCGGGCCTGCATCCGGCCGATACCGAATCGTTGCTGGAAGCGCTCGACAAGCTCAAAAAAGCGGGGAACTCCCTCTTTGTGGTCGAGCATAACCTCGACGTAATCCGGCGGGCGGACTGGCTGGTGGATGTTGGACCGGGGGCGGGCGACGGGGGCGGTGAAGTTCTCTACAGCGGTCCACCGCCGGGTCTGGCGTCCGTGGTCCGTTCGCAGACCCGGCGTTTTCTGACCGACGTGGCTAAACCCGCCCCGCCCGTTCGGCGCACGCCCACCGACTGGCTGGTGCTTACCGGAATCACCCGCAACAACCTGCAGAATCTGGACGTTTCGATCCCGCTGGGCGTTCTGACGACGGTAACCGGCGTGTCGGGATCGGGCAAGTCGAGTCTGGTCAGCCAGGTGCTGGTCGAACTGGTGGCCGAACGGCTGGGTCAGAACCTGTCGGAGGAAGGGGCCGAGCCCGATCCGGAGGCCACCGCGCCCATCCCGACGGCCGGTAACCTGGTTTCGGGCCTGGAAACCATCCGGCGACTGATTGTGGTGGATCAAAAGCCCATTGGCCGAACGCCCCGTTCCAATCTGGCCACTTACACGGGGTTATTCGATCAGGTTCGCAAGCTGTTTGCCGCCACGCCCGAGGCCCGCCAGCGTCGCTACGATGCCGGGCAGTTTTCGTTCAATGTGCCGAAGGGGCGCTGCGAGAACTGTCAGGGCGAAGGCTTTGTGCTGGTCGAACTGCTTTTTTTGCCGAGCGTTTACTCGCCCTGCCCGGTCTGCCACGGCGCCCGTTTCAACGCCCAGACGCTGGAAATCCGGTACCGGGACAAGACCATCGCGGACGTACTGAATCTGACGGTGGAGGCTGCCTACGAATTTTTCCGGGAAGACCCGCTCCTGCAGCGGGCGCTTCGGGTTCTGCACGAAGTAGGGCTGGGCTATCTGCGGTTGGGTCAGCCCGCCACGGAACTGTCGGGCGGGGAAGCCCAGCGCATCAAGCTGGCCACGGAACTGCAGCGCCAGGGCGGGGGGCGCTGCCTGTACGTCCTCGACGAGCCCACCACCGGCCTTCATCCCGCCGACGTGGAAAAGCTCCTGACCCAGTTCTATTTTCTGGTCGAGGCCGGGCATACCGTCGTCGTGGTCGAGCACACCATGAGCGTGGCCGGAGCCAGCGACTGGGTGATTGACCTGGGGCCGGGCGCCGGCGACGAAGGCGGTCAGATCGTGGCGCAGGGCACCCCCGAAGCGGTCGCCGACTCCGAAGAAAGCCGTACGGCAGGGTATCTGCAGGCGTACCTGCACCCGTGAATTAAGCTTACAGGCGCAGTTTTCGTTTCAGCGCTTCTTTTTTACCCCGGGCTATGGGCACTTCCGAGCCGTCGGTGAGGAGCAGAAAGTCGCCGAACTCTTTTTTCCAGCTCCGGATAAACGTTTTGTTAACCAGGTGCGACTGGTGGCAGCGGACAAAGCCGTACTCCTCCAGCAAATCGTCGTAGGCGTAAATGGGCCGGCAAACCAGCAGGGCCTCACCCCCGGCCAGGTAAAAGGTGGTGTAATTGTTCGACGATTCGCAGCGAATGATCTCGACCGTTTTCACAAACCGCGTTTCTTTGGCCGTCGACAGGGCAATGCGCTGCCCGTCGGGGTCCGGGGGCGCTTTCAGGAGGTGCACCAGATTTTGCAGGAGCTGATTCTGTTCTTTCCGCCGGCGCTGGTGTTCGGCCCTGGCCACGGCCGCCTGGAGTTCGTCAATGGCGATGGGTTTGAGCAGGTAGTCGATGGCGGCAAACCGCAGGGCCTGGATGGCGTACTGATCGTAGGCCGTGACGAAAATAACGTCAAAGGGGTAGTCGGGCAGGCTGCGTAACAGGTCCAGTCCGCTTTGCTCCGGCATCTGAATGTCCAGAAACAGCAGGTCGGGCTGGTGGGTGTGCAGGAGGCTTTTCGCCGTCCGGGCGCTGAGGGCGGTGCCGCAGATTTCCACCTGCGGGCAATACGCGGCCAGCAGCGCCCGCAGGTTGTCCAGATTCGGTTGCTCGTCGTCAATCAGCAGGGCCTTCATGTTCTCGGTTGGTTAAAACCAGTGCGCAAAAGTAAGCGTAACCCCGGTTCCTGACGGGGTGGCGTTCCGGATTGTTAGCGTCAACTGCCAGTCGGTATGCAGTTTATTCAGCAGGGCGATTCGGTCGCGGGTTAGCCGCAACCCTAGACCGGCCGTTGGGGCGTCGTCCGTAAAGCCCCGCCCGTTGTCGGTCAGGGTTATAATCAGGGTGTGGTCCGACCGGCTGGCGGCTACCGCGATGACCCCTTTCTCGCCCAGCGTGGCCACCCCGTGTTTAACGGCGTTTTCGACCAGGGGCTGCAAAAGCAGGACGGGGACGGTTGTTTCGTAGGCGTTTACCGCCGGATCCACGCGGAGGGTGTATTGAAAGCCAAATCGGAGCTGCTCCAGGCGCAGGTAGGTATCCAGCGTCCGCATTTCTTCGTGCAGGGCTAGCTGCTCCTTGTGGCTGTGGTGGAGCGACTCCCGCAGGAGCCGGGCAAAGTCGGCGAGGTAGTCGTTGGCTCCTTTGATTTCGCCCCGGTTGATGAGTCCCTGAATGGAATTGAGCGCGTTGAAGACAAAATGCGGATTGAGCTGGGCGTAGAGGGCCTTTAGTTCCAGTTCCAGCCCTTTTTTAGTGGCTTCTTCCTGCCGGGTCTTCCGGCGTTGCTGAACAAACAGGAGCAGGAACAGGCCGGCACCCAGCAAAGCCGCCACAAAAATGCCGGCCAGAATGCGGAACAGGTTGGTCTGGTACCAGGCCGGTTCCACCACAAACCGGTATTCGGTGATGTGCTGGGGCTGGGCCGTGAAGCGGATGCGGATGGTGTAACTGCCGGGCGGAACCGCCCGAATCCAGACAAAGCTGTTGTCGTACTCGTTGTTGCGCCAGGGGGTGTAAACGCTGCCGTTCCGGATCAGCTCGTACTGAATCTGCGCTTTACGAAACGTGCCGTTTTGCAGGGAAAAAATGAGGTTGGCGTTGGTGGACGGGACCGTAAAAGGAGCCGAAAAATGACCGGGGGACTGGTAATCAGGCATCCAGGGTGCTTGCAGCCGCTGCAGAAACTCGTCCATGGTTTCGGAAGTGTAGACCGTTCTTACCGCCGGCCTGATCGACTCCCAGGCAATCAGGGAAGTGGCCAGGATCTGGTCGCTACCGCTTGCCCTGACATCCATGATCAGCAGCTTACCCAAACTCGTTCGGTAACCACCCAGGTACGCCGTTTGAGGTAGGCCAGCCTCCCGGTTCAGGGTCGAATCGGTAAACCGGTCAATGCCCCGCCAGGGCACCAGGACCCGGTTGCCGGGGTACTCGGTAACCCGGAATTGAAACAAGCGGGCGTTCTGCGGACCAGCGCCCTGCAGAAAAAAGTGAACCCGGGCCGTATCAAACGTAGTCCGCGCCACGATCTCTCTGGGCCGAAAACGCCGGAAAGCCGGGTCGTTCTCCAGAGTGGCAAAATGCGTACTTTTTTCTCGCATGTCCCAGAACGAATTGTTTTCTTTCCGAATGGCAACGATCAGGCCCACCGCTAAAGGGTCGTCGTCGACTTCGTCCGTAAAACTCTGGGAGTAGTCGCCCCAGGCCACCTGCGCCCGCACCGGCGCCAGGGCTAACAGCCAGCCTACAAGAAACAGGGTTGCCTTTTTCATGTTATCCGAATTATAGCAACAAATAGCCATTCTTTTGGGATACGAACGGGGCATACTGTGAATCCCGTTATTCCGGCTGTGAATCCGGCTCCGTGGAAGGGCAATGCCTGAACGAAAACCGGTGGCGACCGTGGGCCGGGCGATCAGCCGGCACCTATCGGACGCTTTCAAGCCGTATATTGCCCCAAATTTAGGGACTAGTGTATGGGTGACGAACAGGAGATCCGGTGGCAGCAGCGTTTTTCGAATTATAACAAAGCCCTCGCCAAACTGGACCAGGCCGTAAACCGGATCAAAAAGGCTTACTACCGGGAGGATCGGTTTGATCGGGCGTTATTCAATGAAGAGGAAGACGATCTGATCAAGGAAGGTCTGATTCAGCGCTTCGAATACACCCACGAGCTGGCCTGGAATGTCATGAAGGATTTTCTCACGGAGCGGGGAACAACGCCCTTGTATGGCTCTAAAGACGCCACGCGTGCGGCTTTTTCGACCGGACTCATCACCGAGGGACAAGTGTGGATGGACATGATTTTCAGCCGCAACCAGACCTCGCACACCTACAATGAAGCTACGGCGGACGAAATATTCAGGGCTATCTTAGAGCAGTTTCACCCTGCTTTTCTTGACTTTCAGCGCCTGATGGAAACCAAAAAAAGTAGTACTCCAACCGGGTTGTTATAGCCATGCCGTTCGGACTGCACCCAACAACGATTCAGGCCGTACAGGGCGTTTTGGCCCGGTATCCGCAGGTGGAACGGGCCATTGTGTATGGTTCGAGAGCCAGGGGCAATTACCGCACCGGCTCGGATATTGATCTGAGTCTGGAAGGGTCAGCACTGACCCACCAAACCCTGTTTCGCATTGAGAACGAGCTGGATAACCTGCTGTTGCCTTATAAAATTGACCTCTCCATCCGGCAGGCCATCCAGAATCCCGAGTTGCTGAACCATATTGACCGCTTCGGACAGGTTTTCTATGAACCGGATTGCGAAAAGTAACCCCCGCCGGAAGAGCGCCGGCCCGGCCTTTCCAGAAGGATTATCGTAGCCGCTCCCAGCGTGTAAGCCAGCAGGTCGAGCCATTCAAAGCCGTAGCCGAGGGCCGTTCTGGCGATTTCGTTACCGCCCAGCCCGATCCGGTCGACAAAGTTGAAGTACTGCCCGGCCTCCACCAGATAACAGAACAGCAGGGAACCAAGGGCTACGTTCAGGGGTGGGGCTTTCAGCACGGTTCGGGCGGCATAATAGACCAGGAACACGACCAGATAATCACCCCCGTAAGGGCGGATAAACCGGTCGCGGACGAATAAAGCGATCAGCACTTCAACGATAAAAAACAGCCCGGCCAGGAGAAAGTAGTTAAGACGAAAAGTTAGCATCTGGGGAGGTTTTATTCAGCGTTTGCGTGGTCTTTCTTTTTTCTCCTCTTTTCGTTCCCCCAACATTTCGGCTTTTTCAATATCCTCCGCTCGAATCTGCAGTGCCTGCCTGAGTTTCATCGTTTCGAATAGATCTTAAGTTGACAAATCTTCAGCGAACGGTGTCACGTGAGAGTTTAACTTAAAAGCACGCCTGTACTCAACCGCGCAGCCAGCCAGCGCGACCCGAAAACCGTCTTTACTGGTACTCCGGCTGTAACCGGGCTTCGCTCCACCAGTTCCGGAACGTGTTCGGGCCTTTGAGGTCTACTTTCTGACCAATCAGGGGGGTGAGCAGCGGCATGTTCTGTTTGTGCGCTTCGGCCACGGCCCGCTGGATGGGCTCGTTCCAGTCGTGCAGCGCCAGCGAGAATTTCGCCCAGTGGACCGGCATGAGCTTGGCGGCCCGCAGGTCGTGGGCGGCCGTTACCGTCTCCTCCGGCATCATGTGAATGTATTTCCAGGCTTCGTTGTACTGCCCGCACTCGAGCAGCGCCAGATCAAACGGCCCGAACTGCGCCCCGATCTTTTTGAAATGCTGGTCATACCCCGAATCTCCGCCGACAAATACCTTCAGGGTGGGCGTCCGGAGCACAAACGACACCCAGAGGGCCCGGTTGCGGCTCAGGCCCCGGCCCGAAAAATGGCGCCCCGGCGTGACGGTGATCCCAAAACCCGAGCCCAGGTCCACGCCCTCGTACCAGTCCCGTTCGGTAATCACGGCCGGATCGTAGCCCCAGCGTTCGAGGTGCTCGCCGGTTCCCAGTCCGGTGACGACCTGCCCTACTTTTGGCTTTAGTTTCAGAATCGTTTCGTAATCCAGATGGTCCCAGTGATCGTGGGAAAGAAGCAGGTAGTCAATGGCCGGAAACTCCTCCACGGCGTAAACGTCACTGCCCTTGAAGCTGGGCGTGGTGAAGCGGACGGGGGAAGCGCTGCCGCTGAAAACCGGATCAACCAGAAAGGTTTTGCCGTCGATCTGCATGAAATAGGACGAGTGACCAAACCAGACCAGCACGTTTTCATCCGGCCTTAAATGCAGCAGATCCGTTTTCTGGGAAGGAATGGGAGACGCCGGGGTGTTGAATTTGCTTTTACCGAAGAAAAACTTGACGAATACTTTCCAGTACGAGGTGCCCTCCGCCAGATCCGGCGTAACGCTTTCGTTCTGAAACTGACCGTCCCGGTAGTTGGGCGATTTCTGAATTCGTTCCAGCCGGGCGCCGGACGGGGCACGCCCAAAAGAAGGTTGCTGCAGAAAGACAAGAACCGAAATCACCAGCAACGCGGCAACAATGAAAAAGATCATAACGGATTTTTTGAAAATACGCATCCTTGTACAAGCCGAGGGCTTTTAACCGGGGAAGGTACGCGTGTTTTGCGGTAGTTAGGCGTTTCTGCCCCTTTTTTTAATCGGCCGTTGCGTCCGATCAGTGGTTCTTTGAACGGGCTCAGGCCAGCGCTTTCCGCATCAGGATGTCCGTTTGTACGTCGTTGCCCACGATAAAACAGTGCTGATCGAAGGCGACAAACCCGTTCTTTTGATAAAATCGGATTGCCCGCGCGTTTGCTTCCCACACGCCCAGCCAGATCGCCGGTTTGCCCAGCAGCCGGGCAGTTTCCAGCGCTTTTTCGTACAGCAGGCGCCCGACCTGCTGACCCTGGTGGCTGCTGCGGACGTAGATGCGTTCGATCTCGAGGGCGGTGTCGTCCTTTAATTCGGTCTGGGCCTGACCCCAGTTGACTTTCAGATAACCGATCGGCGTCTGGTCTTCCCAGGCGATGAAAAACCGCGACTCGGGATGGTTTAATTCGGCACTCAGCTTGTCTTCGTGGAAGCTTTTTTCCAGGTAGTCATTCATGTCGGCCGCCGTGTTGCTGGCCGCGAACGTTTCAAAAAAGGTTTCCCGGCCAATCGACTGAATGACGTTCAAATCTTCCGGGGTGGCGTTACGGATGACGGTTTGTTTCATGGGGTTGTCGACTGGTTCAGGCGGAAAACTTCATCAGCAAAAGACCGGCGATGATCAACAAAGCGGCCAGCAGCCGAGGGACGCTAACGGGTTCGCCCAGCAGGAAAATACCGAGCGCAAAAGTGCCGATGGCACCAACGCCGGTCCAGATGGTGTACGACGTGCCCAGCGGCAGGGTGCGCATGGCCAGGGCCAGCAAATCAAAACTGGCCAGCATGGCAACAACGGTAATCAGAGAGGGAATAAGCCGGGAAAAACCGTCCGACTGCTTCATGTAGTAAGCCCAGACCACTTCCAGCAGGCCCGCGATCATTAAGTAAGTCCAGGACATAACCTTGACCGTTTTTTAGGTCGGGCCGTCCCGAATCCGTTTCCCACGATGGGGGAGGTCGTCCTCCTGGCGCTGCTCCTTTAGGGGCTAAAGGAGCAGCGTACGGCGCAAAGATAACACAGGGGTACAAACCAGGCAAGGTCCGGCGAAAGCGCGGTCAGGGCTTTTTCTCTAGAATCAGGTCTAGTTTTTTGACCAGGTTTTCCGGCTGTTCGCGCATGGAATAATGCCCGCCCTCGAAGGGATAAATCGGCCAGTTTCGCTGGCGGGCCCGGTTCAGGCCCATTTGGTCCGTAGCCGGGGCGCTTTTGCCGTTTTTGGTCATCTGCACATAAGCGGCCGGGATTTTCTTCACCAGCGGATTCCGGACGGCCAGCGGCTCGGTAAAGGTTTTCAGGGGCTGGGGCACATCGGTGGGTGGCGCGGGGCTGGTGGGGCCGAACGGGTAGGTAAGAACACTGTCTTTTACGTGGGACGCCATCAGTCCGTTCCATAACGCGCCACAAACGGCCTGGGCGCTTTCGCCATCGTTGGGCACCATGGCATCCAGGTAAATCAGCTGGCTGATGCGGTCGGGTACCTGCTCGGCCACGCCCGAAATCACCATGCCGCCGAAACTGTGCCCGACCAGAATAACGTTGTGCAGATTCTCAAACCGGATTACGTTTACAATATCCGCCACGTAGGTGCTGAGGTTAACGGTGGCGTTAGCTAAGTGGACCCGCTCGCCGAGGCCCGTCAGCGTGGGCCGGTAAACCCGGTCGCCTTTGGCCCTTAAAAGGGCGTCTACCCGGGCGTAATCCCAGCCGCCCGACCAGGCCCCGTGGACCAGCAGAAACGTGCGGGGCGGGCGGCTTTGGCCGAAGCCGACGGTGGTGAGCAGAAGGGCGTAAACAAAAAGGAATTTTTTCATGATTGGCTCTGATAATGATGAGTAACGGGGCAAATCTAGCTACCTTTACTTACCAAAAGATAGTTGTTACCCAGAAGTAACTAGTTACTTCTGGGTAAGTCCACTTTACCAGTACAGCCATGAAAAGCACCGAACCCGCCTGTCAGTATGAGTTAAAGGCCGCCCGGGACGCGCTCGAAGTTATCCAAGGGAAATGGCGTGTGCCCATTGTTATCGCCCTGACCTACGGGACAAAACGCTTCGGCGAAATCCACCGGGATATTCCCGACATATCACCCAAAATGCTGTCGCAGGAGTTAAAGGCGCTGGAAGAAAACCGGCTGATTACGCGCACGCTCCACGACAGCATGCCGGTTGCGGTGGAGTACGCGCTGACGCCACTGGGGCAGTCGATGAAAGACCTGCTGGTGGAGCTGCGCAACTGGGGCCGGCATTTTCGGCAGGAAGTTGTCCGGTAAGGTGCGCCGGTCCGCAGCAAAAAAACGGGGTAATTGGGGAACCGCTACGGGATGATGCCCAGCGACAGGGCGCCCTGCCTGCGCCGTTGGTACGCTTCCAGATCCTGCCTGAAGCGGGCGTCCCGATCGCTTAACCGGGCGCCGGTGCCGTTCACCCAGACCGTTGGGTTGAGCGTACGAATCTTGGGGGTCACCACGCGCCAGGGCCCATTGTTGTCTTCCCTGAACCGAAGGCCGCTCCGGAGCCGGGTTAGCTGAAGCTGTAGATTCGGATCCGGACACTGGCTGAGTTTGTCCCACAGCTGCCCGTCCGTCAGCCACACATCCGCTTCGGTGATGGCCGACACCCGCAGACCCGTTTGAATAAGCTGGGCCATGAATTCGTACAACCCAATGGCGTTGATGGCCGACCAGCTTTGTTCATCCGCTTTCAGATACGTAGAGGCTAGCCACTGGGCGGTCTGGAGGTCGTCGACCCCGATCTGATTGTCGCGCACCACCAGATGAGCAATGGCCCCGGTGGCTTCCGGCGCGGTGAGTAAGCCCAGCGCAAGGCCATCGCGGAAAAAGTAGTCAAGGCGGTCGGTGCAGAGCGCCGGGGCGGGTTGCTCCAGAATCGGGTAGGCTGCCTCGTGGATAAAATCGCGCCAGTCGTACCCGTACTTTGCCAGAATGGGCGGAATGTCCGACCGTTCCAGATAAGGCGCTTTCATCCGCTCATGGTAACTCTCGCCCGTGGGGACGCCGAATACGTGATCAATCACGTGGGAAAAAGCCGTGTGGCTGACGTCGTGCAGCAGGGCCGCAATCTGTTCCTGCACCGGCGCCCCGAGCTGGCGGGTAAGCAGCATCACCCCCACCGAATGCTGGAAGCGGGTGATGGGCTGAGTCATCTTCAGAAAGCCCGTGATGCCGTGCTGCAGAACGTGATTCAGGCGTTGAAAGGCCCGGGTGCCGATCAGATCGAGCAGGACGGGTTCGTCAATCGAAACAGGGCCGTAAACTGGGTCCAGATAATGCATGGGCGATAAGATTGCGTTGCGGTTCGGCGGTGAGTCCGTAAAGATAGCCCATCAGCGGGCGGATTAACAGGCACGTTTCTGAATCGATAAACGACTGACCCACCGCTCTTTTGGTCAATCGGCCCTGGCGGCAATCGTCTAAAAAACCGGTTCGGGATCCCTTCGCAGGGCGTCAACCAGGGACAGCAGTAACTGGCGGCACGGACCCCGGCGACTCTGCGAAGCCGATTGACCGGCCCACAGCGCAATCAGGTCGGTCAGGTTGTGCTGCTGCCCGTAGGCGCGCAGGGCGGCCGTCAGGCTGTTCTGGTAGGTGTAGGGAAGAATCGCCAGGCCGGACTGCTCGACGCGCGCCATAAAACCATTCCGGATTCCGCGGGCCCAGCGCCCCGAGAACGCTCTGGTCAGGGTTGTAGCGGTGTCACCGGCGTTTAAAACGGCTTCTTTGTAGGCGGCACTGGCGCCACTTTCGTCGGATGCCAGAAAATAGCTGCCTAGCTGAACGCCCGCTGCGCCCAGCCCAAAAACTGCTTTAACCGTCCCGGCGTCGAAGAGTCCCCCGGCCGCAATGACCGGTACCGAAACGGCAGCCGCGACCTGGGGCAGCAACGCCATCAGGCCCACCTGGGGCAGGGCTTCGTCGGTCAGAAAACTGCCGCGGTGCCCCCCCGCTTCCACGCCCTGCGCAACCACGGCGTCGACGCCGAGTTCGGCCAGTAAGCGGGCTTCCCGGACGCTGGTGGCCGTACCGATCAACCGACTGCCCTGCCGTTTCAACGAGTCGATAACCGCGGGCTCTAGCGTACCAAACGTGAAGCTGACGACCGGAATCCGTTCGCTCAGCAGCACCGCCACCTGATCCCGATAACCGTAGAAGGTAAAGTCCGCCGGGCCCCGGCGCTCAAAGGGCAGGCCGTACTCCGCGTAGAGGCCCGCCAGCCAATCCTGCATGGCGTCAAGTTCGGCGGGGTCAACCGGCAGAGTGGTTTCGTGGGTGAACAGGTTGACGGCGAAGGGTTTACGGGTTCGGGCCTTTGTTGCCCGGATCAGGTCGGCCGTTTTTTCGGGCGACAGCCCACCCACGGGCAGTGAACCCAGTCCCCCGGCGTTGGCAATGGCGGCCACCATGTCCGGGGTCGTCACGCCCAGCATGGGGGCCTGGATGATGGGGTAATCAATGGGCAGAATCTCGGTAAGGCTGACCGGCGCGGGCATAAAAAGAAAACGTTAGCGTAAAACTCCAAGGGCGCGTAAGTTAACCAACCCCGCGCAATCCGGAACGCCAGGGAAACAAATTACGCCGTAGCTACTCTCGGGTTCCCCGGGGTGAGTTGCCAACTACGTCGGCCTGCCGGCCCGTTTATAACGCCGTCGAATAGAGTATAACGCAGCGGATTGACTTACAACCCTTCATTATGGCTTTCCGGGGGGCGCTGCACGACCTTTGATTCATTAACGAACCGCAAAAATCACCTCACAAAGTCATGGAAAACCGCATTACCGACAAAATCAAAGCGCTGCAGAACGCAACAACGAGCCCGGAAGAATTCATGAAGAAACTGGCCGAACTGGACGAAAAGGGGCACCTGAGCCAGGATCTGCTCGACCAGGTGAACGGCGGGGCTTCCATCGCCAAGCCGACCCTGATTGACACGCCCGTTCTGGGCATCTGGTTCCCGACCTCGATCGACCCTACGGTTTAGTTTCACCCTTCATTCGCTGCCCCATGTCTTCCCTACTCTGCCCCAGTTCAACCGCCAAGCCCGGAGCCGCCCTGTTCGGTGTGCAGGATGCAACCGGCAAGATTGATTACCTGGACAAGCCCATTATCGTCGATCAGACCTTTGTGGACGCGGCCCGGCAGGGACGCGCGCCGGAGGAACGGTTCCGCTTCGCCAGCAACTGCGCCAAAAACGGCTGCGGGCACTGGGATTCGGGGGGCGCGGGCTGCGGACTGGTGGGTAAGATAGTGGAGGCCATGAACCGGAAAGCCGAAGCTGCGCTGGTGGCCTGCGGCATCCGGCAACAGTGCCGGTGGTACCACCAGGAAGGCGCCCAGGCCTGCGCCAACTGCGACGAAGTGGTGCGCAACGTGCGCCGGCAGGAACTGGCTCAGTAACGACCCTTTCAAACGCGTCTTTTTTATCCGTCAACGGGCAACCACCGACGGGTAGAAAAGACGCGTTTTTTTAACGGGTCCCAACCCCCTCCGGGGCAACTCTTTGGCCGCCGGATGGGTTATATATCTATGAAACAAGCCACCCCCACTCCTCCCCTGCTGACCGAGGCCGACCAGGACCGCATTATTGAAATGGCCTGGGAAGACCGCACCCCTTTCGAAGCCATTCAGGCCCAGTTTGGCTTGTCGGAGCAGGAAGTGATCGAACTGATGCGCCGGCAGATGAAACCGTCTTCCTGGCGCATGTGGCGCGCCCGGGTGCAGGGCCGGACCACCAAACACGCGGCCCGATCCGCCGTCGACGACGCCCGATTTAAATCGAACCAGCAGCGCCAGATTACGCACAATAAAATAACCAGAACCTAGTGAACTAACGGGTTAATAACCTGTTCGCTACGGAGGTAATTCAACGTTTAGTTTAACGTTAAACTAAACGCTGTTTCCGGCGTCTTCCTGAACGTTAAAATTGACGTTCAGGAAGACGCCGTTTTATATTTCTTCTGTTCCCGTTCAATTTTTTCCTGAATGGCTTCAATCACCCAGTCGTGAACGGAAATCGGAATCTTGCGGCTGCGGCTGGGGCGTTTGTCGCGCAGGTCCTTGATGGTCTGCATTTCCTGCTCGGTCATCACCAGCTTGATGCTTTTCTTCCCGGTTACTTCCGGTTCGGTGCTGCCCTGACCGGTGGGCTTCCCGCCTTTGTTGATAAACGCCTGTACCTTTTTTTCGGACACCTTTTTGGGTGCCTGCTGTGGGTCGTCGGGGGCTTTGGAGATGGGCATAATAAACGTCGTTTTTAAGGTCGGAATGAACGTTCAGAATAACGTCGGTTTAGACGCTTATTTTAACGTCTAATTTCTGCATGATCGTCCGGAACAACTGGCCGATTTCGCCGTTGGCTTTTTCGTCGACGGGCACCTGCTCCATGACGCCCAGTCCGGCCGAAGCCGCGTTGGCGAAGCTCTTGCGGGAGACAATGGGCGGGCCGATGTATTCCAGAACGGTGCTCTCCTGCAGGAGTTCGGCGGAGTCTTTGTTGTCGGAGCCTTTGGGGTCGGCGCGGTTCAGAATGGAAAAGGCGTGCAGTTCGGTGGGCTTCAGGGTGCGGACTTCCTTAACCAGATTTTCCACGTCAGCGATGGTCCAGAGGTCGAAGCTGCGGGGGTTGAAAGGCACGAGCAGGGCGTCGGACACGAACAGGGCGGCCCGCTGGCTGGTGGTGTCGCGTCCGCCGGTGTCGATGATGATGTGGTCAAACTTGGGTTTAAACCGGGTGACCTGCTGGCGCACCGAATCGCCCGTCAGGATGGTGGCCGTATAGCCGCTGTTGCCGTCCGTGTAGCGCTCGCGCCACTTGGTGAATTTGGTCGCGGTTTCCTGCTCGTCGGCGTCCACAAGTAAAACGTCGAAGCCCTGTTTGGCCAGCCATACGGTTAGGTTGGTGGCGAGGGTACTTTTGCCACTTCCGCCTTTAATGCCTCCAACGGTGAAAATCATGTAGTTCGGGTTTATTTAAGATGTCGGTTCAGGCGTCAAAACTAACGTAAAATCAGACGTTAAAAAAGACGTTAAACTGAACGTTCAGTCAGAAGTCTTTTTTAACGTCTTTTTGCTCCCAAGGAACTGCCCGGCGCTGGTGGCCGAACGAGGCCGGACGTGGATCTGACTGCCGGTACAACCACCCTTTTACACAAGCTCTCTTTCTTTTTCCGACGCTTTTGGCCCCGGTTGAGGCCGCCCGGACCAAGCCATTTTTGTCCTACCCAAAAATAAATTTATTCAATTTTTGCTCTATAATTTTTATATATAATATTCTTATATATTTTTGGTCCCAGCTACGGATAACAAACCCCAAACCATGAATGCAGCTAATCAGGCGTTTGCAGGGCGGACACTGAAGACGATGGTGCTTCGGTTGCTGGCGCAGCAGGGGCGGATGTATGGTTACGAAATCACGCAGGCCGTCGAAGAACAGGCCGGTGGTGCGATGCCGCTCCTGTTCGGCGCCCTTTACCCGGTACTCCACAAGCTGGAGGAAGAAGGTTTGCTGACCACCCAGAGCCAGGAAGTCGATGGGCGACGGCGCAAATACTACTGGCTGACCCGGAGCGGTGCCGAAACAGCGGGTGGGAGCGGGGCTCAATCCGGGCGGTTTGCGGACCGGGTGCGGCTGCTCATCCGGCCCGTACCCGATGGACTCTTTACTGGTTTATGACGCTTCTTCTCTTTTCCAATGAACAAACTATCCCACCCTCAACTGGACCACATCGCGCAGCATATCCGGTCAACCAGGCCGGATCCGGCTTTGTACGACGAGCTGGTGGACCACGTGGCCTCCCTCATTGAACAGCGCATGGCCGGAGGACAGGCTTTCCCGGCGGCCTTCGACGGGGTTATGCAGCAAGCGAACGCGCAGACCCTGGACCAGTTAAAACAGCTTTACCGCCGGGAATTTACGGCTCTACCGGCGACGCCGGTGGTCAGGCGGGTCCGGTCCAGACGGCGGCCGGCCCCCAGACCGCTTTGGTACACGCTCCTCGCCTTTCTGACCGTCATGGGTTGTCTGGTCGCCGTTAGCCAACCCCTGGCCATGCCCGTGGCGGTGTTCCGGACCGTGGGGGCGGTTGGCGGGGCGGGGGTGATGAGCTTACTCCTGGTGCGGTGGTGGCTCGCCCGTCGGCCCCGCAAAAGAGGGCGGTTCGTCCTGGCCTGACGCGATCTTCCCGGCCTGATCTCTATTCCAACCTAAATCCCTTTTTTCGATGATTATTCACTACCTCCGGATGGCCCGGCGCCATTTGTGGCAGAACTGGCCGGTCAATCTTATTAGTCTGCTGGGGCTGGCGGTGGGGCTGGCCAGTGGCTTGGTCCTGTTTCTGGTGGTCAACTACATGTTCAGCTTTGACCGCTACCATCCGCACCAGGACCGTTCCTACTGGATCGTTACCGACATCAAGCACGAAACAGTCCTGCCGACCGACGCGGCCCCGCGACCCCTGGCCGAAGTGCTCCGGCGCGACTACGCGTTTGTGGAGACCGCCGTCCGGCTGGAGACCTTCTTCGGGCGCACCCTCAGTGTGCCGAACGGCCGGCGGGGCTGGACCAAGAAGTTCGCCGAAGCCCGGGTCGTCTGCTTTACCGAGCCGCAGTATTTTGAAGTGTTTGGCGTGGACTGGGTGAGCGGCAACCGGAAAACGGCGCTGGCGGCTCCCAACACGATCGTGCTCAGCGAAAGTTACGCCCGCAAATACTTCGACGGGGCGCCGGCGATGGGCCGGATTCTGCGGTTAGACAACCGGACGAACCTGACGGTGACGGGCATTGTCAAAGACCCGCCGGCCAACACCCAGCTCCGCTACCACGCCTTTGTTTCCTACGCCACCATCCCGGTTCTGGAAGGGCCAACGGCGCTGGCCGACTGGAAGAGCCTACAGGCCATGTGCTTTGTGCGGCTGCGGGCGGGCGCCGACCCCGGCCTGCTCTACCAGCGGTTACCGGCAATCCGGCGGAAGTACCTGTCGCCGAAAGAAGCCGCCCAGTTCGATTACCACGTACTGCCCCTGGCCGAACTCAATCACGAGCGCAGCGGAATGGCCCCGCGCCCCATCCTCTACGCGCTGATTGGGGTGGGGGTGCTGCTGGTGATGGCGGGCTGTATCAACTTCATTAATCTGGCGACGGCCCGGGCGCTCAAACGGGCGCGGGAAGTGGGGGTGCGGAAGGTCATGGGTAGCACTAAGGGGCAGCTGGTTAGCCAGTTTATGCTGGAAACCGCCCTGCTGGTGCTCCTGGCGATGCTCGTCGCCCTGGCGCTGACCCAGCTGACGCTGCCCCTGATCAACCAGACGCTGGCCGGTCATGCGGAAATGCTCCGCCCGGATATGTCCATTGCCGATGTGTTTCAGCTCCGGGCCCTGGGCTGGTTTGGGGGGCTGCTCGTCGGCGTTATCCTGCTTTCGGGGCTGTATCCGGCGCTCGTGCTGGCCCGTTTCAAGCCGGTGAAGGCGCTCACCAACCAACTGACCACCCGGCTCGTGGGGCGGCTGACCGTTCGGCAGGGCCTGATCTGGGGGCAGTTCGTGCTGATGCAGTTCTTTATCCTGGGTGTACTGGTTATCTCGACCCAGCTTCGGCACATGCAGCGGGTCAGCTGGGGCTTTAACCGCGAAGCGATCCAGGTGGTTTTTCTGCCCCAGCAGGGTGTCGTTCCGCGGGCGGCCCTGTATGAGCAGTGGGCGCGCGTGCCCGGCGTCGAGCAGGTGACCTTCGGGAGCGACCCGCCCGCGTCGCCCTACAACCGGCCTACGTCGTTCAGTTACCACACGGCGACCGAACCCGAATCCTTTGAGACGCGGTTGCGGGCCATTGATGATCACTACCTGGCCCTTTTCGGGTTGACGCTGGTGGCGGGTCGAAACGTCCGGGCCGCCGATACGACGGGGCGCGATGTGCTGGTCAACGAAACGCTGGTGAAGCAGCTGGGCGTGAGTTCTCCGGCCGGGGTAGTGGGAAAAGCCATCCGGGTGAAAGACGCCGACCGGATTATTGTGGGCGTCGTGCGGGATTTCCGGAGCGGAGATCTGCGGCAGCCTATTATGCCCGTTACGCTCATCAATGACTTTCCGCACAGCCGGGTCGCGATGCTGCGCCTGAATCCCGCGCGGGTATCCAGCGCCCTGCCGGGTATCCAGCGGGTGTGGGACCGGGTGCTGCCCAATGAGGTTTACCACGGCGAAAGCCTGCTGGCTATCATGGATCATTTCACCGAAATCGAGTATTTGCTGGCGGGTCTGGTCCAGGCGCTGGCCCTGGTGGCCATTGGCCTCAGCTGCCTGGGTCTGTACGGACTGGTGACGTTCCTGAGCGAAGCCAGGGCGAAGGAGATCGGCGTTCGCCGGGTGCTGGGCGCCCGCACCACGCAGTTGCTCTGGCTACTGGGCCGGGAGTTCGGTAAACTGCTCGGGCTGGGTTTTCTGGTGGCCGCCCCGTTCGGAGCCTGGGTGTTTTCGGGCTGGCTGCAGCAGTACACGCACCGGATTTCGGTCAACGGCTGGCTCCTGGCCGGAACCCTGGCTCTGACGGCTCTGATCACCGCCCTGACCGTCTCGCGCCAGGCGCTGAAGGCCGCCCGCATCAATCCGGTTCATTCTTTAAAAAGTGAGTAGTCGGGACGGCCATGACCCCCGCCCACGCGCGGCCACAAACACAACGGAACTGCCTGGAAGCGTATATGGGAGAAGCAGCTCCGTACGATTCTACTGAATAATCCGCTGAAAAAAGAGAACCCTACGACTCGGGGTTAGCCTGTAATCGTAAGCGGTTTAATTACAGACTTTTGGTAGTAAAAAGTACGTTAAGAATAACGTTTAAATCAACGTTTTATTTAACGTTAAAATAGACGTCCGGATAAACGCTGGAATTAACGTCAATCAGAAGTTAGTTGCGTGAAAGGGGTTAAGCCAATGCGCTGACCAGTCGAGAGCCAAATACAGGACTGGCAGGCAGTGCTACGATTGGAAATGCACTTGAGTAGAGCAGCCCCGGCTCCAGCCAGCCCCTTTGCGGGGACGCTGGGCCGGGAGGCTGTTCTGCCTTTGACTGGTCGCCAAAGGCTTTATGGCGTTTTATAAACGAGCGTTTGTAAAAGGCCATAAAGCGCTATCTTTACCGCAACGGGCCGTGGAACACTTTTGCCGGCGGCCGACCGACGGATGAAATACGTGTGTTACTACCGGGTGTCGACCAAAGCCCAGGGACGCTCGGGCCTGGGGCTGGGCGATCAGCAAACCATCGTGGGCCGCTACCTGCGGGAAACCGACCAAATTGTGGCCGAACTGACGGAAGTAGAGTCGGGCCAGAAAAGTGATCGACCCCGGCTGATCGAAGCCATTCAGGTCTGCCAGCAGCAGGGCGCCAAGCTGTTAATCGCCAAGCTCGACCGGCTGAGCCGCAACGTGGCCTTTGTGATGACGCTCCGGGATTCGGGCGTTGATTTTGTGGCCTGTGATCTGCCCGACGCCAATACGCTGACGGTGGGGATGATGGTTACGTTTGCCCAGTACGAAGCCGAGCGCACCTCCGAGCGCACACGGGCCGCCCTGGCGCAAAAGAAAGCGCAGGGCTTCAGGCTGGGCAAGCCTGAAAACTTAACCTTAAAGGCCATCCAGAAGGGTAAAGCCATTCGAGTGACGAATGCACGAACCCATAAAGCGAACGTGCAGGCTACGGAGCTGGCGCGGTTGTACCGGATTCAGGGCCTGACCTACGCCCGGATCGCGGAAAAGCTAAACCAGACCCACTACCGGACCCGGCGCAACAAGTACTTCGACGGAAAGGCGGTTTATCGGCTGCTGCAGCGGGTTGAGCCCGGCGGGGGCGCTACGTCGTCAGGATGAAACGCTCGTAAGTCGTTGTGATCGTCACTTCCCTGACGCCTTTCCGCGTGTACAGGCGTCGTTTGTTGGTCAGGCGAAGTCGGTCCCCGGCCTCTACATCGACCCGTTCCGGCTTTACCCACCGGACGATATCCGCTTCGGGGTTGGGCGTAACGACGATCTGGCTCAAATCCTCCGAAAACGTGAACCCATAAGGCGAACCCTGCCGGGCGTAAGCCACGTAGTACGTCGGGTTATACCTTAGCGGATCCCACCCATTCCACTGCGGAGTGGTTCCAGTATAGGTGTTCACGTACTGTTCCGGCCAGGCTTGCACCAACAAAAACACCGGGCGGTCAAGGGACTTGATCCGCAGCTCTACCTGGGATTCATTATCGGCTAACCCCCTTATTTCTTCGGTCAGACTGGTCGAAGCAACACCGTCAAAATTGACATCCAGGGGCTCGCTGCTAACCGAACTAACGACTTTGTATTTGCCATGAAAGCGTTGATAAAGTCGGTCTACATCCTCGTTGGGTTTGACACCGGCGTCTTTGGAATGGCAACCCAATAAGCCAATGCCTAACCGAATAAAAGCTAAGGTTGATTTCATACGTGAGTTTTTACTAGCTGAATCCAGCCAATTGGTTCGTCATTGTAAATAGATTGCTTAAATTTTCGTCAGTCTCATAACGGGTCGGTATAAAACGGGCAAAGGATGAAAGTAGGGGTTGGGTTACTGGTAATGGGTAGTCTCCTTACGGGCTCGGGCGCTTCCCTGGCTCAGACGCGATACGCCACCCAGGATACCGTTTATATTCACGCGGTTGAACAGGCTTTGATCAGCCTGAAAAAAGGAGAATGCAGGCCTTGTTTGAACGCCTATCAGCGCGCTTTTACCATCAGCCGGAAAAGCGCGCTGAGTCTGGTCCGGGCTGCTTTTTGTGCCTACCAGTGTCAGGAGCAGCCCGTAGCCAGAGACTACATTCGGCAGGCGGTTGAGGTGGACTACAAACTGGCCCAGGAGGCCTGGGAAGATGCAGAAACCTACCCCGAACTGGCGCCCGCCCGCTCTTCCGGGCTGGATGCGTACGTCCGGGAGACGTTCAGCCAGAAAGATGCCCGGCTTGGCTTGAATCCGGCGCTGAAAAAACAATTGTTTGTGATCCGGACCACCGACCAGAAACCGCGCCTACGAATTGATTCGGTACAAAAGGCTTACGGTCCTAATTCTCCTCAGATCCAGCAGCTTTGGCAGGCGATTCGGCAAATCGACTCCCTTAATCTGGTAAAAATTGAGCGGATTATCCGGCAGTACGGCTACCCCGGCAAGCGCTTAGTCGGACCCGGCGAAATGAATACCGCCTGGTTGGTCATTCAGCACTCGCCTTTGGCCGTTCAGGAGCGGTATCTGCCGCTTATTCGGACAGCGGCCGAAAAAGGCCAAACAGACAAGGCGAATCTGGCTCTGCTGGTGGATCGCATCCGGATGTACAAGGGACAGAAGCAGCTTTATGGCTCACAGGTCACCGTAGATTCGACGGGCCGGGCGCGGTTTCATCCCATCGCGGATGAAGCCAATGTCAACAAACGGCGGCAGGAAGCAGGACTGGAGCCGATTGAAGAATACGCCAAACAATTTGGCATTTCGTATAAACCCGGTGGCCACTAACTGACCGTTTAGACTGAATTAATTGGGGTGAACAACGCCTTTAAAACTTATCCGCAATCAATTTAAACCCAGGGGTTAAGTGTTTATAAAGGGAGCTTTGGCTAGTTTTTACCGGCGAAGTAACCGGCTAGCATAGTTAGCATAAACGGAACGATACTCCCTCCAAATACCAGTAAATAGACTCTTACTTTTCGTTGTCTTTCCTGGGGTGAATCATCGAAGGAGGATTCAAGAATACGCGCCCGAATGAAGTACCTGTAGATAACAAAATAAAGGCCCGGTACGCTAATCAGTGGTATTAGTAAAGGGTAGGGTTTAAAAGGACCGTACTGTTTAACACATGCCGTTATAAAAAGTAATACCACGGCCATATAGTAGAAAAGAAAAGCCATCCCCAGGCGGTACGGGAGACTCCTTTTGGCCGAAGCTTCTGATTCATACTGAACGGTAAGGTAATATATACCCTGATTGACATCATTGATTAGCTTCGTCAGGCCACTCATTCTGCGTTAGGTGTAAGATTCTTTCCGAAAAAGATTGAGAATTGGCGGTGAAGAAAATCCGCCAATTCTGCAGGTGACTTTCTGTAAAATCTGTACCTCAACGAGCTATCCTACCCTCGGGAAACCGAAATGTAATCGTGCATATAGCCAGGCGCTGCTCTCATAGAAAGTGCGTTGGCTAACGGGCTAAAACACGGATTAGCGCCGGAGGAGAAACTGAAACTTGGTTTCCACGCCCTGACCGTTTATCATTCCCGGAGTCCAGCGGGGCATGGAAGCACCGACGCGCGCCATTTCTTTTTTCAGGGTGGGGTCGGCGTCGTGGGAGGGGATCAATTCGGTGACTTTACCCGTTCCGTCGAGGCTGGCGGTTAACCAGGTTTTCCGGCCAACCTTAACGGGATTTTCGGTATCGTTCAGCTGGCGGAGGACAAACGCATTGAGCTTATTTTCTCCGCCGGGGAAAGCCGGTGGCGACTGGGTTTTGATCGACACCGGCTCGGTCGTATGGTAGGTGATGATGGGCTTGCCGCCATTCATTCCGGGCTGCCCCATGCCTTTTATTGAGCCGGTTATCAGCAGAGTCGTCAGCAGAAAAAAGGGCAGGGAGGGGTTTAGGTGCTTTTTCATGGTGTTTTTTTCAGGGAAGATGCAATGAACCGTGGCGGGGTTGCACAGACTCCTAAAAATCAGGGCGCTGTCGTTGAAAAAGTCGCTTTCGTTAACCGATTATCGGACCAGGCCGGGTGCTCAGCCCTTAACGCTCATTCGGGTTGGCGGAACGCCCCGCTGCCCGTCAGCCTTGCGTAGTTTAAGGGTGTAAAGACCCGATCTAGCCGCTTGCCGGTCAACGTAAAACGGGCCTTATTGCTGACTGGCCGGACCGGAACCGTCACCGCTTTTTAACGGGAGACGGAGACGGTTCCCTGCGCTGGTTCATCATTGGGGTTCCGGTGCAATAGACGGCAGGCCGCGTTAGCAGCCGGCTTATTTAAGTTCGATCACCATTGTCCGCACCTTGTCGTCTTCAAAGGTGTACACATGCCTGATCCGACTGTCGCTCAGGACCTGACCGTTTAAGTCCTTAATTACCTGATGAACACCGACTTCAACGGGGCCGCCGGGTCTTACCTGGAAGGAAACGGGCTCTACCGTAGGATCGATTTGCTGCCACTGGCGCAGCCAGTAGGCGCGTACTTCGTCGTGGCCCGATACGTATCCGCCTTCCCACCCATTCGGCCAGGCAACATCCGTGTGCAGAAAAGCAAGAACGGCATCAATGTTCCGGGCGTTGAAGTCCTGATAAAGTTGCTTAAGAATCGGTTGATAGTCCATGTCAATCTACGGGTTATGGTCCACCTTTGGACAAGCCAAAATTACCGCCGGTTGCGGGTTGCTGCTTATCGGCGGGAATTGATAGTTTACAGGATTTACTTGAGAATGGGGTAATTCTGGTCCGTTACCAACGAACCGAAGCGGATCGTATACAAAAGGCGGTTTACTGCCGTCGGTCCCATCCGTCAGTAAGCCGGGTAGCTTATGGTCCGCTCGCTGGCGGGCTAACCTGGTGTCTGGTAAGTAATTATTTGGGAAAAGGGGCTTTTGGCATTGCGCGTAAACCAACGGCCTGAACGGCTTGCCGTAAGCCGAAAACGGTATTTGTTAATTCCTGTTATCAGACTTCATGAACGATGAAAAGATGGTTTAGCTGCCTGTGGCTGGGGTTTATCTACCCTGGAATGGTTCTTGGTCAGCAATGCACCGTGGAAGACGTTCAAAAACAGATTTCCCACCTTTACAGGATCATCGATTTTCCCCTTGACGACAATAAGCTGCATCGGATGGCCGTAGAGGATACCATCGCTTCGAATCAGCTTTTGGCCGGGTTACTTAACGGTCATCGGGCGTATATGGGCTACTTATCAGCCAATTATTCGCTTGTGAGGACATCGGCTCCGGCCATCCTGAAACCGGGAATACCCCTTAAGCAAGCCAATGCGTTGCTGGACCAAACTTACGCGAATGACGCCGTTTTCAACCGCCATTTTTTAACACTGGCCTGCTACTACCTGCGGAGTCAGGGCATCCGGATAAAGCAGTATACGCCCCCGGCCCGGGTCGCTATCACGATGCCGGCTCTGATGACGATGGCGGCCCGCTTCTTTGAACGATTGGAAACCGCGCCCGATGGCCGGATTCGGTGGCACCTGAATCTGAGCGACCTCGCCGGGGCCAATTATGACCCAACGGCTCAAAATCAACCGTTAATCGAAGCCTTTTGCAGTGAGGCCGTGATGAACTGGTCTTACTCCTGGGGGTGGGATACGGTGCAGGATGAGCCGGAGTTCTACGCCAAAGCACAAAGTCTGACGGAGCGAATGGCCCAATTCACCAGCGCCGACGAGCAGCGTCAGGTCGTCAGGCCAGCCATGCGCGCGTTGATCAGCCGAAGTAAGGTGCTGGAAAAGGTGTTACTGGCTGAATACCAGCGTTCGCAGGACTGGCTTGCTTTTACGCTTGTTCATTGACTCGTTCCATCGCGTTGAATTGTAAACAGCGCCAACCCATAATCCTAATCCTGACCCATGAACTATCTTCTGAGTTTTTTGCTGATTTGCCTCCTGATCCCAAACGCACGCGGTCAGGACCAGGCGAGTATCACGTTTCTTCGTGACTTCCTGGGTCGATCTTCCAAAATTGTCTACATGAACAAGGTTGAGGAAAGCGAAATAAGGCACATGCAGGAAGCCGTAACGCCCGATACGCTGCGGGATGTATGGGGTGTTTACGGTTTCAATCCGAATGATCGTTTAGTGCTAACGCAGCAGGAACGCAGCTATATTCAGAATGAAATAAAGCTACAGTCTGACGTAACCTGGACCAGCCAGTTATTTGAGAACGGCAAGGTATTGACCCAGGCCACTCTGGACAGTCTGTACAGGGGGTCAGCCGATAGCTGGACGTATTTTAAAGAGCATTACGGTTCAAGCCTGTACCGGTTTTCAAAACCCATCTTTATCCGCAAGAACTCCCTGTGTCTTTTCTATTATAGCTACATCTGTGGGAATCGATGCGGGGCAGGAAAGCTGAGGATATTCCGGAAGGCGGGTGCGACCTGGGTACCCTGGCTAGTCGCTTACCAATGGGAGAGCTGAGGGCCGGGGAAAGGGGGTAAGTCTATCGCGCCGGCTGGCTTTCTACTCCACCACTAACCGGCTAACGAGCCTGTACAGTCTTCGGGCCAGATTGACCCGGTCTTCGCCGTAGTGGCACCGACGGTGGCAGTTGGGGCACAGAGCTACCGCGTTCTGGATGGTATCGGAGCCACCGGCAGCTAAGGGTTTCATGTGATGTACCTCCAAATAAGGCTCGCCAAACTCATTGGTGAAGGGCGCCGGTTGACCGCAATGCTCGCAAAGACCCTTCGCGTTCTCAAGCACCCACGCTTTAACGTAAGGGTCTCGAACATAGGTTGTTGTTTCTGCGCTTCTCCTGGAAGGTTCTTTGGTTCCAGCAGGCTCGGTCAGCACGGGCCGTTGTCGAATTTGCCGAACTTGGGCTTCAAACCCGTTAGAATCAAGCCCGTTTTTAGAACCATCAGCCATCAACTCAGCCAGTAAGCCTTTGAGCTCTTCCTTGACTCGCTGGCCTACGTTGCGGGCGGGCTTGTAGCCCTGAACATACGCCGAACCCATCTCATCCAATACGGCAGAAATATTCTGCATTCGGTATTCAATGGCGCTCCTACTTCGGGCGGCCAAAACGCCTTCGCCCAGCTGTCTGTTTATAGCCGCTTTATTGTACGCTTCTCCTCGTTGCTGCTTCTCCAGCATGACCAGGTACGCTTCAACGGCTTTTCGTTGTTCAAGCGAACTCCAACCTTCCTGCATGTTCTCGCTGCGCTACGCGGTAGCCTTGCCGATGACTACCAACGTTTGGTTAGTTACTAGTCACTAAAAATAGTAACATCGAGCAGAATCTTACAGCTGTTTCTTTGTAAATAGTTAGCTTGGCCAAGCTAACACCTCCGCCTTGTGGCGGGTAAGCAGTGGCTGAAAGTCAGCCATCGGGGTTTGGCGTCGGAAGACCGACGTGGCTTCTCCCTGTTTAACCGAGTACAACCCAACGAATAGATGGAACGGATTGACAAACTGGCCTGGATCGAAATAAAAGACAATCGGATCCTGTTGACCAGGAGCTACGGCAAGGACAAGTTTTATATTCCCGGGGGTAAGCGAGAACCCGGCGAAACGGACCCGCAAGCCCTGATTCGGGAAATCGGGGAAGAACTGAGCGTCGCCATCGACCCCGGATCCCTGGCGTTTATCGGCATTTTTGAGGCCCAGGCCCACGGCCAGCCCGAAGGCGTTCTGGTGAAAATGACTTGCTACGCCGGTGATTACCGGGGTGAGTTGAGGACAAGTTCGGAAATCGAAGCCATGCGATGGTTCAGCTACTCGGAGAAAGATCAGTTGGTGGGCGTGGATCAGTTGATTTTTGACCATTTAAACCAGCAGAATCTGTTAGCCTGATGGCCACACCCGGAGCGGACCACCGGCTGCCCGCGAAAACAGCGACGCGTTCGCTATTTTGCGTACCGGGTACGCCAAGGAGTTAGCCAAACGACGGCCCCAAGTACGATGAATAGCCACTTTGAGTCAGCAGCCGCCCGAATGCGTCAGCACATCCATCAGTTTGTTCCGCTCACCGACGCCGAATGGCAGGCCCTGCTGCCCGATCTGTCCATCCGGACGCTAGCCAAGCATCAGGATCTCGTTCAGCAGGGTAGCCTGGCCAGTCAGATCGGCTTTGTCCTGACGGGTCAGTTTCGGCAGTTCTACAGCAAAGATGGCCAGGAGCGAACTACCTACTTTTTTCTGGAAGATCAGCTGGTGGGCGCTTACATGAGCTGCGTGACGGGCCAGCCTTCGCCCGTTACCATCCAGGCCATGAGTGAGGTGACCTACCTCGGCTTTCCGTACCCGGTGCTGCAGAAGCTTTTTGACCAGTTTCCCAACTGGCAGCTGTTTGGCCGCCTGCTGGCCGAGTACATCATGGTTTCCCTCGAACAGCGCATGGCCGGTCTGTTGCTGCTGAGCCCCGAAGAACGGTACCTGGACTTGCTGGAAGGTGATCAGAAAAACCTGTTGCAGCGCATCCCCCAGCATTACCTTGCCAACTACCTGGGCATTACCCCCGTTAGTTTGAGTCGCATTCGCAACCGGATTCAGCCGACCTAAAGCCAAACCGGGCGGACGCTGCCTGTTTCTTATCTTTTGTTATCGTTTTGGGCGCTCCCGGGCCGCTAGCTTTGTGGAAACAAAAGCGACAAGGCGATGAAAATGCACCACGTTCTGATTACCGGCGGCACCGGACTGGTTGGTAAGGCACTAACCCAAACCTTACTGGAGCAGGGCCACCGGGTTAGTCACCTCAGCCGCCAGCCCGGTCACGTTTCGGGCGTGACAACCTACGGCTGGGACGTGAACAAGGGCCAGCTGGATGAACACTGCCTGGATGGGGTCGATACAATCATCCATCTGGCCGGGGCCGACATTGCCTCGGAAGCCTGGACGCCCGACCGCAGGCAGGAGCTGATCCGCAGCCGCACCGATTCCATTCGGCTTCTTTACCGGCTGATGCAGCAAAAGCCCCATTCGGTCCGCTCCGTCATTTCGGCATCCGGCATTGTCTACTACGGCGACCGGGGCGATGAACAGCTGAGCGAGCAGAGTGCTCCCGCCACGGATTTTCTGGCCGATTGCACCCGTCAATGGGAAGCCGCGGTGGATGAGGGCAAAGCCCTGGGGCTGCGGGTGGTCAGGTTTCGAACGGGGGTGGTTTTAAGCCAAGAAGGGGGCGCGCTGCCCGCGCTGGCGAAACCGATTGCGTCGGGCTACGGCGCTCCCGTCGGGCGGGGCAACCAGTGGGTATCCTGGATTCACCTGCAGGATGTGGTGGGTTTGTACGTGCTGGCCGTTACGAATCCCTCCCTGGACGGGGTGTATAACCAGACTGCGCCCGAACCGGTGACCAACCGGCAACTGGTGCACGCGATTGCCCGGCAATTTAACAAATCACTGTGGATGCCTCCTACCCCGGGATTTCTTCTGAAAATGATCATGGGCGAACGCAGCAGCTTTGTCCTGGGCAGCATCAAAGCCCCGCCCTCCGCCTTTCTCCGGAGTCAGTACACGTATGCCCATCCGACCCTTGAAGGGGCGCTGAGTCATATCTACGCTCCCAGATAGCACGCGGTAAGCCATCATCCTACCCCATAAAAAACAGACGTTTGGTCATTAAAGGCCGGAAAAATGGGCTTTTTTGGGTGAAACAGAGCGGTCAATAGCGGTAAAATTTAACGCGAACGATGCTGTAATCGTCGGCGCTGTTTTTCTGAAAACGCAGCGTTCCCGTTCGGGTGTTCTTAATGGCAAAGCTGCCGATGCTTCCCCCGCCCGTACCTTCGTCGCCGTTGAGCCGTCGCCGGGTCAGCCATTTCCCGTCCACGAACCCGCCCTCATCCAGGTAGGCGACATCCACACGGGGATTCTGCGGATCCGGGTTAAGGGGCGTAAAGGTCAGTTCGTAATCCTTGCCAACGGCCAGAAATTCGTCCGGCCCGACCGCGAAAACGAGTCCACCGGCGAGAGTCGCGCTTTGAGCCTCGGCCGGGGCACCCGGAAACCGCCGGGGAACGACCAGATCCGCCTTCACGGTATAGCCGTTCAGCGTAACGGTTTGTGACTTAACCGTCGAATCGACGAAGATGCCCGCCATTGTGCCCTGGCCCTGGTGCTCCAGAATCAGGGTCTGCACCTGGGCCAGGGCGGCAAAGGTTTTGGTGAACGGATCCTGTTCGGCGGGCGTACCGTCGATCCCGAAGGGCGCCACGCCGATTGCGTCGTGTTGGCCGTAGATCCAGAACGCCAGGTTGGCGGGCTCCGGACCCTGCCGGATTTCGGGAATCAGCACGGGGTTACCTGGCCGGTGATACTGGCTGACGAGGGCGTAAATTCCCTGTTTGTTGCCGTACACATTGGGGGTGATGATGTCAATCGCCGGGGCGTTGGCCCGCCAGATATCCAGGGTGTGCGGCACGGGCCCGCCACTGGGGTACTTGCCGGGCGCACTCATCGGACCGGCGGCTTTGGGCCAGGCGTTGATAAACAGAGGGAGGGGATAAGCTTCTTTGCCCGCCTTCGCCAGCTGGCCCAGAAACCGGGTGTAGTGGTAGACGGTGAACAGCTCCTCGGGCAACGACGGCAGCCCGTTTGGGCTTTTTTCGTCAGGCCTGCCCGGGCCAAATACCGCTTCCCAGGTGCCGGCTGGTTTGTAGCCGTTGGCCTTCCAGGTGCTGTCGATTTCCGGTTGCAGGTTGCCTTTATGGGCCGTCAGGTAGCGCATCAGATCCGCCGGAACGCCCTGGTTGTAAAGCCGGGTGGCTTCGGCACTTTGGTCCCGGACCTGGTTGAAAAGCCCCGGTTCGTTTTCGACCTGCACCAGGATGACCGTCTGTTGCTGCTCATCGACCTGCCGGATGTGCTGCATCAGCGTTTTAAAGGCGTTGGCGTCGGCTTTCAGGTTAGCTTCCGAGAAAACCGACAGCAGGGGCAGCGGTTCGCCCTGACTGTTTCGCGCCCTCGGGTACTTCGCCGAATTGGTTTTAACCCACAGTGGAGCGTAAGTCGAGTAGGTTGTTTTAAAGGCTCCGAACCACAACAGGGCCAGGTGCAGATTTTGTTTGCGGGCGCCGTAGAGCAGGCTGTCCACCAGGGCAAAGTCAAACTTACCTTCCTGGGGTTCAATCAGTTCCCAGTAAACCGGGGCCAGCACCGTATTCAGGTGCTTTTTCTTTAGTTCGGCCCAAAGGGGGCGCATGTTGGCGGCACCCGAAACGGTCGAGTTGTGCAGTTCCCCGCCCAGCACCAGAAAAGGGCGGTCTTTGACCACCAGCTGGATTGTGTTCCCTTTTTTCTGCAGATGGGGAGGCTGGGGCGATTGGGCAACGAGCGAAAAGCTGCTTAGTAGAAAAAGGATGAAACAAGTTAAACAGCGCATACGGAATGGAAAGTTAGGGCCTGTAATCCTGGCTGGCCGGGTTAGCGCACCTGGTCGCTCCGCCTTTCGGCCAGCGTAGGATTCATGCAAGCGAATGTAATACGGCAGCAAAGGCAAACTCTCCTGTTCCTACCCGTCAACAACCCGCCATCCAGGGCGGGAAATTGTCGTACTTTAGCGGGAGCTTTCAAGGCCGGGCGGTGGGCGCCTAGCTATACTTAACTTGTTGCGCAAACCTGATCGCCAGCGGAAATGAAGACTCAGGTAGTCCAACAAGTAGTGCATGAATCTGAATAATTAGTTTTTTCTTCCGGCCGGTGTTATTCTTGTACAAGCAGCTCTATCTGAACTGCTTGTACCCATCGACTTAACAGGATACACACCCCAACTTATTGCAACTATCCATGACCGAAAACCACTTCCCCGAAGCGAATTTCTCCCTGTTTGAGACTACTGATTCCAACGATGATTATGTGGTATTTATAGTCAACACGGCTTATAAAGACTATGCATACAAAGAAGAGTATCCCTGGTGTTTAAGTATCCTGATTGACGTAGAAAGCGCAGAAGGCTATCCTGGTTCCGAAGAAGCCGAGTTACTCAATCAACTAGAAGATGCGATTAGCGACCAATTAAGTCAGGTTTGTCATTGTCATTATATTGTGCGTGTTACTACGAAGGGATGCCGACAAATCATCTTTTATGTGGACGATCCAAAGCAAGCCAATGAACTGCTTCAGGAACTGATTAATACGCCTGATCCAGTTCGCCAATGGGAGTATGACATGCGGGAAGATTATGAATGGGAGAATGTGGGCTATTTTCTTGATAGCGCAGAATAGTAATCTGCCATAGCGAGTAAGGTGTAGCCTTAAGCTTGTAAATAAAGTCACTCAACAGAATTCAATAGCAGAGAGCTGATAAAAGGAGTTTGCAACGAACCCGCTGCCATCCCAACAAAACAAGATTGACCTAGAAAAGCCAGCCGGTTAGCGTGTTCCGCCAAGACAACCAGGCTAGCGTTAGGGAGATTTGCCGTTTGCCGTACTTTACTGGCTAAGCCCTTTTCAGCACGATGAGCCCTTTTCAATTCTGGCGTACTATTTTACTCAATTGTTTGCTGGTCACGGCGGTCAATGGCCTGTTTTACTGGCCGGGCGTCAAAGGCCTTTTAAGCCAGACCCCGCTGGCCGTCTTGCTCGGACTGACCGTCTATGCCGCTCAGCTGGCCGTTACCTACTACAGCCTAGGTAACCAACGGCGTTGGCTGACCGAGCCCTTCCGGAAAAAAGCGATTCAGCAGGGCCTGGGGGCCGTTGTCGTGGTGCAGCTTATCGTCGTGGCTTTGCTCGTTGGTTTATCCGTGCATACGCCGGTCCCGGACCTTGCCTCCCGCGTGGTCTCTTTCTTACCCGTCTTTCTTCTCAACGCCTTGCCCGGGGCTTTGCTGGAAGAGTGGTTGTTTCGGTACCTGCCTTTTCGATTTGGCAGACAGTCGCCGAAGCGCTATTCACCCATTCTGTTCTGTTTGGCTCTGCTAATCCTATTTACGGTGATTCACCTGCCGGCCTACCTCTTTCAATACGGGCTGGGCCCGGCCGATTTAGGGCGGGTTTTTGCGATGGGCCTGTTCTTTCTGACCGTTTATCTAACCACCCGGAATGTATTCTTTACGGCCTTCATCCACGCCCTGACCAATACGCCCCTCTACCTGATCGACTCGCCCTTTTACTGGGTATACTTCTATGCGAGTGTGTTGCTTGTCAGTGGCGTCTGGGCTGCGCTGCGTTTCAGAAACCAGCGAAAAACGGTAGCCGCCTAAAAAGCTGGTGTTAATCTTTGGCTGGCCTGGCGCCGGGTAACCGGCTTTTCAGCCAGGCGATCTGCCCCCGGTGATTGGATTCGTGCTCGCAGACGTGAAACCATTTCCAGTAGGTGTTGACGGGCTCCTGTTTCGACCAGACCGGATCGAGTTCCAGCAACCACTGGTCATCTTTGTTCTTTAGCTCATCCAGCGTCTTGGTCCGCACGGAAGCCAGCTTATCGAGATAATATTGAACCTCATGCCCCTTGATTTCTTTGCGGGCGGCATCGCCCAGCTCAAGGGCGGCTCCCCATTCTTTCTGTTCGGCTTTATCGAATTCCTGTCGGCCCTCGAACGAGTTGATCTGGTAGTATTTATCAACGGCCGCCAGGTGCATCAGCAGGCTCCCAATCGTGTTGGCGTGTGGATCAAACAAAAAATCGAGCTGCTGGGTGGTCAGGCTTTTTACGGCGTGGATGAGGGTATCCCGGTTGTAGTTCAACATGGAAACCAGCGTGCCAATTTGTGGGCTATACCCCTCCAGGGGGCCAATCACCAGCAGACTGTTTTTGGGCGGTGAGTCGAAAGCCATTGCGGACTGGGGGAACCCCGTGGAGAAGGCCGTACAGGCGGTCGCCAGCAGCCCCGCGTTCATGAATCGCCGGCGGGAAACCGTTTTTAGTGGAGAAATCATTGCAACAGGCGTTTAGGAATGAAACAGGGCTCTTGCCGCAAATCGGTTTGGAGGTTTGCGCGCTGTGGCTAGGATACAGTTTTCTAAAATCTTGACAGAGGAATAATTATTTAGCGGCATTGGCGCGGCTGGTCGCCTTGGTCAATCCGTTACGACCATCTCGCTGCCGTCATGGAAGATAGAATGCCAGCGCTCGCCATACATAGAGTGGTAATAGATATAGCACTTTATCTGCGGAAGCTCCTGTCTGAAGATCGCGTTATCGCTGGAGTCATTCAGGGTAATCCAGGAAAAGGATTGACCCTGAGGAACAACGGCTCCTTTGCCTATCCCTATATGGCTCCAGGACATCCCTTACTTTCCGCGATTCAACTGCCTGGAAATTTCGCTGATCACCTGGGTGGGCAGCTGGTAGGGCTTGTCTTTGTAAACGACTCTCACACTGTCGATAATAGCGGGTCCAACGCCATGATTGGCGATCATTATACTGGATCTCTGGTTCTCATCGATGGATTCGTAAATAATCAGATAAGGCCAGACCGAATTGAGCTGTTGTTCGCGACTTAGCTTGGTTTGGTAGATAGCCACAATTAACGCGCAAACACTCGTAACGGTGGCCGCGATGGCGATGATGGTTTCGGTGCTGAATGACTTTTTTCGGATTGGCATACGGTCAACAGAATTGGCGGAAGGTTTAGACGTAGATAAGCCTGGTTTTACGCTGTTTTACCCGGTGTTGATGGCTACCTTGAATTTAATCGCTTACTATTGAAGCGTACTTGTTAAACACCCCCCGACTAGCGAAAAAAGGTCGACGTTGAGGTTAGCCGCTATTAATTAGTCTATTACAAACTGCGGAATGTACTTTTTTCGGCGTACTTTGTTCGCCTAACCGAAAGCACCCGCTAACAATGACCCAATTCGTATCGGCAACAATGGGCCCCCAAGAAGAGAGCCGGGCCTTATTCATCAACGCCCCCGCGGAAGCCGTTCAGGCGATGGTGGCGCGTGGCTGCGACGGGGCTCGCTCTGAAATTTACGCAGCTTAAAGAAGAAAAAGGCTACCACAACAGTTACGGAACACTTAAAACGGGAAGTGAATGATCGCAGCTCGTTCCGGCGCTGATTTCCACCCATAACCTACTTCTATGGAAGGGCAAATTCTGTTTTCGGAGAAACAATACTTTCGTCAGTTTCTGGTCATTGGCCTGCTGGTATTGGTCAATCTGTTTTTCGCCTACGGCTTTGTTCAACAGATTATTCTGGGCCACCCTTTCGGGACGAAGTCGGCGCCCAACGCGGTTTTGATCGTGTCGCTGCTGGGTAACTGGCTACTGACTTACTACATGGGGAAGTCAAATCTTACCACCACCATAACCACGCTCGGTATCGCGTACCGATTTTATCCTTTTCAGCGCCAGCCAGCCTTTATTCCCTGGCACCAGATCAAAAGCTGTTTTGTCAGGCAGTACAACCCACTGAAAGAATACGGGGGCTGGGGCTACCGAAATTACCCCAAGAATAAGGCGTTCAATGTGTCGGGTAGCGTAGGCATTCAGATTGTGCTCCACACAAACGAGTTTATACTACTAGGTACCAACAGGGGATCTCAGGCTCAGGCTGCCATCGATTCAATAAACCGCCCGGTGGGACCCGTACCGGCCTAGCTGGCTTCGGGGCTTGGGGCGGAAAGACTTTCTGGTTGCCGGAAGGCGGTGAAGTGTCAGCCGCTGTTGAAGATGAGTTGACGAAGATCAGCTAGCCTGGGTTACTATACGGGCACTTATACAACAAAACACATGCTCCCCTTCTTTCTTCCTGTATTCCTCCTGCTGAGCCTCACGGTTCGGAGTCAGTCGGTACCCACAGTCAGTATAGGCACGGAACATAAACTGGTTTCCAGGGCACTGGGTGAAGAACGATCGTATTGGCTTAGTTTGCCGGCTTCCTACGAGAAGGATGCATTTTACAGACAGAAGAAATACCCGGTATTGGTCCTGCTCGATGCTGACCGTAACTTTCCCTTTGCCTGTTCCATGATTCAGTTCATGAGTGCCGGTGAAACCGAACAACTACCCGAAATGATCGTCGTGGCGGTGGTTAATACCGATCGAACGCGCGACATGACCGCCGGTCTGGGGGGACAACCTGACCACTTTCTAACTTTCCTGGAAAGCGAATTACTGCCCCAGATTGATCGCCACTACCGAACGTTGCCGTATCGGGTACTAGCGGGCCATTCACTGGCTGGTCTGTTTACCCTTACCTGTTTTCTGCAGCAACGCGCTTTCCAAGCTTATATCGCCATCGATCCCACGCTTACCTGGAATCAGAACGCAGTACTTAAAAAGGCGGGTCCTGTTCTGACCCGCAATCAAGCGCTATCATCGACCTTGTTTTTAGCGCAAGCGAACAATCCCTTTGAGCCCGGCCAACATACCGGACTGCGAGGAAACGCATTTGATACATTCCGGGCAATGCTGGCCGCCAACCCATCCCGGCGGTTTACGCACCAGTTTACGTTTTATCCCCAGGAGAATCATTATTCGGTTCCCTTCCAAAGTTTTCGCGAGGGGTTGCTGTTTGTCTTCAAAGACTACGAATTCCCTGTCAAAACCTTTCTTGACCAGGGCAGTGTGGGTATAATCAATCACTACAAACGCTTTGTTGATCGGCTGGGTACTCCGCTATCGCCACCCGGCAAAGTAATCAACCAGATGGGGCAGTTTCTGCTCCACAGTCAGAAGCAGGTTGACCAAGCCATCGATCTGTTGAAGCTGAATGAACGGTACTACCCGGATTCGTTTGTTTCGTACAACAGTCTGGGGGAGGCTTACAGGCTGAAAGGCGATCAAGAAACCGCCATCCGCTACTATGAGAAATCCCTGGCCCTGGAGGCTACTGATGCGCAGGCCAGCCAAGCAATTAAACAACTAAAGGAGAAGCTATAGGGAAATTGACACCAAAGAAGGATTCCGTTCGTCAACCGGCGCTCTCTCACGCAACAAATCAACAATGAATCCGCCCCAAACGGCCCTTATCGAAACGATACGCCTGATCGTACCCCTCAGCGAAAATGACACGGCGCTCCTCAGCACCCTGTTTCAGCCCTGGCTGCTGAAGAAAGGCGATTACTTTGTCCGGCAGGGGCAGGTTTGCCCCTACGTGGGGTTTATCCAGACCGGCTTACTGCGGTATTTTGTCAATCAGGACGGCGACGAAAAAATCTACAGCTTCGGGCTGGAAAACGACTTTGTCTGCGACTACGAAAGCTTTCTGCCGCAAAAGCCCTGCCGGCGGGCGATCCAGGCCATCGAGGATTCGGGCTTACTGGTTATTTCCCGGGCTAACCTGCAACGCCTGTTCGCCGAACTGACGCAGGGTGAACGCTTTGGCCGGGTCGCCATCGAGCAGATATTCGTCAAAACGATCGGGCAACTGGTCTCCCTCTATACGGATTCCCCGGAGGTGCGCTATCAGGCCTTTTTGGAGGAGTATCCCACGCTTTCGGCCCGGATCACCCAGTACCACATTGCATCTTACGTGGGGGTCAAGCCGCAGTCGTTGAGCCGTATCCGGGCGCGGTGGGCGGGTAAGGACTACGGCCATCTTTCTTCACCTGAGTGAATGCAGCGGTGACGCCCGCTCGTCAATTTTGTGCTGTACTTTAAAACACACAGGATTATGACAACGCAACGGATTCCGTCCTTACTAAGGCTGATCAGCCTGCTGATTGGTCTGGGCATGCTCTTTATCGGCGCTCGTTTTCTGGTGGCTCCGGAAAGGGGCGAAGCCGGATTTGGCCTTCACTATAACCAGCCTAATGATGCGTTTCACGCCATCAAAGGGGTCCGGGATATCTTCTCGGGATTACTCATTGTCCTCTTTGCCTGGTCTCATTACCGGAAACCCCTGTTTCTGACCTTACTGGCCGGTTCTGTTATTCCCTTCGGCGATATGCTCATCGTGGGGCAGACCCCCGGTAGTGATCCGTCGGCCCGGCTCATTCACGGCGGTACGGTCATCACGCTTTGGGTCCTTTGTTATTTTTTAGGGCGGCCAGCGCCCCGGACAGGCCCGAAGGCGTCCGGCCCGGCCAACGCCCCGGTGAAACGGATTTCGTCGGTGGCGGACGGCCACGACAGCGTACTTGAACTGCGTATTCTCCCCGGAGAACGTACGCCCTGGCACTACCATCAGTTGTTCTCGGAAACGTTCGCGGTGCTGAAAGGCGAACTGACCGTTGGTCAGGGCGGGCAGACACGCACGCTGCGGGAAGGGCAGACGGCGACGATTCAGCCGGGGCAAACGCATTTCTTCCGCAATGCGTCGGGTCAGGAAAGCCTGATCCGGGTAACGGTTTCGCCCGGCAACCGGGAATTCGAGGAATCCCTGCTCATCTACAAGGGCCTGGCGAACGACGGGCTGGCGAGCGCGAGCGGAACGCCGAAAAAGCTGCTGGATTTAGCGTTGTTCATTGGCCTGAATGATTCCCATACGGCAGGCTTATCCAAAGTAGCGGAGCCTTTCTTTCGCTGGCTGGCCACCCGGGCCACCCGCCAGGGCCGACTGGCTTACTTACTGGAAAAATACGCCCGGCCGAACACGGGGGAATGGCAGTAAGGAGTGCGGTACGAACGGCACAGGGAAAGCCCGGGCTTTCCCTGTGCCGCTGCGCTAGGTTCGTCGTTTAGTTAGGGACTGGGTGCGTCAATTGACGGTTAGCCCTGCTTATTTTTTTGTCAGCACGGAGCTAAGCTCAACGACTTCGAAATAAGGGTGATTCTGAAAAAAGTGCCGCAGCGGGAGCATGTGCGATGAGCCAAACAACACAATATAGAGCTTATCCTGCGAGTTGGCTTTCCGTAAAATGTTGGTGAAAATCTTGGCATTGCGCTCGTACCACCCGCTGAGTAGGCTTACCCCGGTGTAATCCCGACCGTAGCCGTAAGCCGGCGGATACACAAAATATTCCGCCTGGTCGATTGCCTGATTAGCCGCCGAATTGAGGTAGAGGTAATAGTCAATTAAGGAGCTGCTGGCTAACTGCCGGGTCTTTTTGGGGTACGAAAAAGGGTAGTTGAGCAGTTCGTAGGAAGCGATTTCTTTCTGGCCTGCCGAGTCTTTTTCCAGGCGCTGGTTGAAGGCCTCTAACTGGTCGTACGGGAGCTCCTGCTGGTGATCCACGCAGATGACCCGGGTCAAACCCGCTTTTCGGGCCGTCCGGATGCCGACGTGAAAAATCTCGTTGCGCAGCGCAGTCGTATCTAGTCTGCCCGCCCTGTAGAGGGTAAACAGCGAGTCCCAGCGCTGTTGCTGGTCGGGCTCATGCTCAACAAAAATCTTATCCGGTTTGAGTCCGGCGAGCTGGTTGGTAAGGCCCTGTAGTTCCTGTTGTCGTTTAGGCGAAAACAAATCGTCAAAGCTGATCCGGCCTTTGTCGGAAGTGTTACCAAAGTGAAAGGTGCCCACCAGTAAAACCTTGATGTGTGGTAGTTTAGGGGGTGGATTCTGGCCGAAGACAGCGGTCGAAAGCAGACTTAAAAAGAGAACGTTAATCCGTTTAATGATCCGGTGCATGCGTGTAGGATGAGCGAGCTTAGGTTATTAATCTTTTTCTAGACCTTCGTATTAATTCTCCAGGGCAAATAAAATTCAAACTCAACCTGAATCAGGGGGATGTCTCCTGAAAAATAAGATAAAGCGTTACCGGCCCAAAAGCCAATTTTAACCGTTTCGTTGAGTGGCGTTAAAACGGGCTGATAGCCACCCATTGGTAAAGGCCGATCCCATCTTTTGCCCGCAATCAGCGTACCCGCGAAGTGGAACCAACGGCCGTACCTACGCAGCCCCCGTTTTCGAACTCCCCGTACTCCACCACTTCCGCTTCCTTGCGATAATCAATGCCAACGTCTTTAAAGAAGGCAATGACTTCGGATGGATAGACGCCCGTTTGTTGAAGAAAAAAGTTCTGACAAGCGTTGCCGCCACACGTTTGCGCACGACCCTTGTCTACTGCCTGATAAACGCGTTCAGTCGTTTGTTTATCCACCTCAAACGCCCAGCTTCTAAAGCGAATGCGCATGCTGTTTTTGCTGTGTAAGCCTTCTTCCGTCAACAAGTTACCCCAAAATCGGCGTCTTTACTCTTTCTTTTTACTGTCCACCTTCTTCTTACCGTAGCCAAACACCGAAGCGGCAATGTAAGCCGTTGGGTCGGTGATGTCCCCCACGCCCTGGGCGACGTAGCTCTCGGCCCGGATAAAAGCGTTTAGCTTCTCCTCGTCGGCCAGAATCTCCTTCTGCTGTTTGGGCGTCAGCTTGTAATGCGTGAAGATAGCGGCCACCTGCTGGCGTCGCTGGTCGAGGGATAGGCCCAGGGCCGTGTCCACTTCGTTGCGGAACGACTGAAATTCCTGTTCGCGTTCGTGTTTTCTGCGGATCGAAAACGTGATCCATTTGATGGTCTTTCCGTCCTTTTCCTCCTGGGTATCAACCGTTATGTCGGTTCGGTTATTGATCTCGGTCAGCGAAACATCCAGGACCCGCTGCTTGAAATTTGAGTAGCGCGGATACTTCTCGGCCTGCAGCAGCCCGCGGAGGTCGTCGACGCTAACGCGCCAGAAACCGGTATCCAGAAAGCGGCACAGGCGCGGGTAAAGTAGCTGGGCGTATTCGCTGGTCAAGGCAATGGCCGCCCGTAGCTGGTACTGGCTGTAGCCCCGGCTCAGGTTGATAAAGACGGGGATTACGTCGGCCAGCATTTTAATAGTGATGTAGCCCCGGTGGTATCTGACGATGGGAAACGGCACGATGTAGGTGAAGCTGGTATCATCGTCGGATTCAAAGATAATCTTGCGGGAGGTGATGCGTTCGGCCGCTTTTTTCAAATCCGTGGTGCTGGGCTTGGTATCGTTGGCAAACAGTTCGGAGAGGTGAATGCGGAACTCCTTGTTCTGGTAGAGGTTAACATCGCGGACTTCAATCTGACGGTCGGTGGTCTGCTCATTCTTAAGAGCCTTCAAAACCGCCCAGTACATTCGGCGTTCCAGCAGGCTGAACTCATGGCGGGCCAGCAGCAGCGTAAGCGGCTCCTTGATGTTAGGCAGTAGCTCCATGCAGGTAAGGTAGTGAAAGGACTAAGGTAGATAATATTTAAGTGTAGTAAAAGCAACGTCAATAAAATGTACGTTGCCCATTTAATGCTAAGTTACTTTTATGGCTGAAGGAGGGAATTCGTTGCTTTCAGTCTTAAAAAGTAGTCAATAGGGTTTAAGGGTCCATGGATCGTTCAACGGGTACGGGAATAAGTCAATGAATAAGTATGTAGTTGACAGTGAGACGAGAAGAAAGGCTTATGGTAACCGTTAAAAACGGGCAATCACCGAAAAAAAGACGACCGGTTGTTACTCCCGAACTAAAAAGTAGGGGTTTCGTTGCCTTTGGCCCCGGAATGTGCAATATAGAAGCTTCCCGGACAGGTGCTTTCTGCTCGAAAAAATGAAGTTAAAAAAGTAGGACAAACGTTGCTTTTGCACGCGCCAAAGTAGGGGATACGTTGCTTTTGGTTCGGTCGAAAAGTAGGGGATACGTTGCCGATGGAGAACAGAAAATGTGGATAACTCAATTTTGAAAGTAGGGAATCCGTTGCCTAAAGTAGAAAAAACGTTGCCCAAAGTAGGGCAAACGTTGCTTTTAGAGCCAAAAAAGTAGGGCAAACGTTGCCTTAAAGTAGGGGATACGTTGCCCAAAGTAGGGGATACGTTGCCTAAAGTAGGGCAAACGTTGCTTTTGGGCAAAAAAATGGCGTTGTAATTCTCTGAAAATCAGCCTTTAAGCAAGGATTGAAGAGGGTCTACAATCATTACAATTTTCAATTCAAGAACAATAAAATTTTTACAATTGATTTGATTCCTGCATTTAGGGCAAAAAAGAGAAAAGAAAAATTGTGGAAAAAAATCAAAATGGGACGAAGCGAAAGACGAGCTTAAAGAGTTTACCTTCAGGGGAACATTCTGATGAGTTCAACGGCCTGTTTGTTCTCGTCCTTGGGCTTTCTTCAAGCCGGTCAATAAACCGTTTAGCTAAAATGTCTTTATTGCCAATCCCAGCTACCTCAATAAGGCCCTAAATAGCCCGATGGTGAACTTTAAAAGCAAAAGACTTTGCGAACTATAGGCTTGACCAGATAACGCGTCAGCGGGCGTTTAAAGGGGATTTCCTGACACGTGTCGAATGAGATGTATCAAATACAGAACAAATTCAGCTAAAACAGGCTGGTCAACATTGTCGTTTAAGGGAATGCACTTTTCCCCAGGACACCTGGGTAGGGTTGTCAGGTAACAATATGTTTAAGAATGGCGGCTGCTGACTGACTTCGACAAAAAGCCAGCAACCCGGCTGACTAGCAGCAATCGGGTCCAAAATCGGGTGCAGGCAGTAGTGACTAGTAAGACGGCGGAATGCTTTATAACCGCTTTTATGGCGAATGTTAGCGCAGCAATTTAAAACGAAAGACGATGAAACGGTATCGTTCTATACTAGCACTTATTGTGCTGCTTTCCTGTAAAGATAGGGGTTGTCTTGAACAGCCACCTTCTTATTTTTTCGCATTTACTAATGCGGATGGCAGTAACAGGATTGACGAGAGCAATTATAGTGATTTACAAATAGTTTATAGACTGTCTTCCGGGCAAGATAGTACCGTTTCATCAGTTGTACCAATAATGGATAAAACGTATAACTACATCTTCAACGTTTCATCGTTGGTAGACTTTCTTACGAATGCCGAACGCATATACACGATTAAAATTAAAGACAAACGACTCGGTTATTTTCAACTCAGAAGTGCTTTTCAAAAGATAAATAATTGCAACGGGTATTCTTTTTTATCCGGCGTGGATTCAGATAGAAAGCTGCATAAGTTATTGGAAAGAAATAACGTCTATGTGTTCGAGGTGCCTAATTAAGGGTCAACCCTTAACCGTTGAATGAGCCTACAATCAGGCTTATTTCACGTTACCAAGCAATGGCAACTGCATGGTGCATGCGCTATTAATTCACTAATTAACCACTTTATGAAAGTCTATGCCTTCGCATACCTGATGCTATTTTCTATCAGGGGTTTTCCCCAAACTAACTGCAGCCCTAATCTGGACTTTTTTGAGCCGAACAAATCACCACTGGCGTTTATAGCAGACCAGTTTTATGACAGAACTCAGGGATTGGATAGCTGCTGTTTACTGGCTTTAGGCTCCGTTAAGTTTGCGATCAGTAAAAACAGCCGGATTGATAGTGTATCCGTGTCGATGGGCACACCAAAATCTATTTCTACCGCCTTAAAAAAAGCGGTATTGGCTTCTGCTAATCACTGGAAACTAACGGGAAAAAGCAAAAGTGTTACGGTCATTATCCCCTTCCTGATTGGGCCTTCCAGTCTATGCAAAAAAGAGACTGTCAAAGACGATATTTATACATCAGCCGCCAACATGCTAAGCTATGAATGTCATTATGGTCCGGTGAAAGCAGATAGTTACTATAAAAAAGCGAAGGGAGCTGAAGTTGGCCTTATTCTGCCGTCCTTGCTGATCAGAGGCAGAACGATCGATGTCTATGATCCAACCCCTTACATTCGTAGGTAGAGGACAGGAACTTACAGGCCGTATGCCTCAGTTTTGCTATTCGGGTTGCAGCCCAACCGTTAACCGTCCTTGGTCGAGACGCTGGCGAAAGCCTACGCTAGCTGGTTAACCGTACCACTCCTGCCAACTTGTAGCATCGTTTCAAACTGGCCTTCTAGACGGGTAATTCCTTAAGCCGCAGAGCGTCCTAAGCCTTTGTACTATAACGGGAAATTGGGTTAAAGGCGAAAAAGCGGAAAAAACAGGACCGGGGGTGTGGGGAGTCAACAAAAGGGTAGTTCTGCGTCTACAGTTTCCAGGCGTTTGTCTACAGTTTTCAAAGAGGTAATAATTGGATAAAGCCAGGAAAAAGTCCAGCCTAAGCCACCGGACTTTTTCCTGGTAAACGGCTACCCATTCGGCTTTCTACAGGCTGCCATTTCGGTAGAACTCTACCACCTTCTGGCGCAGCACCACTTCGTAATGCGCCTGAATCTGATTAATGGCCGCCCGGTCCAGATTGCTCTTGGCCAGGTTGTAATCCACCGCGTTTAGCAAACCGGCATTGTAACGCGCTTCGGCGGCTTTGTAGGACTGGGTCAGCACCGCGATCTGCTGCTCAAAAGCGGTGTACCGATCCAGCGCGTTCTGGAGCTGGTTGACGGCCCCGTCAATCGACTGCCGCAGGTTTCGCCGGACGCCCTCGGCCTGCGACTCGGCCAGCTGCTGCTGCAGGCGCGCACCGGTGCTCCGGTAACGAACCTGGAACCCATTCAGGATTGGAATCCGCACGCTCAGACCCATGCTTTTGTATTGGTTGTTGTTCAGCTGCTGGAAGTAAGGAATCGCTTCGCTGGTGGCCACGGGCGTGAGCACCTTGACCGGATAGGCCTGCCCCGCCACGTCCACAAAGCCGGTGGTCGTCTGCTCCTCCAGATCATTGCCGTACTGGCTGCGCCGGGCCGCGCTGGAATACGAGGTCCCCCAGCCCGCACTCAGCACCACACTCGGGTAAGCCAGGCCCTTGGCCAGATCCAGACCTTTCTGGGCGGCCTGGGTCCGCAGATCGGCCGCCAGCACCTCGGGGATCAGCGTCCGGGCCTGCGTGTAAATCCGGTAGGCGTCGGCGGATTCAGCCGGAGCGGCAGCAACACCCGCCAGCCGAACCACTTCCAGACGGGTGGTCGACGGTAAATTCAGCACCTGCAGCAGCGTCAGCGTAGCGGCCTTCAGGTTTGTCTGGGCCTGCACGGACTGCATCCGATCACTGGCCAGCTGGCTCTGGGCATCGTAGAGGTTGTAAGGGGCCGTTGTGCCCGCTTTGACGAGTTTCTCGGTGCGCTCCACCTGCGCCTGAGCGACGGCCACCTGCAGGGAGCTGGCGGTCAGCAAATCCTGATTGGACAGCACCTGCAGATAAGCCAGCAGCGTGTTGAGCCGGATGCTGTTCTGGGTGGCGGCCACATCGTAGCGCGTCGCCTGGGCGGTCAGGCCCTGCTGAGCCAGCGTATTTTTAAGCTGAAACCCATTGAAGACGGTCCAGCTGGCGCCTAGCCCCGCCGTGTTGGTCGTGATCTGGGCGTTGGTAATCCCGTTCGTGTACGGGTCAACGTTCCGCCCGAAATTGAGCCCCTGGTTGGTCGACGCCGACAGCGTGGGTAACTGGCTCCGGCGGGTTTGCTCCACGGCGTTGTCGGCTAGTTGCTGCTGGAGAACGGCCTGCCGCAGCGACGGCTGATTTTCGAGTGCCAGCGTCATGCACTGCTCCAGCGTTAGGGTCGTTACTTCGGAAAGGCCCGGCGCTGCGTTCTGCGCCAGGGTGACTCCCGAAAAACTCATCAGGAGCCAAAGAAATCGGGTTTTCATACGGCCAGCGGAATGGAGTTTTCGGGGATTGGGTTGGCAGAAATCGTCTGGTCGCCGTTGGCGCTGATCTGCAGGAGATCCAGCGGGCCGGTCGGGGTTAGCGTCGTAGCCAGGGGCATCTGGGAGGTCCAGAGGGTGTAGTAAGCGCCTTGCCGGGCCAGCAGTTCAGCGTGCGACCCTTCTTCGATAAGCCTGCCCTGTTCAATGACCACAATCTTGTCGGCGTGCATGACCGTACTGAGCCGGTGCGCAATCAGAATCACTGTCTTGCCGTGTTCGCGCAGGTGCCGGATGGTGGCCTGTACGCACTGCTCCGAAATCGAATCGAGCGAGGAGGTGGCTTCGTCCAGAATCAGAATGTCGGGGTGCTGGTACAGCGCCCGCGCAATGGCGATTCGCTGCTTCTGACCGCCCGACAGGCTGGCCCCGTTTTCCCCCAGGTACGTATGAAATCCGTTGGGTAGCTTTTCGATAAACTCCGTAATGCCGAGCCGCTGGCAGATGGCGACGATCCGCTCCATATCCGGCGCGTATTCGCCCACGGCAATGTTATCGATCACGTTCCCGGCGAACAGATCAATCTTCTGGGGCACCACGCTCACCCGCCGGCGGATGCTCTCGTTGCTGATGTGCTTGATGTCGTAATCGCCGATGTGGATGCTCCCGTTCTGCAGCGGATAAATGTTCTGCAGCAGCGACAGCATGGTCGATTTGCCCGAGCCGCTTTCCCCCACCACGGCCGTGACCCTGCCCTTAGGCACCGTCAGGCTCAGCTGGTCGAACACCTGCGTGCGCGTACCGTAGCGGAACGACACGTCGTTGAACCGGATGTCGCCGATCATGTCGGGCCGGAGTTCAATCTTGTTTTCGGTGGCTTCGCGTTCCAGGTCCATAATCTCAAACAGCCGATCGGCGGCAATGAGGGCGTCCTGCACGGTGCGGTTGGCGCCGATGAGCTGGCTGGCCGGACCGGTGAAGTAACCAATCAGGGCGTAGAACGACAGCAGTTCGCCGGGCGTGATCTGGTTGTCGATGACAAACCCCGTACCCACCCAGAGCAGAATAATGGTGAACAGCCGGGAGACGATTTCGGTGGCGTTGCCCGACCAGACCGAGTTGCGGGCCGAGGTGAAAATGGTTTTCAGCAGCTTCACAAACCGCGTTTCGGTTTTGATGTTGGCGAACGATTCAAGGCCAAACCGTTTGATGGTGCCCATCGCGTTCAGCGACTCCACGAGCTGCGATTCGAGTTCGGCGGCATCTTCCATCAGGGTCCGCTGGTATTTTTTGTTCAGCTTATTGACAACGAGGTAAATACCGGCGTAAAACGGAATAACGGCCAGCATGATCAGGGCCAGTTTCCAGTCGTAGGTAAACATCATGCCGAACGAAAACAGCACGATAAAGACGTTGACCACCAGCCCCGTGGCGGCATCGTTGATGAACGCCCGAATCTTCACCGCGTCGTTGATGCGGGAAATAATTTCGCCCACGCGCATGGTGTCGAAAAATTGCTGGGGCAGGGTCATCAGGTGCTTGTAGTACCCCAGAATAAGCCGGGCGTCGATCTGCTGGCCCGTTTTAAGGGCGAACATACTTTTCAGGCTCCCGATGTAAAGCTGAAGAATGAGGATAATAACCATCGTGATACTCAGCAAGTTGAGCAGGTTGCGGTTGCCTTCCACGATAACGTTGTCCACGATTTTCTGGACGTAAATCGAGGTGGACAGCCCCAGGATGGTGTAAATCAGGGCGCCGAACAGGGCCTGCATCATAACGCTCCGGTGGGGCCGGACCAGCTGCCAGAACCGTTGCAGGGCCGACACTTTCTCGTTGCCCCGCTCGAAAGTTTCGTCGGGCAGCAGCAGAATCAGCACGCCCGTCCAGATTTTCTGGAACTCCTCGTGGGTGTGCTTGACCAGCTTACCCGGCCCGGGGTCCATCACCACGACGTGCTTGTCGGTTACGTCGTAGATGACCACAAAGTGGTGAAGCACTTCCCGGACGACGACGTGGGCAATGGCGGGTCTGGGAATTTTGGCCAGACTCTCAAAGGTGCCGCGTACGCCCTTGGCCTGAAAACCGAGCCGGTGGGCCGCTTCGATCATGCCCAAGACGTTGGTGCCTTTCTGGTCGGTGGAGGCCATCTGCCGGATGCGGGCGATGGGCATCAGCCGTTTGTAATGCGCCGAGATGGAAGCCAGGCAGGCGGCCCCGCAGTCGGTAATATCGTGTTGCTTGATGATGGTCGATTTTGCCATGATGAGTAGGGAGGGAAAGGGGAGGAATTAGCGGTTGCTGGCCAGCGCGGGGGCGTTGCGGGGGTTCAGCCAGTCGTCGGCTTTGTCGTAGAGCAGATCAAAGAGGCTGCGCCGGGTGATCACGAACCGCGCCCGGAGCGTCATGCCTTTTTTGAGGTAACCCCGGTAGCCTTCTCTCAAGGCCAGAAAGTTCTGATCCAGCTGGCACCGCACCCGAAACACGGGCCGGTTGTCCATCACCGTCACGTCGTTGGACACCTCCGTTACTTTACCTTCGGCGAGGCCCCACTGGTTGTAATCAAAGGCGTCGACCTGCATCCGGGCGTGCATCCCGGGCCGCAGTAAACCAATGTCCTTGGGTGATACGTAGCATTCCACCAGCAGATTCGAATCCGGCGAGATCACGCCGAGCACTTCGCCTGGCTGCACGTAACTGCCGGGATAGCGCCCCGCCAGCTGGCTCACCGTGCCCGTCACCGGCGCTTTGATGGTGTGCAGTTCCTGTTCGTTGATGAGCTGGCGTTCCTGGGCTCGCAGTTCGTCGAGGGCGAGGCCCTGCTGGGTGAGGCTGGCCTGCCACTCGCTGACCTGC
>Ga0325400_1000056_pt1 | contig 61439 bp, 48 predicted proteins | sample PopdelMetagenome_2_FD_205662 | JGI IMG/M metagenome (GOLD analysis project Ga0325400, IMG submission 205662) | Populus deltoides microbial communities from Bellville, Georgia, United States - Xylem-PdKOR-R1 | ecosystem: Host-associated > Plants > Phyllosphere > Stem > Wood/Secondary xylem... | reverse complement strand
TCGACAACGCGACGCATTCGGGTTCAAGGGGAGGATGGCCGAAGCCGGGCGCCAAGGCTTCGCCGTCGGCGCATCGTTCCGCCCCGAGCCGGGACCGATCGGGGCGCACGGATCGCGTGATGGGCCGGGTGACAGCGCTTGATGCCGATGGGGCCAGACGGCACTCCGTCACCCAGACGCACGTTTACGGAGCGTCCCGTTCCCCCATCTTCAATGGGCTGTTTCGGGAAAACCCACTCGGGAACGGATTTCGAGAAACCGGGCAGTCGCGACGCGTGCAACCAGTGCATACCCTCCGGCCGTCTCGCTACGGGTTCGTTTACGGGAAAGCAGGACCGGCAGGCAGCCACTTGCAATGGCCGTTACCACCAGGATTATGATGTAATGGGTCGGGATGCTGTCGGCCCGCATCCACAGCGACAAACTCGGGGCCATTGAAAGGCTGCCAATGTTCGAGGGGCGGAGCAGGCACTGGAGGGGATCGAGGTCGTCACGGTACTCGGCGATTTGAAGATGCGGCGCGCTCTTTCAGCCATGCTGGCGCTCGCAGGTTGCGCCGCAGCGGACGTACCGGAGGTTTACCGCGGCCATGCGGGCAAGTCGGTGCTAGCTGTGCCGAGCCGGATTGCCTCGTCGGTGCTTTACGATGGCGAGAGCGATTGGACAGCACCGGAGAAGCCGAAGGCGCAGCGCACCGACCGCGATCCAATCCGAGTGATCGAGTTCTATGTCGACCTGGATCATCCCGACAGCATCATTACCGATCAAGCCGCTCGCGACCGTCTTCTGGAGAGAAGCGGAACGGTGAATGTGCCGGCGGTCGTAGGGCATGTCGTCGGTATCACCGTTGACTTGCCAACTGAGGCGCAACCGAACGCTGCGGCGATCCGCGCATAATTCGGCAAGGGCAAGCTATACCCAGCACCTGCTTTTCAAGCGCTGAAGCCCGCGCCACTAGAATTCGGTCTTGAGACCCGCCGCGCCGACTGGTCGGAATTCGTGAGAGATCGCGAGCGGCATGGCGGCAGCATCTTCAATGTCGATGTCGATTATCTAAGCGTATCGGATAATATCCGGCTCTATTGCAACGATGCGCGGCAGGTGGTGGCGCCTTTTGCTCCGATGGCCAGTTGCCAATTCGTGATCGTAGTGCCCGAGCTGGGTGGGCGAGTGTCGGGACGCATCGACCGAGGCGATGTTCCGCGCTGGCGCGACCTCCGCGCTGCGGCTCTGATGACGCTGCACTCCTTTGTTGTTTCCGCTCCGCACTGATCTGGGCCATCGCTCTTTCCCGTTTCGACGATTGAGGCGGTTTTCGGTGAGGTGGCCCCCTAATTGACCTGACAGGGTCTCGCTCTTGGATAAGAGTGAGGCATATGACTGAGCATACGACCAGGCGTTACAACGACGGCGAGGTCCTCTCCGGGGTACAGCGCCGGAGGCGATGGACCCTGGAGGAGAAGGTCCGGATCGTCGAGGAGACGTACCTGCCGGGCATGAGCGTGTCGCTGGTCGCCCGCCGCCACGGCATCGGTGCCGGCCAGCTGTTCACCTGGCGTCGGTTGATGGCGCAGGGGGCGCTGACTGCGGCGGGTGCCGGCGAGGAGGTGGTGCCCGCGTCCGAGTACCGGGCGCTGCAGGCGCAGGTGAGCGAGCTTCAACGCCTCCTCGGCAAGAAGACCATGGAAGCGGAGATCTTGCGCGAGGCCGTGTCCCGGGCCGCAGGCCCAAAAAAACTGCTGTTGCGCTCGACCTCGTTGCCGGGGGACGGCCAGTGACCGCGGTGGCCGACGCGATCGGCATCAGCCGCCAGCATCTCTCCGCCATGCACAACCGACCACCGCCCAGACCACGCGGGCGACCGCCGCTACCTGACGCCGAGCTGGTCGCCGACATCAGGATGCTCGTCGCCGATCTGCCGACCTATGGCTATCGCCGCGTGCACGCTCTGCTGCGCCGCCAAGCCCAGCAGGCCGGGCGCGCAGCGCCCAACCCGAAGCGCGTCTACCGCGTGATGAAGGCCCACGGGCTGCTCCTCCAGCCTCACAGCGGCAAGGGCCAAGAGCGGCGCCACGACGGCCGCGTCGCGGTCGACCGGCGTAACACCCGCTGGTGTTCCGATGCGCTGGAGATCGGTTGCGACAACGGCGAGAAGGTGCGCGTCGCCCCTTCGACAAGCTCAGGACAGGCTTTGCGCTCGACTGCTGCGACCGTGAGGCCATGGGGCATGTCGCCACCACCGGCGGCATCACCGCCGAGGACGTCCGCGACCTGATGGTCGCCACCGTCGAACACCGCTTCGGCCCCGTGAACCGCCTGGCGGAGCCCATCGAGTGGCTCACCGACAACGGCAGCCCATATGTCGCCGGCGATACCAGGCGCTTCGCGCGCGACATCGGCCTTGTCCCGCGCACCACCCCGGTCAGCAGCCCGCAGTCGAACGGCATGGCCGAGGCCTTCGTCCGCACGCTCAAGCGCGACTATGTCCGCGTGAACCCCACGCCCGATGCACGCACCGTCATCGAGCAACTGCCCGCTTGGCTGGCCCACTACAACGAGGTCCATCCGCACAAGGCGCTGGGCTATCGCTCACCCCGCGAGTACATCACGCAAACCCGCGAGGCCCCGTCAGGCATTTAGGGGGCAACGACATTCGGGAATGCCCCAGCCTTCCCGATATTCGATCCCCATCGGGACGTTCACCGGACCTAGCGCACGGCTTGACCATCCTCTCACCGGCCCCTTGATTCATCGCGCGCGTCAGCGGGGCCACCCGGCATGTCCGTCCATGTCGTCGATCATACATGTCGACGAGGCGACCCGGCGATATGTCGACCTGGGATCGGCCCAACGTGGGCCCGGTATCGACCCAGTGTCAGTCCGCCGCCGGCACCGCGCCGGCGTGGGTGATCCGCTCCCCCTCCACGTCCCACATCTGCATCGAGTCCAGCGCGATCACGCGCAGCCCCACGCCGTGGCGAAGGCTGGCCCAGACGTGGATCTCGCCCGGCACCGCGCCGAAATGCGTCACCTCGATGCCGTAGGGGGACCGGCCGTTCGCGGACGGCAGGGTGAGGGGACCGCGCGAGAGCGGGCGGTCCGCGATCACGGTCGCGCCGTCGGCCGACAGCAGCAGGTGGCGGTGGACGCCCAGCACCACGTCGGCGGGCGTCTCGAGGGGCGGGAGCCGCAGCAGGTACGCCTCGAACGGGTCGTCGCCGAGCGCGGCGCGCGGGCGGGGAAAGGCGACCGCGGCGTGGCGCTCCGTCCCGACTCCCGCCCCCTCCCCCGCCCCGACGCCCGTCCCGACTCCCGCCTCGACGGACGCGGCGCGCGCGGCCGTGCGGCGCGCGCGCGCCTGGGCCAGATGTTCGGGGACGGGCGGGCCGTCGCGCGTCGTCACCACCGGCCGGCCGTCCGCGGCGAAGCGCACCAGCGCCAGTTCGCGCGGGGCGCCGCCCCCGTCCTCGGCCAGCGCCAGCACGCCGTAGCCATCCTCGTCCACCAGGGCTGCGTAGAGGTCGGACGCCACGCCCGCCGCCCCCAGCGCCTCGACCGCCAGCGCGGCCGCCAGGTCCAGGTGGAACAGCAGGCTGCCGCGCGCGCCCACCGCCTCGGCCGCCTCGCGCAGGCGGGCCAGTGCTTCGTCCTGGCGCATCGTGTCGGTATCTCCCCGTCGGTCGTGCGGGCAATTCCGCCTGGACGGGGGAACGCACGGGGGCGGGTCGCGCTCCGGGATGGGGGCCGTCCGCCCGGCTGCCGTCCTCGCGCGCAGGCGTCGCGGGCCGGCCGGGACGATCCCGGCCGCTGCCGTGCGACGCCGTGGTCCGGATAGGCACGGACCATGGGGGCAGGGACGCCCTCGCCCCCTACATGTCGTCGGCCCGACGTGTCGCTCTGTCGACGTGTATATATATGCGTCATCGATCCGAGCGGTGGGACCGGGGCGATGCTGCGCCCACCCGCGATCCACGGGGAAGGGTACGGGCGTGGTTCGGGAAGCTGCCGGCACGCCGCCGGGGACGGACGCGCCGGCGGGTGCGCCCCGTGCGGGGCGGACGGCACCGCGCCGCCCCCGGTTCGTTGGGAAGTCGTGCGGCGGGCCGTATATCCGCGCCAGGGGGACAGATTGACGCCCGAACCGCCCCCCTATCCCCCGCCCGATCCCGTCGCGGCGACGCTTGCCCCCTTCATCGACGCGGGCGAGGCGGCCGTGCTGGCGCGGTTGCCGCTGCTCTCCAACCAGGAGCGCGCGGTGTGGGCGCTGACGGGGCGGGGGATGCGGGCCAAGGCGGTGGCCTGGGAACTGGCGATCAGCCCCAAGACGGCCGAGACGCATCTCGCGCGCATCAGGGCGAAGCTGGGGGGAGAGGGGGGGCCGCTGCCGGCGGACGACTTGGCCTTCCTGGCGCGGCTGTGGGTGCGGGCGGGGGGCGCCCCTCACATCGCCGAATAGGCTTCCCCGTCCTCGGGCAACCCGGCGAACACGCCCGTGTTGGCGAAGGCGGCGAAGGGGCGGCAGGGCCGGTCGACGATCCGCTTCATGCCGCGCAGCACCACCAGCCCCGACACGGGCGACGAGCCGGCGCGCGCGCTGCTCGCCATGCTGTAGAGGACGTAGCTGTAGCCGCCGTTCGCGAAGCGCAGCTGGTATTCGGTCGCGGCGTAGCTGCCGATCCGCTGGAACAGGTTGCCCCGCACGGCGCTGCCGGTGATCGTCAGCCCCGGCCGGCCGCGCTCGACGTAGCGGTAGACCAGCGCGCCGCCCGCCCCGCGCGTCACCGTAGCGGAGGCCGCGCCCAGCCGACAGGTGAAGATCGGCGCGGGGGCGGGGGAGGGGGCGGCCGCCGGGGCGGCGAGGATCGCGGCGGGCATGGTGCGTTCGATCTCTCGTACGGGTCGTCCGCCCGCCTATCGGCGCGCGATGCCTCCGCGGCAAGCGGGGGCGGCGGGCGCGTGTCGCCGGCACCGGGCACGCGCACCCTTCGACCGCGCCGGCCGCCCGCGCGCCCTGTCGCGGCGCGACACACACCTTCCGGGTCGCTCGCAGGGACGGATGGCAACGATCCGACGTGTATGCACGCCGATTTGTCGTCGTGTCGGATATATCCTCGGGGGGTGGCGACTCCCGCTATGGGCGGGCACCTGTCGCCCATGCCGCTCCCGGACGGGCTCTATCTGCCGCCCCATGCACCGCACCCTCCGTGCACGCTGCCTGGCACGGCGCAGTATATCCTCGGTGCTCGGAGGGGGCGGGCGGATCATCCGTCGCCTCGGCGCGCGGCGGGTGCGGCGGATGACGTCGCGACGGGCATAGGTGTCGACTTGTCTTCGAGTCGATCCACGTCGTCCGGCTCGACGGCCCTCGAAGGGGGAGCAGGCGGCGCGGCGTCGCGACGGCCGTCGCGCCCGATCCGCGCGCCGGAACGGGCGGGCGCGGAGCAAAGCGACGGCCGCCCTCCGCCCCGGGCGGCCGTCGCGCAGGGCAGGGAAACGGCGTCGCGGAGGTGTCGGGCATTCCGGCCCGGGTTTCCGGCGTCGTTCGGCACGGCCGGGGACGAACGCTTGCCCGACCCGCCCTGCCGGCCTCGCATCCCATCCGCTCGTGCTGCCGCGCGGACGCCGGTGGGGGGTTGAGGACACGCGTGCGTACGCGTCGTCCCGTCCGCGTGCCATCGCGGCATGCTGCCCCCGCCCGCCCGGGCACGCGCCACGATATTGCGACCGGCGCGAATACGTGTCGCGATGTCGACGCGTCGTCATCCACTTCCGACCCGGCAATCTTCCGCCCGCCGGCGCGGCGCGCGCCCTTGTGGGGAAGTTCCCGACGCGACGTGCGGGCTGTGCCGGGGCAGGGTGGTCCGCGATGATGGACCAGCTGTCCCCGATCTCCGCCACGGCGCCCGCAGGCGGCCTCGCCGCCCCGGCAGGCATCGCCCCGCGCGCCGCGGGGGAAGCGCTGGCCGAGGCGATCCGCCCCGACAGCCCCCTGGGCACCGACCTGCGGGCGCTCGCCGGCGCGGCCACGGCTGCGCTGGGCCAGGGGGCGTCGCCCGTAGCAACCGCGCGGCTGGAACGCGCGGTGCTGGACTTCGCGCGCGAGGCCAAGGCGCACGCCGTCGGCCACGGAGGCGACGGCACGCGCGCGGCGCTGGCGGACGCGCTCGACGCCGGCTCGGCCGCGGCCGAGCGGCTCGCGCCCCTGGGAATGGACGAAACCGAGCGCGCGGTCGCGCTGTTCGAGGGCGCAACCGCGCACCTCGCGAACGCTTAGAAAGGAGCCCGAACGATGGGTTGGCCCAGTCTCTCCGGCATCGGCAACGCGGTGTCCAACGGGTGGAACGCGACGCGCGACGCCGTGTCCAGCGGCGCACACACGGTGGCCGATGTCGCCACCAGCGCCACCACCACCGTGGTTCAGGGCGCGCAGCGCGCCGCCAACACGGTGGTCGACAACGCGCACCGGGCGGCGGCCGCCGTCACCACCACCGCCGGCGAGCTGGGCTCGGCCGCGCGCGACCGGGCGGTCGACCTGGGCCGCGCCGGCATGGACCTGGGCCGGCGCGGGGTGGAGGCGGCGCGGAACTTCGACGTTCGCGAGGCCGCCGCGACCGCGCGTGAGGGGCTTGGCCGTGCGACGGAGGCGGGGCGTGACGGCGTCACCGCCGCCACGCGCTGGACGTCGGAGCGCGTGGGCGACGCGGCCGACTATGCGCGCGCCCACGTGGACGGCGACGGCATCGCGTCCCAGGCGTTCCGCGGCGTCGTAACCGCGGCCGAGCAGAACACGCGCTTCAGCCTCGGCGTCACGGGCGGCGTGGTGCGCGAGGTGGTGGGCACGGCCGGCGCGGTCGGCCAGCTCGCCGTCACCGCCACCGAGATGCAGGTCTCGACCGAGGCGCGGATCGAGTACGGCACGGCCGTGGTCAACGGCATCGCCGACGCGGGCCGCGCCACGGGCAGCTACCTGGCCAGCGCGGCCGAGGACCCGTCACGCGTGCTGGACGACGCGGGGGGCGCGCTGGACGCGGCGGGCGGCTTCATCGGCGACACGGCCGACCGCTACGGCCAGGCGATCAGCGAGGGTCGCCTGGAGGAGATCGGCATGGATGTCGGCACCGTCGCGACCTACGTCGTGCCGGTGGGCGGCGGTCCCGCGCGCGGCGCGCTGACCGCTGGCGTCCGCGCCGGTACGGAAGTCACCGTCCGAGGCGGTGCCGAGGTGCTGGCCCGCACTGCGGTGCGCGAGGGCGGCGAGGCGCTGGTGCGCGGGGGCACCGAGGCGCTGGCGACGCGGGGCGGGGCCGAGCTGGCCGAGCGCGGCGGCGTCGAACTGGCAGCTTTCCGCGACGGGGCCACGGGCCAGCGTGCGGTGGCGGGGGGCGCGGCGGACGCCGTGCCCGCGGGCGGTCGCACGGTCGGCCAAGCCCAGCCGGGCGCCGGTGCCGCGGCCCGTTCCGAGGCAGGCGCCCCGGCACGCCTCGACGCGCCGGGAGGCGTCGGCGGTGCCGGTGCTGCGGGCCGATCCATCGAGGCCGCGGCCGGCGAGTTGCGCCAGGCCACCCGCACCGAACTCGACGCGCTACGCGCGGCCGGCATGGGCAACAAGAGGATCGGTCCCGCTATCTCCAGCGCCATGGACCTGCGCACGGGCCAGATGTCGCGAACGGCTATCAACGGCAGGAGCGCGGGCGATCTGCCGGCCAATCTCCACCCGACCCTCGCGGATCGATTGCCGGCGGCACGCGAGGTCGCGTACGAACGCACCCGCGGTGCCGGCACGCATTCCGAGATCCACGCGGTGAACGACCTGCTTCAGCAGGGTTCGCGTCTCGAGGACATAGCGGTCTATACGGAGCAGGTCGGCACGCAGTTCGCTGGAACGGTGAAGCCGCCTTGTCCGCACTGCAGCGTGCTCTTGGAGGGTGTGAACTATGTCCGCTGACGTGATCGCTCCTTCCCGCGTCGAATATGACGAACTGGAACTCGACGACGAATTGGCGTCGCTGAACGGCATCCCCTTCACCGGCATCGTCTATTCGCTGCGGGCCGACGGCAGCCTGGAGAGCGAGGGACCGTATCGCGACGGGCTGCCCGACGGGGTCCAGGAGGACTGGCACCCCGGCGGGCAGATCGCCCAGCGCTGGATCGCGATTCGCGGCCGCGGCAGCAGCGAGTCCTGGAGCTGGTATCCGAACGGCCAGCAGCGTTCCTATCGCCGCAACGACGAGTTAGGCCTAGCCGTCGAGTTGAAGGCCTGGAACGAGCAGGGCGAGCCCGTGGACCCCATGACGGTACACGGCTGACCCCGCGCCCCTAGATTTGCGCCCCTAGATCCGCGCCAGGGACTCACGCACCGCGTGATCGGCCGCGCGCGTCGTCTCGGGCAAGCGATAGCGCGGTGACAGGCGCAGCACCCAGCGGCACGCCGTCTCCAGGCCGACACGATGACCTGTCGACACATAGACAGGTCTGACACTGTGCTGCGTCCTCAGCACCGCGCCCACCGTCTCGCCCCCGTCCGTCAGCGGGGCCGAACCGCCGCGCTCCGGGGGCGGGTCGTCGTGCGTACCCACCAGCCGCGACTTGGCGCAGCCGATGGTCGGCACGTCCAGCACGACGCCCAGGTGGCTGGCCAGCCCGAACCGGCGCGGGTGTGCGACGCCGTGGCCGTCGCACACGATCAACTGCGGCCGCGTGCGCAGCCTCTCCAGCGCCGCGATTACGGCCGGCATCTCGCGGAAGGAGAATAGGCCGGGCACATAGGGGAAGACGACGGCCGCCTCGGCCACCGCTATCTCCAACACTTCCAGCGTGTCCGCGTCCAGCACGGCCGCGGCCGCTACCAGCCGCGCATCGTCCGGCGCATAGGCCACGTCCACGCCCGCCACCCGCTCCACCGGCCCCAGCGCGTCGTCGCGCACCACGCGCGGCGCCAGCGCCGCCTGCGTCGCCAGCGCGGCCGCGATATCGGCCCGGTCCGTCAGAGCCCCGCCCGCCCGCAGATCCGCGTCCAGCGGCGGACGCGGCGGTGATTGCTGCCGAAGCGCGCGCGGTCGCGCGGCACGCCGGCGCACTGAGTACGCACGTAGCGCTCGTCGAAGCCCGTACCGCGCCAGTTGGACCCGCCCCGCCCCGACTGGGCGCGGATGGCGGCGTTGACCCCGATCACGCCCGCGTGCTGGCCGGCCGCCGCCAGCGCGTCCGATGCCTGGGACTGGTAATCCTGCGCCGCAGCCGGGGCGGCCAGCATCAGGGCGACATGGACGATGCCGAACTTCATGACCGCACTCCTGTTGTCCAGCCTACCGGGATAGGCACGTGGATGACAGCTGAACCGTCTGAGCCGCGTAACGCGTCCGCGCCACCGCGCGATCCGGTCTCGCCGGCTGGCGGCCCGGCGCAAGCATGACAATCGTCCCCCGGCTCCGTGCCAGAGGTGCATTCGACTGCTCGGCCGATATCGTAGCCGAGGCCGGGAAAGGTTGTGCGATAAATTCGTGGTCTGCGTGCTCACCGCTCTCGGCGCCCGCGATCGGCACCGACGGCCCACCGCTTACCGTATCGCAGTCGAAAGAACCTTAGGCACCCGGAACGCCGGAGGGGCGGGGCCTATCCTTTCACGACCGTCCCGGCGATACCGCGGAGATGCCAGTGCTGGAACGCTTCGACCCTCAGAACCCCCTTGAGACCGCGGTGACGGAGGCGCGCGTGGGCACCCGCTCACCCGACGAGCTGCCCGGCCTGCTCGCGGCCGCGCGCCTGTTCGTCTCCAGCCGCGCGGAGGTGATGGCCGATGGCCAGGGCTTCGACCCGCTGCTGGTGGGCGAGGCGGACGCGCCGCTGGTCGCGGCCTTCACGAGCGCGGACCGAGCGACCATCCATCGCGCGCGCGCGCAGTACCTGCTGGAGATGGACGGTGACGCCTTCCTGCGCCGCCTGCCGCCCGGCTACGGCGCCGCGATCAACCCCGGCTGGGACGCGCAGTTCGTGGTGGACGCGGACGCCGTCGCCCGCTGGCGCGCGGGATAGGGGCGGGGGCAGGGGCGGGGCTCGACGGCCGGGGTCGGGAGCGTCGGGGCCGCATAAGCGTTTCGATTATGCCCAACCCGTCCCGCCCGGCCTAGATAGGGGGCAACGAACAGGTAGCGGAACAGGATCGCCATGACCCCCGACGTTTCCCGGACAATCGCCTCCGCCCCACCCGCCCGCCTGCCGGCGGCCGCGGGCGGCGACCCCGTCGGTGCGGCGGTGAACCGCATCGAGACGGCGCTGAGCGAGGGCATCACCGACTGGGACGTCGGCCACGGCGACCTGATGGACGCGCGCGCCGCGTTGAACGGGCTGACGCCCGGCCAGGTGAACGAGGTGGTGTCGCGCCTGTCGGACGAGACGCTGCAGAACTGGAACGGCGAGATGAACGGCCTGCGCGGCGGGCTGACCCAGGGCGAGAAGAGCGACCAGCTCAACTTCCTGGCGCACAACCTGGCGCCCGACCAGCTGGCGCGCGTGTCGCAGCAGTTCCGCTACGGCCAGGACGCGCAGTCCTTCGCGACCGCGGTGGGGCGCAGCCGCGACGCCAACACGGTGGGCGACTTCGCGCACCGCGCGCTGTCCACGCCCGACCGCGACACGGCGACGGCCTGGAACAACAACGCCACCCTGGCCGCCAACGCGGTGGGCGAGATGAACACGGCCGGCAAGCTCAACGCCGCGCTGTCGCACCTGCCCGCCGATCAGCGCGCGCAGATGCTGAACGGAACGGTGTGGACGCCCAAGGGCGTCGAGCCGGCCGCGTTCGACAAGGTGACGGACGCCATCACGCGCCACGGCACGCTGGCGCAGCGGACGGAGGCGTTCACGATCATCGCCGAGCACAACGCCGAGTTCCGCGACGGGCTGAGCACCATGCCCTTCTCGAGCCAGGACGTCCCGGCGCTGAACACGCCCTACGCCGCCATGCGCGACCTGTTCGCGACCGACCCGCGCGGCATGACGCAGCTCATGTCGGTCCGCCAGCCCGGCATGCAGTCGCTGACCAACTTCCTGGAGGTGGCGGTCATCAAGGGCGACACCAAGCAGGTGGGCCAGTGGAGCGCCGAGGTCCGCCGCGGCCAGGAGATCCCGGGGGCGAACCAGAGCGATTTCGCGCGCTTCAACCACGATTTCGACCGCGACCCGAACGCGTCCAACCACCGCAACGCGGCCCTGTCGGGCGCCTTCACCGGTGCCGCCATGGCGGCCGCGATCAACGTCAACGCGGACGCGGGCAAGCGCCAGGAGCTGGCCATGTCGCTGGTCACGGGCGGGATCAGCACGGCGGCGTCCGCCATCCCCGTGGGCGGGCAGATCGCGGTGGGCGTCGGCTCCACCATCGGCCAGCCGGTCGTGAAGTCGATCCTGGACCAGGCCGGCAAGGGCCGCGAGGACTTCTTCAACGCGATCCGCGACGCCGGCATCCCGCGCAACGGCCAGGGCGCGCTGCCCGAGATCGGCACGGGCGGGCGGGTTGCCTTCAACGCGGCGGTGAGCGAAGTCCTGACCGCGCATGAGTATCGCTGATCGCATCCGTGGGAGCCTCGCCGTCATGACCCTAGCCCCGGCGGCCCTGGCCGCGGCCGCCTGCCAGCCCGGACAGGCGGCGGACGCGGGCGCGCCCGGCGACATTCCCGGCGCGCGCCCCGTCGCCTACGACGCGATCCGGCAGGGGTCGGGCGTGCTGGGCTACGCGGAATCGCTCCTGGGCTCGAAGCTCGCGACCAAGTATCAGGCCCAGGTGGGGCCGGGCGTCTCCATGGTGGAGCCCGACCGCGTGGCGGGCGCGTGGGAACTGCCCGCGGACACGGACCGGCACGCGGTGGCCGCCGCGCTGAAGGCGACGGGCACGGCCGAGACGGTGCTGGATCGCGAGAACGGCCAGCTCTGGATCGCCGACTGGCAGGCGCCGGGCGGGCCGAAGCTGCGCCTCCTCCTGATCGACGGCGCCAACCCCGCCTGGGAAAGCCGCGCCGCGGCCGAGGTGCGGCCGGGCCTGCACGTCTACCTGATCGCCTATCGCCGCCCCTGAGCGGAACACGCCGTTCCTGCCGGGGGCGGGTGCCGGGTCATGACAGAAAGAGGCATCCGGATCGACAACGGGATGTTCCGCGTGGAACATTACAGGAACCATCCGTTTCACGGCGTTCCGGCTCGCGGTGGAAAGGCGGCAGGCTGCTTTGGCGCTGCTGTCGGCGGTGCCGCTGGCCGGATGCTCGGGCGGGGCCGCGGTGCCCGACGCGCCGGTTCCGCCGGCGGCCGTGCTGGAGCAGCCGGAGCGGCAATACTGGGGCGACGCGGTGGCCGTGCAGATGGGCCGGATGGCCGGCCGCGTCCACGACCGGCTGTACGAGCGCCACGGCCGCTCGCGCGAGCGCGAGCGCGAGCGCGGGCAGCTGGGCCGCGACCCGGCCGCGGTGGCGGGGCTGGAGGGGTGGTACGCGGCCCGGCTGACCGGCTGGAAGCGCGTGTCCCTGTCGCTCCCGCCGGGCGAGCACGGCTTCGCCTTCGAGAACGGGGACGGGCGGAAAGGGGGGCGGGCCCTCGCGCTGGCCTGGCTCGACCCGATGCCCGACGGCCGCGTGCCTGCGGTGACGATGCGCTACGGGCCGGACTAGGCGGGGAAGCAGCTGAGCGGGGTTCGGTCCGCCAGGACGTGTGATGCTCTACCTGTCGTCCTGTCGACATCCATACAGATAGTATCGCGAACGTGGCATGTCCCGCGGGCTTTGATCCAGGCCCAGCAGTTCGGGGCGATTTCCGGCCGGCCCGAACCGTCCCGCTCACGGCTCGGGCCTGATCGAAGCACGGGATCCCATCCCCCTCGGCAACGCTCGAGACAGGCTCCGACCATGATCGAGGCCGAAGGGCGGGGGATGGATCACGTCGATCCGGAACCGCTCCGGCGCGCCACGCACGCCTCCTGGGAGGAGCGGCGCTCCGCCTTCGGGAGCGGCGAAGGCGGATCGGCGGGGAGGCGCCGTTTGCCGGGGGCGCGTCGACGTCGTCGGATCGGCCGGCCGGGGTTCGGACCGTGTCCGCCGGCCGCCCGCCGCATCGGGTAACCATATCCGGCCATCGACTGGATCGTCCCCGCAAGTAGGCGAAAAAAGGGCGGGACGGCACGCGCCGCCCCGCCCCGCCGCGGAGCGGGGTCCAGGAAGCATCGCCCCCGGACCCCGTACCCCCTCAGCCGAAGATCACGTCGTTGGTGGCCAGCGTCTCCACGCCCGTCAGGCGGAAGGTCTCGACGCCGCCGGCGTAGTGGACCGTCCACAGGTCGCCTTCGTGCGTCAGGAAGGCGCCGCGGCCGAAGCCGGTGAACACCAGCTGGTCGCCCGACGCGGCCCCCTTGCCGTCGAAGTCGAGGATGGTGTCGCCGCCCACCTCGCCGCGACGGAAGGTGAAGCGGTCGTTGCCCTCGCCGCCCGTCATGGTGTCGGCGCCGAGCCCGCCGTTCAGCGTGTCGTCGCCCCCGCCGCCGGACAGCACGTCGTTGCCGGCCAGGCCGTTCAGCGTGTTGGCCTGATCGTTGCCGGTGATGCTGTTGTTCAGCTCGTTGCCTGTACCGTTCGCGGCCGTGCCCGTCAGGAACAGGTCCTCGACATTGACGCCCAGCGTGTAGCTGATGGACGAGCGCACGGCGTCCGTGCCCTCGTTCGCCAGCTCCGTCACCGCGTCGCCCAGGTCGTCGACGAAGTAGAGGTCGTTGCCCGTGCCGCCCAGCATCGTGTCGGCGCCCGTGCCGCCGTCCAGCGTGTCGTTGCCGGCCAGCCCGATCAGCGTGTCGTTGCCGCCCGCGCCGTTCAGCACGTCGTTGCGGATGGCGCCCGTGATCGTCTCGTCACCGCCGAAGCCCGTCAGCGTCAGGCTGCCGATCGCGCCGTCGAAGTTGAACGCGGTGAAGCCGCCCGTGTAGCCGTTGGAGATGGTGAACACGGTGACGAAGGCGTTGGTCGTCCCCGCCCCGTCGCGGTCGGCCTGGAGCAGCAGGTCGGTGCCCGACTGGACGAGCCGCAGGTGGCCGCTGGCGAAGGCGTCGCTGTTCGCCGTGTAGCCGGTGAGGCCGCGGTTGAGGAAGTCCGTCATCTCGAACTTGTCGCCCGTGTTGCCCACCTCGAAGTCGGTCACGCGGCTGGTGCGCGCGGTGGCCGCCACCTCGACCGAGGCGGCCGCCGTGGCGCCCACGCCGAACTGGATGATGTCGGCCCCCGTGCCCAGCGTCAGCAGGTAGTTGTTGACACCGGCCGCCCCCCGCATGGAGACGCCCACCGTGTCGTTGCCCGACCCGGCGTTGACGGTCGCGCTGGCGACGCCGGTCAGCAGGATGCGGTCGTTACCCGCCCCGCCGTCCGCCGTCACCGTGTCGACGTTGCGGTCGTTGGAGGTGGCGCCCAGCGCCAGGTAGTTGTTGCTGATCGTCGTCAGGCCGTTGGGCGCGGTGGTCAGCGCGGCCGACAACGTGCCCCCGCGCAGTTCCAGGTAATCGTCGCCGTCGCCGCCGTCCAAGAGGATGGTGGTGGCCGCGGCCGCCGTGGCGCGCGTCACCAGCAGGCTGTCGTTGCCGCCGAAGCCGTAGAGCCGGTCGGTCTGGCCGGGCGCGGTGGCCAGCACGCTGTTGTCGATGATGAGGTTGAAGTCGTCGTTGCCGTACAGCGTATCGCCGTAGCCCGAGCCCGTCAGATACTCGATGCCGGACAGCGTATCCACGCCCTCGCCGCCCGTGTCCTGCGCCCGGTCCTGGATGCGCAGGTCGACGGTCACCGCGGCGGTGGAATTGACGTAGGTGGCGGTGTCCAGCCCCTCGCCGCCGTTCAGCACGTCGTTGCCGGCGCCGCCCGACAGCGTGTCGTTGCCGTACCAGCCGTCCAGCACGTCGTCGCCCGCGTTGCCGACCAGCGTGTCCACCGTGCCGCCGCCGCGCACCACGTCGCCGGCCGAACCGCCGCGGAAGATCACGCGCTCGACGCTGATGAACTCGCCGCGCTGGACGCCGTCCATCAGGATCGCGCTGTTGCCCGCCAGATTGCCCAGGTCGAAGCGGATCGCGGCTGTGTGGTCGGTGTAATAGGCATAGGCCGTGTCGGTGCCGTCGCCGCCGTCGTACGTGTCGTCGCCGCCGTCGTTGGTGTAGACGGTGGTGAGCGTGGTGCCGACCACGTTGGCGATGCCGCCGACCAGCGTGTCGTCGCCGTCGCCGCCGCGCAGCGTGTCGTTGCCCAGGCCGCCGACCAGGATGTCGCTGCCCGCGCCCCCTTCCAGCACGTCGTTGCCGTCGGCGCCGGTCCCGGTGAAGAAGGTGTTGTTGTAGTCGCCGATCAGCACGTCGTTGCCGGCACCGCCGACCAGCGTGTCGTCGGCGCCTCCGCCGGTTAGGACGTCTACCGCCGAGCCGCCCACCAGCCGGTTGGCGGTGGTGTTGCCGCCGATCAGCGTGTTGGCCAGCGTGGCCGAGCCGATCACGTTCTCGATGTCGCGAAGCGTGTCGGACCCGCCGAAGGCACCGACCGTCTGCGCGGCCGTGAGGTTGAGGTTGACCGCGACCGCGGAGGTGGACGCCGAATAGTCCACCGTGTCGCTGCCCGCGCCGCCCGAATAGCTGTCCGAACCGCCGCCGTCGAAGAAGACGTTGTCGTTCGCGTCGCCCGTGATCGCGTCCGCGCCGCTGCCGGTGCGCACGTTCTCGAACCCGGTGATCGTGTCGAGGCCGAAGCCGGTGTTCTGGGCCGTCGCGATCGACAGGTCCACGGTCGCGCCCGTGGCCCCGGTGAAGACCAGCGTGTCGGTGCCGGCCCCGCCGTCCAGCCGGTCGTCGCCCGCGCCGCCCTCGACGGCGTTGGCGCCCGCGTCGCCGGTCAGCACGTCGTCGCCAGCACCGCCCGCCAGGTTCTCGATCCCGCGAAGCGACGCGATCTGGCCACCGGCCACGCTGGCCAGGCCGTCCAGCGCGCCTCGCAGCGTCGCGGTGACGCCCGCCGTGTAGCCGGCGAAGGAGGCGGTGTCGGAGCCCGCCCCGCCGTCGAGCACGTCCACCGTGCCGCCCGCGTTCGCGCCGGGGTTCAGCACGTCGTCGCCGGCGCCGCCCGTGATGGTGTTGGCGGCGGCGTTGCCCGTCAGCGCGTCGTTGAACGCCGAACCGGCCAGGTTCTCGAAGCCGCTGAGCCGGTCGATGCCGGCACCGCCCGTGTTCTGCTCGCGGCCGGACAGCGCCAAGCTGACCGTGACGCCGGCGGACGCGCCGGCGTAGGAGACGGTGTCGATGCCCGCCCCGCCGATCAGCACGTCGCTGCCGGCCCCGCCCTCGATCACGTTGGCGTTGGCGTCGCCGATCAGCACGTCGTCCAGCGCCGAGCCGATCAGGTTCTCGATGCCCGTCAGCGTGTCGACGCCGGCGGCCCCCGTGTCCTGCGCCTCGCCCTGCGCGTTCAGGTCGACGGTGACGCCCGTGACGCCGTCGCCGCTGAACGCGTTGACGTAGGAGGCGGTGTCGTTGCCCGTGCCGCCGATCAGCGTGTCGCCCGCCAACGTGCCCAGCAGGAAGTCGTTGCCCTCGCCGCCGTCGGCGTAGAGGCTGCTGGCGTTGGTGGCGGTGGTGGTGGCCGTCACCTCGGCCGAGTTCTGGAGCGAGATGTTGAGCTGATAGGTCTGGCCCGCGCTCAGCGGCTGGGCCACCGTGCCGGTCGCCGCCGAATACTGGCCCACGCGCAGGTAGTAGGTGCCCGCGGTCGCGAAGGTGTAGGTGATGTAGGCGTCGTCGCCCGTGGTGGTGCCGGGGTCGCCGGGGCCGGTGTCGTTGGTGGCCAGCAGCGCGCCCGACGCGTTCACCAGCTCGATGATGCTGTCGGTCAGCGTGCCCGTGCCGTCGATGTCGAAGATCGCCTGCGAGCCCGCGACCGTCACGTCGATGCGGTAATATTCCAGCCCGCCGCCAGCCGCGGTCGCGTTCACGGTCGCGTGCGGAATGGCGGTGGCGGCCGTGATGTTCGGGTTGGCGTCCACGTCGTAGGCGCCGGCCACCGCCAGCGCGGTGGCGATGGAGTTGATGCTGGTGTCGCGCGACTTGACGATGTCGGGCCGCGACGGCGCGGAGAAGGTGGTGTTGGTGGTGAAGCCGCCGCCGATCAGCCGGTCGTCGCCGCCCCCGCCGAACAGCCGGTCCGCGCCGCTCTGGCCGCCGGACAGCGTGTTGTTCAGCGAATTGCCCGTCAGCACGTCGTCGGCGACGGTGCCCTGGATGTTCTCGATCGAGCGCAGCGTGTCCGTGCCGCCCGCCGCCGTGGTGACGACCGTGTCCGCCCCGGCCTCGCTCAGCGTGACGGTGACGCCCGCGGCGCCGGTGAAGATCACCGTGTCGCTGCCCTCGCCGCCGTCGAGCAGGTTGTTCGCCGAATTGCCCACGAACACGTCGTTGCCCACGCCGCCGCGCGCGTTCTCGATCAGCGAGCGCACGTCGTTGTTGTAGAGCAGCGACATGGCGATGTTGCCGGGTGCCAGGTTGACCAGGTTCTGGTACGCCAGGTTGTTGGCGAGCTGGGACTGGTCGAAGGTCGAGAACTCGCCGGGGCGCAGATCGACCGTGACGCCGCCTGCGTAGTTCGACACGTCGATCGTGTCGTTGCCGCCGCCGTCCCAGACGGTCAGGAAGATCTTGTTGCCCGACGGCGCGCCCTGGCCCACGCCGTTGATGAACATCTCACCCGTGGTCTGGCTGAAGGTGTAGACGCTGTCGGTGGCGTTGGTGTTGTAGTTCGCGCCGTACATGTACTGGAGCGCCGCCAGGTCGTACTGCATGTACGTCTGGGGCTGGTTGATCTTCTCGCCCGCGAAGCCGCTGTTGGTGAAGGGGGCGGGCGTGTAGGTCATCAGCGACCAGGCCTGGCCGTCGCGGTCGGGGGTCAGCGACTGGGTGCCGAAGCGCGGCGTGGTGCCGAAGTAGAAGCTGAGGTCCGAGTTGGTGTAGTCCTGGTGCCCGTGCTTCAGCCCCATGGTGTGGCCGATCTCGTGCAGCATGGTGGCGTAGCCCCAGGTGCCCTTCTCCGCCAGGTCGTAATAGGGCTGGCTGGTGCGCCCGAACCAGATGTCGCCGGCCACCCCGCGCGTGTCGGACGGAAAGCCGCCGTACGCGGACGTCACGTCCTGGTCCGCGCTCTGCGAGATGCGGATGTTGGCGTGATTGGTGTCCGTTTCCGTGATCTCGCGGAACGTCATGTTGGTGACGGCCGAGATCTGCGCGAAGGCGGCGCGCGCGGCCGCCTGCTGGATCGCGCCCAGGTCCATGTGGTAGAAGCTGACGCCGTTGCTGTCGAAGCCCTTGCCGTTGTAGTTCGAGCCCGACGTCGGGAAGCTGAAGGTCAGCTCCGTCACGCCCCACTTCGACCCGATCAGCGCGGCGTCGACGTTGCGGTTGCCCGTGAACGAGCGCGTGCCGTCCGGGTTGGTGGTGAGCGGCAGCAGGACGCCGATGTTGGGACCGTCGGGATTGGCGCCCGTCGGGTCGCCCGCCCCGCCCGCCGCGCCGCCCTTCACGTAGGTGCCGTCGCGCATCCCCTGGCAGATCGCGCACTGGCAGCCCGACACCACCTCCACCACGTGGCTGACCTCGGACAGCGTGTCCCAGGTGTAGACGTTGGTGTCGCCGCCCGACTGGTCGATCGCGGAAGTGCTCATCTGATCGTCTCCCCGTGCCGCCCCGATGCGCGGGGCCTGTCGCGCGGATGCTCCCCCGTGAGCGTCCGTCGGCGCGAGCCCCGATGCGGCAATGGTAACGATTTGTTCACGATGTTCGCCGGCCGTCAAGCGGCATCGGTCGCCGGCGCGGAACGTCCTGCCGGAAAAAGCGGGCAGCGCCATGCGCCTGTTTTCGCGACGGAAGTCGGGCCGGACCGGCACCGCGCGGCTCGCCGCCGCCCGCGCCGGGGCGCCCGGCGCACGGGCGGGGGGTTTCGCGCGCGCCCCGCGACGCGGCGCCGCTCGACACACCCCCGCTACACGTCACCCACGACACGACCCCCCATGATATTCCCCCATGACACGGGGCCGCGCGACACGGCCCAGGTGACACGGGGCCGCGCCCGGCCTAGCGTGGCGTCCATGGTCCGCATCCTGCCGCCGTCGCTGGCCGCGCTCGCCGCCGGGCTGTCCGCCCAGGGGGCGGTGGCCCTCCCGCCCCCCGGGCCCGGCGCGGGGCAGGCGGCGCAGGGGCCGGTGCCGGCGCCGGTCTCCGCCGCAGGGATCCCGGCCGCAGGGAACCTGCTCGCCCCCCCCGGCCCGCCGGCGCGCCCCGACACGCCGGCGGAGGCGCGGGGGCGCAAGCTCCTCTCCACCGCCTTCGTCCGCGTCGGGCCGGACGGGCGGCTGGCCGTCACCTTGCGCGACGGCCGCCGGCTCGCCTTGCGCGACGTGGCGATGGGACCGCGAAGCTACTGCGGCCGGCCGGCCGGCGACCCGGCGGAAAAGCGTTTCTGCGGCGGCTACGCCGAGGTGGCGGCCGCGCGGCCGGACGACGCGGCCCCCTCCGTCGCGGCCGTGCCGGCGGACGGCCGTCCCGCACCGCGGGGACGCTGAGCGGGCCGCGGCGGGAAGGCCGGCCGGACGCGCGACGCGGACGCGTCACGCGCGCGCCGGCACCGCCCCTTCCTCCGGCGTCTTGGGCGGCAGGAAGCGGTACACGGTGCCGCGCGAGATGTTGAGCTGGCGCGCGATGTGCGACGGGCGCACGCCCTGAGCCGCGAGCTGGCGCACCGCCTCCGGATCGATGCGCGGCTTGCCGCCCTTGTAGACGCCGCGCAGCTTGGCGGCCGCGATCCCTTCCATCTGGCGCTCGCGGCGCAGGTTGGTCTCGAACTCGGCGAACACGCCCAGCATGTCCAGGAACGCCTTGCCGGCCGCCGTGCCCGTGTCGACGGGCTGCTCGGTGGCTTTCAGCGCGACCCCCCTGCCCTTCAGCTCGTGCACGATGTCCTGGAGGTCCTTCATCGAGCGGGCCAGCCGGTCGACGCGCGTCACCACCAGCGTGTCGCCCTCGCGCAGGAAGTCGAGCAGCACTTGGAGCTCGCTCCGGTCCCCGCGACCCGAGCCAGACTTCTTCTCCGACCGGATCGTCTGGCACCCCGCCGCGCGCAACGCCGCGACCTGGAGGCCGAGGTCCTGTTCCGCGGTGGACACGCGCGCGTAGCCGAAAAGCGACATGGGGGCTCCGAACTGTTCGGACAGCGTCTAGACCCGGTGCGCCTGCTGTTCAATATGTCTGGGAATGACCCTGATCGAACGGCAGGGGTGTTCGAGGGCGGTAGTATCGTCAGGGTGTACCCAGAATGGCGCCGACACTCCAACCCCGCTTTGCGTTCCTGTGCATTTGCACTATCTCTTCGCTCAAAGGAGCATGAGCTATGCTGGCCACCGTCGCCCTTCCCTCCTTCGATGCGGACCACGGCTTCGCCGACCTGCACCGCGCCTCGCCGGTCGAGCGGATCGCGATGGTGCGCGCCGGCGTCACGGCGGGGCAGCTCAAGCGGCTGATCGCGGCGCTCGACCTGGACCAGCGGTCGGCGCTGGACGCGCTCAACCTCCGCACCGCCACCGTAAACCGCAAGGCCGCGCGCGGCGAGGTGCTGGCCCCCGACGACAGCGAGCGCGTGCTCGGCCTGGCGCGACTGGTGGGCCAGCTGGAGGAGATGGTGGCCGATGGGGGCGACTCCACCGGCTTCGACGCGCCCGCCTGGCTGTCGCGCTGGCTGCGCGAGCCGCTGCCCGCGCTGGGCGGGGAACGGCCCATCGGGCTGCTCGACACGATGGAGGGCCAGGCGCTGGTCGCCCGAGCGCTGGCCCAGGCGGGAAGCGGCGCCTTCGCTTGAGCGAACACGAGAGCCGGTCGCTGTGGCGGATCGGCACGGATACGCGGGCCTACGAGGCCGACGACCTGTCGGGTGCCGGCGCACGCGCCACGGGCGGTCGCTGGAAGGAGCCGGGCACGGCGCTGGTCTACGCCGCGACCAGCCGGGCGCTCGCCTGCCTGGAGACGGTGGTGCACCTGAACGCGGGCGGGCTGTCGTTCAATCGCTATCTGGTTGAGCTTCGGTGCCGGCCGAAATGTGGGACGCGGCCGAGCGGGCGGACGCGGACGACCTGCCTGTGGGCTGGGACGCGGAGCCCGCGGGGCGCGTCAGCACCGGCCACGGCACGCGCTGGGTGGCGGAAGGCCGGTCCGCGCTGATGCTGGTGCCGTCGGTGATCGTGCCGGAGGAGTGGAACGCGCTCCTCAACCCGGCGCACCCGGACGCGGCGCAGGTGACGTCGCGGAAACGCCGGCGGTGGTTGTACGACCCGCGGCTGGGGCGGGGGCGAGGCTAGTAGAACAGGGCGAGGTGAGGCAGGGTCCGGCCACGGCCGAGCAGGTCGCCCGCGCCCGTGCCGAGGTGCTCGAGCGCTTCGATGCCGCCCTGCCGGACGGGTTTGCCGACTTCCTAACGCGCAGCAACGGCGTCGACCACAACGGGGCGGTGATCTACGGCGCGTCGCAGAGCGAGGGGCTGCCCAGGCCGGGTGGCTTCTGGCAGGGCATCGTCGTCGCCAACGCCGCGTGGCATGACGGGCCAGGCCATGAGAACTACCTCGTGCTGGGCGAGACGGACATGGACCTGCTCACCGTAGACCTGTCCGGTGCGGACCCGGTGTTGCGCGACAAGGTGTCGGGCGACGTCAACCAGCGCTTCCCCAACGTGGCGGGGGCGATAGAGGCGGTGCTGCGCGAGCGGTTGTAAAAGCGGCGCGCCTGGCGGGCCGCTGAAGGGATGGAAGAATTCTCGGGGTTCCGCCGACGACCGGATCAGGCGATGGTCCTTCCCCCCTGCACTAGACGGACATTCGGCCGTCCTGGCACGCTGCTCCGATTGCATCGGCTTCCTACCACATCTGGCCGGCTGCGATCATGTTGGTGGTCGCTTTGCCCGCCCGTCGGCAGGGAGCGCGCGACGCCGGCCGGTATCGCGGATCGGGCCGATCCAGTCGATCACAGGCTCATATCCATGTCACGCGCGCGGGTCATGCCGGCGAGATCGATCTCGAGCTGACGCTCGGGGATCCGATTCTCGAGCGCCCGTTCCAGCGCCGGCTGCTCGCTCATGCGCTCGACCAGCCGCTCCAGCTTGCGTTCGGCCCGCCAGGTCGCGTCCTCGCCGGTCGCCGCGGCGCGCTCGCCCGATGCGGCACGCCAGTCGGCGACGAACCGGTCGGCATGGTCGGGTCCGTTGCTCGCGCGCGCACGGCCCTCGTCGGTCCAGGCCTGCCACGCCCGGTCGGTCCGGCCGGCCGCGATCTCGCGCGCCAGCTCGGGCGTGCGGTCCAGCACGGTCCTGAGGTCCTCGGCGCCGCCCGGCCGCAACGCGTCGAGCCTGTCGGCACCGGCGTGCATGGCGCGGACGTCGCTGCGGTCCGGCCACTCGCGCTGCCGCTTCGCCTCCTCGACCGCCGCGAACGCCCGCGCGTAGCGGCCGATCGCGTCGACCTCGGCCGACGGCGGGCCGGGCAGCTGGATCTGCGGGGCTGCCGGGGCCGGGGTCGACGGGGCCTCCGGCCTCGCCACGTCGGTGGCTGCGGTCTTCTCGCCGCTCTGCCGGCCGGCCACGCGCTCGAGGCGCCGGGCGTCGTCGACCACCAGCGTCACGTCCTCGCGCACGCGGGTGGCCAGCACACGCAGCAGGCTGGCGGTGATCAGCCTGCCCTCGCGGCTGTCGGCGACGAGGATGCCGCGATCGCTGGTCTCGCCCTGCGCCGCATGGGTGCTGGTCGCGTAGGCGAGGTCCAGCCGCTTGATCATCGGGTCGCCGCGCTCAAGCCGCACCTCGCGCCCGTCGCTGGTGGTGACGGTGAGCGCGTCCGGTGCGACGCGGGTCAGCTGCGCGCGGTCGGCGTTGACCAGGCCCCGGTCGTGGTCGGTGGCAGTCCAGCGCAGCGCGTCGCCCGCGTAGAGCGTCAGGTCGCGCCGCTCGTGGACGCGAACGAAGTCGTCGACGCGGTTGGCGGCGAGCCTGGCGGGCCGGAACCGCTCCACCACGCCGCTCGGCCGGCGCAGCTCCACCACGCCGTCGCGCGCGCCCAGCACCACCGCGAAGCCGGGGCGGATGCCTTGCGCCGGCACGCCCCGCGTGAACTCGACGATGCGGCCGGGGGTGTAGTGCTCGGCCAGGCGCTGCTCCTCGCGCGTCAGGTGGACCGGCGACAGCACGGTCATGTCGGCGGGCACGCGGCCGAGCTCGCCCAGCTCCATCCGCCGGCGCTGCACCGCCTCGTTGATCTCGGCGCGCAGCTGGCGGCCCGACGCGTAGATGCCGGTGCGGGCGCGGTCCTGCGGCGACAGCGCAATCCACAGAGCGGCGACCATCGCGGGCGCGGTGCCGGGCGCCTGCACCGTGTCCGGCTCCAGCAGCCGCATGAGCGTGGGCACGTCGCCGGCCTGCGCGGCCGCGTGGACCTCGCGCATGTGCGGCGTGGTCGCACGCACGTTCTCGTCCATGATCGCGGTGCGGCCGCCGGCGCGCTGGATCACGTCGAACGGCTTGCCCGCCCCCACCGCGCCGAGCTGGCGCCGGTCGCCGACCAGCACCAGCCGGTCGACCCGGTGCGCCTGCGCCACGTCGACCAGCCGCTCCATGGTGCGGTTGTCGATCATCGACGCCTCGTCGACGATCAGCACGGAGCCTTGCAGGGCGGTACCCGGCTTGAACTCGTGCTCGCGCAGGAACGACGCGATGGTCCGCGTCGCCATGCCGGTGTCGGCGCCGAGCCGGCGCGCGACGCTGTGCTGGACCGCCAGACCGACCAGCCGCATCCCCCGCTCGCGCGCCACGGCGACGACGGGGCGCAGCATGGTGGACTTGCCCACGCCTGCCCCGCCCTGGACGGCGATCACGCGGTCGCGCGCGGCGAGGATGGTGGTGGCGGCCGCGAGCTGCCCCTTGTTGAGCCTGCGCCCCAGATCCTCGGTGACGCCCTGGACGAGCGCGCCGGCGCCGTCCGCGGGCACAATGGCCCCCACCGCGTCGCGCCCGGCCTCCACGCCCGCCAGGATGCGCCGCTCGACGCCCAGCGCCTGCTCGGTGGTCATCATCGCGCCGTCGGTCCCTGCGACCAGCAGGCCGCGCTGGACGAGCAGGTCGATCCGCGCCTCCACGGCCGCCACGTCGACCGGCGCCCCCATGTCGAGTGCGGACTTGAGCACGTCGCGCGCCGGGAAGGCCGCCTCGCGCTCAGTCCGGTGGCGGATCGCGGACGCGACCGCGTGCGCCGCGGCGAAGGCGTCGGGTCGCAGCCGCCCCGCGCGCTCGGGCACCAGCGAATCCGGTCCAGGGCCGACGCGGATGCCGAGCCTGTCGGCCAGCGTCGCCCCTTGCGCGGCGATGCCGCTCACGCCGCGCACCAGCCGCTGCCAGGTCGAGGGCTGGCCGACCGACCGTTCCCTGGCGGCCGCCACCATCGCGGGGAGGTTGACGCCCGCCGCTCTCGCCTTCCCGCCCCACTCCGCGCGCAGCATGTCGCGGTCGACCTCGGCGGGCTTGGCGGCGCGCGTGCTGAGCGTCACCGCCGAGCGCGCCTCGGGCGTGCGGTGCGTCATCGCCGCCATGCCGGCGTCGATCTCGGCCAAGCGCGTCGAGAACAGCTCGATCACGTCGCGGGGTATGCCTGCGATCTCGAACTGGCCGTGTCGTGCAACCCGCTCGGTGGCGTAGCCCAGCCGCTCGACGCCCGCGCGCAGCGTCGCGTTGTAGACCGACGCACTGACCGTGTACGCCGTCCATAGCTGCTCGTTGTGGAGTGCGCGCCAGCTGCCGTCGGGTGCCCTGGTGGCGTTGGCTATGATGGCGTGGATATGCGCCTGCGGGTCGAGTGCGCGGCTGGTGTCGTGCTGGAACAGCGCCACCAGCAGGTTGCCGCTCGCCACCACCTCCTGCCGGCCGTCCTTGGTGACGCGCGTCTCGGCGAGGTTCGTCTCCATCCACCCGATTGTCGCCTTGACCGCGGCCATGTGGACGTCGAACAGCCGGGTGTCGCCGCCTACATAGGCGAGCAGCGACAGCGACTTGGGCGCGGAGAAGGTGAAGTCGAGCCCGGCGCGGTGCGTGCCGTTGGCGCCGGCGGGCACGGTGTCGCCGTTGGGCAGTTTACCGGCCAGCACCGCCTCGAACGCCTCGCGGGTGACCGGCCCTTCGAGCCCGAGCGCGTCGGCCCCCTGCCCGACCCACAGGCTGGCCTCGGTAGCCTGGCCGTCGGTGTAGTAGTTGTCGGCCGCGTAGTAGCCGGCAGCGCCGGAGGCCGAGCGGACGGCTGCGGGCGTCAGCACCGCGCCCGGCCCGTCACCGGTCGAGGATGCCCTGCCCGACCTCGACCGCCCGCCTGCGGCTGGGCAGGTGCAGCTCGCAGACCGTCAGGTCGCGATGGTCGGCGAAGCGGTCGGCCCGGTCGGCGCAGGCGCGGATCCGCGCGCGGTTGTCGGCGAGCCGGCCGGTCGCCTCCAGGTAGCGCAGCGGGCCGGCGCGATGGCTGAACTGCTCGAACAGCCGGTTGGACGCGGCGACGCCGTCGCCCGGGTGGCCCAGCACCGTCTGGCTGACCGCGGCCGCAGCCATGCCGTTGCCGGGGATGAGCATCCCCCCGAGCAGGAGTGACAGCACGCCCACCGCCGCCCAGCGCGCTTTCTCGCCGGGCGGCACCGGTGCGGGCGCTTCCGCTGCCGTCCAATGACGTGGGGCGGCTTGGCGCCGAAAGGAAGGGTTGGCCCTAGCCGGGGCCGGCTCGGGTGCGGGCTGGCGTACGGGGGCCGGCACGGTTGCACCCGGTTCCGCGACGGGGACGACGGCCGTTGAACCGGCCGCACTGGTGCCCGCGGTCAGCAGCGGCATGGGTGCGCTGAGCCCGGGGGCATCGCCCCGGCTGCTCATTGCCGCCTCCCCCGCCGTTCGCGCCTGATGCTCGAGGCCGAGCTTGGCCAGGCGCAGGATAGTGGCGCTGAGATTGTCGCCGGTGCGGTCGGCTTCGGCCTGCATGAGCGCGCGGTCGTCCCAGCTGGACACCACCGTCGTCCTCGCCTTCGCGTCCGTGTCCGCCACGTCGTTCCTCCCGGTAGCGACGCCCGGCTCCCCTGCCGGCCGCGTCTGCGATGGTGTCAGGAACCGCAGGGAATACGTGGTCGGCACCGAACGCAAGCGGCATTTCGCGTCATACGGCCATCATATTCCGTATGATGTCACACGCGGAGAGCTTACGCCCGTATGACAACATCATAAGCTAGCAGGAACAGCTACTTACCCCTGCTGGACACAGCGTGATGTGTGCCTCCTGAACCCCTCCGGATCGGGTTCTCATGCCAGTTGCTGTTCCTGTTTCCATCGGCGTCACCTCGGGCTTTCCGCGGGGCATCCAGGCCGGCGTGTCAGTCGGCCAGCCAGGTGTTCGCCAGATTATCGATCAAGGCATAACGTCAATCGTCCTGTAGCATTTCACCATAGCGACAGCGAGATCGCTCCTGGCCTCTTCTCAGCCAGGCAAGATATAGAAATTGCCAGCTGAAGGTCGAACTGCCCCATGCGCATCATGCATATCGCCGAAACCATCAAAGGTGGTGTCGGAACCTATCTGAATCAGATCGTTCCCCTTCAGGTCGCGTCCGACGCGTTCGAAGCGGTGGAAGCAATCGTACCCGCCGAGCAGAGGGAGCAGGTGGCAGGCATCCCAAGTGCCAGCGTCGTCGCGATTGACGGCATGGGGCGTGGGCCACTTGGTCTGATCCGTCTCGGCCGCGCGTTTCGAGACAATGCCGCGCGCTTCAGGCCCGACGTGGTACACGCCCATTCGAGCTTTGCCGGACTCATCGCTCGGACGGTTCGCCTACCGGAGCCACGGCCTGCCATCGTCTATTGCCCGCACGGTTGGTCATTCGACCGCGAGGGCGGCGCGCTGTCGGGGTGGGCCTATGCCGCGGCCGAGCGGTGGCTGTCGCCCCTCGCCGATGCCATCGTGGCCATCTCAAGGTTCGAGCAGCGGCGCGGTGTGGAGGTCGGAATCGATCCAGGGCGCCTGCACCTCGTCGTCAACGGCATCGCCGACGTACCACCGCTGTCCGTGCCGGCCCCCGCCGCCCCGGCCGGGTCATCCGCCACGTTGCGCCTCCTGTTCGTGGGCCGGTTGGATCGACAGAAGGGCTTCGATGTGCTGCTGGAGGCGGTGACGCGGTTAGGCGCCGCGGTCGCGTTGCGCGTCGCGGGAGCCGCGGTGGTGGGCGCAGGCGCGGACTCCCGCCCCCTGCCCGACAACGTCCGGCTGCTCGGCTGGCTCGACGAAGCGGGCATCGCATGCGAACTCGCGACGTGCGACGTGCTGGTGGTGCCGTCGCGCTGGGAAGGTTTCGGCTTGGTGGCGCTCGAGGCGATGCGCGCGGCCCGGCCCGTCGTGGCGTCGCGCGTGGGCGGCCTGCCCGAAGTCGTGGAGGAAGGCGACACGGGCCTGCTGTTCGAGCCCGGCGACGTCGAGGCGCTGACGGCAGTGCTGGCGGGTTCTTCACGCGATCGTTGGCGCGACATGGGTCGGCGGGGTAGACAGCGGTTCCTGCACCGTTTCACGGCTGATCGAACGGCAGGGGAACTGCTGGCCTTGTACCGGATGTGCCTAGATGCCAGGACGACGACGTCCGGCTAGATCCGGGCTAGTTCACGCGCGGCTTCGAGCAGCGTCCTGGCGGACGCATGCCACGAGAAGGTGCGTGCCCGCTCCACCCCGTCGCGCCGGCGATCGCGCGTCTTGCCGTCCAGCACCCGGTTCATCAGCCGGGCCAGCGCGGGCGCGTCGGCGGGATCGAAATAGTCCGCCGCGTCGCCGCACGTCTCCACCACCGCGTCCGCGGTCGATGCCAGCACTGGGCAGCCGTGAAACATGGCTTCCAGGGGGGGGATGCCGAACCCCTCATAGAAGCTGGGAAATATCAGTGCCTGCGCGCGGCGCATCAGGCCGCGCACCTCCGCGTCGGGCAACCGGCCGGCAGCGATCAGACCGCCCCTGTCCCCGGCAGCGGCGCCGGTGAAGACCCTTGCGTCGACGTCGCCCACCGCCACCACGCAGGCACGGCCTGGAGCCAGCAGCTTCAACGCGTCCGCCACGAGCGCGAGATTCTTGTTCCTGGTCCTGTTCCCGAGCGTCAGGAAGAAGGGCCTGTTCTCCAGCCCCAGCCGAACAACCGCGGCCGGGTCGACCGGCCCGTCCATATGCTCCGTTCCGCACGGTGCCACCGCGATTCGAGTCGGATCGACCCCCAGCACGTCGGCCAGCTCCCGACGCGAGAAGTCGGATATGGTGGCAATCCGTGCCCGTGCGGCGATCAGCCGGCCCAGCACCCTGTGCGCCAGGGCATAGCGCTGGCTGAAGAACTCTGGGTGTCGGAACACCGCAGCGTCGTAGAGCACGGCCAGGCCGCGCGGGTGGAGAACGGGTACGCTGTTGGCCAAGCCCAGAGCCACGCCGGATCGCGACGCACGGTGAAACGAGAACTGGTCCCAAAGGTGGCCGCTCGCTCCCCCAACTGGGTGCCGTGCGATGTTGCCGTATTCCGGCGCGACGACCCCCGGCGGCGTGATCAAGCGGACCTCGGGCCATTCCCCCGGCTCCTTGCCCACGATCCGGTCTATGGCGTCCACGACGCTGCCGGCATATCGTTGCACGCCGGTGAGCGGCTGCGTCAGGAAACGGCCGTTGATGCAGATCGGACGCATAGTGTCACACTCGTCAGGAGAAACGGTCGCGCTGCGGTAGCCGGCGGACGCGATAGTCCGGAGCGGCTAGCTTTCTCCCGCTTCGCGTCAAGCATTCCAATCGCGGCTTTGCCGCAGTGCAGAACGCCGCTATGGCAGCGTCCCATGTCAAACCGGGAAAAGGTCGTGCGTATCCTCGACCGCACTCCGTTCGGCGTCGCCTCGGAGAGCAAGGCCTTCGTGCCACTGCTCATACGGGACAAGGCGGCGACCCGCGTCTACTGCTACACGCTGCTCATTTTGTGTGACGCGACGGCCATTGCCCTGTCCTTCGTCATGGCCAACTACTTGGTGAGCCTGTCGGCGCCCATCCCGATCGAACACGGGTTCGTCATGCTGGGCGCCATTCTGCCGCTATTCGCTGTCCAGGCCGGTACCAACGGCACCTACGGCGCGGCCACGCTGGACGACGCCGGCCTGGGCGCACGCCGCGCCGCGCGCGCGCTTACCATCGCGGGCGGCATCGTGCTGCTCATCGCCTACATGCTGAAGGCCAGCGCCGGTTTCTCACGTGGCGTGTTCTCGATCGGCTTCGCCGCTGCCTTCGTGCTGCTCATCGCGGCGCGGCGCCTGCTGCAGCCGGCGATCAGGCGCCGGATGTCTGGGTCTGCTCTGACAACCATCGTGATCTGCGACCGGGTCGGCTACGAGAAGCAGGGCGACGAAGTGGTGCTGATCGCGGACGAGTTGGGTTTCGACCCCCGCACCAGCGATCCCCACGCGTACAGTGATCTGGCCCGCACGGTAGCCTATGCTGATCGGCTGATCGTGGCTTGCTCACACAGCCGGGCGGCGGTGTGGGCGCCCGTGCTCCGTACGCTGGCCGTGGACGGGGAGGTATTGACCGACGCCCGCGACGATCTGGGCGCGATCGGCATGCGCCGCTTCGGCGACCGGCGCACCTTGGTCGTGAACTACGGCCCGATGACGCTGTCGGCTCGGGGTCTCAAGCGGGCGTTCGACGTGGTATTCTCTCTTGCCAGCCTCTTGGTCCTGTCGCCGCTGCTGCTCGGAACGGCGCTGGTAATCCGGTGGGAGAGCCCAGGCCCCGTGTTCTTCCGCCAGGAACGCATCGGCCGCGGCAACCGCATCTTCCGCATCTTCAAGTTCCGCAGCATGTTCGCGCACGCTGCCGACGCGCGGGCCGAGACGCTGACCCAGGTGAACGATAGCCGCGTCACCCGCGTGGGCGCCTTTATCCGGCGCACTTCCATCGACGAGTTGCCCCAGCTCATCAACGTGCTGCTGGGCGACATGAGCGTGGTTGGCCCGCGCCCCCATGCGCTGGCCGCCAAGGCGGCGGACCTTCTCTATTGGGACGCGGACGCGCGCTACCGAGAACGGCACGTCATCAAGCCGGGCATGACGGGGCTGGCGCAGGTGCGGGGCTTCCGCGGCAACACCTACCACGTCGAGGATTTGACAAACAGGTTGGGTGCCGACTTGGAGTATGTGGCGGGCTGGACGCTGCGCGGCGACTTGCTCATCATCCTCCAGACCCTGAAGGTGATGCGGCACGACAATGCCTACTGACGGGGCGTGACCGTGCCCCCTGACGAGAATCAAGGTTGATCAAGGTTGCCACCGTCTGGTCGGGGCCATCGCCTTTACGGGACGAGGATAGTTCGAAGTGCCGCAAGCCCGCTCCATGATCCGAACCGGCCTGGTCGTGCTTGGCGCGCTCCTGGTCGGCTGGATGGTGGTCGCCGTGACGGTGGACCGGATCTTCGCGCGTCCGGCGCCGGCCTTGGCCCTGTTCTGGAACCCGCGCAGCGCGGATGCGAACGCGCGTCAGGCGGACCTGCTGATCCAAGACGGCCAGGTCGAGACCGTGAAATCCCAGGTTCGCGACCGCGCCGTGCGGTCGCTCCACCGCCAGCCAGTCAATCCCGCCGCCGCGCGCCTCCTGGGCATCGTGGCGATGCAGGACGGTCGAACCGCGCAAGCCGAACGCCTTATTCGGTATGCGGAAGCCATGTCGCGCCGCGACGTACCTACGCAGCTCTGGCTGATCGAGGTCAACGTTCAGCGCGGCGACGTGACACAGGCCTTGCTCCACTATGACCGCGCGTTGCGCTCCAATGTCCGGTCGCGCGGCATATTGTTCCCCGTCCTGGCGGCCGCCGCGGACGAGGCGGCGGTGCGGGGGCCGCTGGCCAGCTTTCTCGCGCACCGGCCCCAGTGGTGGCGCGCGTTCCTGGAGAGCTACGTCCCCAAGGCGCGGTCGGCGGAATCGCTGTTCGCCTTCTCGCACGCGCTACGGATGGACCGACCACCCGCCTTCGACCCGTGGATGCTCCAGGCCATCGAGAAGCGCCTGGTGGAGGTCGGCGCCTATGATCGATCGGCCGCGCTCTACAACGGCGCGCACGGGCTGGCAGCGGGTGACCGGACGTCGCTGCGCAACGGCGCCTTCGAGCAGCCGGGCAGCTGGGACCCGTTCGATTGGAATCTGGTGGACGAGGAGAACCTGTCCGCCATCCGCCAGCCCAGCCCCGCGCGCGGCGGGGGCAACGCGCTGTTCCTGCTGGCCAGCAACGGCCGAGGCGGCGACGTGGCCGCCCAGCTCACGCGGCTGCGGCCGGGCCGTTACCTCCTGACGGCGACGGTTGGCGGGGTAGCCGGCGACCCGCTGGCCTTTCCGCAACTGATCGTCCGTTGCGCGCGCGACGAGCGCGAGGTCCTGCGGCAACCCTTTCCTCCTGCCGCCGAGACCGGCCGCGCGTGGCGGCTGGACTTGTCCGTACCGGCCGGCTGCGACGCGCAACGGGTGGTGCTGCGTGCGACCAGCACGCTAGATGCCTCAACCACGGCTCCCTGGATCGACAACATGGCGATCCACGCCAGAGAAGGGCGCTGAGATGCGTGCTGACGCCAACCGCGGCACCCGCGCCGGCCTGCGCCCGGACCGCCCGGATACGCGCCGGCCGGCACGCCGGTCGCCCCTGCTGGTCCACCTCGGTGTACGGGCGGCCGGAGAGGCCGACTTCGCGGTGCTGGCCCTCCTCCTTGTTCTGGTGGCGCTGGGCGGGGGATCGGCCTTCGCCGATACGCTGTCGCTGCTTTACGTCCGGCCGGCGGCCGTGGCCGCGTTCGCGGCCTTTCTCCTGATCCCGCCCCGGCCGGGTATCACGCCGGGCTGGAACGGACTGCGCGCGCCGCTCTGGATGCTCGTTGCGCTGGCCGCCATCATCGCGGCGCAGCTCGTTCCCCTTCCGCCGGCGATCTGGACGTTCCTGCCCGGCCGCCAGCCCTATCTGGAAGCCGCGGCGGCGGCCGGCCTTGCCCAACCCTGGCGTCCGCTGTCGCTCACGCCCGATCTGACAGCCAATAGCCTGGCCGCGCTGGTCGTGCCGGCAGCGGTACTGGCGGGCTTCGCCAAGCTCTCGCCCCGCCAGCGGGCACGGCTGCTGCCCGGCTTTATCCTGCTCTGTGCGGCCAGCATGGCGTTCGGCGTGATGCAGTTCGCAGGCGGCGGACAGTCGGCGCTCTACTGGTACAAGCGGACCTATCAGGGGACCACCACCGGCCTGCTGGCGAACCGCAACCATCAGGCAGCCATGCTGGCCGCCCTCTTCCCAGCCTTGCGCGCCTGGACGCTGATGCCCGCGGCCACTCGCCAGTGGGACCGGCAGCGCCGGTGGCTGGCGCTGGCGCTGGGCATCGTGGCGATCCCGGTGATCCTGGCCACCGGCTCGCGCGCGGGCTTAGTGCTCGGCCTCGCCGGCCTGACGGCCGCCTGGGCCATGTTCCCGACCGCCCGGCAGACCAACGGGGCGGGCTCGCGCTTCCTCCCGCCGTGGCTGCTCCGCTTCGGTGTGCCCGTGCTGCTGGCCGGGCTTGTCGCGGCTACGCTCTTCCTGGGCCGTGCCCTGTCCGTCCAGCGCCTGACCGGCACCGCGTCCGACTCGCTCGCGCTGAGCGAGGACCTGCGCTTCCGCCTGGCGCCCGCCGTGGTGCGGCTCATTCGCGGCTTCTTTCCCACGGGCTCGGGGTTCGGTAGCTTCGACCCCGTATTCCGTCAGTACGAACCGGACGCCGTGCTGATCTCCAGCTACTTCAACCATGCGCACAACGAACCGCTGGAGGTCGCGGTGACGGCCGGGCTTCCGGGCCTGATCCTGCTGGGTGTGTTCATGACTTGGTGGGCCGCCCGTTCCTGGGAGGCTTGGCGTGCCCGGTCGCGCGGCGACGGCGATCGGCTGGCGCTGCTGGGCGGCGTCGTGATCGGCGTGCTGATGGCGGCTAGCCTGGTGGACTATCCGCTGCGCACGCCACTCCTAGAAGCTTGGTTCGCGCTGGCGTGCGGGTGGCTGTGCACGCGGCGGCTTGATCGTGAAAACCCAGCGGTTCCGGCCGCGATTGCCGCGGCCGGCCGTCCCCTGTAGGGCGGGAAATCGGCTGTTTAGAAGCCAGGGATAGATCGTGAAGAGTTGCGTACTGACATTGGGGGGCGCCGCGCTCCTGCTGGCGGGGAGCGGTTGCTCGGAGGACCGCTTCGTCGGGCGGCAGGGCGTCACTCTGGCCGAGCACCGGCCACTGCCCGAGCCGCTGGCCGCCGACCTGATATCCGCCCCGCGCCCGCAGCTGCTGGGCCCGTTCGACCAGGTGTCGGTGGACGTGTTCGGCCTGCCCGAGTTCAGCCGCACCGTCACCGTGGATCGATCGGGCAACGTATCGCTGCCGCTCGCCGGCGTGATCCTGGCCTCCGGCATGACGCCCGTGCAGCTGGCCGGCACGGTGGCGCAGCGGCTGCGCGCCAATCATGTTCGCGACCCCCGGGTCAGCGTCAACGTCACGCAGGTCGTCAGCCAAGTCGTGACCGTGGGCGGGCAGGTCCGTCAGCCCGGCCTCTACCCGGTGACCGGCCGCATGACGCTGATGCGCGCCCTGGCCCGGGCGCAGGGCTTCACGGATAACGCGCGCAGCGACTATGTGCTGGTCTTTCGGCGCGTGAACGGACGGGACGTGGTGGGCCTGTACGACACGCGCGCCATCCAACAGGGCATCTACGCCGACCCGGAAGTGTTCGCGAACGACGTGGTACAAGTGGATGAATCCCGCGCACGACGCCTGTTCGGCCTTTTCCTGGCCGCGTCTCCGCTGCTGATCGCCCCGCTGGTGGCGGCTCTAAACTAGGACGCCGAACACCCATGAACGAGTTCAAGCTCCAGCCCGCATCCACGGCCGCTGGCGGCGCCCTGCCCGAGATCGTGATCGAGAGCGAGGCCGCGCGCGGCAGGCGATCGCTCGTGGCCGACTATCTGTCGGTCGCCAACCGCCGCAAATGGCTGATCCTGGGCACCATGGCGGCCTTTCTGGTGGGCGGGCTCCTGGTGACGCTGTTCACCACGCCGCTCTACAAGACCAGCGCCATGCTGGAGATCCAGCGGGAGAACCGCAACTTTGCCGACGTCAAGGGTACCGATCAAGCTCAGGCATCCAACGACAACGAGTTCTACCAGACGCAGTATGGCCTCCTGAAGTCGCGTGCCCTGGCCGAGCGCATCGCGCGCACGCTGCGCCTGGGCGACAACCCGGCCTTCTTCGAGAGCTACGGCGCGAAGGCGCCGGAGACCCTGTTCGAGAACGGCCTGCCGATCCAGACCCAGGCAGCTCGCGACGCGCGGGCCAGGGCCGCGGGCGGACTGGTGCTCGCCCATATGGACGTGGAGCCGGAGCGCCTGTCGCGGCTGGTGGAGATCAGCTTCACCAGCCCGGACCCGGCCCTATCAAAACGCGTGGTGGACGCCTGGTCGGTCAACTTCATCCAGTCCACGCTGGAACGACGTTACGCCGCTACTTCCTATGCCCGCAACTTCCTGGAAGATCGCCTGGGTCAGCTGCGCAACCGCATCGACCAGTCCGAGCGCGCCTTGGTGGGCTACGCGTCGCGCGCCAACATCGTCAACATTCCCGGCTCCACCGATTCCAATGGCCAGACGTCGGGCGAGCGTTCGCTGGTGGTGGACGACTTGGCCAACCTGAACCGCGAGCTCGCGCTGGCCACGGCCGAGCGTATCACGGCACAGAGCCGTCTGGGCGGGTCGGGCGCCACCAAGGAGCAGCTGGACAGCACTGCCCAGAACACGCTGCGCACGCGCCGCGCGGAACTGGCGGCGGATTATGCTCGGCTCCTCCAGCAGTTCGACGCCGGCTACCCGCCCGCTCGCGCCCTCCAAGCGCAGATCCGTTCCATCGACGGCGCGCTGGCGGGCGAGACCGGCCGCGTGAGCGCTGTGCTGCAGCAGACGCTGCAGGCCGCGCAGGCGCGCGAGCGTGAGCTTCAGTCCCAGGTCGACAAGCTGACCGGCCGCGTGCTGGAGTTCCGGCGCCGATCCATTCAGTACAACATCCTCCAGCGCGAGGCCGACACCAACCGCCAACTCTACGACGCGCTGCTCCAGCGCTATAAGGAGATCGGCGTCGCCGGCGGCGTGGGCGTCAACAACATCGCGGTGGTGGACGGCGCGGACCTGCCTGCCCGCCCGTCGCGTCCGCGCCCGTTGTTCAACATGGCCCTGGCGCTGCTGGCGGGGCTGATCGCCGGCTGCGCGCTGGCGCTGCTGCTGGAGCAGGTGGACGAGGGCCTGACCGATCCCATCGAGGTCGAGGAGACGCTGGGCCTGCCGCTGATCGGCGTCACGCCCAAGCTGGCCGGCCAGGAGCCGGTAGATGCGCTGCGCGATCCTAAGTCCGCCCTGACGGAAGCCTATGCCTCCATCACGGCCAACCTGGGCTTCGCCACGTCGCACGGCATCCCGCGCACGCTGGCCATCACCAGCGCGCGGGCGGCGGAAGGCAAGAGTTCCACCAGCTACGCCATCGCCCGCTCCATCGCGCGCACGGGGCGCAACGTGCTGCTGATCGACGCGGACATGCGCTCGCCGTCCGTGCACGCGCTGGTGGACGAGAAGCTGGGCGAGGGCCTGAGCAACTACCTGGCCGGCGCAGACGACGTTGAGCGCATGATCCGGCCGACGGACGTGGATCGGCTGTCCATCCTCACCGCCGGTCCCCAGCCGCCCAGCACGCCTGAACTGTTGTCGGGCGACCGGCTGCGCCAGCTGCTCGACCTGATGAGCGAGCACTACAACCACGTGGTACTCGATCTGCCGCCCGTGATGGGCCTGGCGGACGCGCCGCTGATCGCGGCCCAGGCGGAAGGCACGCTGGTCATCACCGCCGCCCACAGCACGCACAAGAACGTGGTACGCCTCGCCATCAGCCGCCTGCGCAGCGCGCACGCGCACCTGCTGGGCGTCGTGCTGTCGATCTTCGACGTGCGCCAGGCGAGCTACGGCTACGGCTACGGCTACGGCTACGGCCATGGCTATGGATATGGCAGCAAGTCCGCGGGGGACGCGGGCGCGTGACGGCGGACGCCGCCCAGGCCCGTCGGACAGCGGCGGCCTCGCCGGTGGGGAACGAGGCGCGCGACCGGGCGGCGTCCACCGTCCCGCCCGTCGACTATGCGACGGACATTCCGCGGATCATCCACCAGACCTATCCCACCAAGGTCCTGCCCCCCGCCTTCCAGGCCAACGTGGATCACCTGCGCCGCCTCAATCCCGGCTGGGAATACCGGCTCTACGACGACGCCGACGTCGAACGGTTCATCCTGTCGGCCTGCGGCCCGGAGATGCTGGCCACCTACAACAGCATAGCGCCCGGCTACGGCGCCGCGCGCGCCGACCTGTTCCGCTACCTGGTGATCCACCGCGAAGGTGGCGTGTACCTGGACATCAAGAGCACCGCCTCGCTGTCCTTCGACGAGGTGCTGATGCCCGGCGACGCGTTCGTCCTGGCGCAATGGGACAATCGGGCCGGCGAGGAACACGAGGGGTTCGGCCTGCTGGAATACGTGCGGCACGTCCCGGGCGGCGAGTTCGTACAGTGGTTCATCGCCGCCGCGCCCGGTCATCCCATGATGGCCGCCGTGGTCGAGCGCGTCGTGGCGGCGCTGCGGTCGTACAATCCGCTGCGTCACGGAACGGGCCGTGCCGTTGTCCGCGTCACCGGCCCCGTCCCCTATACCGAGGCGATCGCGCCGCTGCTGGACCAGTACCGCCACCGCTTGGTGCGCAATCACCGCGACCTCGGCCTACGCTATTCCATGGTGGGCGGGATGGAACACCGCGCCCCGGCGGGCGCGAGCCACTATACCCGGTCGCGTCATCCGATCGTGAACAGGCCCCGGGCGCCCGGGATGCGGCTGCTGATACAGGCGGTGCTGGAATTGAAGGCTCTTCGGCGGTGGCTGCTGCGGCTAGGCTGAACCGAGCGGCGCGCGGACAGATCCCTAACCGCCCCCCCGATACCGGACGCGATGCAGCAGGGCTTTTATCCGGCGTGCTCCTGCCGCAGGTATAAGGGAGGCGTAGACAGCCGGGCCGGCGCCCAGCGCGCGGACCGCGGTCCAGCGACGGTGACGCAGTAGCCGGCCCAGCACGTGCGCCAGCCTGTAATTCACCAACAGCCTCTCGCGCCCCGAGATCGCGGCGCGAATGGTAGGCAGGGCCTCGCATATGCATAGGCAGTCGTCCGCCGACAATAGATAGGGGCGGTAGCTGGCGAGCTCCAGCAGCTTGGCGGCGGCGGCGAAGCGCAACCAGTCGGCCTCCGCCGCAGACAGCTGCCGTGCAGCAGCCACGATCATGGTTCTTAGATCGGGCAGCGCGCGCTGTTCGCGCGCACCGTCCACGGTGAAGCGCAGATCGGGCTGGCCCGAGAGCGATCGCTGCCGGGAAATCGCGGCCAACTGTGAATTGACCGCCGACAGCCGGCCACTGTGCGCTTCCGCCGACGAGGCGCTGGCCCCGTGCAGCCGGTACTCGCCTACAGGCTCGGGCAGGTTGTAGAGATTACCAAACGACAGCAGGCGCCAGTACAGATCGGTATCCTCGGCGTTGGTAACCTCGCGATAGCTGCCGGCGGCGATAACGGCGTCACGCCGCACCATCAGGAACGACTGGGGCAGATACGGCTCGACCGAAGGCAGGGCGTGAAGATCGCCCACCGCATTGCCGCCGAAGCGTGCCCGTCCTCCGATCCGCCGCCCATCCGCGTCGATCAGCCAGACGTCTCCGCCTACGCCGACGCAGTCGGGGTGTGCATATAGATAGGCCAGCTGCCGCTCCAGCCGATCGGGTGCGGATCGATCGTCGGCGTCTTGCATCGCAAGGAACGGTGCCGAGCTTTGCTGCACTGCCGTGTTACGAGCCGCCGTGATGCCGCCGTTGGGGCGGTCGACGACCCGAATGCGCGGGTCCACCCTCGCCAACTCGCGCGCTACCTCGCTTGTCCGGTCTGTGGAACCGTCGTTCACCACCAGGATCCGGATATCGCGCAGCGTTTGAGCCGTGAGCGACCGAAGCGTTTCAGCTAGCGTGACCTCGGCATTGTAAGCGGGAACGAGCACATCCACCACCGGGGCGGAGGGGGTTGGAACGAGGGGATCTGAGGCGAAAAGGTGGCTCACGCGCGGCGCCTCGCGGGGGCATGAGGGATCGGCTGAGCGACGGTTGTTGCTATGGGCATGAGGCGGGCTGCCACGTGGTTCGGAAGCGGGCAAGGAGACGATACTGCGTGAACCGGCTATTCTGGGGCCACCGGGCCTGGGTCGCGGTGCCGCCCCAACCCCGTCACGCCCAGCGCAAAATCCTTTGCCAGAGATGCCTTAGATGGTCCGATACCCCGCCTCGACCGGCTCTCACCGAGCATGAGGCGGAAAGCCTCCAGACGACGAAAGAGGCTAGTGCCTTGGTGCACTTCCAGACGCCGACGGAGCAGATTGGTGCGCAACTCGATCGCCTGGGCTGCCTCTGCGGCCGAGCCCGCCAACGGATGATCCGTCCGCCCCGCCTCGCGCAGCAGAGGCACCAGCACCTCGTTGAACAGCACGCGCTCCCGGTAGACGCCCACCGGCACCGTCCAAAAGGTATTGATCGTGCGCAGCCGGTCGAGCCGGCTGCTCGGCCGCGTGCCGTACACGTTGGCGCCGTGCTGTCGGTAGAGGAGTAGCGGCTCCGCTATGTGGGACACCCGGCCCAGTGCGGCCGCCAGCACGTACAGCCACGTGTCGTGCGACAGCGGGATCGACCGCTCGAACTGGCGGGGACGGCGCGCGCGGGGGATCAGGTGGGCCAGCTCGCGCCGCAGCACCATGGTGTTTCCCCAGCCGGTGATATAGGGATCGAGTGTCAAGGGCTCAAACAGCGCGTCGCCGCGTATGTCCTGGTCGAATACGCCGCGCGGCGTCAGCGCGACGTCCGTCACCATGAGCCGGTGGAGCGACAACAGGCTGTTGTCGGCCTCCATGCGCTCGACCGCCACCTCCAGCTTGGTCGGCAGCCAGGCGTCGTCCTGATCCGACATGGCGACGTATTCGTGACGGCAGTGCTCGACCGCGAACAGGAAGTTGTCGGCGAAGCCCAGCCGCTCCGTCTTGTCCAGGACGCGGACGGGAAAGGGGGCGGTTCGCGCGAACGCGGCTATGACGGCCAGCGTGTCGTCGGTGGATCCGTCATCGCTGATCACCAGTTCGGCCGGCTTCAGGCTCTGGTCGGCGATGCTGCGCAACTGCTCGTCTAGGAAGCGCGCGCCGTTGTAGGTGGCCATCGCGACCGAGACGCGCGGCCGCACCGCCCGCCCGGTCGTATCGGACGCGAAGGCCCCGGTCACTGCCGGCCGGCTACGCGCTCGGCCAGCGCGCGGTCCAGCAGGTCCGGCGTCTGCGCGCAAGGCTGGTCGGGGACGACGAAGCGCTCATAGGCCACGCCGCCCTGCGAGTAGGTGCAGCGGCGCCGGTCGCCCGATACGACCTCCCCCGTCAGAAAGGCGTTGCCGGGGATCGGTCTGTTCGGATCCCGATATGGCGCTACGGCGGGACACGCCTCCCCCAGCGGCAGCACGACCGTGTTCGGCAGGAACTGGCCATCGCCCGTCTGATAGGAGCCTACGTATTCGCAGACCTTTCTATCCCCTTCCACGCGCTCGCCCAGGAGCTGGGCCGCGGCGGGTGCGGAGGCGGCGACCGCCGCGAACGGAACAAGAAGAAGGGCTCGCATCGCCCGTCGCCTCTACGTCGTCGGGAGCGCCGAACAAAGAACGGACTTCGCATCCGTGCCCGGTTCCCGGCCACGCGGTTGCCCAACCCTTCCCCGAACGGCTAGTGGGGAAGCGGCGTTCGCGATCCCGCGACCAGGAATATCCATGTCAGTTCCCGTATCGCTGCCGCTATCCAATGGGGCCGACCGGCCCGGGACCAGCCAGCGCGTGCGCCGCACCGCCGTCGTGCTGGGCGCCGACCTCGGCTATCCCCCGGCCTGGTGGATCGATCCCGTCCGCGTGATACTGCTGATCGTCCTGCCGATCTTCTGCTTCGCGGCCTATTACAACCACTTCAACTACTGGAGCTTCCGCGCCAGCCAGGACTTCGTCACGCTCCAGACCTTCGGAGTGGGGATGTACAGCATGACGATGCTCATCCTGGGCATCGCGGTCGGCCGCCTGATGGTTCGCCGACGGGACATGGTGTCGCTGATCGACAGCGATCGGGTGACGCAGGTGCTCCAATGGCTCGGGTGGATCGCGATCGTCGCCTACCTGCTGCTGCTGGGAACCCTGGTCACGAACTTCTCGCTCGTGCTGGCACTCCTGCGGGGGGACATCGCGGCGTCGGGCGAGTTGCGCAACGCCCTGGGGCGCATCCCCGGCGTCACCTCGTTCGTGCAGTTCGGCACGGTGTACATGGCGCTCGTTTCCATGCTGGTGACGATGACCAACTACACCATGACCAAGCGCCAATGGGTCATGACGGGGGTGATCTTCGCCTTCGCGTTCGCGCGCTCGGTGCTGAACTCGGAGCGCATCGCGCTGCTGGAGATCATGGCGGCCGCGGCCATCATACCCGTGGCCTATCGCTGGCGTCCCTCGCCGCTGCGGCTGGTGGCGCCCTATGCCGGTATCGTGTTCATCTTCGCCGCCTTCGCTGGTGGCGAGTACCTGCGGAGCTGGCAGTTCTACCAGTACCAATATGACTCGTACTGGGATTTCATAACACAGCGCTTCTTCGGCTACTTCTCGACTGCCATCAATAATGGAGCCGGGGCATATTTAGTTTACGGTCAGAACAATCCCTATCCTGAACTTACAACAGGATGGGTGACCAAGTTTCCCATCCTCGGAAATATATTCTTTCCAGATGCCGAGATACTAGTGCATGATGAATTTCTGGAGATGTACGCCACTCTGGAATTCAACAATCCCGGCGGGTTCTACGCCGCATTCCTGGATTACAACTTCATTGTAGCTTCGGTATTTATGCTGCTGGTAGGATGCCTGACCGGCGCCGCGTACCGGCACTTCCAGAACAGATCCATATTCGGCATGCTCCTGTACCCGGTGGTCTTCCTGGGGACGACGGACCTCATCCGTATCCTGTACATATCCGATACCAGGACCTTGCCGATCCTTCTCGGCATCGCCTTTGCCATTTATGTGATGCGGCCGGTGCGTTTCCCGCGCGATCAGTTTCCTGCCGTGACCGGGGGAGTGCAAGGGTGACGGATGCCGATACCGGGGTGAACGCCCCCCTGTCGCTGGTGGTAGCAACGCTGGGCCGCACAGCCGAGGTGAAGACCCTGCTGCACAGCTTGGCCGAACAGAGCTTCGGACGGTTCGACGTCGTGGTGGTGGATCAAAACGACGACGACCGCCTGATACCGTTCTTGGCGGGGAAATGGCCCTTCGCGTTGCGGCGCCTCCATACGCCCGGCGAGCGGGGAGCCAGCCGGGCACGCAACAGAGGATGGCGCCAGACGAGCGGCCGGGTCGTGCTGTTCCCGGACGACGACTGCTGGTATCCGCCTGACTTCCTGGAGCACGCCCTGGCGATCATGCAGGGCTCGGGGGCCGACGTGTTGAGCGGCCGCCCGACGGACGAGAACGGCCGCACCATCAACGGCCGCTTCGAACTCCGGGCCGCCCGCATCGATTCCGTCAATGTGTGGACCACCGCGATCGAGTGGATCGTGTTCTTCCGGAAGTCGGTATTGGAGGCGGTCGGGGGCTTCGACGAGGACATCGGCATTGGCGCCTCCACGCCTTGGCAATCATGCGAGATTCAAGACATTATTATTCGCGCGATCGCGGCCGGGCATGTCTGCTGCTACGATCCAAGCCTGATCGGCCATCATGCGGAGATGGTGGTCGGTCGCCCCGATGCCCGCTTGGTCCGCAAAGCCCGGGGCTACGCGCGGGGCTTGGGCTTCGTGCTCCGGATGCACGGCTACTCCGCGTCCCGCCGCGGCGCCTGGGTGCTGCGTCCCGTGGCACGCGGTTTAGTGGAGTTAGCGCGCGGTCGGGGACATATGCTGCCTTACTACATGCAGACGGCCCTGGGCCGGCTGGAGGGTGCTCTCGCGCGCCCGCTAGGTCGATGACCGTCTTCTATCCCCACCCCTCGCGCCGAATGGTCGCCGCCGGGGCCGTGATGCTCGTCGGCAGCGCGGCCTGCCGCGACCGCGCGTCCGCGGGTCCGCGCCCGGCACGTCAGGTGCGGACCTTGTCCAGCCTCGGAGTGGATCGGTTCACCGGCCGCGATCAATGGTCCCGACTGCGGGACGCGTTCCAGGCGGCGCACGCCGGGGGCTTCGACATCGCGGCCGACGGTGACGCCGACTATCGCCACGACGGCCCGCTCCTGCTGGACGGCGTGTCGATGGACGGGCACGGCTGTACCCTGACCGCCCTGTCGGACGGCCCGCAGGTGCTGCACTGCGTGGGTGACGGCTGGCGGGTCGCGAACCTGCGTGTTCTGTGCGCCGCCCGGGCCCGTACCGCGGAGAATTATGCCAACGGCGTCATGGTCGGTGACGAGGATGGCCGCCCCGCGACGAATTTCGTCCTGGAGAACGTCGTGGTGGATGCGGCCGCCCCCGGCTGCGGCGCAGGCGGCACGGGCTTCATGTTCAACAGCGCCAGCCGCGGCCGCGTCTCGCGCGTCACGGCGCGGCGCAGCTGGGCCGACGGCATCCACGTCACCAACGGATCGCACGACTTGGTGTTCGAGCGCCCGCTGAGCGAGAACACGGGCGACGACGGCTTTGCCGTAGTCTCCTACCGCGCGCATGGCCGTCTGTGCCACTCGATACGGGTGACGGACGGAATCAGTCGGGATTCGGGGGCGCGTGGCTGTTCCGTTGTAGGCGGTCGTGACGTGATCTACGAGCGGTTCGTAGCGGAACGTTCGGCCGCGGCCGGTGCCTATCTGTACGGCGAGGAGGCATTCGACACCTACGGCGTGTATCAATGCCGCCTGATCGCTCCCGTGCTGCGGAACTGTGTGACGGGTCGGGGTCTGCCCACCGGCTTCGCCCAGGCGGTGATAACCATCGGAGGACGCAACGGCGCCGATACCATGAACGGCGCGGTGCTGTCACGAGGAGCCGTCGACTGCGTCGTAACCGACCCGGTGGTGGAAGGGGTGGGTGCTTCTTGCTGGGCGGGTATATCAATGCATCAGTACGCGGTGAACACGCGGATCACCGGGGGCAGTTTAAGCAATCTCGTGCCCACCAGCGGCTCCTTCCGTCCCAACGGTGTTGAGATTGGCGGGCACAACCTAGTAGTTGAGGGCGTATGCATGCGGAACGTCGCCGGGATCGCGGTGGTGGTGACGGTGACGGCGAGTGGCAACTGCGTCGTTAACCGACCGGAGGTCACCGGCAGCCTGCTGCGTCCCGGTCCGATAAGCAGCTACGTCTACGTCGACGTCGCTCCGGCCGTACGCCGGATCACGGTGATGGACGGACGTTTCACCGGGGGGCCCGCTCAGTTGGCCATAGACAGGCTGCCGCGCGGCCGCGTGCGCCTCCTGAACAACCGTCTCCTCTGAGGGCAGGCGACTTCAACGGCTCGCTATCCCCCTATCGGGCTCTCGCCGTGCTTCCTCAGTACGTCGTCGAATGCCTCGGCCATAAGTGACTGGAGGCTGCGGCCCTGGCGACGCGCGAGCATGTGCAGCGCGAAGCTCATCTCGGGTGAGAAGAAGCCGGCTACCTGCTTGCGGCCCTCGCGTGCAGGTGTCCTGGCACTGGACGCACCTGTGGCCTGCGACGGTGGAGCGACCGGCTCGGGCTCGGTTCTGCTCCGTAGATTGGCGAAGGTGGGACGTTTGCTCACTCAATCCTCTCCATTCTCCGGTGATCCGTCGGCTAGCTGACGGCAGACCCATGCGTACAGCGACCGTACGTCGTCGGCAGCCCGGCCGCTGCGCTCCACCTCGACCGCGGTCAGTCCCTCCGCGCTAGCGCGCCTGAATGCTGCACGGTCGGGTAGGATCAGGGGACACGGCGTGAGACCGAAGCTGCGGACTAGATCGCCGGCCTCGGCATATATTCGCGGCGCGTTTGGGGGACCGGCGGTGAACACCGCGAACGCTGGGCGTCGCAGCAGCTGCACCAGCTTCGCCGAGGTCTGGATGGCTGCCAGGTCGAAGGCGGAGGGCCGGCACGGGATCAGCACCAGATCTGCGATCTCGGCTGCGGCGCGTGCTGCGCTGTCGGCATGCGGCGGGGTATCGATCACCACGAAATCCGCACCTTGCCTGGAAGCCGCTTCTATCTTGGCAGCGAGCCTCGGCGGCGGACTGTCGATCACTTCGGGCGGACGATCCTGGCGCCAAGCCGCCCACTGGGATGCCGTGGCCTGGGGATCGGTATCGACGACCAAGGCGACGCGACCGCTGTCGTGTGCGGCTGCGGCCAGGTGGATGGCCAGCGTCGTCTTACCCGCTCCCCCCTTCTGGCTGATGATGGCGACGACGATCACGGACGCACTCTCTACGCGTCGGTGGGCCGACGGTACAATATGTCTTCCCTCCGATCTATCGACCTGTCTGCGCGTCTAAGCGTCGACAAGGACACAACCGTTCCTCCGCACATCGGCGTTACCGTTCCGTTGCGTCTTTGATCGCTGTCCGGGTCCGACGCTTATTCAGAGATCCCGGTGCGGGAGAATATACCGGTGCGGGAGAATATATAAGCCTGTGGCGTTTCTGGATCATCGTGAGACTCGCGCCCGTCGCGGGCATCTATCCCGGCGCCCAGTCGGGCCAGCACCTGTCCCAGCGCGCCGTCTAGCGTCGCCTCGGCCAGTTCGCGACACGTCAGCGTCGCGCGCATTGCGTCCGCAGCCTGCGTTGCGTCGCGGGCGCGATCCGCCTCGCAGGCGGGCGGGGGCGACGGACGGAGACGACGGGGCAGCAGCCCGGCTAGCTGATCCGGCCATGTCGGGCGGTAGGCGTTGGACAACTGCATTACGCGGGGACCGGCCCCCTCCCCGTCTATCCTGCGATAGCGCCGCCGACGCTTCAAGAAGCCCGCATGTTCCAGCGCGTTCAAGGCACGCGCCACGGTGGCGCGTCCCAATGCGGTGCGCTCGGCCAGCCAGTCATAGCCAGGGAACACTCTACCCCGATTGAGACGGGCCAGCGTCAGCAGTTCCTCGTAGACACGCACGGCGGCGGCCGTGATCCCGGCCAGGGCTCGTTCGACGACGGTCATGGGACGGCCCTGCGCCCGCGCCGCGCGGCGATGGCGCCTGCCGACATCCAGCGCGGCCCGCGCGGCACGGAGCAACCGGTCGCATTCACCAGGTGCAGGGTCGGTGAAGAACAAGTGCTCGAAGCTCCCAGCCTCCGCGCTGCCGCGGCGCACGGGGGCCGTACGGCCCCCGTGCGGGTGCCGCATGATCGCACCGATTACCTCGCTCATGGTAAGCGACGTCATCTTCCTTCCCCCTTGGGGGCCGGGACCTTTGCACGCGAAGAGCGGTGGCGCGGAACGCGCGTCCCTTGATCCGGGGCGGAAGATGTCGTATCAAGGTGGAACCGTGTGGTGGTTCCTATGCGGCGTTGGCGCGCCGTTCTTGATCCGAATCCCTGGGACGCCCGGCCTTCGTGCCGGGCTTTCCTTTATGCGGTCACGGTCGCCCCCTTTTCGTGCCGCGCGGGACCGTCCCGGCGGAGCACCGATAATCGCAGGTGTACCGGCTGTAGGAAAGCGTTCTTGGTTCGTGCTTTCGAGTAGGAATGGCTGAAAAAGTTCGTGCTTTCGGGTATGTAATGGCTTTTCAATTCGTGCTTTCGAGTATGAAATCTGTCTTGGTTCATATTTTCGGATAGAAGGGGCATTCCCGACATGCCGGTTACCGGGGCGATTCGACCTCCGTCTCGAGGCTCGGGCGAGGTGTGATAACAACGCGCGTGGGATTGGTGCGCCGACCACGGCGGGTTTCGGCCGCACCCCCGCCGGCGTCCCCGACCTGTTCCAAAAGTTCCAGTCGATAGCCGGGGATCGAGTCGGCGCCCGCTACCGCGCGCAGAGCTTGGCGAAAGTTCGCTAGCGGGTTCTGGTAACCCACCTGCAGACGAAACGTCGCGAGATCGAGTTCCAATCCCCGCTCCCCGTCGCAGACGGAGCGCGCGACCTCATATATGCGCCGCTCGATCGGCCCCAGCTGGAAGTAGGCATGGGCGTAATCGAGCACGTGGCGGTCGAGCAGGATCGCCCGGAATAGCCAGTCGCACAGTCGTACGCGCACCGCCTTGAGCCGTTTCTCACCGCCCTTGACGCGGGTATAGTGGAGCCGGGCCTCGCTGAGCCAGGAGAAGAAGCCCTCCTCGCCTTCTCCGCCCGCCTCTATGTTGGTTCGAATCTGCGTGCCCTGCAGTCGTTCCAGGGCTTCCGACAGGCGCTGGTAGGACCGGGCGGATTGGTTGGCGCCGGTGACGGAAAACAGGTCGTGGGCGGTGAAGGTGAAGTCCTGGCTGACCTGCTCTCCCGTTTCCAGCTTAGCGGCCATGAGGCTGGCGATGTATAGCACGATCTCCTTGTCGTAGATGGTGGCCACGCCGGTCGCCGACGGGCGCACCTCGATGGATACGCTGTCCGTGCTGTAGGAGAGCGGCTTCATCCATGCGTTCTTAGCCAGCGCGAAGAACGGAAAAGCCATCAGGGACCGTTCGCCCCGGACGCCTGCCGTCAGGGGACTGTCGAAGGGAAACAGGTCGGCCTGCGGCGTGCGCGGGATGGCTGCGGACGGCGTTCGGCGGGAGCGGTGGGCGGGGGGCTGGCTGGGCATCGTGTATTTCTACTCGAAAGCACGAAGTTTCGGCCAGCCTCGCCGGCTGGTCCGCGGGCGTCCACCCGCTCAGCCCGTCCTATTCGTGCTTTCGAGTAGGAATTGGGTCGGTCGCGGCCGTGCGGAGGTGGTAGTGTATCGCAGCGTGTTTTCCACTGGTGTCGCCGGCGGGGCCGGTGCTAGCCGCTGGCACGCTGTCGCGGCCCTGGGGCTTGCGTTCCTGCCCCGGCCGGGCAGCAGAGGCGATCGGAGACGTCAGCCGTGATTTCGGGTTCCAACCAGGGTGTCCGCGCCCGCCTGCGTTCGCTGGCACGCGCCCTGCTGCCGCGGCCGCTGCGGGATCGGATCCGGCTCGCCGGCGAGTTTGCCAAGGACGCGGCGACCCGGATCGAGCTGGCGGCGCGCGGCCCGGCCCCGCGGCGTGTTGCTGGGCTTCTGCCCGGCCGCGACATCCTGATCGTGGATGACTTGGTGCCCGATCCCTTGTTCGGGTTCGGGTTCCCGCGGATGTTCGAGATCGTCCAGTCCCTCGCCCGGGCCGGCCATCGGGTAAGCGTCTATCCTATGGCCTCCACCCCAGCCGAGGTGGAGCGCGTGACTGCCCTGTGTTCGGGCGACGTCCGCGTCCACCACGGCGCGGGCGTCCGGCCGCTGCGCCGCCTTCTCTGGCGGGAGGGGCGCGCGTTCGACCTCATCCTGGTCAGCCGCCCGGCCTCAATGAACGCCTTCACGACAGCCCGGCCCGCCGGGCTGTCGGCGCTGGTGGTATACGACCTGGAGGCCGTTACTACTCCGCGCGAGGCGCGGCGGCGTCGCCTGTTCGGTGAAGCCTGGACCGCTGGGGAGGAGGAGGCGGCCCTGGTAGCCGAACTTGACGTCGCCCGCGGCGCGGACGCGGCCGCCGTCGTCACGGAGGCCGACGGCGCGGTGATCGCCGAACGCCTGGGACTTCCCACCTTCGTGGTGTCGCATCCCGTCGCGGCCGGCTTCTCCGGAACCGGTTTCGCGAACCGGCGCGACTTCCTGTTCGTAGGGCGCATGACGGGGAATGCCGCGCGATATCCCAACGTCGACGCCGTCTGCTGGTTCGTCCGGGAGGTTATGCCGAGCCTCGACGCCCTGATCGGCGACGGCTACCGCGTGCACTTGGTGGGGCTGTTCGACAGCGAGGCGGCGGCGCTGGCGTCGGATCGTGTGCAACTGCACGGCGCGGTGGAGGATCTAGACCCCTTCTACGACGGATGCCGGGTGTTCGTGGCGCCGACGCGTTACGCGGCCGGGCTGCCGGTCAAGGTGGTGGAGACGATTGGCAGGGGGCTGCCTTGCGTGACCACGCCACTACTGGCCGGGCAAGTGGGCGCCCGCGGCCACGGCTTCGCGTCCGACCCGTCGGCTCGGACCTTCGCGGAGGCGTGCGCTCTTCTCTATGCAAACGAGCGGGCGTGGGACGACGCCAGGAGCTACGGTGTGACGCTGGCCCGCGACCGCTTCTCGCAGGCGGTGTTCGACGCGACGCTGGAAACTCTGGCGGCGGGCGCGCCGGGAATGGAACGATCGAAACGCGATGCCGTCTAAAATCCGGTCCCGGCCGAAGCCGTTCCATGTCCGTCCGTAGGTCGCTCGCCTGGGCTTTTTCCGGCCAGATCGCCACCGTGATCGTCCAGCTGGGCGGCTCGCTGGTCATCGCGCGCCTGCTCTCGCCCTACGAGTTCGGCGTCTACGCCATCGCTACGGCCGCCATCGGCATCGTCCAGGTATTCGCGACCTTCGGCCTGTCGGCCTATGTCGTCCGCGAGCCCGACCTCCCGCGCGAGACGACCGACGCGGTGGCGACAGTCAACGCCCTGCTCATGATCGGCCTGTCGGCCGCGCTGGTCGCGATAAGCTTCGCAGCCACCCCCCTGCTCGGCGAGCCCAACGCGGCCCCCGTGCTGCGCATCGTCGCCCTCAGCAACCTGGCGGGGATAGTCTCCTTCCTGCCGCTGGCCATGCTCCAGCGCGACATGCAGTTCCGGCAGCTGACGCTGATCGGCACCGCGGGGGCGGCCGTGCAGACGGGCGGCACCATCGCCTTTGCCCTACTGGGCGCCAGCTTCAGGAGCGCGGCCTACGCGGCCCTGTGCGCGGCCCTGGTGACGGCCGGGCTGGCGCTGGTCATGGGCCGCCGTTACGCCAGTTTCCGGCCGCGGATCGCGCAATGGCGGCCGATCACGACCTTCGGGCTTCAGATGATGTCGATAAGCGGCGTGGGCGCGCTGAACGGGCGCCTGTCCGACCTGCTGGTGGGGCGGCTGCTGGGCGTGTCCGCGCTGGGAATGTACGCGCGCGCCTCCTCCCTGTCGAACATGATGTGGGAGAACATCTACGGCACGGCCACGCGCGTCATGTTCGTGCAGCTGTCGCAGTCCTATCGCTCGGGCGGCGACTGGCGGGCGACCTACCTGCGCAGCTTCGCCGTCATCTCGGCCTTCATGTGGCCGATCTTGCTGGGCTTGGCCGTCCTGGCGCGCCCCGCCATCCACCTGCTCTACGGCGAGCGCTGGTTGCCGGCCGCGGCTCCCCTGTCTGCGTTGATGCTGGCGCAGTGCGTGGGCGTGGCCTTCGGAATGAACTGGGAATTGTTCGTGCTCCGGGGCGAGACCGGACGCCAGGGCCGGTACGAGGCGGCGCGCCTGGTGCTGGGCCTGCCTATCTTCGCGATGGGGTGCCTGTTTAGCATCGCCGCGGCCGGGACGGCCAAGATAGCCGACGCGCTGATCGGCGTGTCGCTCTATTACCCCCATGTGCGTCGCCTGGCGAACCTGGACGCGGGAGAGATACCGCGCGTCTACCTGGGCAGCGGCGGGATCGCCCTATGTGCCGTGGCGCCCTCGCTGCTGCTCATGATCCGGCATGGATGGTCGGCCCGGGTTCCTCTGATACAGGTGTGCGGTGCCGTGGGACTGGGCGTGCTGCTCTGGGTGGCGGCGATCCTGCTGACGGGGCATCCGCTGAAGGACGAGTTCACCGCGTTCCGCCGCCGGTACCGGGAGCGTGCGCGTGGCTAGGTGACCCACGCAGCTCGCGCAGCCCGCGCCTTCTCACGGAAGAACGCCTGCGTGTCGCGCTCGATGACCGGGTCGCTCAACCGGCGCAGCTGGTCGCGGCCCAGGGCCACCCGCCGGTCGCGCTCGGCGGATACCAGCATCTCCGCCATCGCGGCTGCCACGTCCTGCGGCGACGTCGGATCGATCAGCCTCACGGCGTCCCCGCCGACCTCGGCCTGGGACCCGCCCGCGCCGGCGATAACTGCGGTGCCGGCCTGGAACGCCTCCGCAATGGCGAGCCCGTAGCCCTCGTAGAGCGAGGGATAGACCAGCGCCATGCTCTCCGACAGCAGGCGGTATTTGGTTTCCTCGTCGACGAAGCCCGTGATGGCCACGCTGTCTTCCAGGCCCAGCTCACGGATCAGCGGCTGGACCGGAGCGTAGTTAGCTCCGATCAGGAACAGGCGGTGCCCGGGTCGCTGTTCCAAGAACAGCGCGAACGCGCGGACCAGGACATCCACCCTCTTCCTGTGGTCGACGCCGCCGACATAAGCGAAATGCGGTCGTGTCTGCGTCGGAACCATGGCGGGCGGCGGCGACAGCCGGATGGGCAGCGCCGTCGCGGTTCGGTGGAAGACCCGCTCGATGTCCCGGGCGCTCTGGTGTGAGATGGTGAGGACCGAGTCCGCCCGCGCGAGCGACAGCAGCTGCGAGGCAATCTCGCGGATCAGCCAAGCGCGCGAGTCCCGGTCGCGCAGGGGGCGCCAAAGATACTGGCGCCAGAACAGGTAGGGGATGATGTCCAGGAGACCGAGGACGTAGTGGGTGCCCGGCCGCTTGCGCACGGGGATGCCGCGATTGGCGCCGACGAAATACACGTCGTATCGATCTTGGAGCAGAAGCTCGGGCAGGCTGAACTGTTCCCACCGCAGGCCACTTGCTTCGCCCGCGACCCGGACGTCCAGGCCCGCTAGGTCGCCGTAGCGCGGCAGAAGCGGCGCGTCGGACAACAAGGTGAGCCGGATGTCCGGCGCGCGCAGGCAGGCGATCACCGACGAGAGGTAGACAGTGTAGCCGCAAGGTGGTCCGGCGAACGGCCGCGCGTCTACGGCAATGCGGATGTCGTCGTCGATGCCCGCCACGTCGATGTCGCTCCTATCTCGGCTGAGCCGTCCGCCCCTAGGAATACGGATCGGCCCGCATAGACCTCCACCGGCGCCGCATCCAGGTCCGCGCGACGGACGCCGCTCTTCCAAGTCGCGCCCGTCCTGCTAGTCGGGCATCCGAAACGCCTGGAAGAGCCAAGGAACACCAATGACCCGATCCGCCATCGTCACCGGCATCAGCGGCCAGGACGGCGCCTACCTGGCCCAGAACCTGCTGGAGCGCGGCTACACCGTTTACGGCACCTATCGCCGCACCAGCTCGGTCAACTTCTGGCGGATCGAGGAGCTGGGGATCGGGCGGCATCCCAACCTGAAGCTGGTCGAGTACGACCTGACCGACATGGGATCGGCCATCCGCCTGATCGAGACGTCGGAGGCGACGGAGGTGTACAACCTCGCCGCGCAGAGCTTCGTGGGCGTGTCGTTCGACCAGCCGATCACCACGGGCCAGATCACTGGCCTGGGCGCCGCCTACCTGCTGGAGGCGATCCGCACTGTGAACCGCGACATTCGCTTCTACCAGGCGTCGACGTCCGAGATGTTCGGCAAGGTGCAGGCCATTCCCCAGACGGAGGACACGCCCTTCTATCCCCGCAGCCCCTACGGCGTGGCCAAGCTCTATGCCCACTGGCTGACGGTGAACTACCGCGAGAGCTTCGGCATCTTCGGCACCAGCGGCATCCTGTTCAACCACGAGAGTCCGCTCCGCGGTCGCGAGTTCGTGACGCGCAAGATCACCGATACGGTGGCCAAGATCGCGCACGGCAAGGCGGACCTGCTGGAACTCGGCAATCTCGATGCCAAGCGTGACTGGGGATACGCCAAGGATTACGTCGAGGGGATGCGGCTGATGCTGCAACACGACGTGCCCGATACCTATGTGCTGGCCACCAACCGGACGGAAACGGTGCGGACGTTCGTGGAGCTCGCCTTCGCCCAGGTCGGCATCGAGCTGGACTGGTCGGGCAAGGAGGAGAACGAGGTCGGCCGGCAACGCGGCGACGGGCGCGAGCTGGTGCGCGTCAACCCCGCCTTCTACCGCCCGGCCGAGGTGGAGCTGCTGATCGGCGATCCGGCCAAGGCCAGGGCGGACCTGGGCTGGGAGCCGCAGGTCGAGCTGGAGGAGCTGGCGCGCCTGATGGTGGAGGCCGACATGCGCCGCAACGCGGCCGGCTGGTCCTTCTGATGCTGGTGGCGCTGACGGGTGCGGACGGCTTCACCGGCCGCTTCGTCACCGGTGCGCTGGAAGCGGCGGGCGTCGACTGGGTGGCGTTGGATGCCGACCTCACCGATCCGGCCGCGGTGGATCGGGTCGTGACGGCGACACCGTTCGACCGGCTGATCCACTTGGCGGCCAAGGCCTTCGCCGGCGCGCGCGACTGGCGCGGCTTCTACGAGGTCAACCAGCTGGGCAGCTTCAACCTGCTCGACGCCGTTGCCCGCGCCCGCCCCGGCACGCGTTGCGTGCTGGCCAGCAGCGCCCAGGTCTACGGGCCAGGCGCCGAGGGACTGATCGCGGAGGACGCTCCCACCAACCCGGCTAACCCTTACGCCGTCAGCAAGCTGGCGATGGAGTGGGGCGCGCGGTCCTGGGGCGACCGGCTGGAACTGGTCGTGACGCGGCCGTTCAATTACACCGGCGCTGGCCAGGGGACCGAGTATCTGGTGCCGAAGCTCGTGGATCACTTCCGCCGGCGCGCGCCCGTGATCGAGCTGGGCAATACCTGGGTCAAGCGTGACATCGGCGACGTACGGTCGGTGGCCGACGCCTATGCGCGCCTGGTGCTGGCGGACGAGGCCCCGCCGCTGGTGAACCTGGGCACGGGCCGGGTGCGGTCGGTAGACGAGCTGATGGACGCGCTGGCCGCGATCAGCGGCCATCGTCCGGAGGTGCGGGTCAACCCGGCCTTCGTACGTGCCAACGACGTGCCGGTGCTGGGCGCCGACACCGGCCGGCTCCGCGCCGCGCTTACCGGATGGCAGGCACGGGAGCTGGAAGACACGCTGGAGTGGATGTACCGGCACTGACGCCCCCTGCCAGAGCCTTCACGTCCGGCAGGGGGACTGAGAAGCACCTACCCCGGTCCCTCCCGCTGACCGGCCCGCGCCTCAGAAGCGCAGGCGGAGCCCGGTGCTCACCGCCTCGCGACTGTCGTCGCGGCCGGCCTGGACGGACGCGGTGGAGAACAGCTCCAGCGCCTCCGTCACGCGCGCCGACAGCCCGGCCGCGGCCGTGGCCACCGCGCGCGCCCGCTGCGCGCCCAGCGCCACCAGCCCCAGCGGCCCGCCGGCATAGGCGGCCACCGCGTCCGCGCGCCGCCCCTCCAGCTGATAGCGGACGCCGAGCGTGGCATAGGGGCGGAAAGCGGCGTCCGATGCTTCGGACCGTGCCACGCCGATCCCCAGATCGGCGAAGCCCGCCCGGTGCCGGTCGCGCGCGACCGTCAGCGCGAACGGGCCCCCCGCCTCCGCCACCGCGCCGCGCGTGGTGCGCAGCCAGGTGACGCCGACGCGCGGGGACAGCGCCCAGTCGGTGCCCGTGTCGAGCGCGTAGGACGCCGACAGGTCGGACACCCAGCTCTTCAGCCCGTAGCCGCCCGACGCGGTGGCCCCGCCCGGCAGCGCGCGACGCGTGGACGCGTCGGCCCCGTCGTAGAGGACGGACGCCGTGACCTTGAGGGCACCCCCCAGGCTATCGGGCGCCCAGCGCGCGTGCGCGCCGGCGACGAAGCCGTCCGCCGAGGTGCGCGCGGCCAGCGCGCCGACCGCCTGGTGCGTCTCCAGCCGCCCGCCGAACACGCCGGCCGACCAGTCCTCGCCAGCGTAGCCCAGGCCGCCGATCAGGCCCCAGCCGCGCGACGCGGCGGCGGACACGCCCTGCCCCCGGTCCGCCCCCAGCCGCTGCCAGTTGGCCAGCCCCTGGCCGAAGGTGAAGGGCCCCGGCCGGTCGGGCGCGGCGAAGGCCGGCCCGCGCGCGGTCGCCACCAGCGCCAGCGCGTCGTCCACGCCCGCCTGCGTCGCGGTGGCGTAGGGCTCGGGCGTCAGGCGCGCGAAGGCGGCCGCGTCGGTCCCCCCGCCCGCCGCCAGCAGCGCCGGCACCGCGGCCAGGAAGGCCGGCTGCGCGCGGCCCGTGGCGAGCAGCGCGTTGGCATAGTCCACCGAGCGCGCGACCTGGGGCGAGGCACCCGCCATCCCCAGGAACTGGCCCAGCAGCCGGATGCGGTTCGCGTCCTGCACCAGCGCGCCGAACAGCGAGGCGGGCCGCTCCACCGTCGAATAGCTCCCCGCGATCCCGCCGCTGGCGCTCACCAGGTCGAACGAGGTGCCCGGCGCGATGGCACCCGTGGTCGTCAGGCGCAGCGTGGCGCCCGGCGCGATGGAAAGCGCACCGTTCACCACCAGCCGGTCGGAGACGGTGGGCGTCAGCTCGAACAGCGAGACCGATCCCGCCGCCAGCGAAACGTTGCCGTTCACCGTCATGGTGCCGGGCGACGCGCCGGGGCTGAGCGTGCCCCCGGCCGCGACCGCGACGTTGCCGTTCACCGTGCCGGCCGAGCCGAAGGTGGCACCCTGGCGCACCGTGAACTGCGCGGCCGTCAGCACCGAGTTCGACAGGCCGACGAGCCGACCACCCGACAGGTCTACACCCCCCAGCCCGGCCGTGCCAGACACGGTGGCGAAGCCGCCGGTCATCGCGAACGCCTCCACCCCCGTCACGGTGGAGAAGGCGACGGGTGCCGCCTCCGTGCCGCCCGAGACGGTCACGGCGTCGTTGCCTGCGCCCCCGTCCACCGACCCGGCGAAGCGGCCGGCGACCGTCAGCCGCTGGTCGCCAGCGCCGAAGCGCACGGGCGCGGTCAGGGCGGCACCCGACGCCACGGTCAGGTTCACCGCGCTGTCCACGCGCTCGTAGGTCTGCGCGCCCGCGAGCGTCAGCGCGCCGCTGCCCTCCGCGCCCAGCCGCTCGAAGCCGGTGAGCGTGGTGGCCGCCAGCGTGCGGTCGCCCGCCAGCTCCAGCACGGCGGTGTCGGTGCCGGCACCGCCCGCGACGCTGCCCGTCAGCGTCGAGCCCGCGGCCAGCCGCAGCGCGTCGTCGCCGGCGCCGAGATCCACCGCGCCCGCCAGCGTGCCGCCGCGCGCGACGGTGAGGCTCTGCGCCCCCTCGCCGAACGCCAGCGGCGTGGCCCCTGAACCCAGCGTGCCCGTGACGGTGAGCGCGCCCCCCGCCAGCTCGACGCGCTCGAAGCCCGCGGCCGTGCCGGCCAGCGTCACCGGGCCCGTCGCGGCGAAGCGCAGCACGTCCGTGCCCGCCCCGCCGTCGTAGGCGCCCGCCAGCAGCGTCGCGCCCAGCTGGAGCCGGTCGTCGCCCGCGTCCAGACTCACGCGCGCGACGTCGCCGTCGACGGCGAACCGCTCGTTCCCCTCCGACCCGACGACCGGGCCGACGCGACGGCCGTTCAGCGCCAGGTCGAGCCCGGACCCCATCAGGCGGACGGACGCGAAATCCTGGTCCAGCGCCAGCGTCAGCGTGCCCGCGTCGCGCACCGCCAGCCGCTCGAACCCGGTGCGCGCGCCGATGCCCGTCCGGTCGCCCGTCAGCGCCACGGTGTACAGGTCGTCGCCGGCCCCTCCGTCCACGCCGCCGGCCACGCTGCTGCCCGTCTTGTCCACGAACACGTCGTCGCCGTCGCCGAGATAGACCGTGCCGCCGATACGGCCCCGGTTCACCACCCGGTCGGCGCCCGCGCCGAGCGACAGGTTGCCGGCGACCACGCCCATGTTCTTCACCGTCTCGGCCGCGTCGGTGCCGGTGACGGTGGTGGGGCCATCGGTACTGAGCGTCTGGCCGGCCGCGACGGTCAGCGTGCCGCCCGCCAGGGCGATGCTGTCGAAGCGGAAGCGGCCCGAATAGGCGACGGTCCCCTCGCCCACCTGAGCGAACCGCTCGAAACCGACGAAGCGGTCGCCGTTCACGGCGCCGCCCCCGGTGGCGTCCACCGTGAACAGGTCGTCGCCGTCCCCTGCGTCCACGATGCCCGTCAGCGTGGCCGACGCCAGCTGGAGAAAGCGGTCGTTGCCGGCGCCGAGGAACACGTCGCCCTCCATCCGCCCGCGGTTCTCGAACAGGTCGTCGCCCAGGCCGAGCGCGACCGAGCCGATGATGGCGCCGGTGTTGACGACCCGGTCCGCCGCCTCGCCCACCACCTGGATCGCGCCCGCCAGGAAGCCGCCCGTATCCTCGGCCAGCCCGTCGTCGGACGCCAGCACCGTGCCCGCCGTGCCGCGGATCGTGCCCGAATTGGCGAGGTCGAGCCCGATGTCGTAGGTGCCCAGCGCGGCGCTGCGCTCGCCCGTCGCCTCGATGGTGCCGGTGTTGGTGACGGTGGCGACCGTTGCGGCCGCACCGTCGGCGTCGGACGAGACCAGGAGCGCGTTGGCCGGCTGGGTGAAGCGGTAGCCGTAATAGGGATAGGTCTGCACGATCCCGCCGGCGTCGGCGCGGATGGTGCCCGAATTGGTCACGGCGACCGTGCGCGACGCTCCCGTCCCGTCCGCCCCGGAGACATTGAGATAGGCGGCCACGACGCCCGGCCGCGCCACCTCGATCAGCCCGGTATTGGCGAGCGTGGCGGATGCCGTGCCGCCGGGCGCGGCCGACGCCAGCAGCTGCACCGCGACCCCATTCTGGCCATAGAAGGGGTCGAGCCGGGCGCCCGCGACCGCGCCGGTGATCGTGCCCGAATTGGCGAGCGACACCGCGCTTGGGCCCGGGGCCTCCCCTTCCGCGGCCTGGCGGGCGTAGGACTCCGCCGAGAAGCCGCCTGCGATGGTCCCCGAATTGACGGCCGCGACGCCGCCCTCGCTGGCGATCAGCGTCGCCGCGGCGACGCCGTTGTTCAGGATGCGCCCGGCATTGTCGAACGACACCGCCTCGTCCGAGAGGATCCGCACCGCCTGGCCCGCCAGCGCGTCGGTGCCGACCGTGCCCGCCGCCTCGTTGGCGAAGGCGCGCACCGCGCCGTCGAAGCCGCCGCGGATCGCGGCCCGATTGGTGAAGCCGCCCAGCACTTCCGCGGGCACACCGAACGGCGCGGACGACACGGGCAGCACCGATACCCGGCCCGCCACCTCGGCCGCGTTGACGATCCGGCCGTCGCCCGACACCGCCACCACGCCCGCCACGGGCGCGTCGGCGCGCAGCGTCAGCACCGTGTCGGCGCCGACCGCGCGCGCGCCCACCCGCTCGAAATTCGCGACGGCGGCCGGCAGCGCCAGCGTCACGTCGCCGCTGGTCCGCCTGGCCTGGACATAGGTGTCGATCCCCCCGCCCCCATCCACGCGCCCGGAAACGCCCAGCTCGCCGAAGGACACCAGGGTATCGCTGCCCGATCCGAACAGCAGGTCGCCCGCCAGCGTGCCGCCGTCGGCGACGTAGGTGCCGGAGCCGAAGGACTGGCCGAAGGTGGCATAGCCCAGGTTGACCGAGCCGGTGACGATGCCCGCATTGGCGAGCGTGCCGCCCGTCATCTGGATCGCGGTGCCGCCCGTACCGGCGATCGTGCCGGTCGCGGCGTTGGTGACGGAGGCGCCACCGAAGCTCGTGATCCGGATCGCAGCCGTGCCCGTGCTGGCGAGGCGGCCGCTGTTCTCGATCACCGTGCCGCCGGAACTGCCCTGCACCGCCAGCCCGCCGACCGATATCGTGCCGCTGTTGACCAGCGTCAGCGCGTAGGAGCCGGTGGTCACGCCAGTGGCCGCGCGCTGGGCACCCGCCGCTTGGGCGATGGTCCCCGAGTTGACGACGCGCGCCGCGCCCGACACGCCCACCGCGCCGTCCAGCGTGACGGTGCCGCTGTTCGTGACCTGCGGGCCGCCCGCGCTGAAGGAGTAGCCTCCGAAGATCGCGGCCACGGGCGCGTAGCCGGTGGGCCTGCGGTCGGTCGCGACGATGGTGCCGGCATTGGTGAAGGCGTCGGTGTTCGACACCGCCACGGCGCCCGCGGTGAAGCTGTTGGTATCCGCCAGCGTCAGCGACAGCGTGCCGCGGCTGGTGACGGACAACGCGTTCTGGACCGCCGCCTCGCCCGGCGCCGTCAGCACGGACGCGGTGGAGATCAGCGCGCTAGTGCCGCTCGACAGGTTCGCCGTCAGGTCGACGCTGCCGCGCCCGGCGATCTGCACGGGCGCGGCAGCACCCGTCAGCGTCAGCGCCGCGTCGTCGAACAGGTCGTAGCCGACGGTCGCGAAGCCGGGCGTGCCGCTCGCGGCCGCCGTGGTCGCCGCCCGCACGCGCAGGCGCAGCACCGAGGCGGTCGCCGACACCGTGCCCGAGATCCCGGCATATCGTCCGCCGCCCGTGCCCGCCAGCTCGGCCACCAGCGTGTCGCCCCGGCCGAGCGACAAATTGCCGTTCAGCACGCCGCCCGCCAGCGCGAAATAGCTGTTGTCGTTGCCGTAGAGGGTGTCGCGCGCGTCGCCGAGCACGACGTTGCCGTTGATGGTGCCCGCGTTGGAGATGCTGTTGTTGAACGCGAACCCGCCGGACTGGTAGGCCGCGGTGACGCCCGCCGTGCCGCCGGTGACGACGCCGCCCGCCCGGTTGTCGAGGCTGCCATAGGATTGGAACTGGACGCCCGCCTGCGTGCCCTGAACGACGCCGGTGTTGGTCAGGCGCACGCCGAAGACGGACGCGCCCGCCGCCACCCCCTCGATCCGGCCGGCGTTGGACAGGCCGGGCTCGTAGGTGCTGCCCGTCAGCGCCAGGCCGACGCCGCCCGTGGAGCGGATCGTCGCGCCCGCCGCGTTGGTCGCGGTCCAGCCCCGCGACTGGAGCGCGGTGGCCGCCGCGGTGATGCTGCCCGTGTTGTTCAGGACGCCCGACCCGGACACCGACACGCCCCCGCCGCCCGACGACACGGTGCCGCCGTTGTCGAAGCGCCGGGCCCCGCTGTCCAGCGTCACCGCGTACACGTTCGCCGAGCCGAAGGGCGCGCCCGTCGCGACGGCGGCGGTGATGCTGCCCTCGTTGGTGAAGGCCGGGGTGCTGGTCTCGCTCACGGACGCGTAGTAGGTCGACAGCTGCGCCACCACCTGGCCCGTGGCCGACAGCGCCGCCCGGTTCACCACCGTCCCCTGCCCGCCCAGGAACAGCGTGCCGGTGTTGGCGAAGCCCGCGCCCAGCGTCGCGGTGACGCCGGAGGCCGGCGTCAGGGCCAGCTGCTCGAAGTTCGCCGGCAGCGCCACGGGGGCCGTGAGCGTCGCGGCCGCGTCGAACCGCAGCCGGAGGAGGTCGGTGCCGCCCCCGCCGTTCACCGCGCCCGTGACGCCCGTATCCGCGCGTCCGTCGCGCCAGACGGCGACCAGCACGTCGCTGCCCACGCCCAGCGTCAGCGACCCGTTGATCCGGCCAGCCGTGGAATCGACGAAGCTGTTCGCGAAGTTCTGGCCGGTGGCGGTGCTCGTCACCGACCCGTCGATCGTGCCGGCGTTGGTGAGCGTGATCGCCCCGCTCGACCGGATCGCGGTGCCGCCCGCGGCCGACACGCGGCCGCCGGCCGCGTTGTTCAGCGCGATGGCCGTCCCCTCGAGCGCGGTGCCCGCGCCGGTATTCGCGATGGTGCCGCTGTTGGTCGCGGTCTGGGAGAAGGAGGCGAAGCCCGCCACCGTCGCGGTCGCGCCGGCGCTGGTGATCGTGCCCGTGTTGGCGAAGCTGCCGAACCCTCCGCCCAGCGTGTCCACCGCGCTGCGCGAGGCCCCGTTCACCGTGCCCGCGTTGCCGAACGCGCCCACGGACCCCGATATAGCGCCGATCGTGCCGCCCGCTCGGTTGGTGATCGACGTGAAGCCCGCCGAGCCGCCGCTCGCCGACAGCGCCAGCCCGTTCGCCGCCGTGCCGGCGATGGTGCCCGAATTGTTGATCGTGGCACGCGCGGAGGTGGAGAAGCTGCCCGACTGGAGCAGCACGCCCGTCGTCCCCGTCACCGTGCCGCCCGCCGCGACCGTCAGGTCCAGCACATGGGAATAGGGATAGCCGTTCGTCCCCTGCTGCGCCGCCAGCAGCACGCCCGCGCCGGTCGTGCCGCCGTCGACGCGGCCCGCCACCTCGACGCCGGCCCGAACCTCGTACTGGCTGGGGGACGCGATCCGCACCGCCACCGCGGGCGCGCCGGCCGCGCCCTGCACGACCGCCCCCTGGGGCACCAGCACGCGCGTGCCGGTGGTGGTGACGGTCAGCCCGTTCGCGTCCGTGCCGGCGCAGGTCGTGGTGCCGTTCGCCACCGTGGGCTCCGGCGCGCACTGGGCGTGGGCCGCGCCCGACCAGCCCGCCGCCAGCACCACCGCGCCCGCGATCCCGCTCGTCCCCAGCGCCCGCGCGCGCAGCCGCGCATAAGCGCCGGCGCGCGGCGTCCCCCCCGTCGTCATCTGTCGTCCCCCTGTCAGGGGGACGATGCTAGTGGCGTCGACACCGTGCTGTCGAGCGGCGGAATTGTGTCGCATTGTTTCCGGCGCGCCGGTGCGGGATCGTGCCGCGACGTCGCCCGGGGCAGGCATACGCGTCTTCTCCTCTACGCGTAGACAGGTCGATCATCTTCCCGATCCCGCTGATTTCGCTTCCCTCCGCGCGCCCTGTGAATCATACTCCGCCCGTGCCGATCCGCCCCGAACACCGTCCCCTCTACCCCTTCGACTGGCGCGAGCTGTCGCGCGCGGTGCGCTTTCGCCGGGCGGGCGGCGCGTGCGAGCGGTGCGGGCGGCCGCACGGGGCGCACGTGATCCGGCTGGACGACGGGCGCTGGTGGGACGAGGCGCGGCGCCAGTGGCGCGACGGGCAGGGGCGGCGCGCGCGCGGGCCGGACTGGATCGGCCGCGGCCGGCGCGCGCCGGCCCAGGCCTCGTGGCTGGGCGAGGGGCCGCCGCCGAGGCGCACGCGCGTGGTGCTGGCCAGCGCGCACTTGGACCACGACCCCGCCAACAACGCCGGCCACAACCTGGCCGCGCTCTGCCAGCGCTGCCACCTGGCGCACGACCGGCCCGAGCATCGCCGACGCCGCTGGTTCACGCTGTTCCGCCGTCGCGCGCTGGGCGACCTGTTCCTGGGTCCCTACGCGTAGCAGAGTCGATGCGTCGACTTGTCGACAACGCGACGCATTCGGGTTCAAGGGGAGGATGGCCGAAGCCGGGCGCCAAGGCTTCGCCGTCGGCGCATCGTTCCGCCCCGAGCCGGGACCGATCGGGGCGCACGGATCGCGTGATGGGCCTGGTGACAGCGCTTG
>Ga0325400_1000055_pt1 | contig 61535 bp, 64 predicted proteins | sample PopdelMetagenome_2_FD_205662 | JGI IMG/M metagenome (GOLD analysis project Ga0325400, IMG submission 205662) | Populus deltoides microbial communities from Bellville, Georgia, United States - Xylem-PdKOR-R1 | ecosystem: Host-associated > Plants > Phyllosphere > Stem > Wood/Secondary xylem... | reverse complement strand
GCAGCAGCGCCCCGACAATCTCCCACTCCGCGTCCGACAACCCGATCCGATCACCCAACACCGCCTCCAAATGGCAGCCTTGAATCAACCCCAGTTCACCACGTCAACCTTTGTCCACGCAACCTAGCGCCTTACCGGTCCGACGCCGGGAGCGGGGGCGAGCCGTCCGGCGTTTCCGCGAGGTCGATCACGCACGTCGTGGCGTAGTGCGGGTGGCGCGCGCAGCCCACGCCCGCGTAGCGCAGCCGTGACAGGTACATCACCGCCCGGTGCCCGCGCCGCGCGACCCCGTCGTCCACGATCAGCTGGCGCACCGCGCGCTCGGGCGTGTCGAAGCCGTAGGCGATCACCTCGGCCACGTACACGTCGCCGCCTGCGCCGCGCACGCGCTGGCCGGGGCCGCGCCCATCCGCCGAGCCGTGGCCCACGGCCCCCGTGCGCGCCTGTTCTTCCGCATGTGCCCGCGCAGCGCGCGCCAGCAGCTCGGACGGGGCCAGCGCCGTCAGCGGTGACTGCCGGTCGAGGAAGGAGATCGCCTCCTCCACTGCGGTCGGCCCCTCGAACGTGTCGCGCGGACCGTCGCCGTCGTCGGAGAAGCGGCCGCGAAAGCCCGCGCGGTAGCGACGCAGCGCGGTGGCCACCTCGCCGGGCCGCATCCGGGCGCGGTTCACCTCCGCCAGCACGCGGCGGGCGAAGTCCGGTTCCGCGACGGCAGGGACGGGGAGCGGGGGCCGATGCTGGGACGACGCCGGCCACGCCAGGATCGCGAGGGGGAGCAGGGCGGCACGCACCTGCCGTCATATCGCCATCGCGACTTAACGAACCCTGTCCGGATCGGCCGCGACGTCGTTAACCGTGCGGAAACATATCGCCGTCCCGCGCATTGTCGCATCGTTCGGTCAACTCGTCGCAGATGGTGCAGCAATGAAGCAGATTTTCCCCGTCGTCATGGCGCTCATCCCGCTCGCCGCCGTCGTCGGCGCTTGCATCACCTGCCCCTGACGGGACCGTCCCGGACATGAGAAGGGCCGCCCGGTGATCCACCGGGCGGCCCTTCTCATGTTCAGGCGGGGTCGCGCGGGGCTCAGCCCTGCGCTTCCTCCCGCGCCGGGGTTTCGGCGGTGGCGCCGGGCTCCGCGTTGGGATCGTAGGCCTCGGTGAAGCCGGCTTCGTCGCGCTCGAACATCTGCGCCATCACGTCCACGCCCGATGCTTGCATCTCGGCTTCTTCGGGCGAGCGGGCGACGTTGACCTTGACGGTCACGGCCACCTCGGGGTGCAGCGCCACCTTGACCTCGTAGAGGCCGATGGCCTTGATCGGCCGGTCCAGCACGACCGCCGACTTCGCCACCTTGTGCCCGTCCGCGTTCAACGCGTCGATCAGGTCGCGCACCGCGACCGAACCGTAGAGCTGGCCGGTGTTCGACGCCTGACGGATCAGCGTCACCGACGCGTCGGCGAAGGTCTTGGCCTCCTTCTCGGCGTCGGAGCGGCGGTTGGCGTTCTCGGCCTCGATGCGCGAGCGGTTGGCCTCGAACACCTTGCGGTTGGCCTCGTTGGCGCGAAGCGCCTTCTTGCGGGGAAGCAGGAAGTTGCGGGCGAAGCCGTCCTTCACCTTCACCACGTCGCCGATGGCGCCGAGCTTCTCGACGCGCTCCAGCAGAATGACGTCCATTCTCCGGACTCCTTACTTAACGACGTAGGGCAGCAGGCCCAGGTGACGCGCGCGCTTGATGGCGGACGCCAGCTCGCGCTGCTTCTTGGCGGAGACGCTGGTGATGCGGCTCGGCACGATCTTGCCGCGCTCGCTCACGAAGCCCTGGAGCAGGCGCACGTCCTTGTAGTCGATGCGCGGCGCATCCTTGGCCGAGAAGGGGCAGGACTTGCGGCGGCGAAAGAACGGGCGGGCCATCAGTTATTCTCCCCTTCGTCGCGGCGGGGGCGGTCGCCCCGCTCGCCGCGCTCACCACCGGAACGCTCGCCCGAGCGCTCCCCGGAACGCTCGCGGTCGCGCTCGCCGCGACGCTCGCGGTCGCGCTCCTGCTTGCGCATCATCACGGACGGGCCCTGCTCGTGCTCCTCGACCTTGACGGTCATGTAGCGGATCACGTCCTCGTTGATCTGGGTCTGGCGCTCCAGCTCGGCGACGACCGCGCCCGGCGCGTCGATCTCGAGCATCACGTAATGCGCCTTGCGGTTCTTAGCGATGCGGTAGGCCATCGAGCGCAGGCCCCAGGTCTCGGTCTTGACGACCTTGCCCTGGCCTTCCTCGACGATCTTGGTGGCGGCTTCCGCCAGCGCGTCCACTTGCGCCTGTGCCAGGTCCTGGCGCGCGAGGAACACGTGCTCGTACAGAGCCATGTGTCTTCCTTGTTTTCGGCCGATCGCTGATGCAGCGCCCGTCGCTGCATCCCTCCGGCTGTCGTTCCATCGGGCAGGCGTGCCCGCCCGAAGCGGCGCGCCTTATACGGGCGGGGCGTTCCCTGCAAGCGCGGTTGACCGGCCGCCGCGCCCGCGCCAAGGGGCCGCGCGTTCCAGAGGAGAGGCCATGCGCGCGTTCATCTTCCCCGGCCAGGGGAGCCAGTCGGTCGGCATGGGCGCCGCGCTCGCCGACGCCAGCGTCGTGGCGCGCGAGGTGTTCGGCGAGGTGGACGAGGCGCTGGGCCAGCACCTGTTCCGCCTGATGAAGGAGGGGCCGGCCGACGAGCTGATGCTGACGGAGAATGCGCAACCCGCGATCATGGCCAACGCCGTGGCGACGCTGCGCGTGCTGGAGCGTGACGGCGGCGTGCGGCTGGCCGACAAGGCCGACTTCGTCGCCGGGCACAGCCTGGGCGAGTATTCCGCCCTGTGCGCCGCCGGCGCGCTCGACCTCGCCACCACCGCGCGGCTGCTGAAGCGGCGCGGGCGCGCGATGCAGGCGGCGGTGCCGGTGGGCGAGGGGGCGATGGCCGCCGTGCTGGGCGCCGACCTGGCCCGCGCCCGCGCGCTGGCGGAGGCCGCGGCGGAGGGCGAGGTGTTGACCGTCGCCAACGACAACGACCCGGGCCAGGTGGTGATCTCGGGCGCCAAGGCCGCGGTGGACCGCGCGGTGGCGCTGGCCAAGGCGCACGGAGCCAAGCGCGCGATCCTGCTGCCCGTGTCCGCCCCCTTCCACTGTCCGCTGATGCAGCCGGCCGCGGACGAGATGGAACAGGCGCTGGTCGACGCGGCCGTGGAGGCGCCGCTGGTGCCGCTCTACGCCAACGTCACGGCCGCCCCCGTCGCCGATCCGGCCGAGATCCGCCGGCTGCTGGTCGAACAGGTGACGGGCGTGGTCCGCTGGCGCGAGAGCGTGGTCGCGATGGGGCAAGCGGGCGTCGAGCGCTTCGCGGAGTTCGGCGGCAAGGTGCTGGCCCCCATGGTGAAGCGCACCGTGCCCGACGCGGAGGCGGTCAGCCTGGTGTCGATGGACGACCTGGAAGCGTTCACCAAAACGATCTGAGGAGAAGAGCGATGTTCGACCTGACCGGCATGACCGCGCTGGTGACGGGCGCGTCCGGGGGCATCGGCTCGGCCATCGCGCGCGCGCTGGCGGGGCAGGGGGCCAGGCTCGCCTTGTCCGGCTCCAACGCGGAGAAGCTGGACGGCTTCCGCCAGGCGCTGGGCGGCGACCATGTAGGGCTGGCGTGCGACCTGTCGGACCCGGCCGCCGTGGACGCGCTGGTGCCGCGCGCGGTCGACGCGCTGGGCGGGCGGCTCGACATCCTGGTCAACAATGCGGGCGTGACGCGCGACAACCTCGCCATGCGCATGAAGGACGAGGAATGGGACCAGGTGATCCGCGTGAACCTTGAGGCCGCGTTCCGCCTGATGCGCGCGGCCGCCAGGCCGATGATGAAGCAGCGCTTCGGCCGCGTCGTCTCCGTCACCTCGGTGGTGGGGCAGACGGGCAATCCGGGCCAGGCCAACTATGCCGCGTCCAAGGGTGGGCTGACCGCCATGTCCAAGGCGCTGGCGCAGGAGCTGGCCAGCCGCGGCATCACGGTGAACTGCGTGGCGCCAGGCTTCATCCGTTCCGCCATGACCGACGGGCTGCCCGACGCGCAGAAGGCGGCGCTGACCGCGCGCATCCCGGCGGGCTCGCTGGGCGAGGGCGCGGACGTGGGTGCGGCCGTGGCCTATCTCGCCAGCCGCGAGGCGGGCTACGTCACGGGACAGACGATCCACGTGAACGGCGGGATGGCGATGGTTTGAGTTCGGGACGGGTTGGTCCCCGCCCGCCGCGCTTGCCACGGGCCGACCCCCGTTCTACGTGCGTTCAGGAACTGCACGACTACCCAGTACGAAGAGGGACACACATGAGCGAGACCGCCGACCGCGTGAAGAAGATCGTCGTCGAGCACCTGGGCGTCGAGGCGGACAAGGTCACGGAGGACGCGAGCTTCATTGACGACCTGGGCGCCGACAGCCTGGACATCGTGGAGCTGGTGATGGCCTTCGAGGAGGAGTTCGGCGTGGAGATCCCCGACGACGCGGCCGAGAAGATCACCACCGTCAAGGACGCCATCGGCTATATCGACGAGCACAAGGCGTAAGAGACACTGCCGGCCACCCGCGCCGCGGCGCGGGCGGGCCGCGTGACGGCCCCCCGCCCCGACATGGGCGGGGGGCCGTTTCACGTTCAAAGGAGGAAGACCCGCCATGCGTCGCGTCGTCGTCACCGGACTTGGCCTCGTCACGCCGCTGGGCGCCGACGTCGCCACCGTCTGGGCCAACATCACCGCCGCGAAATCGGGCGCGGCCACCATCACCCGCTTCGATCCGACGGGCTTCCACACCACCTACGCGTGCGAGGTGAAGCCGGCGGGCCACGAATACGGCTTCGACCCGAACCGCCGCGTCGACCACAAGGTGCAGCGCCAGGTCGACCCCTTCATCGTCTACGGCATCGACGCCGCCGGCCAGGCGCTGGAGGACGCGGGGCTCATCGACATGAGCGAGGAGGAGCGGTTCCGCGCGGGCTGCTCCATCGGCTCGGGGATCGGCGGGCTGCCCGGCATCGAGAGCGAATCGCTGGTGCTGGCGGCCAAGGGGCCCAAGCGCGTCAGCCCGCACTTCGTCCACGGCCGCCTCATCAACCTGATCTCTGGGCAGGTGTCGATCAAGTACGGGCTGATGGGCCCCAACCACGCGGTCGTCACCGCCTGTTCCACGGGCGCGCACGCCATCGGCGACGCCGCGCGGATGATCGCCATGGACGACGCCGACGTGATGCTGGCGGGCGGCGCGGAGAGCGCGATCTGCCCCATCGGCATCGCGGGCTTCGGCCAGGCGCGCGCGCTCTCCACCGGCTTCGCCGACGATCCGACGCGGGGCTCGCGCCCCTACGATCGCGACCGCGACGGCTTCGTCATGGGCGAGGGCGCGGGCGTGGTGTGCCTGGAGGAGTATGAGCGCGCCCGCGCGCGCGGCGCGACCATCTACGGCGAGGTGATCGGCTACGGCCTGTCGGGCGACGCCTATCACGTCACGGCGCCGCATCCGGAAGGATCGGGGGCATTCCGCGCGATGCAGATGGCGATGCGCAAGTCCGGCCTGTCGCTGGAGGACATCGATTACGTCAACGCCCATGGCACCTCCACGCCGCTGGGCGACGAGCTGGAGCTGGGCGCGGTGCGCAAGCTGTTCGGCGGTACCATCGGCGGGCTCTCCATGAGCTCCACCAAGTCGGCCATCGGGCACCTGCTGGGCGGTGCCGGCGCGGTGGAGGCGATCTTCTGCCTGCTCGCCATGCGCGACGGGGTGGTGCCGCCGACGCTCAACCTGGACAACCCGTCCGAGAATTGCGCGGGCGTCGACCTGGTGCCCCACGTCGCCAAGGAGCGGCGCGTGAAGGCGGTGCTGAACAACAGCTTCGGCTTCGGCGGCACCAACGCGTCGCTGGTGATGCGCGCGGTATAGGGGCGGACGCCGTGCGCAAGCTCGGATGCCTGGGACTGCTGGTTCTGGTCGCCGCGGCGGCCTGGGCGATCTGGTCCTGGGGCGGCGGCGGGCCGCTGCCGCGCGCGACCACCGTGGCGGTGCCCCAGGGCGCCTCGCTCGCGACCGCGGCGGCCGAGTTGGAACGGGCGGGCGCGATCCCGTCCGCCCGCCGCTTCCGCCTGTTCGCGCGCGTGCTGGGCTCCGGCGCGCCGATCAGGGCGGGCGAATACCGCCTCGCCGCCGGCCAGTCCCAAGCGGACATCCTGCGCCTGCTCCAGGAAGGGCGCACGCTGCAGCGGCTGGTGGCGGTGCCCGAGGGGTTGCCGTCCGTCTTGGTCCGGGACGCCGTGGCCAGGGCGGCCGGGCTGACGGGCGCGGCGCCCCTCCCGGCGGAGGGATCGGTGCTGCCCGACAGCTACGCCTATCAGCGCGGCGACACGCGTGCGGCGGTGGTCGGGCGGATGCAGGCGGCGATGCGGACCTACCTCGCCGCCGCCTGGGCTCGGCGAAAGCCCAACATTGCGGTCAGGACGCCGGAGGAGGCGGTGATCCTGGCGTCGGTGGTGGAGAAGGAGACGGGCAAGCCCTCCGAACGGCGCACGGTTGCCGCCGTCTACGCCAACCGCCTGCGCCTGGGGATGCCGCTCCAGGCTGACCCCACCGTGATCTACCCGATCACCAAGGGCCGCCCGCTCGGCCGCCGCATCCTGCAATCCGAACTGCGCGCGAAGAACGGCTACAACACCTATGCCAGCCCCGGCCTGCCCGCCGGGCCCATCGCCAATCCGGGACGCGCCTCCATCGACGCGGTGCTGGACCCGGCGCGGTCGGGCGCGCTCTACTTCGTGGCGGACGGCACGGGCGGCCACGTGTTCGCCGACACGCTGGAACAGCACAACGCCAACGTGCGGCGCTGGTACGCCATCCGCCGCGGCCGGGGGGAGATGTGAGTCCGATCCCGCTGCTGCTGGCCGTGCTGGTGGCGCAGGACGTGCTGGGGCCGGTGAACCCGGCGGATTATACCGGCGCCGTCGCCATGGGGGCCGCCATCGAAGCGCAGGCGAGGCGCGGCAGCGGTCCGAACTTCCGCGGCACCGGCTTTCGTGAGGCGTATGTCCGCGAGCAGTGCGCCGGCCTGCCCCGCGACCGGGCGCGCTACGGACCGCGTCACCGGCGCGTCGTCCGCTGGACGGCTATCTGCCGCAAGGCTCGGCTCGGACTCTAGCCATGCTCCTGCGCGAAGGCGGCCGCCGCGCCGTATAGTCCCGGCTGCGGGTGCGTGATGAGGCGCACGGGGATGCGCGCCATCATCGACTGGAACCGCCCCTTGGCGACGAAACGCTGGTCGAAGCCCGAGCGGATCAGACGGTCGCGGATGCGATAGCCCAAACCTCCGGCGATCACGACCGAATCCGCGCCCTGTGCCAGCGCCAGGTCGCCCGCCACCGCGCCCAGCGCCAGGCAGAAACGGTCGAGCGCCGCCAGCGCGATCGAGTCGGTGCCGTCCAGCGCCTCGGTCCAGATCGCCTTGTCGTCGCGGCTCGGCACCGCGCGCCCCTCCAGCTCGGCCAGCGTCTCGTAGATGGAGACGATGCCCGGCCCCGAGCAGACGCGCTCCGCCGACACGCGCGTGAAGCTGCGCCGGAGCCGGCGGACCAGCGCGTCCTCCAGCGCGTCGAGCGGCGCGTAGTCGATATGCCCCCCCTCCGTGGAAAGCACACGGTATCGGCCGGCCTCGCGCAGTACCTGCGCCACGCCCAGGCCGGTGCCCGGCCCGCAGACGGTGGTGATGCCGTTCGCCGGCAAGGCATTGTCCGGCCCGCAGATATGGGTGAAGTCGCCGTCCGGCACCTGCGCCACCGCGTGGCCTACCGCGCCGAAATCGTTGATGATGGTGTAGGTGTCGGCGCCCAGCCGCTCGGGGATCAGCGCCGGACGGATCACCCAGGGGTTGTTGGTCAGCCGGATCACCTCGCCGCCCACCGGCGACGCGACGGCGATGGCGGCGGCGCGCGGCAGGGGGCGGTCCAGCGCGGCGCCGAACGCCTCCCACGCGGTCTGAAGGCTGGCGTGCTCGGCGGTCTTCTGCGTCACCGGCTCGCCCAGCCGGACCACGCGGCCCCCCTCCACCTCGGCGAGCGCGAAGCGGGCGTGCGTGCCGCCGATGTCGACGCTGACGATCTCCATGCGACTACAGCCCCGCGCCGGCGAGCACGGCCGACGCGCCCAGTTCGGCGGCGTCGGCGTGGCCGCGGAACAGGCCGAACAGCTCGCGTCCCGTGCCTTGCGCCGGCGGGGGCGCCGCCGCCAGGGGACGCGCGGCCCACTCCGCCTCGTCCACCAGCGCGGTCAGCGTGCCCCCTACCGCGTCCAGCCGGATCAAGTCGTCGTCGCGCACGCGGGCCAGCGGCCCGCCGCCCAGCGCTTCGGGGGAGCAGTGGATCGCGCACGGCACCTTGCCGCTGGCCCCCGACATGCGCCCGTCCGTCACCAGCGCAACGCGGAAGCCGCGGTTCTGGAGCACGCCCAGCGGCGGCGTCAGCTTGTGCAGCTCTGGCATCCCGTTGGCGCGCGGCCCCTGGAAGCGGACGACGACCACCACGTCGCCCTCGAGCTCGCCCGCCTCGAACGCCTCGATCACGTCGAGCTGGTCGTGGAAGACGCGGGCCGGCGCCTCGATCACCCAGCGCTCGCGCTCGACGGCCGACACCTTGATGCACGCCCGGCCCAGGTTGCCGGTCAGGATGCGCATCCCCCCGTCGGGCGAGAAGGGCTGGCTGGCCGGACGCAGGATCGTCTCGTCGCCGCTGTCGGCGGCCGGCGTCCAGCCGAGCGCGCCCTCCGCGTCCAGCGAGGGTGCCATGGCATAGGCGGACAGGTCGCCGCCGGCCACGGTCGGGATGTCGGCGTGGAGCAGCCCCGCGCCGATCAGCTCGCGGATGACGTAGGGCATCCCGCCCGCCGCCTCGAACGCGTTCACGTCGGCCGATCCGTTGGGATAGACGCGCGCGATTAGCGGCACGGCGGCCGACAGCTGGTCCATGTCCTCCCAGTCGATGACGATGCCCGCCGCGCGCGCGATGGCGGGCAGGTGGAGCAGGTGGTTGGTGGAGCCGCCCGTCGCCAGGAGGCCCACCGCCGCGTTCACCACCGCCTTCTCGTCCACCAGCCGGCCGATGGGGCGATAGTCGTTCCCCCGCGCGCCGATCTGCGCCAGCCGGTGGACGGCCGCGCGCGTCAGTTCCTGGCGCAGCTTGGTGCCGGGATTGACAAAGGCGCTGCCGGGCATGTGCAGGCCCATCACCTCCATCATCATCTGGTTGGTGTTGGCCGTGCCGTAGAAGGTGCATGTGCCCTGGCCGTGATAGGCCGCGACCTCGCTGTCGAGCAGCTCCTCGCGGCTGGCGGCGCCCACCGCGTAGCGCTCGCGCACCGCCGCCTTCTCCTTGTTGGGCAGGCCCGACGGCATGGGGCCGCCGGGGATCAGCACCATCGGCAGGTGGCCGAAGCGCAGCGCGCCCATCAGGAGGCCGGGCACGATCTTGTCGCAGATGCCGAGCAGCGCCGCGCCCTCGAACGTCGCGTGGCTGAGCGCGACCGCGGTGGACAGCGCGATGGTGTCGCGGCTGAACAGCGACAGTTCCATGCCGGGATAGCCCTGCGTCACGCCGTCGCACATCGCCGGCACGCCGCCCGCCACCTGCGCCGTCGCGCCCGCCTCGCGCGCCCAGACCTTCATCTGCTCGGGGTAGCGGTAATAGACCGCGTGGGCGGACAGCATGTCGTTGTACGCCGTCACGATGCCGATGTTCATGGCGTGGCCGCCGCGCATCGCGTCGCGGTCCTCGGGCGTGCCGGCATAGGCGTGCGCCAGGTTGGCGCAGCCCAGGCGCGGGCGCTGGATCGCGTCGCGCTCCCGCTCGAGGTAGCGGGCGCGGCCCTGGGCGGAGCGGCGGACGACCCGCTCGGTGACGGCGGCGATCTCGGACTTCATGGTCAGGCCTCGCCCTCAGGGTGCCCAGTGGACGTCGACGGGCAGTTCCGCGTCGGCCAGCACGCGACCGATGGGGTAGGGAGAGGAGGGCCCCTGCGCGATCGCCTGCTCCACCACGCGCCGCTTGTCGTCGCCCGTCACCGCGATCATCAGCGCGCGCGCCGTCACGATGCCCTGACGGCTCAAGGTCACGCGCGCCACCGGCGCCTCGGCGGGCAGCGGGTCGGGCATCACGCCCAGCGCGCGCCGTTCCTTGGGACCGTTCAGCGCCTCGTCGAAGTCGGGGCCGGGGAAGATGGAGGCGGTGTGCCCGTCGCCGCCGACGCCCAGCAGGCACAGGTCGAGCGGCCAGTGCAGGTCCTGGCACAGCGCGTCCATGGAGCGGCCGGCGGCCTTGTGATCGTCGGTGGCGGCCGGAACCACCGGCACCACGCGCGCGCCCTTGGGCAGGAAGATGCGGCCCAGCGCGGTGACGTTGGACATGGGATCGCCCAGCGGGACGATGCGCTCGTCCGTCGGGATGATGGTGACTCGCTTCCAGTCCAGCTTGGCCTCGGCCAGCTTCCTGTACGCGGGCAGCGGCGTCTTGCCGCCCGCCAGCGCGATCACGGCGGCACCGCGCGCGTCCAGCGCGCTCTCGACGATGAACTGGACGTCGCCGGCCAGCGCGCCGGCCAGCTCGTCCGCGTCCTCGTATTCCCACCATTCGACTTCGTCGGACATTCGCTATTCCTCGTGTGTTCGGTTTCGGGCGGCAGGCGGGCCTAGTCGTCCTGCCACGTCACGCCGTCGCGCTCGGTGAGCGCGGCGGCACCCGACGGGCCCCAGCTGCCCGACGCATAGGGTTTGGGGGACGTGCCCGCCGCCGCCCAGCCCTCGCGGATCGAGTCCACGAATCGCCACTGGGCCTCCACCTCGTCGCGGCGAACGAACAGCGTCTGGTCGCCCTCGATCAGGTCGAGCAGCAGCCGCTCGTACGCGATGCGCCGCCGGGTGCCTGCGAACTCCGCGTCGAGCGACAGCTTCAGCGGCACCTCGCGCAGGCGGATGCCGTCGCGGTCCAGCCCCGGCTCCTTGGCCATGACCTGGAGCTCGATATACTCCTCGGGCTGGAGGCGGATCACCAGCGTGTTGGGCTGAAGGAGCCCGCCACGGCCGCCGAACATGGAGTGGGGCACCGCCTTGAACTGGATCGCGATCTCGGACCGCCTGGTCGCCATGCGCTTGCCCGTGCGCAGGAAGAAGGGAACGCCCTGCCACCGCCAGTTGTCCACGTTGGCGCGGATCGCCACGAACGTCTCGGTGTCCGAAGGCTTGCCCAGCTCGTCGGCATAGCCCTTGACCTGCTGGCCGCCCGCGATGCCCGGCCCGTATTGGCCGCGCACGGTGACGCGCGGCGCCTCCTCCGCCGTCACGGCGCGCAAGGAGCGGAACACCTTGGCCTTCTCGTCGCGGACCGAGCTGCCGTCGAAATGCGCGGGCGGCTCCATCGCCACCAGCGCCAGCAGCTGCAGGATGTGGTTCTGCACCATGTCGCGCAACGCGCCCGCGCCCTCGTAATAGCCGGCGCGATCCTCCAGCCCCACGGCCTCGGATATGGTGATCTGGACGTTGTCGATGCCTTGCGCGTTCCACACCGGCTCGAAGAAGCTGTTGCCGAAGCGCAGCGCCAGGATGTTCTGCACCGTCTCCTTGCCGAGGTAATGGTCGATGCGGAAGGTGCGGTCCTCCGGAAAGGCCTTGGCCACCGCGTCGTTGATCTCGCGGCTCGACGCCAGGTCGTAGCCCAGCGGCTTCTCCAGCGCGATGCGGACCGTCGATCCGGCCAGCCCCACCGACTCCAGCCCGTCGATCGCTGGCTCGAACAGCGAGGGCGCGGTGGACAGGTAGATGGCGAGCCCGCCCGAGACGTCGCCCACCTTCTCCGCCAGTCCGGCGAAGCTCGCCTCGTCCGACAGGTCGATGGGCTGGTAGCTCAGCCGTTCCAGGAAGGACGCGATCTTGCCGTCGTCCTTGCGGTCGTCGGGCAGGAACTCGCCGAGCGCCTCGCGCGCCATGTCGCGGAAATGCCCGTCGTCGTGGTCGGTCCGCGCCGAGCCGATGATCGTCAGCCCGTCGGGCAGCAGCCCGTCGGCGTGCAGGCCGTAGAGCGAGGGCAGCAGCATCCGGCGCGACAGGTCGCCGGTGGCGCCGAACAGCAGCAGCTTGGCGACGGGTTCGCGGGCCATGGTGTCTCCGGTTCCGGGATCAGAGGACGAGGCCGGCGAGCGGGTCGCCCCCGGCCATCAGGTTCAGGTTCTGGACCGCGGCACCGCCCGCGCCCTTGCCCAGATTGTCCAGCGTCGCCACCAGCCGAACGAGCCCGGTGCCGGGATCGCCGTGGACGCGCAAGGTGAGGCGGTCGGTGCCGGCATTCTCCTCCACCGCCACCGCGCGGGCGGGCGACGCCACCGTGACCAGCGGCGATCCCGCATAGGCCTCGGCCAGCACCGCCTCCAGGTCGGCGGGCGAGGGGCGGCGGGGCAGGGCGCTGAGGTGCAGCGGCACCTCCACCACCATGCCGCGGGCCACGTTCACCACCGCGGGCGCGAACACGGGCGCGGCCGACAGACCGGCGTGCGCGCGCATCTCGGGCAGGTGCTTGTGCGCGAGGTCGTAGGCATAGGCGCGGAAGGCGGGGGGCCGCGTCGCCCCCTCATATTCCGCGATCATCGCCTTGCCGCCGCCGGTATAGCCCGACACCGCGTTGCAGGTGAGCGGGTGATCCGCCGGCACCAGCCCCGCGCGGACCAGGGGCCGCACCAGCGCCAGGAATCCCGTGGAATAGCAGCCGGGATTGCTCACCCGCGCCGCGCGGCCCACGCGCGCGGCCCCGTCCGGCTCCAGCTCGGGAAAGCCGTAGGTCCAGCCGTCCGCCACCCGGTGCGCGGTGGAAGCGTCCACCACGCGCGTGCGCTCGTTGCGGATCAGCGCCACCGCCTCGCGCGCGGCGTCGTCGGGCAGGCATAGGACCACCAGGTCGGCGTCGTTCAGCGCCTCCGCGCGGGCGGCGGGGTCCTTGCGCCGTGCCTCGTCCAGCGCGACCACCGTCACGTCGGCGCGGCCCGCCAGACGCTCGCGGATGTCGAGCCCGGTGGTGCCCGCCGCGCCGTCGATGAAGACGGTCGTCACGCGTTTCCGGCCCCGCCGTCGCCGACGTCGGTCGGCGCTAGTGCCGCCTCGTCCAGATAGCCCACCAGCGACGGTCCGGGCGCCACGCCCCAGGCGGTGCCGCCCGCCAACTCAAGCACCTCGAACGCCGACCCGGCCGGCAGCGCCGCCAGCACGTCGCTCCCAGCGTCCGGCGCAGCGCGCAACGCGGCGTCCGCCGTCAGCGCGGCCGGCGCGTGCGACGCGTAGTGCGGCGCGAACACGCGCGCCGCCAGGCGCACGTCGGCCAAGTCACGGCGTACGGCATTGCAGCGCGGGTCCAGGACGACGGACGGGCCCGTCAGCGCGAAGCTGCTATGCGCCGGCCCGCCCGTGCTGGGCGCCGTGGCCGGTTCCGTGGCCGTCGAGGCCGCCGGCGAACTGACCGCCGCGGGCTGGGGCGGCTTGTCCGGGACCGACCTGTCCGGGCTTGGGCGCGGAGTCGCCGTCGCCGATGAATTGCCCGAACTCTTCAAGAAACTCTGCCCCCTCGACCGTCTGGGCGACGAAGATGTTGCGCTTGTCGCTGTCGTCGCGCTGGCGCCGCAGATAGCCGAGCGCGCCGAGCCTGTTCAAGGCGCGCGTGACGACGGGCTTCGAGACGTTCAGGATGCGGGCCAGGCCGCGCACCGTGTGCGGCCCCGGATTGAGATACACCACTAGCAGCAGCGCCATCTGACGGTTGGTGAGGTCCGGCTCGCCTGAGCGGACGTAATCCACCAGCGCGGCCTTCCAGCGGAACAGGGTGGGCGGGGCGATGGAGGCCACGGCGTTTTCCCTCGGCTTGTACGAAGACCCGGCCGCGACCGGGCACTCGGTTCGATGTGGATAACGCGTTCCGGAGCCGGGGTTTCCCCGATAATTCCGTCGTCTCGGACGCATGGGATACCCGCCGCCCCGATGACGGGCACGGGCCGGGCCGGGAACGGGGTCGCGCCGCGGGAACCGGCCGGCGGGGGGCGGCTTGTTGATCGCGCGGGACCGCTGGCCTATGTGCGCTGCCGTCCCCACAGATACGGTAGCCCACCGCCCCATGTTCGTCTTCCTGCTCGTCGTCCACGCCATCGTCGCGGCTGCGCTCGTCACCGTGATCTTGATGCAGCGGTCGGAGGGCGGCGGGCTGGGCATGGGGGGCAGCCCGTCGGGCCTGATGTCGGCGCGCGGCGCGGCCGATTTCCTGACGCGCGCCACCACCGCGCTGGCCAGCGTGTTCGTGGGCCTGTCCATCGTGCTGGCCTTCATCGCGGCCAACCACCGCCCGGCCGCGGTGGACACGTCGCTCGCCCGCCCCGCGGGCGGGGCCGCGCCCGCCACGACGCCCGCGCCGGCACCGGACGCCGTGCCCTTCTCCTCCGCCGCGCAGGAGGCCGCGCGCAACGGCGCCGCTCCCGCCCCCGCCGAGACGACCACCGATAACAGCGGCGTGCCGCTCGCCCGCTGACGCGCGCGGGCGGCCCGGCGTCGCCCGCCCTTCGCTTCTCCGGCGCCCGCGGGATACGCGGGCGCTTGTTTCCCATGCCCTCCTGACGCTAGGCGATTGCTCCCATGGCGCGGTACATCTTCATCACCGGCGGCGTGGTCTCGTCGCTGGGCAAGGGCCTCATGGCTGCCTCGCTCGCGGCGCTGCTCCAGGCACGCGGATACCGCGTGCGCATCCGCAAGTTCGACCCGTATCTGAACGTCGATCCGGGCACCATGAGCCCGTATCAGCACGGCGAGGTGTACGTAACCGACGACGGGGCGGAGACGGACCTGGACCTCGGCCACTACGAGCGGTTCACGGGCGTTCCCAGCCGCCAGTCGGACAACGTGACGTCGGGCCGCATCTATCAGACGATCATCCAGCGCGAGCGGCGCGGCGATTACCTGGGCGCGACCGTCCAGGTGATCCCGCACGTGACCGACGCGATCAAGGCGTTCGCGCGCGCCGAACTGTTCGACGAGCACGGTGAGGACCTCGACTTCGTGCTGTGCGAGATCGGCGGCACGGTGGGCGACATCGAGTCGCTGCCCTTCATGGAGGCGATCCGACAGCTCCGGAACGAGGTGGGCCGCGCCAACGCCATCAGCATCCACGTGACGCTGGTGCCCTTCATCGCGGCGGCGGGCGAGCTGAAGACCAAGCCCACGCAGCATTCGGTGCGCGAGCTGGCGGCGCTGGGCGTCCAGCCCGACGTGCTGGTCTGCCGCTGCGAGCACCCGCTGCCCCCGTCGGAACGCGCCAAGATCGCGCAGTTCTGCAACGTGCCCGACAGCGCGGTCATCCCCGCGCTCGACGCGGCCTCCATCTATGCGGTGCCGCTGCAATACCATAACGAGGGACTGGATACGGAGGTGCTGCGCGCCTTCGGCATCGAGCCGGACGGCGCGCCCGACCTGTCGCGCTGGGACGATATCGTCGACCGCCTGGTCAACCCGGAGGGCGAGGTGACGGTGGGCGTGGTCGGCAAGTATGTCGGCCTCCAGGACGCGTACAAGTCGCTGAACGAGGCGCTGGTCCACGGCGGCATGGCCAACCGGGTCAAGGTCAACATCCGCTGGATCGACGCCGAGCTGTTCGAGGGCGAGCCGGCCGAGGTGGCCGCGCATCTGGAACCCTGCCACGCCATCCTGGTGCCCGGCGCGTTCGGCGAGCGCGGGGCGGAGGGCAAGATCGCGTCGGTCCGCTTCGCGCGCGAGCGGCGCGTGCCCTATTTCGGCATCTGCTTCGGGATGCAGATGGCCTGCGTGGAGGGCGCGCGCGACCTGGCGGGCATCGCGAACGCCAGTTCCACCGAGTTCGGCCCCACGCCCGAGCCGGTGGTGGGCCTCATCACCGAGTGGATGGGGCCGGACGGCCTCCAGAAGCGCGAGGCGGAGGGCGACCTGGGCGGCACCATGCGGCTGGGCGCCTATGACGCTAGGCTGGACGGCAACTCGGTGGTCGCCAGCATCTACGGCACCACCGAGATCAGCGAGCGGCACCGCCACCGCTACGAGGTGAACACCGGCTATCGCGCGGCTTTGGAGAAGGGCGGGCTGGTGTTCAGCGGCATGTCGCCCGACGGCACGCTGCCCGAGATCGTGGAGCGGCCCGACCACCCCTGGTTCGTCGGCGTCCAGTTCCATCCCGAGCTGAAGTCGAAGCCGTTCGACCCGCACCCGCTGTTCGCCAGCTTCATCGCGGCGGCGCTCAAGCAGAGCCGGCTGGTCTGAGGGAGCGGCGCCCGGACCGTGACGGTCCGGGCGCCGCGTTCGTTCAGGCGGCCTTCGCCTCGTCGGCTGCCGGGGCGTCCACCGCGGTCAGCGGCGCGCCCGTCTTGATCGCGATGGTCTTGGGCTTCATCGCCTCGGGCACCTCGCGCAGCAGGTCGATGACCAGCAGGCCGTCGTGGAGCCGCGCGTCCTCCACGCGGACGAAGTCGGCCAGCTCGAACCGGCGCTCGAAGCTCCGATTTGCGATGCCGACGTGCAGGAAGTGGCCCTGGGCGGACTCGTCCTTGCGGCCCGCCACCAGCAGCAGGTTCTGCTGCGCGGTGATCTCGATCTCGTCGCGGGTGAAGCCGGCCACTGCCAGCGTGATGCGGTAGCGGTCGTCGGCTACGCGCTCCAGGTTGAAGGGGGGATAGTTGTCGCCCTGCGCGCCGCGCGCGCTGGCTTCCAGCAGGTCGAAGAGCCGGTCAAAACCGATGGCCGAGCGGCGATAGGGGGTCAGGTCGAGACGCATGTCGTTTCCTCGTGTGAGCGAAGTGACGTTGGAACCGCCCGGAACCTCCGCGGCGGCGATGCGGCGCGGCCCCTGTCGGGCACCGCGCCGCAGCCGAGATGGGAAGGACGCCCGGTCCTGCCAAGACCGCAGCCCAGCTACGCGCCCTCAAACATCTACTTGGCCGGGGGAGTATTGCGCGGCCGACGCGGACGAAGGACAAACATCCCCGAATAAGGGGGATATTGAATGACCGTCACGCTCGCCCTGGTGCTGGCCGCCCAGATCGCCGCCGCCCAGACCGCCCCCGCCCGAACGGCCGAAGCGCCGGCCGACGCCCAAGGCACTGCCCCGACGCCGCCGCCTGGCACCGCGGACCAGGCCGCCCGGCCCGCCACCGCCGCCGGCCCGTCCGACCCCGCGCCCGTCCGGTCCGGCGCAGGCGAGGTGATCGTCACCGCCCGGCGGCGGCAGGAGAACATCCAGGACATTCCCATCGCGGTGTCCGTGGTCAGCGGCGCCACGCTGGACGCGCTGGGCGCCTACAACGTGTCGCGCCTGACCCAGCTGACGCCCACGCTCCAGTTCTACTCGCAGAATCCCCGCAACACCTTTGTCAACATCCGCGGCCTGGGCGCGCCCTTCGGGTTGACCAACGACGGGTTCGAACAGGGCGTGGGCGTCTATATCGACGACGTCTACTACAACCGCATCGCGTCCGCGACGCTGGACTTCGTGGACGTCGAGCAGATCGAGACGCTGCGCGGTCCCCAGGGCACGCTGTACGGGAAGAACACGACGGCCGGCGCCATCAACATCACCACCCGCGCGCCCTCCTTCACCTTCGAGGGGCGCTCGGAGGTAACGCTGGGCAACCTGAACTTCAAGCAGGGCAAGGCGTCCGTTTCCGGCCCGCTGTCGGACACGCTGGCCGCGCGGATCAGCGTCACCACCACCGACCGGCGCGGCACCGTCTACGACACCACCACCAGCCGCTACATCCAGTCGCAGGACAGCGTGGGCCTGCGCGCGTCGCTGCTGTGGAAGCCGACGGACGCGCTGGCCGTCACGCTGTCGGGCGACTGGAACCTCCAAGACCCGGTGTGCTGCGCCTTCTCCTACGGCGGCTACGGCCCGACGCAGCGCGCCGCCAACCGCCAGTATCCGGCGCTGGTGTCCTACTTCCCCGGCTACGCGGTGCCCAGCACGAACCCCTATGACCGGCTGACCGACGCCGACGCGGCGCTGGCCGCCCGGAACGAGATCGGCGGCCTGTCCGCACGCGCGATCTGGGAGGTGGGTGGCGGCAACACGCTCACCTCCGTCACCGCGTGGCGCTTCTGGGACTGGGACCCGGCGAACGACCGCGACTATACGGGCCTGCCCATCTACACCCGCGTCAACAATCCCACCGACCAAAATCAGTACTCGCAGGAATTCCGCTTCAACCACCAGGGCACGGGCTACGACTTCGTGGTGGGCCTGTTCGGCTTCTACCAGGAGATCCGGACGCGCGGCGTGCAGGCAACGGGTACGGCCGCCAGCAAGTGGCTGCTGGCGCCGTCCAGCACGCTGTCGAACAACCCGGCAGTGTTGAACAACGTGGTCGCCACCAACGACATCCGGCTGGACAACACCAGCTTGGCCGCCTTCGCCAAGGTCAACTGGGAGCTGCTGCCCCGGCTCACCGTGTCGCCCGGCATCCGCGTCAACTACGACAAGAAGAAGGGGCTGTACGACTCGGTGGTGGTCGGCACCGCCTCGAACGGGACGCGGCAGGTGGTGTCGGCGGTGCCCGGCTCCCCCTTCTACAACGACCCGTGGACGGCGGCGCAGCGCGGCATCCAGGCGTCGCAGTTCTTCGAACCCAGCTTCAGCGCCTGGAACGTGTCGGGCGACGTCAACCTGCGCTACGCGCTGGCCGACGACGTCAGTCTGTACGGCACCTATGCGCGCGCCTTCAAGACCGGCGGCATCAATCTGAACGGCGTGCCCGCCGACGCCAACGGCGCCCCCATCCAGGCCGCGGCCACCATCGAGCCCGAGAAGGTCGACCATTTTGAGGCGGGCATCAAGACGCGGTTCTGGGACCGGCGGGCCACCTTCAACCTGACGGGTTTCTGGACCAAGATCCGCGACTTCCAGGCCAACGTCAGCAACGGCCAGTTCGGCACGGTGCGCGGCTATCTGGCCAACGCGGACAAGGTGCGCACGCGCGGGTTCGAGGCCGATTTCGCCGTCCGACCCAGCGAGCGGGTGAACGCGTATCTCAACGGCGCCTATACCGACGCCGAGTATGTCAGCTTCTGCGACGCGCCGCCCCCGCCCGAACTGTCGGGCGGCACAACGTTGGCGGCGACCGGCCCATGCACCTATTCCGGCACGCCGGGCGCGGCCGGTGCGGCGGGGACGAACAGCCCGCCCTTCGTCGACGCCTCCGGCCAGGACCTGCCGGGCGTGTCCAAATGGGCCTTTTCCTGGGGCGCGGAGGGCAATGTCCCTTCCTCGATCTTCGGGCGGGAAGGGCAGTTCTACGCCGGCTACGACGCCAGCTATCGCTCGCGCTGGTCGTCCAACCCCACGCCGTCGATCTATACGACCGTGCGCGGCTACGCGCTCCACAATTTCCGGGCGGGTTTCCGGACGGAGGGGTTCGACGCCTTCGTCTGGACGCGCAACGCGTTCGATCAGGATTATATCGACCTGCTGCTGGCGGGCACGGGCGGCAACACGGGGCTGATCGCGGCGCAGGTGGGCGATCCCCGCACCTGGGGCGGGACGATCCGGTTCAGCTTCTAGCGGGCCCGGTTCAGCTTCCGGGGTCAGGGCCGGGAACGGCGAACGCCCGGGCCGTTTCCGGCCCGGGCGCCTGCGTGACGATCGCTCGTCAGCCCCCGAAATCGAACCCTCGCGGCGTCTGCCTGTCAGCGCGCCGTCGTAGTGCCCGCCCTTCCCCGAACCACGGCCATTGCCTGTGTCTTCAGCATCGCCGTGCTATGTCGGGGACCTGCGGGTGTCACGCGGCAAACATTGCCGCCCCGGCGATTGGCGAGACGCTGTGGCGGCCGGGCAACACACCCGGCGGTTGCCAGTCCCGTGAGCGGGCCGTAAGCGCTCCTGCGATGTTCCTGGCCTCCTATGAGCGCATGATCGCGCGGCGCTACCTGCTGCCGGGCCGGGGAGAGGGGTTCATCTTCCTGGTCGCATCCATCAGCCTGGTGGCCGTCATGCTCGGCGTGGCGGCGCTGGTGATCGTGATGAGCGTCATGAACGGCTTCCGCGCCGAACTGTTCGACAAGATCACCGGGCTGAACGGCCACGCGGTGGTGCAGGGGTTCAACGGACGCCTGCCCGACTGGCAGGACGTGGCGCGCCGCGCGCGCGCCACGCCGGGCGTCACCTCCGCGCTGCCCCTGATCGAGCAGCCGCTCTTCGCCTCCTACAACGGCCGGTCGGAGTTCATCCTGCTGCGCGGCATGCGCGTGGCCGACATCCGATCCAACGCGGGCATCCGCGGCGGCGTGCTGGGCGGCGACCTGAACGCGGTGACGCCGGGCAGCGGCAAAATCGCCATCGGCAGCCGCCTGGCCGAGGCGCTGGGCGCGACAGTGGGCTCTACCATTTCCGTCGTCAATCCGGACGGGCCGGCGACGCCCTTCGGCACCAGCATCCGCATCGTCAGCTACGAGGTGGCCGCCGTCTTCGAGATCGGCATCTACGACTATGACAAGACCTACGTGGTCATGCCCATGGAGGACGCGCAGACGCTGCTGCTGATGGGCGACACGGTGGGCATGATCGAGGTGGAGACCACCGACCCCGACAAGGTGGGCGAGATACTCGCGCCCCTGCGCCGCGAGGTGGCGGGGCGCGCCGTGGTGAACGACTGGCGCACGCTCAACGCCCAGCTGTTCGAGGCGCTGGCGGTCGAGCGGGTGGCGATGTTCACCGTGCTGTCGATCATCATCCTGGTGGCGGTGTTCAACATCCTGAGCTCGCTCATCATGCTGGTGCGCGCCAAGACGCGCGACATCGCGATCCTCAGAACCATGGGTGCGACGCGGGCCGCGCTGATGCGCGTGTTCGTGACGGTGGGCACCACCATCGGCGCGCTAGGTACGGTGGCTGGGCTGGGGCTGGGCTTCCTATTCCTCGTCTACCGCCAGGCTGTGGTAAACGTCGTCCAGCTGGTGACGGGCCAGAACCTGTGGGACCCGCAGATACGCTACCTGACCGAGCTGCCGTCCAAGACCGATCCCGTCGAGATCGCGGTGATCGCAGCCATGGCGCTGTTGTTCAGCTTCCTGGCCACGCTTTATCCGGCTTGGAAGGCGGCGAGCACCGATCCGGTACAGGTGCTGCGCTATGAGTGACCCCTCGGGCGGCCGGCGCGGCGGGGCCGACGCCCCCGGGCGCGGCTCTGCCGCGACCGACGGCGGGGAGGGGGCCGTCCTGGCCACCACCGGCCTGACGCGCGCCTTCACCCAGGGCGGCGTTACCATATCGGTGCTGCGCGGCGTGGATCTCTCCGTCGCGCCCGGCGAGATCGTGGCGCTGCTGGGCCCGTCGGGCTCAGGCAAGTCCACGCTGCTCCAGGCGGTGGGCCTCTTGGAAGGCGGATTCGAGGGCTCGATCCGCATCGCGGGACAGGAGGCCGCGCGCTTGTCCGCCGCCGAGCGCACGGTTGTGCGCCGCGACCGGCTGGGCTTCGTCTATCAGTTCCACCACCTGCTGCCCGACTTCAGCGCGGCGGAGAACGTGGTGCTGCCCCAGCTCGTCCACGGCGAGTCCCGGCGCGAGGCGGAGGCGCGGGCGGAAGGGCTGCTGACCGCGCTCGGCCTGGGCCACCGCCTCACGCACCGGCCGAGCCAGTTGTCGGGTGGCGAGCAGCAGCGCGTGGCGGTGGCGCGCGCTCTGGCCAACCGCCCGGCGCTGGTGCTGGCGGACGAGCCCACCGGCAATCTGGACGAGCACACCGCCGATACCGTGTTTCAGGAGTTCCTGCGGCTGGTGCGCGGAGAGGGTTCGGCGGCGCTGATCGCGACGCACAACGAACGGCTGGCGGCGCGGATGGACCGGGTGGTGCGCCTGCACGAGGGCGTGCTGGCGTGAACGCGATCGCCGACTTCGTCGTCTGTGCGGCGGACGGCTCCGCCTTTCCGCTGGCCGACCTCGCCGGCCGCGTGCTGCTGATCGTCAACACCGCGTCGCGGTGCGGCTTCACGCCGCAGTACGAGGGGCTCGAGGCGCTGCACCGACGCTACGCCGGGCAGGGTCTGTCCGTGCTGGCCTTCCCGTGCAACCAGTTCGGCGCGCAGGAGCCGGGCAACGCGGCCGAGATCGCGACCTTCTGCGCCAGCCGCTACGACGTGACCTTCCCCGTCCTCGCCAAGGTTGAGGTGAACGGGGTGGGCGCCGATCCCCTGTTCGAACGGCTGAAGGCCGCCGCGCCGGGCGTGCTGGGCTCGCGCTCGATCAAGTGGAATTTTACCAAATTCCTGGTGGCGCGCGACGGCCGCGCCGTCCACCGCTACGCGCCGACGACCAAACCGGGCGATCTGGCGGCCGATATTAAGGCGTTCCTGGCCGCCTCCTGACGGCCGGCGATTATCCCCGGACTTATCCACAGGGTTCTGCACAGCCTCGTCCACCGTGCCGTCCGCACGGCGCGGTGGCGGAACGGGCGTCGGCGTCGTACATCACGGCGATGCATTCCGGGTTCGTGCCGCTCCGCGTCTTCTCCAGCTACACCATGCTGGACGGCGCCATCGAGCCCAAGGAGATCGCGGCTCACGCGCGCAAGCTGGGCTTCCCGGCGGCAGCGCTCACCGATCGCAACGGGCTCTACGCCGCCATGGCGTTCGGCGACGCGGCGAAGAAGGCGGGCGTGCAGCCCGTGGTGGGCGCGATGCTCGGCGTGTGCCGGCCCGACATGCCCGACGGCGTGCCCGTGCCGCTGGACTGGCTGGCGCTCTACGCCCAGGACGAGGGCGGATACGACAACCTCTGCGCGCTGGTGTCGGCGGCGCACCTGGATCGCCCCGTCGAGCAGGAGCCGCACGTGTCGTTCGACGCGCTGGCCGGCCGCACGGACGGGCTGATCGCGCTGACCGCCGGGGCGGAAGGCGGGCTCGCCAGGCTGTTCGCCGAGGGGCAGCCCGACCGCGCGCGCGCCTATGCCGAGCGGCTGCGAGACCTGTTCGGCGACCGGCTGTACGTGGAGGTCTGCCGCCGCGACAACGCGGTGGAGGCGGCGGCGGAGGCCGAGCTGATCGACCTGGCGTACACCATGGACCTGCCGCTGGTCGCCACCAATCCCAGCTGCTTCGCGGAGAGCAGCTTCGGTGCGGCGCACGACGCCATGCTGTGCATCGCCAGTTCCAGCTACCTGGAAACCGCTGACCGGGTGCGAAGCTGCGCCCACGCCTGGATCAAGCCGGCGGACGCGATGCGCGATCTGTTCGCCGACCTGCCCGAGGCGGTCGACAACACGCTGGTCGTGGCGCAGCGCTGCGCGGTCGCGGCACCTGCGCGCAAGCCCATCCTGCCGTCGCTGGCGGGCGACCGCGAGGGCGAGGCCGCGATGCTGCGCGCCGACGGCCGCGCGGGGCTGGAGGCACGGCTGGACCGCATCGAGGAACTCGGCGGCGCGGGGGAGGGCGACTGGCGCCGCGAGTATCGCGACCGGCTGGAGTTCGAGATGGACGTGATCGTCCAGATGGGCTTTCCCGGCTATTTCCTGATCGTCGCCGACTTCATCAAATGGGCCAAGGACCGCGACATCCCCGTGGGCCCGGGCCGCGGTTCGGGCGCGGGATCGGTGGTCGCCTGGGCGCTGACCATCACCGATCTCGATCCGATCAGGCTGGGCCTGCTGTTCGAGCGCTTCCTGAACCCCGAGCGCGTGTCGATGCCCGATTTCGACATCGACTTCTGCGAGACGCGGCGCGAGGAGGTGATCCGCTACGTCCAGGCCAAGTACGGGCGCGACCAGGTGGCCCAGATCATCACTTTCGGACGGCTGAAGGCGCGCGCCGTGCTTAAGGACACGGGCCGCGTGCTCCAGATGAGCTACGGCCAGATCGACCGGCTGGCCAAGCTGGTGCCCAACCACCCGACCGACCCGTGGACGCTGCCCCGCGCGCTGAACGGCGTGCCCGAGCTAGCGCGCGAATACGCCAACGACAACCAGATCCGCCACCTGCTCGACCTGGCGATGAAGCTGGAGGGGCTGCCGCGACACTCCTCCACCCACGCGGCGGGCGTGGTGATCGGCGACCGGCCGCTGGCCCAGCTGGTCCCCCTCTACCGCGATCCGCGCTCCGACATGCCCGTCACCCAGTTCGACATGAAATATGTCGAGGGCGCGGGGCTGGTGAAGTTCGACTTCCTGGGCCTCAAGACCTTGAGCGTCCTTCAGAAGGCGGTGCAGCTGCTCGCCAAGCGCGGCATTGCGGTGGACCTGTCGGCGCTGACCTGGGACGACGAGGGCGTCTACGAGCTGCTCCAGCGCGGCGACACGGTTGGCGTGTTCCAGCTGGAATCGGAGGGGATGCGCCGCACGCTGGCGGCCGTGCGCCCGTCCAACTTCGGCGACATCATCGCGCTGGTGTCGCTCTACCGCCCCGGCCCGATGGACAACATCCCGCTCTTCGGCCGCCGCAAGAACGGGCAGGAGGCCATCGCCTATCCCCACCGGCTGCTGGAGCCGATCCTGGCCGAGACCTACGGCATCTTCGTCTATCAGGAACAGGTGATGCAGGCCGCGCAGATCCTGGCCGGCTACTCGCTGGGCCAGGCCGACCTGCTGCGCCGCGCCATGGGCAAGAAGATCAAGGCGGAGATGGACGCCCAGCGCGCCGGCTTCGTGGAGGGTTGCGCGGCGGTGAACGGCATCGGCGCGGCGGAAGCCAACGCGCTGTTCGACCTGATCGACAAGTTCGCCGGCTACGGCTTCAATAAGAGCCACGCGGCGGCCTACGCACTGCTCGCCTACCAGACCGCGTGGCTGAAGGCGCACCACCCGGCCGAGTTCTTCGCGGCCTCCATGTGCTACGACATGGCGCTGACCGACAAGTTGGGCGTGTTCGCGGAGGATGCGCGGCGCACGGGCGTGAAGCTGCTCCCCCCTTGCGTCAACGCCAGCCTGGCCGAGTTCGACGTAGAGGCGACGGACGACGGCCCCGCCGTCCGCTACGCGCTGGCCGCGCTGAAATCGGTGGGCGAAGGCGCCATGGAGCGGCTGGTGGCCGAGCGCACGGCCAAGGGCGCGTTCGCCACGCTGGACGACCTGGCGACGCGCGTGGACCCTCGCCTGCTCAACAAGCGCCAGCTAGAGACGCTGGCGGCGGCCGGCGCCTTCGACGGCGTGGATGCGAACCGCGCCGGCGTCCACGCGGTGGCCGACGTGCTGCTGGCGGTGGCGGCACGAACACACGAGAGCCGCACCAGCGGCCAGGGCGGCCTGTTCGGCGACGCAGGGACGGGCGGTGCCGACGCGATCCGCCTGCCCGCCGCCGCGCGATGGAGCCTGTCGCAGCGCATGGAGCAGGAGAAGGAGGCGTTCGGCTTCTACTTCTCCGCCCATCCCGTCGACCGCTACGCGCATCTGGCGCGCGCGCACGGGGCCCGCGCCTATTCGGCGCTGGGCGAGCTTCGCATCCCCGACGACGGCAGCCGCGCCGGCGCCACCATGGCGGTGCTGGTGGAGGAGGCACGCTGGCGCACGTCGGCGCGCGGCAAGCGCTACATGATGGCGATGCTGTCGGACGCCAGCGGTCAGTTCCCGGCCACCTGCTTCGACGACGCGGCGGCGGCCGAGCTGGAGGAGGCCGCGCGCGAGGGCGGCTGCGCGCTCGCCACCGTGGAGCTGGATCGGCGGCCCGGCGAGGAGTCGGTGCGCGTCTCCGTCCGTCGGCTCCAGCCGTTCGAGGCGCTGGCCGCGTCCGCCCGCTTCGCCGCCGACCTCTGCGTGACGGACGCCGCCGCGCTGCCCGCGCTTGCCGCCCTGTTGTTCGACCAGCGCGGCGCGCGGGGCGAGGTGCACGCGCGCCTCGCGCTGCCCGGCGGCGGGGAGGCCAAGATGCTGCTCGGCCGCGACTTCCGCATTGACGCGGAGCTGGTGGCGCACATGGAGCAGTTGCCCGGCGTGGCATCCGTCGAGATGCGGCGTATCGAGGCGCGGCTGGCGCTGGTGAGCTGAACGGCCGGAAACCCTTCGTCACGCGGTCCGGCTTGCAAGACGCCGCCCGTCGGACGCATCCTCGCCGGAAAAAGACGGAGGGGAAGATGCTGGGTTCCATGCAGGACTTCGAGTTGCGCGTGCCGCGACTGCTGGACCATGCCGCGCGCGAGCACGGGTCGCGCCCGATCGTGACCCAGTGGGCGGACGGTCGGCGGACGCGCACCGACTGGGCGGGCGTGGCGCGCGACGCCCGCGCTCTGGCCGGTGCGCTGGAGCGACTGGGGCTGCGGCCGGGCGACCGGATCGCGACCCTGGCGATGAATCACGTCCACCACCTGATCGCATGGTACGGTGTGATCGGCATGGGCGGCGTGGTGCATACGATGAACCCGCGCCTGTTCGACGATCAGCTGGACTATATCGTCAACCACGCGGGCGACCGTCTGCTGTTCTACGATCAAGCGTTCGAGCCCGTGGTAGAGCGGATGCGGAGCCGTTGGCCGGGGATCGAGCATTATTACGCCATGGACGGGGAGGGGCCGGGCACCATCCGCTCGCTGATCGGCGGCGGACCGGCCGATCGCCCCTGGACGGAAGGGGCCGAGCGCGACCCGGCGATGCTATGCTACACCAGCGGCACGACCGGCGACCCCAAGGGCGTGCTCTACTCGCACCGCTCCACCGTGCTGCATGCGATGGCTCAGGTGCAACCCGCCGTCTTCGGCATGGACGCCGCCTCCGTGGTGTTGCCCGTGGTGCCGATGTTCCACGTCGCGGCCTGGGGTATCCCGTTCTCGACGCCGATGGTGGGGGCCAAGCTGGTGCTGTCCGCCACCAACGAACCGGGCGCGCTTTGCGATCTCATGAACGAGGAGCGCGTGTCGATGACCGCGGGCGTTCCCACCGTCTGGCTGGCGATGTTCGCACATCGCGAAGCGACGGGGAAGCGGCCGGAACACCTGGAACTGGCGGTGATCGGCGGCTCGGCCGCGCCGCGCGCAATGATCGAGCGGCTGACGGCGGACGGCATCCGCGTCAACCACGCCTGGGGCATGACGGAGACCTCGCCCATCGGCTCGGTCGGCGGCCGCCTGCCCGACGAAGCCGCGTTGACGCCGTCCGAGCGGCTGGACCGCGCGCAGACGCAGGGACGCGCGCCGTTCGGCGTGGAGCTTCGTACGGTGAGCGCGGATGGCCACCCACTGCCGCGCGACGGCATCTCGGCCGGCCGGCTCCAGTGTCGCGGGCCCTGGGTCGTGGACACCTATTTCGGGGCGGAGGGCAGCTCGCTGGAGGACGGGTGGTTCGATACGGGCGACGTGGGCATCCTCCACCCCGACGGTACGCTCCGCATCACCGACCGGTCGAAGGACGTCATCAAGTCGGGCGGCGAGTGGATCAGTTCGGTCGAGCTGGAGAACGCGGCGGTCGGCTGCGCCGGGGTGGCGGAAGCCGCGGCCATCGGCGTCGAGCATCCCCGCTGGGGCGAGCGTCCTCTGCTGCTGGTGGTGCGCAAGCCCGGGGCCGACGTGATGGCTGACGCGCTGTTGGAGCAGTTGTCGACGCGCGTGGCGAAATGGTGGCTGCCCGACGAGATTATGTTCGTGGACAATCTGCCGCACACCGCCACCGGCAAGCTGCTCAAGACCGCCCTGCGCGACCGCTACGGTAGGGGGCTCGGCGCGCGGGGTGCCGCGTGACGGCGGACGACGACGGTGGCGCGGAAGGCGAGCCTCTCGTCATCTACCCCATACCCGCGCTGGTGGCCCTGCTGCTGAACCGGGAGAAGGCGAAGGGCGGTCCGCTGACCGAGGACGAGGTGATCGCCCTGCGCGACGGCTGCGTCGCCATGGCCGTGCCCCGCGACGTGGCACGGACGATGAACGAGGCGCGGGGGTACGCGGATATCGATCCGGAGGATTGCTGGGCGGAATGGCAGCGCATCCGGGGGACGCTAACCGACGACTAGAGCGGTTTCCGCACGACGTGAATCGTCGAGGGATTTCCAAGCGGGTTGAAGTCTGATTCATCCTTGCCGCCGGTGACGGGAGGCCGGGGCGTATAGGCAAGGCGTTATCGATGGATCTGCGCGAGCGAGTGGTGGGCGCCATCTCGGGAGGCATGTCGCGTCGCACGGCGGCGGAGCGCTTCGGGGTGAGTGCGGCCAGCGCGGTGAGGTGGGCAGCGCTTCAGCGCGACCATGGCAAGCCCGCGGCCAAGCCGCAGGGCGGCGATACGCGCTCGGCGGCAACCCAGAACAAGGCGGCGCGGATATGGGCGTTGTACGAGGCCACCCCCGACATCACCCTTGCCGAACTGCGCGCGGCGCTGACTGCCGAGGGGGTCTCGATCGCGGTGTCGACGCTGTGGCGCCTCTTTGCGCGTCACCACCACACGCGCAAAAAAAGACCGGCCACGCGCAGGAGCAGGATCGCCCCGACGTGCTGAGCGCGCGCGAAGCGTGGTTCGACGGCCAGCTCGACCTTGATCCCGAAACGCTGATCTTCGCGGACGAGACCGGCGCCAGCACCAAGATGGCGCGCCGGTATGGCCGCGCTTCTCGCGGCGAGCGGCTCCGGATGGCCGTGCCCCATGGCCACTGGATGACGACCACCTTTGTCGGCGGACTGCGGCTCTCGGGCATGACAGCACCGCTGGTCATCGATGGGCCGATGACGGGAGCCTGGTTCGAAGCGTGGGTCAGCCAGGCTCTGGCGCCGACACTCAGGCCCGGCGACGTCGTGATCCTCGACAACCTGCCTGCCCACAAGAGCGCTGCTGCGCGCGCGGCGATCGAGGCGAAGGGCGCTCGGCTGCTTTTCCTCCCGCCCTACTCGCCCGACTTCAACCCGATCGAGAACGCCTTTGCCAAGCTCAAGGCGTTCCTGCGCAAGGCCGCCGCACGCACCGTCGACGACCTCTCCCGCGCCATCGGTGCCGCCATCGGTGCCGCCATCGGTGCCGCCATCGGTGCCGCCATCGATACCTTCACGCCAGCAGAGTGCGCAAACTACTTCGCCGCGGCCGGCTACGATGCGTACTGAACGGAATCTGCTCTAGCAGCGGCAGGTCGCCCCGGAGGCGCCACAGGGGTCAGCCGCCGTCGCGGCTCGTGTCGCCCGGTTCACCCTCCAGGCCGGGCTGGCCATGGTTGCCGTATCCGGCGCCCGACTCCTCGGCGGCGTCGGAGCCGGTGCCGCCCGCGCCCTCGCGGTCGGCGTCGTTGGGGCTGAGGTCGCCCTGGTCTAGTCCGGGCAGGTCGGGTTCGTGCTGATCGGTCATGTCGCCTTCTCCTTCGCGCCGTTCAACGGACGGGCGGGGGTGCGGGTTCACGAGAAGAGTTCGCCCTGACGCCCGGCCGGCGGGCGGAACAGGTCGCAGCGCAGCGTCCTGAGCCGCGCGTCCAGCCCGAGCCGGCGTTTCGCCAAGTCGAATCGCGCCAGCAGCATCGCGTACCACGCGCCTTCGCCCCGCATCCGTTCGCCGAAGCGCGGCTCGTTGTCGCGACCGCCGCGGATCGATCGGATGCGGTGCATCACCTTGCCCGCCCGGTCGGGATAATGCGCCTCCAACCACGCTCGGAACAGCGGCGCCACCTCGTGCGGCAGCCGTACGGGGAGGAAGAACGCGCCCGCCGCCCCCGCGCCGGCCGCGGCCTCCATCAGCGCCTCCATCTCGTGGTCGTTGATGCCTGGCACCACGGGGGCGATCGAGACGTGGACGGGCACGCCCGCCTCCGCCAGCCGCCGCACCGCCGCCAGCCGCTTGGCCGGTGAGGGCGCGCGGGGCTCCATGGTGGCGGCCGTACGCGGGTCCAGCGTGGTCAGCGAGATCATGACGGCCGCCAGACCGTCCGCCGCCATGGGCGCCAGCAGGTCGAGGTCGCGGCATACCCGATCGGACTTGGTGGTGATCGTCAGCGGATGGCGGCACTCGGCCAGCACCTCCACCACGTCCCTCGTCACCCGCCAGTCGCGTTCGACCGGCTGGTAGGGGTCGGTGTTCGTGCCCAGCGCCATCGGGGCCACGGCGTAGCCCGGTTTCGCCAGTTCAACACGCAGCAACGCCGCCGCATCGGGCTTGGCGAACAGCCGGCTCTCGAAATCCAGGCCGGGCGACAGGTCATGATACGCGTGCGTCGGCCGCGCGAAGCAGTAGACGCAACCGTGCTCGCAGCCGCGATAGGGGTTGATCGACCGGTCGAACGGTACGTCGGGCGAGGTGTTGCGGGCGATGATCGTGCGGGGATGCTCGACGGTGACGGTGGTGCGGAGCGGCGGCGGCGCGCCGTCCACGGTTCCGCGCTCGTCTAGCCAATCCCCATCGGCTTCCCGCAGGCGCAAGCCGAACCGGTGGCTCTGCGCGTTCAGCGTCGCGCCGCGGGCAGGCCTGGACAAGGACACGGCGGGAGCCTAGCCACGGCCGTGGAACATAGCAAGAACTCAGGAGGCGTCGTGGCGAGGTTGAGCTACCTGGAGCTGCCCGTGGGCGATACGGGCGCGTCGTCGCGCTTCTACGCGGAAGCGTTCGGCTGGACCTTCACCGATTTCGGCCCGACCTACGCGGCGACGACGACGGGCGACACGGACGTCGGCGTCCAGGCGGACCCGGCGGCGCGGACGGCAGCACTCCTGCCGGTGATCGAAGTAGCGGTGCTGGAGGACGCGCTGGCGGCCGTGGAGCGCTCGGGCGGCGCGGTGACGGTGCCGATCTTCGCCTTTCCCGGCGGTCGACGCTTCCACTTCCGCGACCCGGACGGCCACGAGCTGGCGGCGATGCAGCCGGCCTAGTGGGCTGAGCCCGACAGCGTTCGGGCGATCGCCTCCCACTCCCCGATCGCGACCGTCTCGGCGCGGCGGGCGGGGTTGACGCCGGCGGTGGCCAGGGCGTCGAGGGCACCGGGCACGCCCTTGAGCGACTGGCGCAGCATCTTGCGCCGCTGGCCGAAGGCGGCGGCCGTCAGCCGTTCCAGTACGCCGGGATCGACGCCCGGCGGCTGCGCGGCTGGCACGACATGCACCACCGCCGACATCACCTTTGGAGGCGGCGTGAAGGCGGAGCGGTGGACGTTCATCGCGATCCGCGCGGTCGAGCGCCACTGACTCAGCACCGATAGCCGGCCGTATGCGTCGTCGCCCGCGCCCGCCACGATGCGGTCGGCCACCTCGCGCTGGAACATCAGCGTCAGCGACCGCCACCAGGGCGGCCAGGGTCCGGTCAGCCAGCCGACGAGCAGCGCGGTGCCGACGTTGTAGGGCAGGTTGGACACGACGTGCCCCGCCCCGCCCATGAGCGTAGGGGCGTCCACCGCCAGCGCGTCTCCCTCGATCACGCGGAGCCGGCCGGGATAGGCGGCCTCCAGCTCGGCCAGCGCGGGCAGGCAGCGCCGGTCGCGCTCCACCGCCGTCACCAGCGCACCCGCTGCCAGCAGCGCGCGCGTCAGGCCGCCGGGACCGGGACCGACTTCAAGCACTGGCTGGCCAGCCAAGTCGCCCGGGACGGCGGCGATCCGGGCGAGCAACTGGGCATCGAACAGGAAGTTCTGCCCCAGCGCCTTGGACGCGGACAGGCCGTGGCGCGCCACCACGTCGCGCAGGGGGGGGAGAGCCGGTGTCACGCGGTGCCGCGCGTCGCTGCCCGCCGATCCGCCGCCTCGGCCGCCAGGCGGATCGCCGCGATCATCGCGCCCGGCTCCGCGGCATCGCGCCCCGCGATGCCGAAGGCGGTGCCGTGATCCGGGCTGGTGCGCACCACGGGCAGTCCCAGCGTCACGTTCACCCCCTCGTCGAAGTGCAGCGTCTTGAGCGGGATCAGCGCCTGGTCGTGATAGCAGCAGATCGCCGCGTCGTAGCGCGCCCGCGCGCGCGGATGGAACATGGTATCCGCCGCCAGCGGCCCGGCACAGTCGATCCCCTCGTCGCGCAGCCGGGCTATGGCCGGCGCCAGAACGTCGATCTCCTCGCGCCCCATGGCGCCGTCCTCGCCAGCATGGGGGTTCAGCCCGGCGAAGGCCAGGCGCGGCGCCGCCACGCCGAAGTCGCGACGGAGGCCGCGCACGGTGGCGCGCGCGCGGGCCAGCACCAGCTCGACGGTCAGGAGGCGCGGCACGTCGGCCAGCGCCGCGTGCGTCGTCAGCGGCACGACCCGGAGCGAGGGACCGGCCAGCATCATCACCGCGTTGTCGCGCGCCACGCCGCAGCGGTCGGCCACATACTCGGTCTGGCCGGGCTGGGTGAAACCCACGCGATAGAGCTGGGCCTTGGATACGGGCGCCGTGACCAGGGCGCGCGCAGCCCCCTGAACGGTCAGGCCCATCGCCAGCTCCAGCGCCGCCAGCGCCGCGCGCGCGCCATTCAGGTCGGGGGTGCCCGGCGTCACGTCGCTCGCGTGGCCGGCGGCCAGGACGGGTAGCGCATGCGGAAAGACGGCCGCCGCCTCGGCCGGGTGCGCCACCGTCGCCACCGGCCCGCCCCAGGCGGCGGACACCGCGGCGGGATCGCCCACCGCCAGGAAGGGGGACAGGCCGGCGCGGTCGCGCGCGGTCCAGGCCTTGGCCACGATCTCGGGCCCGACGCCGGCCGGATCGCCCAGCGAGACCGCTATGGGCGCGGGCGTCACGCGCGCCTCAGCGATACTCGACCACCGCGTCGCGGCGCAGGTCGCGCAGCTTCTGCTGCGCGCGCAGGTTGACGCGCTGCTGCTCCAGGTTGTTCTGCACCTGCTCGGCGCTGGGCAGTTGGCCGTCTTGCGCCTCGTCGCGCCCGCACAGCACCAGCGCGCGCACGCCCTCCTCCGGGTTGCCGAAGGGAGGCGTGGATTGGCCGACCTGGAGCTTGGCCATGATCTCCTGAAGCTGGGGCGGCAGTTCGCGGATACGCACCGTGTCGCTGTCCACCACGTCCGCACTCAGCTTGCGCGCCGCCTCGTTTACCGAGCCGCAGCCCTGGAGCGCGCGCGTCGCCTCCGCGAACTGCGCCACGCGGGCGGTGGCCTGGGCCTGGGTGGTGCCTGCGGGGAAGCGCACGGTCAGCTGCTTCAGGCTGAGCCGCGCGTCGCGCGGGTCGGCGGTCAGCACGCGGCGCTGATCCGCCAGGTAGAGGATGGAGAAGCCGCCCGCGACCTGCACGGGGCCGGCCACCTGGCCCACCTGCATCTCGCCCACCGCCGCCGTGATCTCGGGGGGCAGCGCTGGGGTGCGGACCCAGCCCAGGTCGCCGCCGGTCGCCTTGGTGGTCGCGTCCGAATAGCGGGCCGCGAGTTGCGGAAAGGGCTGGTCGCCCTTGCCGACCTCGCCCATCACCTGCCGCGCCAGGGCGAAGGTGGGCTGCTCGCCACCGTGCTTGGCAGCGTCGAAGTAGATTTCGCGCAGGTTGTATTCCACCTGCCCCTTTGCCGCCTCCAGCTGGGCCAGGATGGCCTTGACCTCCTCCTCGCCCACGTTGGTGGTGGGCTCGATCCGGCGGCGCAGGTAACGCTGCCACGCCAGCTCGCCCTCGATCTGGCGGCGGAGCGATCGCTCGGACGAGCCCTCGTCGCGCAGGTAGTCGCGCATCTGGGCGGGCGTGCGCTTGAAGTTGCCGGCCAGCCGGTCGAAGCTCTGGTTGATCTCGGCCGGCGTTATGGTGATCTCGGCGGCCTTGGCCTCCTGAATCTGGAGCGTCTCGTCGATCAGCTGGCGCAGCACCTGGAGCTTCAGCCGGTCGCGTTCCTCGCCCCGGATCTTCACGTTGTTGGCAGCCCCGATCAGCGCCACGCGCTGGTCCACGTCGGTGCCCGTGATGACGGCGCTGTTGACGATGGCGGTGGCCTTGCGGACGTCCGGGTCGGGCGCGCCGAAGATCTGGAGGTTGGCCGGGATGTTCAGCCCCGACGCGTCGCCCGCCGCAACCTGAGCGGGCGAGGGGGCCTCCGTGGGCGAGGGGGCTTGCGCGGATGCCGGTCCGGCGGCCGGGATCCCCTGGGGCGGCGTCGCTCGCGGAGCCTGGGCCATCAGCGGCACCGCGGCCAACGCCGCCGCGGCGCCGGTCCAACCATGAATCTTCAACATCCAACCTCGTCCGCAGGGCAGTTCACCGGCACGTGCGCAGGTGGCCCACCATAACTGAACGGGCGCTTAGCGCCCCAGGTTGGTCAAGGCCAGCGTCAGCACGAAGCTGTTCCCGCGCCGCGCGTCGCCCGTGTTGCGGTAATCGCGCCGCCAGGTGAGGCCCAGCCGCACGCAGTCGTCCTCGTACCGCACGCCCACGCGGTGGCGGATCGGGTCGAATCCGTCCGACAGGCTGAACGGGTCTTCCGCGCGGTCGGTCAGATCGATCACGGAGGAGGCGAAGGCGGACCAGAAGCGCGCGAACTGCACCCGGCCCGCGACGCGCACCTCCTCGCGGTCGAGCAGGTCCTCGGTCACCGGGAAGATGTCGCGGTTGAGGCGGAGATAGCCGACCAGCAGGTAGGTCCCGCGCGAGCCGATCGCCGCGTCCACCTCGTTGCGGCGGAAATTCAGATCGTCCTTGTCCAGCCGGTAGCGGTGCGTGACGGTCACGAGGTCGCGGAAGCGCAGCTCGGTGCGGCCCACGATGTCGGAGAAGCGGTCGGACAATCCCGTGCCGTCGAAGAAGATCGAGGGGCGGCTGTCCAGCCGGTAGCTCTGGCCCACCACCGTATCCAGGGCGAAGCCAGGCAGCGCCAGGTTCCACTCAAACCCGTAGGTGGCCCGGCTCGAATCCTCGAACCGGTCGTAGCCGGGGAAGCGGTTGAGCGAGAAGAGGTTGGAACTCTCTAGGTCCACCGCCCGGCCGTCCTCGTTGGGGATCGACAGGTTGGCCAGGCGGGGCGCGGCCACGAGCTGCAACCGGGGTGTCAGCCGCTGCGTGCCGCTGCCCAGCGTGCCCACGAAGGGCCAGCGCACGTCCGCGGCCGCCGCCGCGATGCCGCGGCCCTTGAACCCCTCCGTGCCCCGATAGGAGACGACGGCGGTGGAGAGCGTGTCGTTGGCGTTGTACGCGTCGGCGCGCGCCAGCGCGGTGAACGTCACCTCCTGCCCCCAGTCGGTGATGCGCCGGAGGTCCCAGCGCGCCGACGCGAAGGCGCGCTGCGTGTCCTGGCCGTCGGTGCGGGTCAGGGCCAGCGTGTTGAGCTGGAACTGCATCCGCCCGCCGAGCGGCCCGTTCGCCAGCCGGCGATAGTCGATCTCGGGCAGAGCGATGGGTTGCAGGCCCTGGCGGTCGTTGACGCGCAGCGTCTGCACCGCCCAGCCGGTGAGCGCGAGATAGCTGTTCGCGTCCACCCGCTCCAACGCGGCCGTGGACCGCAGCCGGTCGTCGCGCGAGATGTCGTAGCGGCGTAGGAACGTGCGGTCGGTCGCGACGCGGACGGAGGCCGACGCCGACCATTCTGGCGACAGCTGGTATCGCGCCACGCCGTCCAGGTAGCCGCGGAACGCCATGCTGGTGTCGGTGGGGCGGATCAGCGACACGTCGTCGCTGCGCCGGCTGGCGGTGCCGTAGGCCTGGACGCGGAAGGCGCCGGTCGAGTCGAGCTGCGAATAGTCGCCCTTCAGCATCGGCAGCACCGAACTGAAGACGTAGGGCGTCACCACCAGCGCGCGGTTGGGTGCCAGCCGGAAATAATAGGGGGCGGACACCTCCAGCCCGTTCACCCGGCTGTAGCGCGCGTCGGGGCTCAAGAGGCCGCTGTCGCTCTCGCCCCCCACCACGGCCGAGAAACGGGGCAGCGGCACGGCGGGCAGGCCGAACAGGTGCAGCCGCGCGCCGTTGAAGAACACGCGCGACCGGTCGGGGCGGTAGACGACGCGCACCGCCGTGACCTTCCACGACGGCTCCTTGGGGCAGCCCTCCGAATCGGTGACGCCGCACGGGGTATAGGCCGCGCGGTCGAGCAGCACCGTGCCGTTCTCCTGCCGCGTGCCGCGGTCGGCGGCCAGTCGCCCGCCCTGTTCCAGCACCAGCAGCAGGTCCTGGACCACGCCGTCCTTGAGCGTGTCCGTCAGCTCGATGGAGTCGCCATAGGCCACGTCGCCCTGCGGATTGGCGACGGCCACGTCGCCCGTCGCGACGACGCGGCCGGTCTTGCGGTCCCACGTCACCCTGTCGGCGCGCAGCCGCTCGCCTGCGCGGAACATGCGCACGTCGCCCGTGGCGGTGACGCGGTCGGCGTTGATCTCGTATTCCAGCTGGTTGGCGGTGAAGCGGACCTGGTCGTCGCCGGCCGGCGCGGCGGCCGGCGACGGGGCGCCAGCCCCGGCGTCCGGCGTCGCGGGGGCGGTTTCGGCCGCCGGCGCCACCACCGGACGGTCGTTCAGGTCCTGTGCCGCGGCCGGCGCGGCGGTGGCCAGGAGCAGGAGGGGGGCCGCGGCACCGGCCACCAGGTCGATACGCGACAAGAACCGGCACCCCTTTCACACCCGCGCGACCGCGCCCTCTTCGCGGCGGGCGGCGTCGGACGCCGGCCTATCGCATCCGCCGTGTTCCGCCGCAATCGCTTTGGACGACGCGCAGACACTCGCCTTTGCCAGCGATGCGTCCCTGCCATAAGATGCCCGCCTGCCCCGGCCGCCTGTCCCGGTCACCTGCCCCGGACGGTCCGCTATGAAAGGTTTCCCGCACCCGTGACGATCACCGTCTCCTTCGCCGATGCCGCCCCCGCCGACCGGCCGCTCGCCGTTCTCGTCCAGAAGGACGGGCTGGGCCGCGTCGCCTGGGACGCGGCCGATCCGGTCGCGCGTCGGCTGGTCGAGGCGGCGGCCGCGGCCGGCCGCTTCACGGGCGAGGCGGGGACCGCCGTCGATCTCGTGGTGCCGGCGGGCGACGGGACGCGTCGTCTGCTGCTGCTGGGCGTCGGCGGCGGCGGCGAGGCGGAATGGGAGAAGGCGGGCGGCGCGCTGACCGCGCGGCTGCTCACCGGTACCCCGGCGGTGGCGGTCGATATGTCCGGCGCACCCGGAGCCGGCGCGGTCGCGCGCTTCGCGGCGGCGGCCGTGCAGCGCGGCTGGCGGCACGACGCCTATTGCACCCGACTGCCCGACAGCGCCAAGCCCCGGCTCACCGAGATCGTGTTGGTGAACGCGCCGGACGGCACGGAGGCCGCCTGGGGCCTGGAACGCGCGGTGACGGACGGCATGACGCTGACCCGTATCCTGGTGTCCGAGCCGCCCAACATCCTCTATCCCCAGACGTTCGTGGATCGCGTGCGCGACGACGTGGCCGGCCTGGGGCTGGAGATCACGGTGCTGGGCGAGGAGGAGATGCGCGCGCACGGCATGGGCGCGCTGCTGGGCGTCAGCCAGGGGTCGCGGCGCGAGGCGCAGCTCCTGGCGCTGCGCTGGCAGGGGGCGGGGGAGGGCGACCCCGCGCTGGCGCTGGTGGGCAAGGGCGTGACTTTCGACACCGGCGGCATCTCCATCAAGCCGGCCGCCGGCATGGAGGACATGAAGTGGGACATGGGCGGCGCCGGCGCGGTGGTGGGCGTCATGAAGGCGCTGGCCATGCGCGGGGCGGCGGCCAATGTGGTCGGCGTGTGCGGGCTGGTGGAGAACATGCCCGACGGCGACGCGCAGCGCCCCGGCGACGTGGTGACCACCATGTCGGGCCAGACGGTGGAGGTCATCAACACCGACGCGGAAGGCCGCCTGGTGCTGGCCGACGCGATCACTTGGACACAGAAGACGTTCCGGCCCGGCACCATCGTGGACCTCGCCACGCTGACGGGTGCCATGATCGTCAGCCTGGGGAACGAGCGCGGCGGCCTGTTCGCCAACGACGACGCGCTGGCGGGCGACCTGCTTGCCGCGGGCGAGGGATCGGGGGACCTGCTGTGGCGCTTCCCGCTGTCGGACACCTACAACAAGCTGATCGACAGCCCCATCGCCGACATGAAGAACGTCGGCCCCCGCGGCGCGGGATCGATCACGGCCGCGCAGTTCATCCAGCGTTTCGTGGACGAGGGCGTGCGCTGGGCGCACCTGGACGTGGCGGGCATGGTCTGGTCCGACAAGCCGGGCACGCATCACGACAAGGGCGCGACCGGCTACGGCGTGCGCCTGCTCGACCGCTTCGTGCGCGACAATTTCGAGCGCTGATGCGCGTCGACTTCTACCAGCTGGGCGCCGCCCCCCTGGACCGCGTGCTGCCCCAGCTGGCGGAGCGCGTGCTGGCCGGCGGCGGGCGGCTGCTGGTGGTGCACGGGGCGGCGGATCGGCTGCAGGCGCTGGACCGGCTGTTGTGGACCTTCCGCCCCGACAGCTTCCTGCCCCACGCCCGCGCGGGCCAGGACGACGCCTCGGCTCAGCCCGTGCTGCTGTCGGAGACGGCCGAGGCGGGAAATGGCGCGCGTAACATCCTGCTCGCCGACGGCCGCTGGCGCGACGAGGCGCTGGGCTTCGACCGCGCGTTCCACCTGTTCGACGAGGAGGGGGTGTACGCCGCGCGCGCCGCGTGGCGCGGCCTGACCGGTCGTGAGGGCGTGACGCGCCACTATTGGCGTCAGGACGACGAGGGGAAGTGGGAGCAGGCGGCGTGACTTGCCGGCAGCCTCGACTTGCCGAGCGCAGGGCGCGCGGCTAGGGGCGCGGCCGTTCCCGACAACCCAGAGCATTGGAGCCGCAAGGCCATGGCCGCGACCCGCACCTTCTCGATCATCAAGCCCGACGCCACGCGCCGCAACCTGACGGGCGCCGTCACCCGGATGCTGGAGGAGGCGGGCCTGCGCGTTGTCGCGTCCAAGCGCGTTCGCCTGACGCAGGATCAGGCGGAAGGCTTCTATGCCGTCCACCGCGAGCGCCCCTTCTTCGGCGACCTCGTGTCCTTCATGACGTCCGGCCCCGTGGTGGTGCAGGTGCTGGAGGGCGAGAACGCCGTGCAGCGCAACCGCGACGTGATGGGCGCCACCAACCCCGCCAACGCGGACGCCGGCACCATCCGCAAGGAGCTGGCCGAGTCGATCGAGGCGAACTCGGTCCACGGCTCGGACTCGGAAGAGAACGCGGCGACCGAGATCGCCTTCTTCTTCCGCGACGACGAGATCGTCGGCTGATCCGGCCGCCGGCCTGGGTCCTGCGGCGGGCGGGCGCGGACGACGCGTCCGCGCTCGCCGCGGTCGCCCAGGCGACGTTCCTGGAAACCTATGCCGGCGTGCTGCCGGGGCCGGACATCCTGGCCCATTGCGCGGCGAACAGCAGCGCCGCCGCGTTCGCCGCCTGGATCGCCCGCGACGACGCGCACGCGATCCTGGCCGAGCATCCGGCGGGCGCGGCGCCCGTCGGCTACGCGCTGCTGACGCCGCCCGACTTCCCTCTGGCACCGGAGCCGGGTGACCGCGAGCTGCGGCGCATCTACGCGCTGGGCATCACGCGCGGCACCGGGCTGGGTGCCGCGCTGATGGCGGACGCGCTGGCCGCGGCCCGTGCTGGCGGAGGGCGCCGGCTGCTGTTGGGCGTGCGCACCGCCAATGCCCGGGCTCGCGCCTTCTACGAGCGTCAGGGCTTCGCCGTGGCGGGCGAGCGGCGGTTCCTCGTGGGCGACACCTGGAACGACGACCTGGTCTACGCCCGCGCCCTCTGACGCGGGGTGACGCGCCGCGCCCGATGGATTATCGCACGTCCCGATCCGCCGTGCCGACACCAGCTCCCGCCATAAAGGCCCCCGGCCTCCACGCACTCGCCAACCCGGCGCGTTTCCTGCGGCTGGCGCGGCCGCTGACGCCCGTGTGCCTGTGGCTGGGCGTGGGCCTGATCGCGCTGGGCTGCTGGGCCGGGCTGACGCGCACGCCGCCCGACTATCTCCAGGGAGAGACGGTGCGCATCCTCTACGTTCACGTGCCCGCCGCTTGGCTGGGCCTGGGCGGGTGGAGCGCGGTGGCGGGCGCCAGCCTCGCCTTTCTCGTGTGGCGGCACCCGCTGGCGCAGGTGGCCGCGCGCGCGGCGGCGCCGGTGGGCGCGACCTTCGCAGCCATCTGCCTCGTCACCGGCTCGATCTGGGGGCGGCCGGCCTGGGGGACGTGGTGGCAGTGGGACGGGCGGCTCACCTCCATGCTGCTGCTGTTCTTCGTCTATCTCGGCTACGTCTCGCTCGCGCGCGCGGACGCGGAGCGGGGCGGGGACGGCCGCGTGCCAGCCATATACGGCGTGGCGGGCACCGCGCTGCTGCCGGTGATCCGCTATTCGGTGGTGTGGTGGAACACGCTGCACCAGGGCCCCAGCATCGGCCTCACGCGATCCACCATCGACTCGAGCATCCTGTGGCCGCTGCCGATCATGCTGGCGGGCTTCACACTGTTCTTCGCCGGCGTCGTGCTGATGCGGATGCGCGCGCTGCTGGCGACCGCGCGGACGGAGGCGCGGATGCGCCGCATGGCTCGCCTGTGAGGATGTCGGCGTGAGGATCGGCGCGTGAGCCAGTGGGTGTTCGTGGCCGCCGCCTATGCGGTGACGCTCGGGGGCGGGGCGGGGCTGGCGCTGCTGTCGTGGGCAGCGATGCGGCGCGCCGAGAAGTGACGCCGAAGAACCAGCGGCTGACGCTGGCGCTGCTGGGCGTCGGCGCGATGGCGGGCGCGGGGCTGCTCGCGCTGTCCGCGCTGAAGGATCAGGCCGCCTTTTTCTACGCGCCTGCCGACGTGGCGCGCGACGGGCCGCCGCTGGGCCGGACGGTGCGGCTGGGCGGCATGGTGGAGGCAGGATCGGTGGCGCGGGCGGCGGACGGCGTGACGGTGCGCTTCGCGGTGACGGACGGGCACGCCACCGTCCCCGTCACCTACGCCGGCATCGTCCCCGACCTGTTCCGCGAGCGGTCGGGCGTGGTGGCCGAAGGGCAGTTCCGCCCCGACGGCGGCTTTCGTGCGACCAATCTGCTCGCCAAGCACGACGAGAAGTACATGCCGCCCGAGCTGGCGCGCGCCGCCGACGGCACCCGGCTGCACGAGACGAAGTCGCTCGCGCCGTGACGGCCCCCTCGTGACGGCGGAGTTCGGGCTGGCGGCGCTGTGGCTCGCCGCCGCGCTGGCGGTGCTGCAGGCTGCCGCCGCGGCGCTGGGCCTCGCCCGGGCGCGCGAGGACGTGGCCGCCGTGACGCGCCCCGCCGCCGTGGCGCAGGGGGCGCTCGCCTGCCTCGCCATGGCGGCGCTGGTGGCGGCCTTCGCGAACTCGGACATGTCGGTGCGCGTGGTGGCGGAGAACAGCCACTCGGCGAAACCGATGCTCTACAAGCTGGCGGGTGCCTGGGGGAACCACGAGGGCTCCATGCTGCTCTGGGTCGCGATCCTGGGGGCGGCCGGCACCGCGGTCGCGCTGTTCGAGCGGCGGCTGGACCCGCGGACGCTGGCCGCCACGGTGGGGGCGCAGGGGCTGATCGCGGTGGGCTTCTACGCCTTCCTGCTCTTCTCCTCCAATCCCTTCGATCGGCTGGTGCCGGCGCCGCGCGAAGGGCTGGGGCTCAATCCGCTGCTCCAGGACCCGGGCCTCGCCTTCCACCCGCCCACGCTCTACGCGGGCTATGTCGGCCTGTCGGTGGCCTTCTCCTTCGCGGTGGGCGCGCTGGTGACGGGGCGGGTGGACCGCGCCTTCGCGCGCGCGATGCGGCCCTGGGTCCTGGGCGCCTGGGTGCTGCTGACGCTGGGGATCACGGCGGGCAGCTACTGGGCCTATTACGAGCTGGGCTGGGGTGGCTGGTGGTTCTGGGACCCGGTGGAGAACGCGTCGCTGATGCCCTGGCTGGCGGCGACGGCGCTTCTGCACTCGGTGACGGTGCTGGCGGTGCGCGACGGGTTGCGCGCCTGGACGGTGATGCTGGCGGTGGTCGCCTTCTCCATGTCGATGCTGGGCACCTTCCTGGTCCGGTCGGGCATCCTCACCAGCGTTCACGCCTTCGCGGTAGACCCGGCACGCGGCAGCTTCATCCTGGCGCTGCTCCTCCTCTACGTCGGCGGCGCGCTGGCGCTGTTCGCGCTCCGTATCGGCACGGTACGCGCGGGCACCACTTTCGACCCCGTCAGCCGCGAGGCGGGGCTGGTGGCGAACAACCTGCTGCTGTCCGTCATCCTGGGGGTGGTGCTGATCGGCACGCTTTACCCCGTGGGCGCGGCGGCGTTCGGCGTGCAGCTGTCGGTCGGCCCGCCCTTCTTCGACCGGGCGGCGGGGCCGGTCGCGCTGCTGCTGGTCGCCGTGCTGGCGGTAGGGCCGCTGCTGCGCTGGCGGCGCGACGAGGCGGGGGCGGTGCTGGGGCGCCTTGCAGCGCCGATCGCCGCGGCCAGCCTGACGGCCGCGGGACTGTTCGCCTTCAACGGTTTCGGGTTGTCGCTTCTGCCCTTCCTGGGCTTGTCGGCGGCGGCCGGGCTGGCGGTGGCCAGCGTGCTGCCACTGACGGGGCGGCGGCTGGCGCGCGTGCCGCTCATGACCTGGGGCATGGCGGTGTCGCACCTGGGCGTCGCCGTGGCGCTGGCGGGCATGGCGTGCGACGCGGCCTTCACGCGCGAGACGCTGGTGGCGGCGCAGGTCGGCCAGCCCGCGCGCGTCGGCCCCTGGTCCGTGACGCTGGACGGCATCGCACCGCGCATCGGCGACAACTGGTCGGCCGTGGAGGCGCGGCTAACCGCCGTTCGCGGCGAGGGCACGCCCCTGACCTTGCGCCCGCAGCAGCGCTTCTTCTCCGACCCCGTCACCACGACGTCGGAGAGCGCGATCGCCACGCGCCTGGACGGCCAGCTCTACACCGTGCTGGGCCGGCCGGACGGGCAGGGGCGGTGGCAGCTGCGGCTCTGGTGGAAGCCGTTCGTGACGCTGATCTGGGCGGGCGGCGTGCTGATCGCGCTGGGCGGTGCCCTGTCGCTGGCGGGCCGTGCGCTGCGCGACCGGCGCGCGCGGGCAGCGGCGTGAGGCGGGGCCTGGCCTGGGCGCCGCTGGCGGCCTTCGTCCTGCTGGCGGCGGTGGCGGGCTGGGCTTTGTTCCGCCCCGCCGGCACGGAGGTTCGGTCCGAAATGGTAGGCCGCGCCGTGCCCGCCTTCGACCTGCCGGCCATGGTGCCCGGCAAGCCGGGCCTGTCCACCGCCGCGCTCAAGGGGCGGCCCTACCTGCTCAACATCTTCGCCAGCTGGTGCGTGCCCTGCGTGGCGGAGGCGCCCAAGCTGGTGCGGCTGCGCGCCATGGGCGTGCCCGTGATGGGCGTCGCGGTGCGCGACACGCCGGACGCGGTGGCGGACTTCCTGCGCCGCAACGGCGACGGCTACGCGGCGGTCGGTGGCGACCGGGCCAGCCGCGTGCAGCTGGCGCTCGGCTCGTCGGGCGTGCCCGAGACGTTCGTGGTGGGTGCCGACGGGCGCATCCTGCTCCAGCACATCGGCGACGTGCGTGACGACGACGTGGAGGCGCTGGCGGCGGCCGTGCGGGACGCGCGATGAGGGGGAAGGCGAGGAGGCGGGCGGCGGCGATATCGCTGCTGATGGCGGCATTCAGCCTGTCCGCGGCGCGCGGCGGTGCGTCGTCGTCGGCTACCACCGGCGGCTGGGGGGCGGCATCGCCCGCCTCGACCGAAGCGCCCGGCGGAGGGGGCGTTCCATCCGCCAGCGCAGACACCTCCGACCCGGCCGCGCCCGGCCGGACAGAAGCATTTCCCGTCGCGGTCGAGGCGTCCGGAGGTGGAAGCGCGGACGCGGCGGCACTCGCGGACGTTCCTCTGCGTGATTCCGTCCGCGAGGCGGCGGCGCGCGCGCTCATGGAGACGCTGCGCTGCCTGGTCTGTCAGGGTCAGTCCATCGCCGACAGCGACGCCGACATGGCCCGCGACATGCGTGCGCTGGTGCGCGGGCAGGTGGATCGGGGCGAGGAGCCGGCGGCGGTGCGCGACTGGCTGATCCAGCGATACGGCGCCTATGTCACCTACGATCCGCCGTTGTCCGCTGCCACGCTGCCGCTGTGGCTGGCGCCGCTGGCGCTGCTGGCGCTGGGCGCCTGGGTGGCGCGCGCCAGCTTCCGGCGGCGACCGCACGGGGGGCGGGGCGGCTGATGGGCTGGCTCTGGCTCGCGCTGCTGGGGACGGCCGCGATGGCGGCCATGGTGCTGCTCGGCCTGCCGCGCCGCTTGTGGTCCTTCGCCGGCGCGGCGCTGATGCTGGGGGCGGCGGGCTATGCGGTGCAGGGCCGGCCCTTCGCGGCAGCCCGTCCGGCCGCGCCGGCGGTCGGACGCGGCGAGGAGGACCCGGCGATCACGAACCTGCGCGACGACCTGTTCGGCCGGCTGAGCCAGGATCACGCCTATCAGGTCGCGGCCGACGCCATGACGCGCACGGGCGAGAAGCGTGCGGCGGTCCAGGCGTTGCTCGGCGGCGTCAACCGCTTGCCGCTCAGCTATTCGCTTTGGACCGGCCTGGGCGGTGCGCTCGCGGCGCACGACGGCCGCGTGTCCCCCGCCGCCCGCCTGGCCTTCGACCAAGCCTTGCGCCTCGCGCCCCGGCATCCCGGGCCGCCCTTCTTCCTGGGCTTGGCCCTGGTGCGCGCGAATGAGTACGCCGCCGCGCGACGCTGGTGGGCACGCTCACTCGCCCTGTGTCCCAGGGACACGGCGTACCGCCGTCAGATCGCGCTGCGGCTGGCGCTGCTCGACCGGTTGCTGGCCGAGCGGGGGCAAGCGTCCGGGACGCCCGCCCCCTGAGGCATCAGCTGTCCTGACCGCGCCCGGTCTTGGCCTGCAACTCGTCGATCTTTTTGGAAGCGTCCGCCTTGGTCAGGCTCTCGTCGAACGCCTCGCCGGCTTCCTCGGACAACGTCTTGAGGTAGCTGGCCTGGGCGCCGGTCATCGCCTCGCCGCCGGTGGTCCAGTCGTCCGGATCCTTCTCGGCGTTGGAGAAGGGCTCGCTCTTCGGATTGGGGGTGTCGGCCATGGGTGATTCCTTTCCCGATGCCCAACACCCCCGTTCCACCCTTGTTCCGCCGATCAGCCCGCTTCGAACGGCAGGTCGAGCGCTTCGGCGACCGCGCGGTGGCGGATCTTGCCGCCCGACACGTTCAGTCCCGCCGCCAGATGCGGGTCGGCGGCCATGGCGGCGTCCGCCCCCTGGTTCGCCAGCTTCAAGGCGAAGGGCAAGGTGGCATTGTTGAGCGCGAAGGTGCTGGTGCGCGCGACGGCGCCCGGCATGTTGGCGACGCAATAGTGGATCACGCCGTCCACCTCGAACACCGGGTCCTCGTGCGTCGTTGCGCGGCTCGTCTCGAAGCAGCCGCCTTGGTCGATGGCGATGTCGACCAGCACCGATCCGCGCTTCATCGTCTTGAGCATCTCGCGCGTCACCAGCTTGGGCGCGGCGGCGCCGGGCACAAGCACCGCGCCGATCACCAGGTGCGCGCGCTCCACGGCCGCCGCGATGGCGGCCTTGGACGCGAAGGCGGTCTTGATCTGGCTCGAGAAGAACATGTCTAGCTCGGCCAGCCGGCTCATGTTGAGGTCGTAGATCGTGACGTCGGCGCGCATCCCCACCGCCATCTGCGCGGCGTTGATGCCCGACACGCCGCCGCCCAGGATCGCCACCTTGGCCGGCGCCACACCCGGCACGCCGCCCAGCAGGACGCCGCGCCCGCCTTGCTCCTTCTCCAGGTAATGCGCCCCCACCTGCACCGACATGCGGCCGGCCACCTCGCTCATAGGCTTCAAGAGCGGCAGGCCGCCCCCGTTCTGCGTCACCGTCTCGTATGCGATGCAGGTGGCGCCCGACCGCATCAGTCCTTCCGCCTGCGGCTTGTCGGCCGCCAGGTGCAGGTAGGTGAAGAGCAGGTGGCGGGGCTCCAGCAGCGCGATCTCGGACGCCTGCGGCTCCTTCACCTTCACGATCATGTCCGCCTGCCCGAACACGGCGGCCGCGTTGGGCGCCACCGTGGCGCCGGCGGCCACGTAGTCCAAGTCCTCGAAATCGATGCCGCCGCCGGCCTTGGTCTCCACCACCACCTCGTGGCCGTGCGCCACCAGCTCGGCCACCGACGGCGGGGTCAGGCCGACGCGATACTCGTGGTTCTTGATCTCCTTGGGCACGCCGATCCGCATCGCTCTTCCTCGCATATGTCCTCGATTATGGACGGGCCTATAGCCCCCGCGCGGCGGCGTTGCACCCCGGCCCGGCCGGGTGTAGGGGCGCCCGCCATGAGCAGGGGCGTGAGTGGGCGGCTGTGCCCCTATCGTGTCGTCGCGCGCGTCGCCGCGTCGAACCGGGCATGACGGACGCCGTCGATCCCGCCGCGCCCGACGCGCTGGTTCCCACCGACGCGGCGGCCGATCCGCACCAGCATCGCCAGGGGCTGGCGAAGCTGGCGCTGGGCGCGGTGGGCGTCGTCTACGGCGACATCGGCACCAGCCCGCTCTACGCGATGAAGGAGGTGTTCGTCGGTCACCACCCGCTGGCGGTGGACCGGCTGCACATCTTCGGCGTGGTCAGCCTGGTCTTCTGGTCGCTGTTCCTGATCGTCACCGTCAAGTACGTGCTGACCATCCTGCGCGCCGACAACAATGGCGAGGGGGGCAGCCTGGCGCTGCTGGCGCTGATCCAGCGCGAGAGCGGGGCGGGCAAGCGATGGGGACCCAGCCTGGTGATCCTGGGCGTGCTGGCGACCGCGCTGTTCTTCGGCGACTGCATGATAACGCCCGCCATCTCGGTCATGTCGGCCATCGAGGGGCTGGCAACGGTCGAGCAGGGGTTTGACGGCTTCGTGCTGCCCATCGCCACCGCGATCCTGGTTGCGCTGTTCTACATCCAGTCGCGCGGCACGGCGCGCGTCGGGCGGCTGTTCGGGCCGATTATGCTGGTCTATTTCGGGGCGCTGGTGGTGCTGGGCGTGGTCAACATTGCGCAGCGTCCCGACATATTGTGGGCGCTGAATCCCGTGCACGCGGTGCGCTTCGCCGCGAACGACTTCGGGCTCGCCTTCCTGGCGCTCGGCTCCGTCGTGCTGGCGGTGACGGGGGCGGAGGCGCTCTACGCCGACATGGGCCATTTCGGGCGGCGCCCGATCTCGCTCGCCTGGTTGTGGCTGGTGTTCCCCGCGCTGATGCTCAACTATCTGGGCCAGGGCGCGCTGCTGCTGCGCCAGCCGAGTGCTGCTGCCAATCCCTTCTTTCTGATGGCGTCGGAGGACTGGCGCCTGCCGCTCGTGATCCTGGCCACCATGGCCACCGTGATCGCCAGCCAGGCGGTCATCACCGGCGCCTTCTCGGTGGTGCAGCAGGCGGTGCAGCTCGGCCTGATGCCGCGCCTGCGCATCGACCACACCAGCGCGTCGGAGGCAGGGCAGATCTATATTCCCGTCGTCAATTGGTCGCTGATGGTGATGGTGCTGCTGCTGGTGTTCGGCTTCGGCGAGTCGAGCAACCTGGCCGCCGCCTACGGCATCGCGGTGACGGGCACGATGTTCATCTCCACCTGCATGGTGGCGGTGCTGATCGACCGGGTGTGGAAATGGCCCAAGCCTGTGGTGTGGGTCGGCACGGCGGTGTTCCTATTCATCGACGGCGTCTATTTCGCGTCCAACCTGACCAAGGTGCCCGACGGCGGCTGGTTCCCGCTGTTGGTGGGGGCCGTGGTCTTCGTGGCGCTGACCACCTGGTCGCAGGGGCGCAAGCTGATGATCGACCGGCTGGCGGAGAGCGCCATGCCGATCAAGGTGTTCATCCAGTCCGCTGCCCAGTCCGCCAGCCGCGTGCCCGGCACCGCCGTGTTCATGACGTCGGCGGCCGACGGCGTGCCCCACGCGCTGCTCCACAACCTCAAGCACAACAAGGTGCTGCACGAGCGCGTGATCCTGCTGACCGTAAAGGTCGCCAACGTCCCCTACTGGACCGACGGCGACCGGGTGCACCAGGCCGATCTGGGCGACGGGTTCCACCGCGTGGTGCTGCGCTTCGGCTTTATGGAGGAGGCCAACGTGCCGCTGGCGCTGTCGCGCGTGCAGGGTTGCGGCGGCCGGTTCCGCATGATGGACACCAGCTTCTTCCTGTCGCGCCAGACGCTGATCGCGTCCGAACGGCCGGGCATGATGCTGTGGCGCGAGAAGCTGTTCAGCTGGATGCTGCGGAACGCTGAATCGGCCATGGAGTTCTTCCGCTTGCCCACGAACCGCGTGGTGGAGTTGGGAAGCCAGGTAGAGATTTGAGCGACGCGCCCGTCACGCCCGCCCCCATCATCGTCACCGCCCTGTTCGAGCGGGCGGACCAGGCGTTTCTTGATGAGCAGCGGCGGCGCTATTTCCCGCCCGAGCGCAACCAACTCGACGCGCACCTCACCATGTTCCACCACCTGCCCCCCTCGGTGGCGGACGAGCTGAAGCATCGGTTGGCCGAGGAGACGCGGGGCGAGCGAGCGCCCGACGCGACGCTGGGCGGGCTGCTGCCGCTGGGGCGAGGCGTGGCGTACCGCATCGACTCGCCCGGCCTGAGACAGGTCCGCGCCCAGCTGGCGGAGGCGTTCGCGCCGCTCCTGACACCACAGGACGCCGGCGGCTGGCGTCCCCACGTCACGGTGCAGAACAAGGCGACGCCGGCGGCCGCCAAGGTGCTGCTGGCCGATCTCCAGCGCGATTTCCGTGCCCGGCCACTCGAACTGATCGGCTACGCCACTTGGTACTATCGCGGCGGGCCGTGGGAGCGTCTGTCCCGCCACCTCTACGCTTGACCGAACGGTGGCTCGGACCCTATGGGCGCCGCTCGCGATCGGTGGGGCGAAGTAGCTCAGCTGGTTAGAGCACGGGAATCATAATCCTGGGGTCGGGGGTTCAAGTCCCTCCTTCGCTACCGGTCGCGCCGAACGCCCCGTGCGGGTCGTTCATCACCAGTACCGAATCCGTGCGGCCAAGCGCCAGCAGCGTCAGCCCGTTGGCCCGCGCGTGTTCCACCGCCATGGCGGTGGGAGCCGACACGCCCACCAGCATCGGCGCGCGCATCACCAGCGCCTTGTCCGCCATCTCGTAGCTGACGCGCGACGTGACCAGCACGAAGCCGGCCGGCGCCCCACCCTTCGTCGTGACCCAGCCGACCAGCTTGTCCAATGCGTTGTGCCGGCCCACGTCCTCGAACGCGCGCACGATCCCGCCGCGGTCGTCGCACAGCGCGGCCGCGTGCAGCGCGCCGGTTTCGCGGTTCAGCGGCTGGTGGTCGCGCACCGCCGCCAGCGCGGCGAATACCGCCTTGGCGTCCGCGCGGGGCGGCGGCGGCGGGGCGGGGAGCGGGCGGCGCAGCTGTTCCAGCCCTGATATGCCGCACAGGCCGCAGCCCGTGTCACTGGTCCGGTGGCGCACCCGGTCGGCGGCGCGCCCGCGACAGCGCGGCGACAGCGTGACGCGCAGCAGCCAGCCGCCCTCCGTTTCGAACGCCTCGGCCTCCACGTCCGCCGCCTCGTCCGCCAGCCGCTCGGTCAGCATGAAGCCGGTGGCAAACGCGAGGAGGTCGCGCGGCGTCGCCATCATCACCGCGTAGCCCAGCCCGTCCACCTCGACGGCGACGGGCACTTCCGCCGCGATGGTTCGGCTAGCATGGAACACCGAACCGTCCGGGCGCAGCACCGAGACCGGCTCGACCCGCGCGCCGGGTTCAGGAGAGGGGGGCATTAGGCAAGGGCGGCCAGATCCTCCGGCGTGTTCACGTTGGGTACCGGGCCGGCGACGCGGATCGGCAGCGCGCCGATGGAAGCGGCCCAGCGGCACAGCGAGCGGTCGCCCCCCTTGTCCAGCCACGCCAGCAGTCCGTCCGCCAGGTCGACAGGCCAGTAGCCTAGCGTCGGCGCGTGTTCGCAGTAGCTGGGCCCTCGCCGCACCAGCGCCTCCGCCAGGCCGTCGGGCAGCGACGGCGTGTCGCAGGCGATGGTCAGCACCGCATCCAGCCCCCGCGCGCGCGCGTGCAACAGCGCGCCCGCCACGCCGCCGAGCGGCCCCAGGCCGGGGCGGGGCCGGTCTGGCAGAACCGCCAGCCCGTGCCGCGCCGGTCCGCCCACCGTCGCCGTCTCGTCCGCGAAGATCGCGATGGCGTCCGCGGCCCGCTCCGCCAGCGAGAGCCCGCGCAGCAGGGCGTCCGCCTTGTCCGAGCCGAAGCGGGTGGATCGGCCGCCGGCCAGCACCGCGCCCAGGATGCGGGGCCGGCTCACGCCGCCTTCTCCACCCGCACCGGCACCGATTTCGCCGCCAGCACGTGGCTCTCGATCGCGTGGTGCGCGACGGGGATCAGCACGTTGCACTCGGGATAATAGGCGCCCACCGTCCCCTCCGGCAGGTCGTAGGGGACGACGCGCAAGCCGTCGATCCGCCGTACCACCTCACGCTCGATATCCGTCACCAGGGACACCTCGTCCCCGTCCGCCAGCCCCAGCCGCGCCATGTCGGCAGGCCCCATCATCACCACCATCCGCGTGCCCTTTATGCCGCGGAACCGGTCGTGATAGCCGTAGACGGTGGTGTTGAACTGATCGTTGGAGCGCAGCGTCACCAGTCGGAGCCGTCCTTCCGCCTCATCGAAGCCCGTGGCGTTCAGCACGGACGGCGCGTTGAACTCGGCGCGCCCGCTCTCTGTCTTCCACTCGCGATGAGCAGCCGGATTGCCCTTCCAGAAGCCGCCGGGCGTCCACAGGCGCTCGTTGAAGCGCTCGAACATCTCGGGGTACGTCTCCTCGATGGCGTCGCGGACCAGGCCGTAGTCGCCGACCCACTCGGCCCACGGCACCTTGGGATTGGACGTCAGCGTCGCCCCCGCCAAGCCGGCCACGATGGCGGGCTCGGACAATAGCGTGTCGGCGGCCGGCTGCACCCGCCCGCGCGAGCCGTAGATGCGGCTGAACGAATCTTCCATCGTCACCGCCTGGTCGCCCGAGACTTGCGCGTCGCGCTCGATCCGCCCCAGGCAGGGCAGGATATAGGAAACCTTGCCGGGCAGCAGGTGCGACCGGTTGAGCTTGGTGGCGACGTGCACCGTCAGGTCGAGCCGCCGGAACGCGGGCTCCATCACCCCGTGGTCGGGCACCGCGCGGAAGAAGTTGCCGCCGAGCTGGAGGAACGCCTGCGCCGTCCCGTCGCGTACCGCCTCGCACGACGCCACGGTGTCCCACCCCTCGGCGCGCGGCGGTTCGAAGCCATACTGCTCGGCGTACTTGTCCAGCGGCGCCAGCTCGGGCTTCTCCGTGATGCCGACCGTGCGCTGGCCCTGCACGTTGGAATGGCCGCGTACGGGGCCGAAGCCCGCGCCGGGCCGGCCGACGTTGCCGCGCAGCAGCATCAGGTTCACCACCATGTGCACATTGGCGATGCCGTGGACGTGCTGCGTCAGCCCCATGCCGTAGACCGCGATGACGCGCTTGGACCGCGCGTAGACGGCCCCCGCCGCCGCCATCGCCTCGCGCCTGAGGCCGCTCTCGTGTTCCAGCACCTCCCACGGCGTTTCCCGCGCCATCGCAGCGAGCGCGTCGTAGCCGTGCGTGTGGCGGGCGACGAAGTCGTGGTCGATCACCCCGCCTTGGCTGTCGTCGCGCGCGATCAGCCACTTTACGATGCCCATCATCGCCGCGATGTCGCCGCCCGCCTTCACCTGATGGTACTGCGTGGCGATGGGGGTGGACTTGCCCGTCGCCATTTCCAGCGGGTTCTGGGGATCGGTGAACCGTTCCAGCCCGCGTTCCTTCAGCGGGTTGAACACCACGATCTCGACGCCGCGCTTGGCGCAGGCGCGAAGCGGATGAAGAAAACGCGGGCTGTTGGTGGCCGGATTCTGCCCGAAGTAGAAGATCGCGTCGCAGTGGTCGTAATCGTCTAGGTGGATCGTCCCCACCGGCGACCCGATGGCGGACTTCAGGCCCACCGAGGTCGTCTCATGGCACATGTTGGATGAGTCGGGCAGGTTCTGGCTGCCGTAGAGGCGCGCGTAGAGCGCCCACATATAACTCGTCTCAAGGCTGGCGCGCCCGGACGCGTAGAAAATCACCTTGGTCGGGTCGTAGAGCTTCAGCTTCGCGCCGATCTCGCGGAACGCCTCCTCCCACGCGACCGCGACGTAGCGGTCGGTGGCCGCGTCGTAGCGCATGGGGTGCGTCAACCGGCCCGCCTGCTCCAGGTCGTGATCGGGCCAGGAGCGCAGTTCGGTCAGGCTGTGGTCGCGGAAGAAATCGGGCGTGACGCGGAGCGATGTCAGCTCCCACGCGGTCGCCTTGGCGCCGTTCTCGCAGAACTCGGCCGGGTGCGGGTGCGCGGGCTTGCCCCAGGCGCAGGACACGCATTGGAATCCCTCCGGCTTGTTCTGCCGTGCCAGCTCGGCGACCGCCGCCGGCCCCACCTTCTCGCGTAGGCCCACCTCGGCCAGCGACTTCATCGAACCCCAGCCCCCCGACGCGCCCTTATAGGGCTCGATCGTCACGTCCCCCGTCACCGTCTCGTCGCGCATCTTCTTCTCCGCTCGGGGGGCAGAACGGGCGGCCCCGCGCATCGGTGCCGCAGGGCCGTTCAAAAAGCCGGTGGAAAGCCCTAAATCGCAGGTCGAATCCGGGGATGACGAGAATGACCGTGCACGAGACGCGTATGCTGATCCTGGGCTCCGGCCCAGCGGGCCTGTCGGCTGCCATCTACGGCGCGCGCGCGGGGATGAAGCCGATCCTGGTCCAGGGCGTCCAGCCCGGCGGCCAGCTGACCACCACCACGGACGTGGAGAATTATCCGGGCTTCGCCGACGTGGTCCAGGGTCCCTGGCTGATGGAGCAGATGCAGGCCCAGGCCGAGCACGTCGGCACGCGGCTGGTGTGGGACACCATCGTCGACGTGGACCTGTCCGAACGCCCGTTCCGCCTGACGGGCGACGGCGGCGACGTGTACCGGGGCGACGTGCTCGTCATCGCCACGGGCGCCCAGGCCAATTGGCTGGGGATGGAGAGCGAGGAGGCGCTGAAGGGCAAGGGCGTCAGCGCGTGCGCCACCTGCGACGGCTTCTTCTACCGCGGCAAGCGCGTGGCGGTGATTGGCGGCGGCAACACGGCGGTGGAGGAGGCGCTCTACCTCACCAACCATTCCCCCCACGTGACGCTGGTCCACCGCCGCGATTCTCTACGTGCCGAGCGGATATTGCAGGAGCGGCTGTTCGCGCACCCGGGCATCGAGGTGCTGTGGAACAAGGAGGTGGCCGAGTTCGTGGACGGCGGCGGCACCGCCGGGCTGGTGGCGCTCGATCTTCGCGACACGGTGACGGGCGAGGTCAGCCGGCTGGAGACGGAGGGTGGCTTCGTCGCCATCGGCCACAGCCCCGCGACCGCGCTGTTCCGCGGTCACGTGGACCTCGACGCGGACGGCTATATCGCGGTCGAGCCCGGCACCACCCGGACCAGCGTGCCCGGCGTGTTCGCGTGCGGCGACGTGGCGGACAAGGTCTATCGCCAGGCGGTGACGGCGGCGGGCACCGGCTGCATGGCCGCGCTCGACGCCGAGCGCTTCCTGGCGGCCGCCGAGTATGAGAGCGACCGCGCCGCCATGAGCGAGCCCCCGCGCGAGAAGGAGAACGCCGAGGCGACCTGGTAGCCTAGATGGGGAAGTCCGTCTTGGCGGCGGCGAAGCGGGTCAGCGCGCCGAAGCTTTCCAGCATCTCGCCGTCCACCTCGTCGTCCTCGATCACGATGCCCAGGCGATCTTCCAGCTCGGTCAGCACGGCCGCCACCGCCATCGAGTCGAGCTCGGGCAGCGCGCCGAACAGCGGCGTGTCGTCGGTGAAGCCCGCCACCCGTTCGTCCGACAGGCCGAGCGCGCTCGCCAGCGCGGCGCGGACGCCCGCCTCCACCTCTTTGCCAGCAGCCAAATCGATGCTCCCCCCGAAAACCGGCCCCTTAGGCGGCGGCGGCGCGCGCGGCAACGGCGCGTGGGACGCCCGCGCGTGACCGGGCCGGACCCTGTTTCTCGACCGGTCGACCACCTGCTGCGCGGGGAGGGGCACGCGCCCGCGCTGGTCGACCGGGCGGGCACGCTCACCCATGCGGCAGCGGAGGCGGCGGTCGGCCGCCTCGCCGCGGCACTCCGCCGCCTGGTGCCCGAGCCCGGCGCGCGCGTCGCGACCTGGCTGCCCAAGACGCGCGCCGCCTGCCTGCTGCCGCTGGCGGCACCGCGCGCCGGGCTGGTGCACGTCCCCGTCAACCCATCGCTCAAGCGCGCGCAGGTGGCCCATATCCTGGCCGATAGCGGCGCAGCGCTGCTGGTGACGCAGGCCGCGCGCGCCGCGACTTTGGGGCCGGACGACGTGCCCGGATCGTGCGCGGTGACGGAGGAGGCGGCGCTGGACGGTACGGACGCGCTGCCGCCTTCCGACGCCGACCCGTCCGCGCTCGCGGCGCTGCTCTATACGTCCGGGTCCACCGGCGCGCCCAAGGGCGTGATGCTGTCCCACGCGAACCTGTGGCTGGGGGCGGTGTCGGTGGCGCACTATCTGGGCCTGGACGAGGGAACGCGCGTGCTGGCGGTGCTGCCGCTGTCGTTCGACTACGGGCAGAACCAGCTGCTCTCCGCCTGGTACGCCGGTGGGTCGGCGGCGCCGCTCGACTATCTGACGCCGCGCGACGTGGTGAAGGGCGCGGAGCGCTACGGTGCGGACACGCTGGCGGGCGTGCCGCCGCTGTGGCGCCAGCTGCTCGACGCGGACTGGCCGGCCGACACCGCGGCGCGGCTGCGGCGACTGACCAACTCGGGCGGCGCGCTGACGCCCCGGATGGTGGGCGAGCTGCGCGCGCGCTTCACGGCGGCCGACCTCTACCCGATGTACGGGCTGACCGAGGCGTTCCGCTCCACCTACCTCCCGCCCGCGCTGGTGGACGCGGCGCCCGACGCGATGGGCCGCGCCATCCCCTTCGCCGAGGTGGGCGTGGCGCGCACCGACGGGACGGAGGCGGGGGCCGGCGAGCAGGGCGAGCTGGTCCATGCAGGTCCATTGGTGGCGCAGGGCTATTGGCGGGACCCAGCGCGCACTGCCGCCCGCTTCCGCCCCGCGCCCGGCTGGATGACGTCGGGCGGCACCGCCGTCTGGTCGGGCGACACGGTGGTCCGAGGGGGCGACGGCCTGTTCCGCTTCGTGGGCCGCGCGGATGAAACCATCAAGGTGTCGGGCAACCGCGTCAGTCCCACCGAGGTGGAGGAGGCGATCCTGGCGGGCGGCGAGGTGCGGCAGGCGGTGGTGATGGGCATGCCCGACGAGCGCGCGGGCCACGCGATCCTGGCGGTGGTGGAAGGCGACCCGGCGGGCGAGGAAGTCCTGCGCGCCCGGCTGCGCCGCGACCTGCCCGGTTTCCAGCAGCCCGCGCGCTACGAGTGGCGCGACGCGCTGCCCCGCAACGCCAACGGCAAGCTGGATCGCTCGGCGATCCGGGCGGCGTTCGGCGCGTGAAGCCCATCGGACCCGTCCCGCCGCCCTTCGCCGACCAGCGCGGGATGCTGCGCGTCGCCGGGCGCGGCGCGGACGAGTGGGCGGACGAGCTCGGCACGCCCGCCTTCGTCTACGAGGGGGCCGTGGCGGCGGCGCGCGTCGCCCGCTTCCGCGCCGCCTTTCCGGGCGTCGACCTCCACTACGCCGTCAAGGCCAATCCCCATCCGCCGTTGGTGGCGATGATGGCCGGGCTGGCGGACGGGCTGGACGTGGCGTCGGGCGGCGAGCTGGCGCTGGCTCTCCGATCGATGCCCGCGGCGGCGGTGAGCTTCGCCGGGCCCGGCAAGCGCGACGCCGAGTTGGAAGCCGCGATCCGCGCCGGCGCGACGCTGAACCTGGAGTCGGAGGGGGAGGCCGCCCGCGCGCTCGCCGTCGCCGACCGGCTGGGCGTGCGGCCCCGGCTGGCGGTGCGCGTCAACCCCGACCTGGAGCTGCGCGGGTCGGGGATGCGCATGGGCGGCCGGCCCTCACCCTTCGGCGTGGACGCGGATGGCGTGCCGGCGCTGGTCCGCCACCTGGTCGCCGCCGGCGCGGATTGGCGCGGCTTCCACGTCTACGCCGGTAGCCAGGCGCTGGACGGTGGTGCCGTGGCCGACGCGCAGGCCGCAACCGTCGCGCTCGCTGCGCGGCTGGCCGACGCGGCGGGCGCCGTGCCGCCGCTGGTCAACCTGGGCGGCGGCTTCGGCGTGCCTTATTTTCCGGGCGACGCCGAACTGGACGTGGAGCACGTGGGTGCGCGGCTGGCCAAGACGCTGGCGGCGAGCCCGGCGGTGCTGGCCGACAGCCGCTTCGCCGTCGAGCTGGGCCGCTGGCTGGTGGCCGAATGCGGCGTCTACCTGACGCGCGTCGTGGACCGGAAGGAGAGCGGGGGCGAGTTGTTCCTGGTCACGGACGGCGGCCTGCACCACCAGTTGGCCGCCAGTGGCAATTTCGGCACGGTGGTGCGGCGCAACTATCCGCTCGCGGTCGCCGGGCGAATGGGGGCGGGGGCGGACGAGGTAGCGAGCGTGGTCGGCTGCCTGTGCACCCCGCTCGACCGGCTGGGCGACCGCGTCGCGCTGCCCCGGGCGGAACCGGGCGACCTGATCGCGCTGTTCCTGGCCGGAGCCTACGGCGCAAGTGCCAGCCCGTCCGCCTTTCTGGGCCACCCGCCCGCGGCCGAGCGGCTCACCTGATCCCGCCCGTGCCACGCGGCACCGAAACATCCTGGAAACCTGAGGCATGTTAGCGTGTTCACTGCGGCAACTGGGCGGTGCCACGATGGACGAGGATTTCCAGCAGCAGGACCTACGCGACCGCCAGGGCGGCCGCACGTTCCGCGTGGGGCAGGTGCTGCGCGACACGTTCGATCAGCGCGACGACGGGCTTGAGCCTGCGATCACGCGCCTGATGCTGGAACTATCGCGCGTGCCGGAGGAGGGCGTTGCGCCGGTCCGCTACCCGGCCCCCGCCCGCGCCGCCGACGTTTCCCAGCCCGGGAGCCCATCCCCCGGCCTGCTGATCCGACTCGCCGCGCGCCTGCGTCGCCCGCGTCCCGGCAGCGCCTGATCCGTTATCCCGCCAGCAGCCGGACATAGCGCCGGGCCACCCATCCCGAGCGGCACGGCCCGCGATAATTGGCGGCGCGGGCGCGCGGCGAGGACAATCCGCAGTCCGCGTCATCGCCCCCGCGCGGATAGACCACGCCCAGCCAATCGCCGCGTTCCTGACACACGGTGACGCGCGCGCCGTTGCGCAGCCGATCCCGCTCCGCCGCCCGGACGCCCGGAGCCGCGCGGACGGACAGGAAGCCGTCGCCGCCCGTCCGCAGTCCCGCTATCTTGCCCAGTCCGGAGCAGGCATCCGTTTCCACCGAGCCGCCGACGCGCACGGGTACGGCGGACGGGGCCTGCGCGGCGGCGCCGGCCGCGGCCGCCAGCACGGCGGCGATGACCAGCGCCGTCCTCACCGCAGCTTCGCGATGGACAACCCGTCCTGCTTGGCGCGGTCCTTGGTCGACTCCTCGGACCGCTTGAGCGCCTTGGCGATGGCCTTCAGCGCCATGCCCTTCTTGGCGAACTGTTGCAGCTTCTGAAGCTCGTCTGGCGTCCAGGGTTGGCGGTGACGCTCGAAGGTCTCGCCTTTCGCCATGTCAGGCGAACAGCCTGGCCCAGCGGCGCGGCTCGCGGCTGCGGTCTTGCTGGCGGTGCCATGCGTCGGACGCCAGCAACGGCATCACCGATCCGGCCTCCGCGAACACCATCTGCTCGATGCCGGTGTTCACCTTGCCCCACGACGCCGCTTCCTGGAGGGTGGAGGAAGAGCAGGCCCCGTCGCGCACGTCGGCCACCGTCACCTGCACCGCGTACTTGTGCACGGCCACGTCCTCGTGCCCCAGAATCTCGGCGCACACCACCGTGTCCTGAATGAAGTTCTTCGGCACGCCGCCGCCGATCATCAGGAGGCCGGTGGTGCCGGCCGCGATCTTGATCTCCGTCAACTCGCGGAAGTCGGCGACCGAGTCGATGGTGAGGTAGGGCTTGCCCGCCTTCATGCTGTCGACCTGGTGCTTCACCAGTCCGAAGCCCGCCGACGAGTCGGTGAAGGCGGGGCAGAAGATCGGCACGTCGTGCTCGTAGGCGAGCTTGACGAGGCTGTTCTCCTTGGTCCCGTGCTCCACCAGGTACTTGCCCATCGCCTTGATGAAGGCGCGGCTCGAATAGGCGCAGGGCTCGAGGCTCTCCGCAATCTCGAAGATCGTGTGGTCGACGTTCTGGAGGTCTTCCTCGTCGATGTACGTGTCGTAGATGCGGTCGATGTAGAGCGAGCGCAGCGTGTCGTCGTCCGGCACCTCCAGCGCCTGATAATGCTTGTGGCCCAGCCCCTCGAAGAAATCCATGTCGACGATGGTGGCGCCCGTCGCGACGATGCCGTCCACCATCCCTGAACGGACCAGTTCCGCGTACAGGTCCATGCAGCCGCCGGCCGAGGTGGAGCCCGCGATCACCAGAAAGATCGTGCAGTCCGGGTCCTCGAGCATCTGATTGTAGATGCCCGTCGCACGCGCGAGGTCGCGGCTGGTGAAGCTCATCTTGTCCATCGCGTCGATGATCGGACGCGCGTCGAAGGAGCGGATGTCGACGTGTTCGACCTTCTTCGACAGGAGTTCCGCCTTGCGGTTGCTGCTCACCTGGGTCTGCTCGTTCATTCGGGAAACCCCGTATCTGTCCGTCGTCATTCAGGGGGACGCGGGAACCCGCAAGCGGTTCCCCCGGCCGAGACGGGCCGGGGGATCGTGTCGTCGGTCCTTGCAGGCCGGCCGTTACAGCTTGGCGACGCCCGCGACCGCGGGGCGCCCGGCGTCGGACAGGTAGAGCGACGCCATGGGTTCATCCGCCACAATCACCGTCTCGTCCGAGCCGAAGCCGTTGAACGCGGTGCGCATGGCCGAGCCATAGGCGCCGAGCATCCCGATTTCGATATAGTCGCCCGCCTGGACGTCGGCCGGCAGCAGGAAGGGGCCTGCCATGTGGTCCAGGTCGTCGCACGTCGGGCCGTAGAAGCTGAACGGGTGGTCCCGCACCTCCGACTCCGGCTCGCGCAGCAGGCGAACGGGAAAGCGCCAGCCGATGTGCGCCGCGTCGAACAGCGCGCCGTACGCGCCGTCGTTGATGTACAGCTCGCTGCCGCGCCGGCGCTCCACGCGCACCACCACGCTGCTGTACTCGGCGCACAGCGCGCGGCCCGGCTCCGCCCACAGTTCGGCCGAGTAGCTGACGGGCAGGCTCTCAAACGCGCGGTGGACCGTGTCGAAGTAGCGCTGGAGCGGCGGCGGCTCCATGCCGGGGTAGGAGGAGGGAAAGCCCCCGCCCACGTCCACCACGTCCACCGTCACGCCCGCCGCGACCACCGCCTGGCGCACACGCTCCATCGCCTGCGCGTAGGCGTCGGGCGTCATGGCCTGGGACCCGACGTGGAAGCAGACGCCCAGCGCATCGGCCGCCTGACGCGCGGCCATCAGCACCGGCGCCGCCTCGCCCGGCGCCACGCCGAACTTCGCGGCCAGGCTCAGCTTGGAATGCTCGCTCGACACGCGCAGCCGCACGCACAGCGTAAGGTCGGACGCGTTGCGGGTGGCGCGGACGATCTTGTCCAGCTCGTCCAGGCAATCGAGCGAGAAGACGCGCACGCCGTGCGTGAAATACGCCTCAGCCACCGCCTCCTCGGCCTTGACCGGATGCATGAAGCAGAGCGTCGCGTCCGGCAGCGTGCGCGCCACCAGACGCACCTCCGCGATGGAGGCCACGTCGTAGTGCGTGACGCCGCTGTCCCACAACACGCGCAGCAGGTCGGGCGAGGGGTTCGCCTTCACCGCGTACATGGTGCGGCCTGGAAAGCGTTGCGCGAAGAACGACGCCGCCCGTGCCGCCGCGTGCGGACGGATCAGCGTGACCGGGTTCACCGGCCGCGTCTTCGCTACGTCGATGGCCCCGGCGACGATGTCGGCGGGAACGGTCGAGGGGGCGGCTAGCCCCAGCGCGCGATGATGCTGGTGCAATTCAAGGGACCTCCAAGTGCCTTTCGGCGACGACGTTCGAAAGCTGCCTTGCGGTTGGAAGTCCCATGGGGCAGCGGAGGGCGCACCTAGGGGCGGCGGCCCCCCCTGTAAAGTGGTTCGGGCGGCTGGGGGACGATTTGTGGCATTCCTGCGACAACCGACGCGCGCCGGCGTCCGCGACGCCGCGGCCAAGCTTGCCGACGCGGTGCCGCCCACCCCGCTGGTCGTGCACGAGGTCCGTGGGCAGGCCGTCGCGTTCAAGGCGGAATCGCTGCAACCCGTGGGCGCGTTCAAGCTGCGCGGCGCCTGGCACCGGCTGACCGCGCTGGACGACGCGGCCCGCGCGCGCGGCGTGGTGGCCTTCTCCTCGGGCAATCACGCGCAGGGCGTGGCCTGGGCGGCGCGGCGGCTGGGAATGCCCGCGGTGATCGTGATGCCCGCCGACGCGCCGCGCGTGAAGCGCGAGAACACGCTGGCGCTGGGGGCTGAGGTCGTCGCCTACGACCGCGCGACGGAGAGCCGCGAGCGGATCGCGGCCGAGTTGGCGCAGGCGCGGGGCGCCGTGCTGGTGCCCAGCTTCGACGATCCCTGGGTGATCGAGGGGCAGGGGACGTGCGGCTTGGAAGCGCGCGAGCAGATGCTGGCCATGGGCCTGGGCGAGCCGGCGCACGCGGTGGTGCCGTGCGGCGGCGGCGGGCTGGCGGCGGGGATTGCCTTGGCGCTGCCCGACGCCCGCGTCACCATCGTCGAGCCGGAGGGGTGGGACGACATGACCCGCTCGCTCGACGCGGGCGTGATCGAGCCGGTGGGGCCGAACCCGCCGCCCACCGCCTGCGACGCGCTCCAGACGCAACGCGTCTCGCCGCTGACGTTCGACGTGCTGGCGCGGCGCGGCGCCACGGGCGTGGCTGTGACGGAAGCAGAGACGGCGGCGGCCCAGCGCTGGGCGGCGGAGAGGCTCAGGCTGGTGGTGGAGCCCGGCGGGGCTGTGGCGCTGGCGGCGGTACTAGCCGGTCGCGTCGCGTCCGAGCCGGGGATGCTGGTGATGCTGTCGGGCGGCAACGTCGACCCGGCCGCCTATGTGAAGGTGATGATGGCGTGAGCGGCATCGCGGCGGCCGCGCCCGCGCTGGCGATGATCGCGTGCTTTGCCTGCGTCGGCGGGGGCGGCTACCTGCTGGCCACGGGACGCGACCGGCGGAAAGGCGCGCTGATGCTGGTCATGGCCGCCGTGCTGCTGGGCAACGTACTGGTTTGGACGATGTGAGGCAGCGGAGGGGGGCTCATACCGCCGTGAAGCAATCCCCCCACGTCGTTCGGCCTGGGCGACGTCGAAGGCCCCGTCCGCGCGGCGTGCTTCGAATCCATTTGGGCCGAAGGGGCCAGAGGCCGCCGCGGCGGAGCCGCGCCGTCGATCCTCGCTTCGGCGAGGCCGGCCGCCCGAGCTGTCCCGTCCGCGAGCGCTACGCGCTCAGCGGATCGGACAGCTCGGGTCCAACCGGAAGTCCAGATACCGGTCCACGCTTCCCATCAGCTCGGGCATCTCGTGCTCGAAAAAGTGGTTCGCCTTGGGGATGGTGTCGTG